>Ga0137395_10000224_pt1 | contig 21690 bp, 17 predicted proteins | sample czobulk216metaG_FD_108283 | JGI IMG/M metagenome (GOLD analysis project Ga0137395, IMG submission 108283) | Vadose zone soil microbial communities from Angelo Coast Range Reserve, California, USA - czobulk2.16 metaG | ecosystem: Environmental > Terrestrial > Soil > Vadose zone | place: USA...
CAGCGGCACCGTGACGGACCAGACCGGCGCCGTTTTGCCGAACGCGACCGTCGAGCTGCAGACCACTGCCGGTATCCAACGGTCCGCGACGACCAACCAGGCCGGCGAATTCCAGTTCCCGTCGGTTCCGAGCGGCCGGTACGTCATCGTCGCCACATTCGACGGCTTTCAAACAACCACGATCCAGGTCATGGTGGGCAATCGCCCGGTGGCGGCCCTTCGCGTAACGATGCTGCTGGCCGGTATCACACAGGAGATCACGGTCGGCAGCGCGAGCACCGACGTGCGCGCCGACGCCATTTCCAATCTCGACTCATCCACCGTCGACGAGCAGGCGCTCCGCAATCTGCCGATTTTCAACGACGACGTCGTGGGCACGATGTCGAGGTTCCTCGATTCCTCGGCGATTGGCACCAACGGCGTCATGCTCATCGTCAACGGCGTCGAGGTCAACTCGCTCACGCTGCCGGCGTCGGCCATCCAGCAGATCAAGATCAATCAGGATCCGTACGCCCCCGAATTCAGGCAACCGGGCCGTGGCCGGATTGAGATCATCACAAAGCCCGGCTCGCAGCACTACTCGGGCACGGGCGGCATCGTGTTCCGCGACGCGTCGCTCGACGCAAAGAATGCGTTCGCTGTCGTCAAACCGCCGGAGCGGCGGCGCATCCTCGATACGTTTCTCGGCGGACCTGTGCGGCGCTCCGAAAACACCGCGTTCACGCTGGCGCTGAAACACGACAGCGAGGACACGCAGTCCGTTGTCCTCGCGACCGATCCGTCCGGTCTCGTTCAGGCAAACGTCGCTAATCCGTACCGCGAGGCGACCGCGTCGGGCACGCTGACGCATCAGCGCGGCAAGGCCAACACGATCGTCTTCAGCGCGTCGTACGACGATGAAGTTCAGCGCAACCAGGGCGTCGGCGGCGTGACGCTGCCGTCGGCGGGGTTGAGCTGGCACTCGATTGAACAGAATACGACCTACAACCAGCTGACTGTCATCCGGCCGACGGTCCTCAACCAGATCAGGATTCTGTTCGGGAACGAATACGAAACCTGGGAGAGCAACACCACGGCCCCGAAGCTGATCGTGCTCGATGCGTTCACCGGCGGCGGCGCGCAGGCCGACCGGTTGCGCACGGAGCATCACCTGACGCTTACCGACATCGTGAGCTGGACTGCCGGACGCCATACAGTCAAGGCGGGCTTTCAGATACCCGACTTGAGCCGGCGCCGGTTTGACGACAACACGAACACCGCGGGCACCTTCTACTTCTCGAGCCTGGCCGACTACGCCGGCAGGCGGCCGTACTCCTTCATTCAGCAGGCCGGGAACGGCCACGTGGTGTTTCTGGAAAAGGTGTTCGGGGGCTTCGCGCAGGACGAGGTTCATCTCCGTCCGAACGTCACTGTCGTGATGGGCGTCCGCTACGACTGGCAGAACTACTTTCACGACGACAACAATGTCTCGCCGCGCGCATCGATCGCCTATGCGCCTGGCGCCGGCGGCCGGACGGTCATTCGCGCCGGCGCCGGCCTTTTCTACGATCGCACCGGCGCCGGCCCCATTCAGGACGTCATCAAGTACGACGGCACACGGCTGCTGCGTTATGTCGTCACCGATCCCGGATACCCGTCGGCGTTTTCCGCGGGCGGGCCCGGCGGGATCGAACCTCCCGGCATCGTGATGTTCGCGCCGGACGCCGTCATTCCCTTCATGCTGCAGTACAGCGTCGGCGTCGAGCGTCAGCTGCGGAAAGGCACGAGCGCCAGCGTCACCCTGACCGGCACACGCGGCTACGATCTGTTTCTCTCCCGCGACGTCAACGCGCCGCTTCCCCCGCTTTACCTCTCGCGTCCGGATGCGGCGCACAGCGTGATTCGAGAGCTGGAATCCACGGGACGCTCCGAGACGAATTCCATTCAATTCACGCTCAAGGGCCAGTTCGCCCCGCGATCGACGGGCTCGCTGCAGTACACCCTGAGCAAATCGATGAACAATACGTCCGGCGTGAACTGGCTGCCGCCGAACAGCTACGATCTCTCGCTCGAGCACGCACGGGCGGATTCCGATCAGCGCCACCGTTTTGATCTCATCGGCGCCTTCAACCAGGGATCCTGGGCGAACCTCGGCGTCGCGCTGGCGCTGTACTCGGGCCGGCCTTACTCGATCATCACCGGTCACGACGACTTCAATACGGGCACGGCCAACGCCCGCCCGATCGGCGTCGCGAGGAACAGCCTCGAGGGGCCGGGGTACGCGGATCTCGATGTGCGGTGGTCGCGCGAGCTGCGCCTTCGTGGAGCGGCCGGCGGCACACAGAAGGCCGGGCCGAGCCTGACGGTCGGCATCGACGCATTCAACGTGCTCAACCGCGTGAATTACTCGCGGTATATCGGCACGTTGACGTCGCCGTTCTTCGGGCAGGCCATTTCGGCCCAGCCTCCGCGACGCCTCCAGCTCTCGCTTCGTCTTCGGTTCTGAAGTGAGCGCTATAATCCGCACCTTGGACACCCGCTGGAACCTGCGGATTCCTTACGGCGGCCGTTTCGCCATCAGAAGTGAGGCTTGTATGACCAGACGCTTCCTCGTCGCCCTGGCCCTCCTCGTGGCCGCGAGCTTCGGCGCTCCCGGCATCGGGCACGCGCAGACCTTCAAGGTGCAGAAGTTCGACATCAAAGGCGACGGCGGCACGGACTACGTCGCCGCCGAAACGGCCACGGGCCGCGTGTTCGTCTCTCGCGGGACGCACATGATGGTGGTTGAGGGTGCGACTGGCAAAGTGCTGGGCGACATTACCAACACGCCTGGCGTGCACGGCGCCGGGATTGCCCCGAAGGCCGGTCATGGCTTCACGACCAACGGCGGAAACTCGATGGTGACGATGTTCGACTTGAAGACGCTGGCAGTCATCAAGGAGACCAAGGTCGAGCAGGGCGGTCTCGACGGCATCATGTATGACGAGCCCGACGACAAGATCATCCTGACGAATCACAGCCGTCCGATCGGCACCCTCACGGCGCTCGATCCAAAAACCGGCGACATCGTCGCGACGGTCGAGCTCGAAGACAACGCGCCCGAGGGCGCGGCGGCCGACGGCAAGGGACACATCTTCGTCAACAACGAGAGCAAGAACACGATTCAGGTGATCGACGTGAAGACGTGGAAGGCCACGGCATCGTGGCCGCTGGCGCCGTGCGAAGGGCCGACCGGCATCGCGTACGACAAGAAAACGAACCGAATCTTCTCGGGCTGCAACAACACATCCGTCGTCGTCGACGCGAGCACGGGCAAGGTTGTCGCGACGATCAAGAACGGGACGCGCGTGGATGCGCTCGGATGGGATCCGTCGAAGAAGCTGATCTACATTCCGAATGGCGGCGAGGGCAACGTCACCGTCGTTCACCAGGATTCGGCTGACGCGTACAGCGTCGTGGCGACTGTGCCGACATTCGCCGGCGCCAAGACGATTACGGTAGATCCCAAGACACACAACGCGTATCTCTTCCAGCCCGAGCGTGGTCCGGCGCCGCCCCCGCCGGCCGACGCGCCGGCACCGCCGCCGGGTCGCGGACGCGGGCGCGGACCGCTTGGCCCGATCGTCGCGTCGTGGTTCATCGTGATCTCGCAGTAGCCGGCCGCGGCTATCAGTAGATCGCTCAAGAGCTGTAGTACTTGGCCAGCCACACCACACGTGTGTGGTTTCAACTTTCCTGCTTGTACTCCTGCGCGGTTTTGTGCACAATCCAGATACACAAACAGCGGATTCCTTCAGGCATTTTCGAGGGACGATTTTATGACGCCTCGCAGCCGCACTGCAGTCGCTGAATGGACCGGCTCGACCTCATCCACACCGCTGGCAAGCTGGTACACCGAAAGCCTCTGCGACGCAATCGGTGACCGGCTGTTCATGTTCGACAACAGCGGCACGCCGTCGCTCGAGCTTCTGCGTTTTCGCCCCGAGTTCGGCGGAGCGCGCGGGTTCGAGGACGCGCTGCGCGAGCGTGTCAGCGCGCTCCACGCATTCGATCATCCCTCGTTCTCGCAGGTTCGTGCGGTCGAACACCTGGACAGCGGCGACCTCGTGCTCGTCTCGACCTTCACGACTGGCAAGCGCGTGTCGGAGATGTTCCGGAGCGGACATGTGCGTCCCGGCGTGCATCCCGCGTTCGCCGCGTGGTTCATTCGAGAATCGGTCTCGGCGATCGCCGCCCTGCACCGAGAGGTCGATGGCGTCGCGCACTCGGCCCTCACGCCCGACCGTGTGATCCTCGCACCCGACGGTCGACTCGTCATCGTCGAACACGTCCTCGGCTCCGCGCTCGATCGACTGGGACTCACGGTCAGGGGGATGCAGGACCTCGGGCTCGCCGTCCCCGGCGACGGAAACAGTCGCGCGCAGCTCGACCAGCAGACCGATGTTCTTCAGCTCGCGTGGATCGCGCTGTCCCTGCTGCTGGGCCGGCGGATTACTCCCGGTGAGTATCCACGGCGCATCGGCCCGATGCTCGACGACTTCGCCGACGCGAGCAACGGCTCCTCACCGGCGCTGATCTCGGCGATGCGGCACTGGCTGGAACGCGCGCTCTTCGTGGGGGCAGGGGGATTCTCATCGGCGAGCGACGCACAGGCCGGGCTCGGCGACCTGCAATCACACGGCGGGCGCCACGCTATCGCATTTGCCGCCGGCGCGACAGCCGTCGAGCAGCTCGCGTTCGAGTGCCCCCAACAGCTTCCGCCGGCGGATTCGATCCATTCGGAATCGGAACCGTCTGAGGTCGCGTTTCGTACACCCGAGGACATTCGGGATACCACGTCGAAGACACCCAACCTGCCGAGGCCGTTGAAACTGGTCACCGAGGTCGTCGCGGCTGAAAAGCCAGCCGCGATACCCACCCGCGGTGCTGCTGCTGTGTGGGCCCAACGCTGGAGCACCGGTTGGGTGGTCGCCGCAGTTCTCGCATTGATTGCGGGCGGGGAGGCGATCGGGCTCGCACGAACCGGGTTCACCCGTACTGGCACCGCCGTCGCGCCAGCACCGGCGGTACCTGTCACGATCGCTTCCGAACAGCCGGGCGACCTGGTCGTCGTTGACGGGCGTGACGTTGGCGTGACGCCCATGACGCTGCCGCTCAGGCCCGACATGCGATCGATTCACGTACTACGAACAAGCCCGAACCCCGCCGTCATCCCCATCCCACCAGTGCCCATCGTCGATCGAGCTGTCGATACAACGTCCGCGGCCGTGCTGAACCAGGCCGCGGCTCGTGAGCGGCGCGGCGGTTTGCGCGTGTCCTCGCCTATCGAACTGCAGGTGCTGGAAGGAGACCGCGTCCTCGGGTCGAGCACGGATGGGCTGGTGGTCGCCTCAGCCGGAAAACACGAACTGGATTTCGTGAATCCCGAGTTCGGCTACCAAACGCGCCAGATCGTCGAAATCAAGGCCGGCCAGATTCTGCCGATGAAAATCTCGCCGCCCGATGGTCGTGTGAGCATCAACGCGGTGCCTTGGGCGACGGTGTCAATCGATGGGAATACGGTTGGCGAGACGCCGCTTGGAAACGTGGCCCTGGCGGTCGGGGAGCATCAAATTACTTTCCGTCATCCGCAACTCGGCGAGCGTACGCAGAAAGTGATCGTCAAGGCGAATGCGGCCACGCGTGTAAGCGCAGTCTTCACACGCTGATCTTCACGCGTCACTCTGTCAGCCGTTCTTACACCGCCGGCGCCTGGTGCTCCGTCGCGCTGCCGTTCGTCAACGCCATGAAATCCTGGCGGGCGATCGGTGCCAGGCACGACCCGGCGAACAACGCCACCTTGGACGGAACGGCGAACGGCCGTTCGGCGCGGAGCGCCTGAACGACAGGTCGCTCGTAGAACGTCAGGTGCGCCAACCGGTACACGCGGCCGAACCTCTCTGCGAACCGAACCACTTTCCCGGCGTCCTCGACGACAGACTCCAGTCGGGCGTGCCCGACGATCCCTTTGTTCGCCAGGAAGAAACACACCGAATCTCCAGGCGAGCCGTGACCACGCCGCTGGTCTCCGTCGGTCACGGCAAGCACGTGACGATCCGCGATCACTGACGATAGCCATCGCTCAGGCGTGACCATCGCGTCGCCGTTGATGATCGCGACCCAGAACGCGGACCGAGGGTCATCGACGGGGGGGGCCCAAAGTCCGTCGGCACGGGATTCGCTGCGCCGGTCGTCAGCGCCTGGCCGCGTCATCAGGTCGATCATGAAATCGAGCTGCTCACTCCTTCGCAGCAGCTCCACGATCTCGGCATGGCGCACGCGACCGGCAGAAGCATGCGCGGCAAGAGACAGCAGCGATCTGGCCGAGACGACGTGTATGCCGGGGAACTGTCCTTCTGCGACGAGCGACGCGAGCTTGCCGCGAGCGGCGGACTGCCGCGCCACCACGCAAAGGCCGATCGTGGGCTCCTCGCCGGTGCCGGCCGCTCCGCATGCGGCAACGGCGCGCGCAAGAGGTTCCAGGGTCGCTGCGGTGTGATCGGTTTCGATCTGCAGAACCACGTCAAGCAGACCGGCGGACCTCCATCGCCCGTGCGCATTGATGTCGTCGGCCGATCGCTCGTAGACACCGAAGCTGATGGCGAACCGCAGCACGCGGCCGACGACGACGATTAGATCCTGAAGAACGCGGTGATGCTGTTCGCCGACGGACCGCTGACACTCCTCGACGAGTGTCTGAATCGTCGGAAGATGGGTCGCGTGTTCGAGCAGGAATCGGCGCAGCCGCTCTCGCGGCGTATCAAATCCTGGCGCGTCATCGAGGCGGCCCACGAGCGGGAGCAGCTCGGCGAGCGAAATGCTCATTGGGCGCGGGACAGGACGGTTTGATCGGATGGCGTCTGGCGGCCCGGCGCAGGTTCGAGCGTCACGCGCACGCTGAGGATTGGGCGAGGTACGTCTGGTGGACGGTCCGTCGCAAATGTGACCCGACCCGAATCATCCGGTGCGATCGTGCCACCGCTGACTGGGTCGGTCGCGGTCAACAGCCAGATTTGATACACGCGTCCCGCCCCCGGCGACGACAGGCGCGAGCCGCTGAATACCATTCCTCGTGAACGGCTGAACAACAACTGCGCCGAAGCGCGGGTGGCTTCCTCGGTCGCAACCAGATTGAAACGCAGCAGATCGGGTGCGGCCAGAACGTCGCTGATGATTTGCGCGCGCGACGCGGCGCTGCGCGCGAGCTCGATTTGTGCCAGCGCATCCCGGCGAGTGGCCTCGCTCCGTTCGTTGGCGGCATCGGCAGCCGCCTCGGCCCGTTGCTGCGCGGCCGCCGCTTGTTCGCCTGCGAGCCTGGCTCGGTTGTAGAAAAACAGGCCGAATCCTGTGCCGATCACCAGGACGAGTGCCAACGCCGGAACAGCAACGAACCATCTCGGTTCAGATCGATCGCTCGTGGCTGGTTCGGCGGGAGGTTGGCGCATCTCGCCAGCTGACGGTTCGATCGGAGTTTCGCGGCGCATATCGCCGCTGAACTGAGCCGGGCCGGGCGCCGCCCGCAGCGCGAGGGCCGACGATGTCATTCCGCCACCCGCGCCGTCGCGGATCTCATTGTGAAGCCGCGTGACCTCCTCGAGCGCCCACGAGCTCGAGGGCTTGCGGACGGTCGCGCCGTTCTGTTGCCGCAGCTCGTCCAGGACGGCGTGGACGTCTCGCGACAGATCGTCCATCCTCCGGTGCAGGTCCTTTTCGATTAAAGCGAGGCGCGCCTCGGCCCGTTCGATCCCGGTCTGAGTGGACCCCGCTGTGCTCACGCAGATTTCGGTCAGGCTCTCAGCCTGATCCCGGAGCTGGCGTACGGGTTCCTCGTGCAGGCGGCGAAGCGACGACCACTCGTGTTCGATGAGGCGTTCCAGGTCCTGGAAGCGCCCGGTTGCGTCCTGCTGCAGTCGCGCGGCGGCGTCCCCCCAATTGCTGAGCTTGGATTCGAGCTCGGTGACCGCCAGCGCGTGGCGCTCGCTCGTCGCGGCCCACTGCTTCACGATGTCGGAACATCGTTCGGCGAGATCGACCAGCTGTTGCTCGACCTGGTGAGGCGGTTCTCCGGCTCTCTCCCAATCCTGGCGCGTGGAGGTGAGGCGCTCGAGGTGCGCCTCGAGATCGGCCAGGCGTAGTTCCAGACCCCCAGCGTGCGGAAGCATGTTTCGTTCGCCGACGATTCTAGTACAAGCGCCGCCGAATGAATCACTGATTTCGACGACGAGCGCGTCTTCAAGACATCGCGATTGGATCTTGTACTCAGCAAATGAACGCGGTACGATGACGCCCTTCACCAAGTTCCCGAACCGCAATTTACGTTGGGGGCTGCGATGGGTTTCAAACAGATCAGCTGCTCCGTCATCTTGTTTCTCGTTGCATTCACCGGCATCGTCCTGGCGAGTGGCGAAGAGCTCGACCGCGCGAAGTCCCTCTATGCGTCGGCGGCGTACGACGAGGCGCTCACGGTGCTCGATCGACTCTCGGGTGTTCCCGCGGCCGACGATCCCGCGTCGATTGCCGCGTACCGCGTGTACTGTTTGCTTGCGCTGGATCGCCACGACGAAGCTCGCGCGCTCATCGATCGCCTTCTTCACCAGAGCCCTTTCTTCGCGCCGTCGGCCGACGAGGCCCCGCCAAAAATCCAGACCATCTTTCGCGACGTTCGGCGCGCGACCCTGCCCAAGATCGCGAAGGAGCGTTACGCCGACGCCAAGGCAGCATTCGAGCGCAAGGATCCGCTGACAATCCGGCAGTTCGATGATCTCCTGACGTTGCTCGAAGACCCTGATCTGCGCGAGTGGTCGGCGGCGGCAGATCTGCGGGCTGTTGCGTCGGCGTTTCGCGATCTCGCCAAGGCGGTGGCGACGCCCGTGTCACCGCCTCCCGACGCCAGGCCCGCAGAGTTCCGGCCCCAGCCGCCGCCCGCTGCCCCCGACCTCATTTACACGGCGGCCGATCAGGACGTCACCGCGCCAGTTCCGGTGGCGCAGCGAACTCCTCAATGGCGTCCCACATATCAGGAAGCGGCGCAAGAATACCGGGGCGTGCTGCGACTGCTGATCGACCGGACAGGCGCGGTATCGTCGGTGTCGATGCCGACCGGCACGCGCCCCGCTTACGATCAGGCGCTCATTCGCGCAGCTCGCGAGTGGAAGTTTCAACCCGCGGAGCGGGAGGGGCGACCAGTGCGGTATCTCAAGGTCATTGAGATTCACCTGGCACCGACGCCGAGCGCGCCGTAAACGACACCTGAACGGGTCCCCGTGCCGGCATCGGCTGGACAGTGTGCAATTCCACGCAATTCCGTCCTCGCAGAAGTGCGTAGCTGTTCGAGCCGATAAGTGAGCATATGGCCCATCACCTTCGACTCATCATCGGCGTCCTCGCGCTCACGTTGCTCGCGACCGCTCCGGCTTTCGCGCAGCAGCCCGCCTCCGCCGGCCGAATCAAGGTCGTATCCGGGACTGTGTACCTCGTTCGCGCCGGCGCGCAGACGACCGCGCAGGCAGGTCAGGTTGTCTATCAGGCCGACGTTCTTCGGACCGGGTCCGACGGCCGCATCGGCGTGACGCTCAAGGACGACACGCGCGTCTCGCTCGGACCGGCGAGTGAAGTGCATCTCGACCGCTTCAGCTACTCGCCGGCCGAAGGTCAGCTTGCGCTCGCGTTGAAGGTCGTCCGCGGCGTCGTGGCCTACGTATCGGGGCGCATCGCAAAGCTCGCGCCCGACTCGGTCCACATCGAAACGCCGACGGCGATTCTCGGCGTCCGCGGCACGACGCTCGCCGTGCGAGTTGACGGCGTCTGAGCTTGCCGCGACCGCCCGTTTTCCTGGTCGTGCTCGCCATCGCGGCGGCAGCCTGCTCGCATTCGCATTCATCGCGAACGGCGCCTGACCGCAACGGGCGCACTGTCGTCACGCTGCTGCCCGATCCGGACAGCGGCGCCGTGGGGGCCGCGAGCGTGTCGAACGCGGCCGGATCCGTGGAACTGACCAGGGCGCGCGCGTCGACCACTATCAACGGCAACGCGGCGCCGACGCCAGTGAAGACGCTCAGCGAATCCGAGACGCGGCAGTTGTTCAACGCCGCGTTTTCGATGCTGCCGATGGCGCCTCAGCATTTCACCCTGCACTTCCAGTTCAACTCGGACGAGTTGACCAGTGAAAGTCGGGCCCTGCTGCCGCAAGTATTGAACGCCGCGAAAGGACGGCCGATCCCGGAGGTGCTGATCATCGGCCACACCGACAGGGTAGGCTCCGCAACCACCAACATCGCGCTCGGCTTGCGGCGTGCCGGGATGATTCGCAAACAGCTCATCGACATCGGGCTGGACAGCTCGCTCGTCGAAGTCGTCTCGCATGGCGAGGCCGATCTCCTTGTAAAGACCGCGGACGAGGTGCCCGAGCCCCTCAACCGGCGCGTCGAAATCACCGTGCGATGATGCGTCGCTTCCAGGCGCTTCCCAGAATCTGGGCCGCGTCGGCGCTGCTGCCGGTTGTGGTCGTGGCGGTGCTTTCGATCTACCGGCCCGCTTTCCTCGCCGGCGCCGAGCGCGTGACGTCCGACACGCTCCTGCGCATGGCGCGCACGCGCCCTCCCGACGGACGCGTCGTCATCGTGGACATCGACGAGCGCAGCCTCACGGCCGTTGGCCAGTGGCCCTGGCGCCGTGACGTGCTCGGCACTCTGGTGTCGCGTGTGCGATCGCTCGGCGCGTCGACCGTCGCCGTCGACGTCCTGCTCGCCGAACCCGAGCGCACCGAATCGGGAAATATCTCGACCGACACGCAACTCGCGGAGATGCTTCGCGCCGGCCGAGTCGTCCTCGGCTTTGCGCTCACGTTCGACCGCACCGACGGCCCGCCGCCCTCGTGCCTGCAGCATCCATTGGGGCTTGCGATTACAAGCCGGGGAACCGATCAGGAAGGTGAAGCCGACCCCTTCTTCCATGCAACCGGCGCCATCTGCAGCCTGCCCGTGCTCGCGAAGGCTGCCGGAGCGTCGGGCTTTCTGAACGCCGCACCGGATTCAGACGGCATCCTGAGGCGCGTGCCGCTGCTGCTCCAGCTCAACGGACGCGTCTACCCGTCGCTGGCGCTTGCGGCCGTAAGGACGGTCACCGGCGCGCGTCACTCTGAACTGCAGATTGCCAACTCGAACACCCTCTGGCTCACGCTGGACGACCGGTCCGTGCCGCTCGACGGCAAGAGCCACCTGCTGGTCCGGTATCGCGGCGTCAAGCGGACGTTCCCCTACGTCTCCGCGGCCGACGTGCTGAGCGGCCGCGTCGATCCGCAGGCCTTTGCCAACAAGATCGTGTTCGTCGGCACGACCGCGCTCGGCACGAGGGAAGTCGTCGCGACGCCGCTCGACACGCTCTTCGCCGCCGTCGAGGTGCAGGCGACGGTCGCTGACAACCTTCTTCGCGGTGATTTCCTGCGGCGTCCGGAACAGGCCGTCGCCCTCGAGACGCTGGCGGCACTCGCGAGCGGAGCCCTGGTCATCGTGCTGATCATTTGGCTCGGACTCCTGCGAGGGACCGCGGCCATCGTCGTGAGCAGCGCCGCCGGCTGGACGGGCGCGACGGCGCTGCTGACTTCCACCGGCGCCATGGTCTCGCCCCTCTTCCCCACGATGAGCGTCGCGGGGACATTGGCGGCAATGGCCGGTTTGCAACTGATCTTCGAGCGCAGCCGCGCCGAAAGTGCCGTTGCCGACAAAACGGCGTCACGGCGCATGATGATTCAATCGCTCCTGTCGCTCACCGAGACGAGGGATCCGGAAACGGGTCAGCACTCGCGCCGGACGCAACGGAACATGCGGCTGCTGGCGGAAAGGCTCGCCCGTAATCCCGCGCACCGCGCATATCTGACGCCCGAACGCATCGAGCTGCTGTCGACGCTCGCGCCGCTGCACGACATCGGCAAAGTCGGCGTGGCGGATCGCGTGCTCCACAAGCCAGCCGCGCTGACTCCGGACGAAATAGTCGAGATCCGCAAGCATCCCGCGCTGGGCCGCGAAGTCATCGCCCGTGCACAGGCCGACGTCGGCGTGGAGGACGACCGCGACGGCGTGCTCGGGCTGGCGAAACAGATTGTCTACTCGCACCATGAAAAGTGGGACGGCACCGGCTATCCGGAGGGCCTGCGCGGCGAGGAGATTCCGCTGCCCGGGCGGCTGATGGCGGTCGTGGACGTCTACGACGCAACGGTCACGCGCCGGCGGTACCAGCCGGGCATGTCGCACGAAGCCGCGTTGAAAGTGATTGTCGACGGACGAGGAACGCAGTTCGATCCGGCCGTTGTCGACGCCTTCGTGGATATCTCAGGCACGCTGCGGGATTCGCACGCGGATGGCGGAGGCCATATTCGTCATGGATGACATCGACAAGCAGGCGGTTCAACTCGTCGAGTGCCCGTCCTGCCATCACCAGGTCCCGATCAAGAGCATCACCTCGATTGGAGGGCGCGAGGTCTGTTGGTCGTGTGCCGGCGCCTGGTACGACGACGACGACGAGGATGCAGAGGATGCAGACGACGCGTAGTGCCGCGCACTACTGCTGGTGAGGGTTCTGCTCGGCGACGACGGCGCGGTACATCGCTTCCTGAATGCGCGCTTCGGTCAGGCAGCCGGCCTTCTCGACGAACGGGTTCGGCGCGCCGGTCTTGAGCTTCGCGTATTTCTCCTGCATCCGGTACTGCGCGGGATGATCGCCTAACGGCACGTCGCACGGCAGCGTTCGCACGAGCCGGAACGATCGATCGAGCATGGCAGCCACAGCCGGCGAAACCGCGCCGGGAGCTCGCAGGCTCGTGAAGAGCACCACGTCGTAGTTCTTTCCCCCTTCCGTTGCTTTCATCGTCCATGTGGTCGCACCGGGCGTGTGGCCGGCGGTCAGGTGCGCGACGAGGGTCACGCCGCCGAGCACAACGGCCTCGCCGTCCTGCAGCACTCTGTCGATCGGGTGTTCCTTCCCGCCCGGCTTCATCGCACGAAGCGGCGGCACATCGTCGGCCATCGCCATCACCTGCGCGCCGGTCATCTGCCGGACCAGGGCATCGCCTTCCTGATGGTCGCTGTGTGCGTGATTGCCGAGCACGATCCTGATGTCGGAAAACCTGAAGCCGAGCTGCTCCACCGACCTCTGAATGACCGGCACGTTTCGTTCGTATGTCGTGTCGAGCAGGATGCTGCCCTGCGGCGTGACGATGAGGAACGAGCTCAGCGTGCGGGTGCCGACGTAATACACGTTGCCGACGATCCTGTGCGGTGGGAATGCCGTTTCCTGATCCGCGGGAGTTCCCATGTTGCGCGCGAGAATGGACGCCGGCGTGTACGTCTGGCCGTCGACGGTGACGGTCGGGTGGTCGGCGGGACCTTGCGCCCGCGTCCCCACCACGAGAACCGCAGCAAGAGCGCCGGCGGCGAGGCAGGCGGTTGCGCGATTCATGGCGTCTTCCTGCGGTCGGCCTTGAAGTCGCCTTCGACGATCGTCAGCAGAAAGTGCGTCACGGCGTTCTTCGCGTCCTTCACGAACGTCAGCGTGCCGCCGGCTGACGGAAGCACGAAGACATCGTCCGCCCGGGCAAACATGATCTGCTTTCCGCCACCGCTTCCCAGATCGACTGCCAGTTCGTCGCCGACAACCGAGACGGTCCAGGTCCCAAGCGGACCGACATCGTACGAGCCGCTGTACTGCGACAAGGCACTCGCCGGGATCTTCGGTTCTGTCTTGCGTTCGTCAGCAATCCTGCCTATGAGCCGCGCGCGATCTTTTTCGTTTTCGAGACACACGTTCTCGATCAGATCGTCGTCTGGCACGAAGTTCACGGGGACTTTGATCGTGAACGGCTTTCTGTAGGTCTTCGGATCATCGAACGTCATCTCGAGCTGCATGTGGCCGAAGTCCGTGCGGCGGTACCGCTCGGTGACGCGCAGCGCATCACTGTGCGGGCGGCCGCTGAAGTCGAGCCACGTCCTGTCGTTGTATCCGATGGTCTGCACGACGAACGTGTCGCCTTCCCAACGGCCGACGGAGTAGCCCATCCACGTCGGGTTGGGATCTTTGGGAAGCGGGCGGCCGTCGGTGTAGATCAGGCGGAAGCTTCCGACCTCGTACAGGACAACGACCATCTTCGGCGTCTGGACAATCCGCATGGGATCGAGGCCGGCAAGGCTGCTCCGCGGGCCTTCGGGCAGGCAGTTCGTCGCGGGATCGCCGGCGCCGTACGATTCGAGGCGCTGTTTGAGGGCCGCCTGCGCGGCCGGAGTCATCTCGACGTCCGTGATGTTGGTGGCGTAGCCCAGGCCGTTGATGCTCCACATTCCGGAAAGGTCGGGCTTCCCGTCGGTCGCGCGCGGAGTCGGCGCCGCCAGGTTGGGCTTCCCGTCTTTGGTGCGCGGCATTCCCGGCGTCGGATAGTTCAACCACTGCGCCGCTGCGGGCGTGGCCAGCAGCGACAGCACTGTCAACATCACACAACTCGAACGCGTCATCGACAACACCCTCCACATTCCTTGCGGCCAGCCGCCTCACTATAACAGCCGCCGTTGACGGGTCGCGGCTATAATCGCCGCCGTCTCTTTCCCCGGCGGAGGCCACGAATGAAATCCGCAGCGTTTGCCGTTGTGACACTCCTCGCCCTCTCGAGCTCGAGCACCCCGCACGTCGCCGCGCAAACGCGCGCCGGGGCACAAGCGCCTGTCTTCGAGATCGATCCGTATTGGCCGAAACCGCTCCCGAATCACTGGGTAGTCGGTTCGACGATCGGCGTCTCCGTCGATTCGCAGGATCACGTCTGGATCATCCATCGGCCGCAATCGGTGGACGAGAATTTCAAGGCCGCCGATCTCAAACCGCCGCTCGGCATCTGCTGTAAAGTCGCGCCGCCCGTGCTGGAGTTCGACCAGGAAGGGAACCTCGTGAGCTCGTGGGGCGGCCCCGGCCAGGGCTACGAGTGGCCCACGAGCAATCACGGCATTACGGTCGATCACAAAGGCAACGTGTGGATCGGCGGGAACGACAACACCGACACGCAGATCCTGAAGTTCACCCGAACGGGAAAGTTCCTGCTGCAGATCGGCAAGCACAACGTCCACAACGGCAGCAACGACACCGAGAACCTCTGGCGCGCCGCCAAGATCTTCGAGGACCCCGACGCGAACGAGATTTTCGTCGCCGACGGCTACGGGAACCGCCGCGTGATCGTGTTCGATGCCGACACGGGCAAGTACAAACGACACTGGGGCGCGTACGGCGCGAAACCCGACGACGCCGCGAGCAATCAGTACGTTCAGGGCGGGCAAGCGGCGAAGCAGTTCAACACGGTGCACTGCGCCGACCCGTCGAAGGACGGCTTCGTCTACGTCTGCGACCGCGTGAACGATCGCGTGCAGGTGTTCCGCAAAGACGGAACGTTCGTGAAGGAGGCCTTTTTCGACACTTCGACGCTTCGTTCGGGCTCGGTGTGGGATATGACGTTCTCGCGCGATCCACAGCAGACCTACATCTACATGGCGAACGGCGTGAACGAGAAGATCCACATCGTCCAGCGCAGTACGCTCGAGGTGCTTACGTCATTCGGCGACGGCGGCCGCCAGCCCGGACAGTTCTACGGCGTTCACAACCTCGATACCGACTCGAAGGGCAACCTGTACGCCACCGAGACCTACAACGGCGCGCGCATCCAGCGCTTCCTGTTCAAAGGCGTGAAGCCGGTGACGAAGGCCGACCAGGGCGTGCCCTGGCCCAGGAAGTAGCGCGGCCTGTTCAGGGCGCGATGAAAGGCTTGTCATGAAACAACTCGCAATCGGCATCGGCATTGGCGCATCGCTGGTCGTGGCGCTCGTGGCACAGACACGGATCAACCCGACCGACCCTCAGCCGACCTGCAACATGTGTCCGGGGTACTACATCCCGCTCAGCGAGCTGCAGGCCTACACGAAAAAGGCGATCGACGAGAAGCTGCTCGATCAGCAGGCTCGGGACATCGAGATCGGCAAGGCGCATGTCGGCATCGGGATGGTGCACCGCACGAGGATCGACGCGCCCGCGAAGGACTCGGTCGCCGAGCATGACCAGGTCAGCGAGGTCTACCACATCGTCGATGGCACGGCGACGCTCGTCCTCGGCGCCGACATCACCAACCGGCAGCGCCGTCCGGCCACGTTGCGAACCGTTGTCGAATTCAACGGACCGGGCAACAACGGCTCAGAGATTCGGAACGGTGTCGCGCACCAGCTGAAACCCGGAGACGTCGTCGTCATTCCCGCTGGGACGGGACATCTCTTCACGAAGATCGACGATCACATCGACTACCTGATGGTGAGGATCGACCCGGACAAAGTAACGCCCATCAAGAGCGAGGCGGCGTCGAAGGTGTACTTGTCGAAGCCCGCACCGCGCGGACAGTAGCCAGGGTGGCCGCGAGCCGCGCCCGAAACGCGGGCCAGGTCTAGAAGGCGTACTGGAAGCCGACCAGGGGCGTCACCTTGTCGCGCACGCCGTGAGCGTCGAGCGCGAAGAGCAGGTTCGCATCGAAGAGCAGACGATCGACGACGTTGATCTTGAAGCCCAACGAACCGCTGAGAGTGTTGAAGGATGCCTGCGAAAAACCGATGTTCCTGAAGACCGACGTGCCATCCAGGGCATGGAAATCCTGGGCGCTGATTCGCTCGGCGTTGATCAGGTAGCGGCCGAGCACGTCGAACGCCAGCGTCAGCCGATCGTTGACGCTCGCGTCCGCACCGGCGGCGTAGGCCACTTCGTCGGGAAGGTCGGCCGAGGTGCCGTTTGCAGGATTGCCCGCGAGGACGCTCGAACCGTTCCACTGATAGCTTCCGTTGACGTGCGGCGACACGCGGGAGAACGACGTCGACAAAACCGCGAACGGCCGGACGCCCACGGTGCCGGTGCCGAGCAGGTTCATCTCGTCTCCCGTCGGCAGCCGGGCGTCAACGCCGAGGGCGAACCCGCCGGCCCGGCTCGACGCAACCGTCGTTTTCAACCGCACTGTGAGGTCACCTAAGCCGCTGGCGTCTCCAACGGCGGTGAACGTCCGCGTGTTGCCGACGGTGCCATCCGCCTGGCGGAAGAAGTGCGTCAGTGGGTTCGTCGTGCCGAGCCGCCGGATCGTCGCGTTGGACACCACTTTGAGGTGATTCGAAACGATCGGCATCGCGAGCGAGACATCGAACCGATCCGTGACGCCGACCGTTACGAATGCGGTGAACTGGCTGACAGTGGCCTGAATGGAATTCATCGTCGTGACCACGTCCTGCCGGCCGCCGAGGAGCTGAGCGTTGTCATGCGTATACACGGCGGGCACCTGATCGAGGTCGAGCCCTTCCACCGTGTCGAATGTAAACCGCTGTGACGCGAAGCCGAACGAGATGCGTCGCGCCCCGACGGTTTCGGCGCGCTCGGAGAGAATCGGCCCGAAGCTCTGCGTCGTGCGCTGAAACACTCCCGTGCTGGGATCCAGGTGGTAGGTGAAACCGGACGCCGGAGACGGCAGCGGCACTGTCACGAACTGACCGACGAGCGCCGTGCCGAACTTGCCGAAATTTGCCTGAAAATCGTTGTTGAAGTGCGCCGAATGCGGCTGCTCTCCAGGCAGGGTCGCCTCGCTGTCGACGATGAGGCCGTTGGGACCATAGAGATCGGTGAAGAGCGTCGCAAGGTTCTTCACGGGAGACGCGAGGTTGTACGGGGCCTGCGCATGGACAGTCGTCGAGGCCAGCATGATCACGAGCACACCAAGCACACCGGACGCTCGACTGATCATCGTCCTATCTCGGAGATCACCCAACCGGAAGCGGCCCGGGTGAAAGTCATGGTCTGAAGGCTGTCGGCGGTCTGCTGCCGGCCGCCCGCGCGGATGGTATCACGACGTCTCAGCCGCACCGATGCCTGCTGTCCATGCTGTTCGAGTGAAATCACGCTCAAGGTCACCTGCTGTGACGAGACGGCGCGAAATCCCTCTTCGATGCGTCGCTGCTCGTCGGCGGACAGATTCGGTTTTACGCTGCGAAAGAGCGCAAGATCCTTGGTCTCGATCGCACGGGCGTAGGTCGCCACCACGCGCCGGATCAACGCATCGTCGTTCTCGAAGGTGCCAGTGGATCCAGCAGCCGAATCGCGGCGTTCGGTGGCCTCGGTCCGCGACGCCGCGGCAGCAGCGGCCGGCAGCGCAACGGCTGCTGGCGGCGCCAAAGCCGGCTGAACGACCGGTTTCGGATCCGGCGACGCCGCCGATGACACGTCGCGCGGCTCCGCCGATTCGCGAGTGGACGACGTTAAAGGGGGCGACGGCGTTGTGATCGGCGCGGTAGTCGGAGCTGCGAGGGCTGACGCGGAAGCGTCGGCGGTTCGAGCCGGGCCGGCCGTTGGCCGGGGCGGCTCGGTCGGCGCCGGCCGCTGCGAGATCGGCGGCGCAGCGACCGCGGGGGGTCTGGCGTCACGGCGTGTGCTCTGTGTCGCCTGCAGCTGTTCAGCGATTCGCGCCGACAGCTGGCTCGTGGACGCGGCCGCGGGACCGATCGTCCGCGCGGTGCTGAGCGCGCTCGCCGCGCCTTCGGTGTCGCCGGCCGCCAGCCGACGTTCTCCGCTGGCGATGGCCTCGTCGAAACGTGCCAGCATCGCGCGCGCGATGTCGCGGATGCGTGAGGCGTCCTTCTCGTCCGGCGAAACACGAAGCACCTCGTCCGCGTAGACCAGCGCGGCGCGATAGTCCTTCGATTCGATGCTCGCGGATGCAAGCGCAAGCTGCGTTCGAACAAATGACGGCGAGGGAGTCGACGCCACTGCCTCCGAAGGCGTGCGTTCGCGAGACATGGTCCGGAAGTACGCCGCGGTAACCAGCGCCGCCACGACCGCCACGGCCACCGCCAGAAGGACGTAGCCCTTCCTCCAGCTGGCAGTAGCTGTCGGGTTCGACAAGGCGTTGCCCGGCGCAGTCGCCGGGGCTCCCGTCACGGTGAGCTTAGCGCGGGGATCCAACTCCGCGCTTACGCCTACTCTGAACACACCGGAACGGCCCGATTCCAGATCGCGCTTCATGCGCCTCAGGTCGGCTCGAAGCCCGGCGGCGTCCTGATAGCGAAGCTCCCTGTCCTTCTCGAGACAGTTGTTGACGATTTCCTGAAGCCGAAGTGGCAGCGCGGGGTTCAACACCACCGGCGCGACCGGCGCGTGCGTCAGAATCGCGGAAAAAACAACAGCTGACGTCTTGCCGGTGAACGGTTGTTGCCCAGTGAGCGCTTCGTACAGCACCACGCCCAACGAAAACAGATCCGTTCGTCCGTCGAGCTCTTCGCCCGTCACCTGCTCAGGGGACATGTACGCGACGGTCCCAAGCGTCATGCCGTCAGCCGTTCGTTCACGCGTGAAGCCGACGGTTGTCGATGCGGCCGCCTGTCGAGAGACGAGCTTGGCGAGGCCGAAGTCCAGAACCTTGACCTGGCCGCGGTCGACGAGGAAGAGGTTCGCCGGTTTGATGTCGCGGTGAATGATGTCACGCCGGTGTGCGGCGTCGAGCGCGTCCGTCACCTGGATGCCGAGTTCGACGACATCCAGAGTCCTTAGCGGTCCGGCCGCCAGGCGATCGCGCAGAGTCTGCCCCTTCAGCAGTTCCATCACGATGAAGGGCTGCCCTTCGTAGTCGCCGACGTCGTACACCGTACAAATGTTGGGGTGGTTGAGGCCCGATGCCGTTCGTGCTTCGCTGTTAAGCCGCTCGATGACCTGACGATCCTTGGCGAGTTCTTCGGGAACGAACTTGAGCGCGACCGGACGCCCCAGCCGGATGTCCTCGCCGGAGTAGACGACTCCCATCCCACCGGAACCCAGCGGGCCGACGATTCGATAATGGGAGACCGTCTTCCCGATCATGTCAACTTCGGAGATGGCACAGTACGGGGAAAAAGAGCTGATTCTATCCCGCAACCCGCCCGGGTCACGAACGTCTTGGGAAACTGATATCTTTCGCCCCATGCTCACGCGTGTAGTCGTCCTCGGGGCCGGTTTTGGCGGTCTCGAGTTGACAACCATCCTCTCGGAAACATTCGGCAAGGACATCGATATCGTCCTCATCGACAAGGGCGAGGCGTTCGTCTTCGGCTTTTCGAAGCTCGACGTCATGTTCGGCCGTCAGCTGCCAGACGCGGTCCGCCATCCGTACCGCGACATCGTCAAGCCGGGCGTGCGGTTTTTACAGACCACGGTGCGCACGATCGATCCGATCGGCAAGCGCGTCGTCACCGACGAGGGAACTTTCGAGGCTGACGTCCTTGTGGTCGCACTCGGGGCAGACCTCGACCCGGCTGCGACTCCGGGTCTCGTCGAAGGTGGACACGAGTTCTACACGGTTGCCGGCGCGTTCGCGCTGAGGGATGTGCTGCCAGCTTTCCAGGGCGGCCCGGTGATCGTGGGCGTGACCGGGAAGTCGTTCAAGTGTCCACCCGCTCCAAGCGAGACGGCACTGCTGCTGCACGACTACCTCACCGAGCGTGGACGACGGGAGGCGAGTGAGATCTCGCTCGTGATGCCGTTCGGCACGCCGATCCCGCCATCGCCGGACACGTCGCAGGCGATTCTCGAGGCCTTTGCCGAGCGCGGCATCAGGTTCGTCAAAGACAGCCTGGTGAAGTCGCTCGACCCGACCAGAAGGGTGGCCGTGCTGAGCGACGGCGCCGAGATGCCATACGACCTCTTCCTCGGCATCCCCGTGCACCGTGTCCCGCAGGTCGTCGTCGACTCGGGACTCGCCGCTCACCAGTACGACTGGGTGCCGGTGAACAAGCAGACGCTCGCGACGAAGTTTCCCGGCGTCTACGCCGTCGGCGACGTGAACGGCGTCGGCACTCCCAAGGCGGGCGTCTTTGCCGAGGGCTCCGCGAAGATCGTGGCGGCGGCGATCGTCGCGCAGATCACAGGCGGAGCGCCGCCGGATTCTTACAAGGGACAGGGCTCGTGCTACGTCGAGTTCGGCCACAACCAGGTTGGGCGCGTGGACGTCGACTTCCTGAGCGGGCCGAAACCGACCGGCACATTTCAGGCGCCATCTGCGGCGCTCGTCGCGGAGAAGGCGCACTTTGGATCGAGCCGGCTGGAGCGCTGGTTTGGAAATCCCTCCAGGTAGACATGGAAGATTTGAATCTCAAGCTCAAGCTGAGCGGCTACACGGGGCCGGGGCGGGAGCTCTTTCGCAACGTGCTGTTCGAGCAGCTCTGTGAGTCGATGCCGCGCGACCCGGCCGTCAAGGTCCAGATCTACAACGCGGAGATCGCGCCGGGCGGCTACACCAACTGGCACTGCCACAACGGCGCGACGTTTTTTGTAGCGCTCGAAGGGAGTTTCGAGGCGGAATTCGAAGAGGGCGTGCTCGTCAAAGCGAGCGCCGGCGACGTCTACTCCGAGCCCATCGGCAAGTTTCATCGCGGGCACAACCCGCACCCCTCGATGCCGTACTTGTGCCTTGCGTTCTGCGTCACCTCCCCAGGCCAGGACCACGTGACGAACCTCGAGCTCCGACCGTGGTCTCGCTGATACTGAAGGCATGATGCAGCGCGTACTCATCCTGGGCGCCGGCAAGATCGGCCGAATGATCGCCCGCCTGCTGCTCGACTCGCGCGACTATGCGGTGGTGGTTGGGGATGTCAGCGCCGCCGC
>Ga0137395_10000225_pt1 | contig 21645 bp, 15 predicted proteins | sample czobulk216metaG_FD_108283 | JGI IMG/M metagenome (GOLD analysis project Ga0137395, IMG submission 108283) | Vadose zone soil microbial communities from Angelo Coast Range Reserve, California, USA - czobulk2.16 metaG | ecosystem: Environmental > Terrestrial > Soil > Vadose zone | place: USA...
GAGGACGTGGGCATGTCGACCGAGCGGCTCGCGCGAATTCACGACACGGTAACAAGGCACATCGAGGCCAAAGACGTCTCGGGTGCGGTGACGCTCGTTGCGCGTCGCGGCAAGATCGTCCACTTCGAGGCGCAGGGGCTGGCCGACATCGACGCGAAGAAGCCGATGATGAAGGACTCGATCTTCCGGCTCGCGTCCATGTCGAAGCCGATCACCGCGATCGCGGTGATGATGATGGTCGAGGAGGGCAAAATCCGGCTGACCGATCGCGTGTCGGCGTTCATCCCTGAGTTCAAGACGATGAAAGTCGCCGTCGCGAAAGGAACGACCGACAAGCCCGTACAGATGCCGGGGTTCGGTCGCGGCGGGCCGCCGCCGGCGCCGCCGGAATTCGACCTCGTCCCGGCCGCGCGTGAAATCACGGTGAAGGATCTGCTGACGCACGGCTCCGGGCTGATGAGCGGCGGTGTCAGCGGGGCGGAGCAGGGGAAGGTCGCGCCGAGAAGTCCCAACGACACGCTGGCGAACTACATTCCGAAGCTCGCCCAGACGCCGCTCGACTTTCAGCCTGGCACGCTGTGGCGTTACAGCGGCCTCTACGGCTTCGACGTTCTCGCGCGCATCGTCGAGATCACGTCGGGCCTGCCGTACGATCAGTTTCTCCAGCAGCGTCTGTTCACGCCGCTTGGGATGAAGGACACAGGCTTCGCGCCGGCACCGGAGCGGATGGCGCGGGTCGCGACGGTTTATCAGCGGACGCCGGATGGCATGTTGAGGCCGGCAGCGAACGCCAATCAGCTGATCAGCGGGACGTACTTCTCGGCGTCAGGCGGACTGATGAGCACGGCGGAGGACTATCTGCAGTTCGCGCAGATGCTCGTGAACGGTGGAACGCTCAACGGCAGGCGGTATCTCAGTCCGAAGACCGTCGAATTGTTCGCGTCGAATCACACGGGCGACCTGGTTAACGGCCAGTTCGGGCGTCCGGCTCACGGCATGGGCTTCGGGCTCGGCGTGCAGGTCTGGCTGGATCCGGTTGCGGCCGACCGGCGCGTGTCGCCGGGCAGCTACGGCTGGGAAGGCGCGTACGGCACGCTGCAGGTGATGGATCCGATGGAGAAGATGGTCGAGATCATCATGATGCAGGGCGCCAACGGCCCGTTACAGCGCGACTTCGAAAATGCTGTCAGGCAGGCGCTGATTGACTAATGCGAAGGTGAATTCGAGGAGCCGGCCATGAAACACATGCTCGTCGTGAGCGCGCTCGTGATCGCAGGATCTCTCACGCTGCAGGGTCAGCAAAAGGCGACTCCGAAGACGCCCTGGGGCGATCCGGACATCTCCGGCGTGTGGACCAGCGACGCGGCCATCGGCATCCCGATGCAGCGGCCCGATCGCTTCGACGGCCGCGCGGAGCTGAACGACCAGGAGTTCAAGGACAAGGAAGCCCGCGACGCGCAGACACGCAACCGCGCGGAGAACGCGATTGGCTCGTTCCGCAACGACAACGCGTGGCTGGCCAAGTCGTACCGGCAAACCTCGCTGATCATTGACCCGCCCGACGGAAAGATGCCCGCAGTCACACCGTACGCGGAGACACGGCGCGCGACGCGCGATCAAGGCACTTTCGGCGGCGGGCCGTTCGACAAACCGGAAGACTTCACGATGTACGACCGCTGCATCACCCGTGGCATCGTCGGATCGGTGCTGCCGGTCGTGTATGGCAACGGCAACCGCATCATCCAGGCGCCCGGTCAGGTGATCATCAGCTACGAGATGGTGCACGACACGCGTGTGATCTACACCGACGGCCGGCCGCATCTCGGCAAGGGCATTCGCATGCTCCTTGGCGACTCGCGCGGACACTGGGAAGGCGCCACGCTTGTCATCGAGACGACGAACCTGACCGACAAGACCAGCATCGGCCTCAACGGCAACGGCCTGCGCCACACGACCGACATGGTGATGACGGAGCGCATCACGCGTGTCGGGCCGGATGAACTTCGCTACGAGGTGCGGATCAACGATCCGAAGACGTATACAGCGCCGTTCACGATTTCGCTGCCGCTCGTGTCGCCGCCCGGATACAAGCTGCTGCCGTACGAGTGCCTCGAGGGCGACTACGCGATGGCGAACGCCCTCAGCGCCGAGCGTGCCGAAGACAGGGCGCTCGCGGAAGACTCGAAGAAGGGCGTCGTCCGCGCGCGCAAGGCCATCACGCAAGACAACGTCAACGCCCCGCGGCCCACAGAATAGTGAATTTGGGCATCTAGTCATTTGGTTATCTGGTCATTTGGTTATTTGGTCATTTGGAGCATAGACATGCGCAGACTTCTGATCACGGCAATCATCGCGCTCGTCGCGGCCCCTGCGTTCGCGCAGTTGCCGAATCCTTACGGCGCGTCCATTACCCTCGAGGCGGCGAGGAAGACGGCCGCGCTCTCGGTCGCCGAAGCGGCGAAGAACAACTGGAAGATGGCCATCGCGATCGTCGACACCGCCGGCGACCTCGTGTACTTCGAGAAGATGGACGGCACACAACTGGCGAGCGTCAACATCGCGCAGGACAAAGCGCGGTCGTCGGTGCGTTTCAAGCGGCCGACCAAGGCGATGCAGGACGTGCTGGCCGGCGGCGGTGCGGGAATACGTTTCCTGGCACTTCAGGGCGCGATCCCGGTTGAAGGGGGATTGCCGCTGATCATGGACGGCAAGATCGTCGGCGCGATCGGCGCGTCGGGCGGCACGAGCGACCAGGACGGCCTGGCCGCGAAGGCGGGCGCCGATTCGATCAAATAAGAGGGGAATCTGACTGGCTGCCATCCAGTCAGGTCCCTGCGCGGTCCTTCATAGCTCCATCGGACTCCATCGGAAAGAAGCCCTCTCGGCCATGATGCGGGCTTCGCAATCCGCCGAAAACACGTGCAGATGGGCTGGCTTCTCGGCGGAATCCTCTATTCCTGCATTTACGCGACTATCGGTTGGCTGCTCCGGGGACAACCTGCGCTCCTGAGCTGGTTCCGCGCGGGGGCGCTGCTCGTTCCTCCGATGGCAGGCACACTCGTCATCGTAAGGCGCCGCCACACGTGGCGCGGCTGCCAGTGGCTGTTCTGGGCGACGATTGCCGTCGGCCTTACGATGTCGGCGGCCGGCCTGGCGGGCTGGGCGGCCGACGAGTTGATGTTCCAGCACGAGACATGGCTCGCCTGGCCCGCGGTCTTCGCGCTTTTCGGCGGCATCGCTCCGTTGTTCGCGTTGCTGGCGCAGCCTCACCGCGGCGCCCGTGAACCCCTCGCGGCGACGACTGCCGTGGACGTGGCCGGGCTGACTGTTGTAACGGGTTTTCTGTATTCGTTCTTCGTCACGGCACCCAACGCGAACGCCGCTCCCTTCTCTCTTCAGCTCGTCTCGGAACTCCAGCAGGGGCTCGTCGTCGCCGCCATGCTGGCGGCCATGTGGGTGGCCCGTCAGACGCCCTGGCGCGACACGTACCGCCGGCTCGCATTGGGAAGCATCGTCGCCTTCGTTACGCTGACGATCAGCAACGTGGGCAGCGATCAGGGCCTGTATCGCAGCGGCTTTGTCTACGACCTCACTTGGATCCTGCCCTTCGCTTTCTTCCCATGGGCCGCCGGCGCGGCGCCCGAATCCGGCAGCGACTCGTCAGTCGCCGACGGCGAGGAGCTCGTTCGTCCGCGTCCGTGGGTGATCTTCACGGCTGTCGCGCTTTTGCCGTTTCTCGACTACGCCCTCCGGAGGTTGTCGCCGGAGACGGCGTCCGGCGGGTTCCGGGATCTCTCGATCGCGGTCACGCTCGTCTCGGTACTGCCGCTGCTCGTCGCGCGCATTGCCGCGGAGCGCGCCGAGCTTCAGCAGGCCGGCGGCACCACGCGCCTGCTGGCTGAGGTCATTGAACAGGCCCAGGATCTCATCCTCGTCATGACGCCCGACGGTACATGCCGCCACGCCAACAGCGCGTTCTGCCGCGCGATCGGCCGCTCGCACACGGAGCTGACGACACTCAGCCTGCGCGACCTGGCGGTGTTCGAGACGATTTCAGCGGACGACATCCTGACGCAGGTCCGCGCCGGCAACCAGTGGCGCGGCACGCTGATCCGCAAGCGCCCCGACGCCTCGACGTATCCCGTCCAGGCGACCGTGGCCGCCATTGTCGACGACCGCGGCGACGCGACCCACATCGTCTCGGTCGAGCGCGACGTCACCGAAGAACGCCGGCTGCGCGAGCAGCTCATTCACAGCGAGCGGTTGTCGGCCGTCGGTCAGCTCGTGGCTGGCGTCGCGCACGAGATCAACAACCCGCTGCAGGCCGTGATGGGCTTTGCCGAGCTCCTGATGAGTGCGGAGGCCAGCCCCGACATCCGGCGCGACCTCGAGCAGATCCGCGTGGACGCGAACCGCGCCGCCAAGATCGTCCGGCATCTGCTGCTGTTCGCGCGCCGTTCGACGCTCGAGCGCTCGGTTGCCGATCTCAACGAGATTGCACGGTCGACCGCCGCACTTCGCGTCAATCAGTTGCAGTCGTTCAACGTCGATCTGGTTGAGCGCTATTCGACCGAGCTGCCGATGCTCGTCGTCAATCGCGAGGAGATTCAGCAGGTCGTCCTGAATCTCCTGATGAACGCCGAGCAGTCGGTTCGTGCCACCGGCCGGCCAGGCAGAATCAGACTGACGACCGGAGAAGCCGCCGACGCCGCGTATATCGAGGTGTCAGACGATGGGCCCGGTGTGGCGCCGGTGGTGGCAAGCCGGATCTTCGAGCCATTCTTCACCACGAAGGAAGTCGGCCAGGGCACCGGTCTCGGCCTGTCGGTCAGCCTCGGCATCGCACAGGCGCATGGCGGCAGCCTCGAGTTGAGACCGTCCGCCGCCGGCGCCTGCTTCCGCTTGACGCTCCCATGCGCGTCTGAGATGCGCATGGACCTGGCGCTCGCGAACTCCGCCTGAGAGAACAGGTACTAGGTACTGGGTACTCGGTACTGGGTACTCGGTACTGGGCACCGGTTTTCCGAGTACCTAGTACCTAGTACCTAGTACCTAGTACCCGGTACCTAGTACCTGCGCGTACCCAGCTAAGATGCTCGCGTGAACGTGAGCACCGCGAGCCCCGCCAGTCCGGCGATCCCTTTCTGGAAATCCCTCTACGGCCAGGTGCTCATTGCGACGATCGCGGGCGTCGGGTTCGGCTACGTCTTTCCATCAGCCGGCGGCTCGCTGCGTCCGCTGGGCGACGCGTTCATCAGGCTGATTCGAATGATTGTCGCGCCGATCGTGTTCTGCACGGTCGTCGTGGGCATCGCCGGTGTCGGCGATGTGAAAGCGCTCGGCAAGGCCGGCATCCTGACGATCGTCTACTTCGAGATCGTCAGTACGATTGCACTCCTCATCGGGCTCGTCGCCGTGAACATCATCAAGCCGGGCGTCGGGATGAACGTCGACGCCGCGAAGCTCGATCCCGCGGCCGTCGCGCAGTACGTGACCGCCGGTCGTTCCCTCGGCGCGGCCGACTTTCTGCTCGGCATGATCCCGACGAGCATCGTCGACGCGCTGGCGCGGTCGGACATCCTGCAGGTGCTGTTGTTCTCGGTCGTGTTCGGCCTGGCGCTTCATGCGAGCGGGTCGGCAGGAAGGCCGCTCTACGAGTTCATCGACACGCTGTCGCGGGCGCTCCTCCGCGTTGTCGGCTTGATCATGAAGACGGCCCCCATTGCCGCGTTCGGAGCGATGGCCGCGACGGTTGGAACGTTTGGCGTCGGCACGCTCGCGCCGCTGCTGAAGCTGATCGTGTCGTTCTATGCGACATCGGCGTTTTTCGTGTTCACCGTGCTCGCGGCGATCGCATGGTGGAGCGGGTTCAACATCTGGCGGCTGATCGCATACTTCCGCGAGGAGCTGTTCGTCGCCTTCGGCACCTCGTCGTCCGAGTCCGCGATGCCGCAGGTCATGGCCAAGCTCGAACGTGTGGGCGTCTCCCGGCCGGTCGTCGGGCTTGTGATTCCGGCGGGCTACTCGCTCAATCTCGACGGGAGCGCGATCTATCAGGCGATGGCCGCGGTGTTCATCGCACAGGCGACCAACACTCCGCTGCCGCTGCGCGAGCAGATTGTCCTCGTGGCCGTCCTCATGCTGACGTCGAAGGGAGTGGCAGGCGTTGCCGGCGCGGCGCTGGTGGTGCTGGCGGGGACACTGACCGCCGCCGGGCATGTCCCCGTCGCCGGCGTGGTGCTCGTCGTGGGCATTCACCGCTTCATGGGGCAGGCGATGGCAGTCACGAACACCATCGGCAACGCCGTCGCGGCCATCGTCGTGGGCCGCCAGTGCCGGCAACTCGACGCCTCGAAGCTCGCCGACGAGTTCAGTAGCGTCCGCGTTTAGGCGGACGTCCGGCTGAAGCCTGACGCTACGACTGCGGCGGCGTTACAATTGGCGACGTTTAATGAGACTGTACGGCCGGCTGGCGCTCATCATCGGCATGGCGGTCGGCTGTGCGGCGCCCGCGTTGGCCGCCCAGGCATCCTCCTCGCAGAAGGCCGCCGTCAATCAGTTCTGCGTCACCTGCCACAACTCGCGGCTGAAAACCGGCGGGCTCTCCCTCGAAGGACTGGATCTCGATCGCGTAGCCAGCGACGCGGGAATCTGGGAGAAAGTCGTCGGCAAGCTCCGGATGCGCGTCATGCCGCCGCTCGGTTCACGCCGGCCCGACGAGCGAACTTACGACAATCTGATCTCCTGGCTCGAAGGCGAGCTGGACGCCGCAGCATTGGCCCATCCCAGTCCCGGCCGGCCCGTCCTTCACCGGCTGAATCGTGCGGAATACGCCAATGCGATCCGCGACCTGCTCGGGCTGAACGTCGACGTCGCGGCCCTGCTGCCACCCGACGATGCGGCGTACGGGTTCGACAATGTGGCCGATGCGCTCGGCAGTTCTCCCGCGCTGCTCCAGGCGTATCTTGGCGCCGCGCGGAAAATCAGCACGATCGCCGTTGGCGATCCGCGGGTCGGCCTCAATCGCGACACCTACTCGGCGCGTCAGGATCTCTCGCAGGATCAGCACCTCGACGGCCTGCCGCTCGGCACCCAGGGCGGGCTTGTCGCGACCCACACGTTCCCGGTCGACGGCGACTACGAGTTTCAGCTGCGCTTGTGGAGGACCAACCTCAGCGCGATGCGCGGCCTTCAGGATCCGCATCAGGTGGAGATCGCACTCGACGGCGCTCGCATTCTGCTCGCGACCATCGGCGGCGACGAGGCTCTCGTCAAGCTGCAGAAAAACCCGACGGCGACCTCGGACGAGATCGAAGCGACGAAGCTGCACGTCCGCGTCCACGTGAAGGCGGGCACGCGAACCGTGACCGCGGCGTTTCTCGAGGAGACGCCGTGGACGCTTGAGACCGCCCGGCTGCAGCCGTTCACTCGCGACTTCAGCAATCCGTTCGCGGCCGAAGGCGCGCCTCACGTGCAGACGTTGAGCGTCGAAGGACCGCACAACGTCGCGCCGACGAGCCAGCCGCCCGCCGCCGCGTTGTTTGTCTGTCGCCCCGCTCAATCGGTTGGGGAGGCGACGTGTGCGCGCCGCATCATCAGCGGTGTCGGCCGTCGTGCGTACCGCCGGCCGCTGACGCCGGCGGAAATCGACGGCTTGATGGGTTTCTACAGGACCGGTCGCATGGGGGCCAGCTTCAATGCCGGCGTCGAGTTTGCGCTGCGCCGGGTTCTGGCGAGCCCGTCCTTCGTATTTCGTCCCGAACACGAGCCTGTGGCTGTCGCCGTGGGCGCTCCTTACCGCATCAATGATTTCGAGCTGGCCTCGCGCCTCTCGTTCTTTCTGTGGAGCAGCATTCCCGACGATGAGCTTCTTCGCGTAGCGGCCACGGGCCGGTTGTCGCAGCCCGGTGTGCTCCGCGCGCAGGCGACGCGCATGCTCGCAGATCCGAAGTCGGCCGCGCTCGTCACCAACTTCGCGGGGCAGTGGCTGCAGCTGCGCAACCTGCGCGGCATCGTGCCGAACCCCGAGACATTCCCGGACTTCGACGACAACCTCCGTCAGGCGTTCCGCATCGAAGCCGAGATGTTTTTCGACAGCGTCGTGCACGAGGATCGCAACGTGCTCGATCTGATGACCGCCGACGACACCTTCGTCAACGAGCGGCTCGCGAAGCACTACGGCATTCCCGGCGTGTTTGGCAGCTATTTCCGCCGTGTCCAGGTGACCGACCAGGCTCGTCGCGGGCTGCTCGGCAAGGGCGCAGTGCTGATGGTCACATCGCATGCGACCACGACGTCGCCGGTGCTGCGCGGCAAGTGGGTGCTCGACAACCTGCTGGGCGCGCCACCACCTCCGCCGCTGCCCAATGTGCCCGCGCTCGAGGAGCCCAGGAAAGGCGACGCGCCGAAGACGATGCGGCAGCAGATGGAACAGCACCGTGCCGATGTCGTCTGCGCGGGATGCCACCAGACGATGGATCCCATCGGTTTTGCGCTCGAGAACTTCGATGTCGACGGCACATGGCGGGCGAGCAACGTTGGTGGAATTGCACTCGATACGTCGGATGTGCTGCCGGACGGCACCCGCATCAGCGGCGCGGTTGGCCTGCGCGAGGCGTTGCTCAAACGGCCCGAGGTGTTCGTCCAGACGCTGGCAGGAAAGCTGCTACTCTATGCCGTCGGCCGCGGATTGACGGCCGAGGACATGCCGGCGCTCCGCGCGATCGTCCGCGACGCGCGCGGGAGAGACTACAGGTTTTCGTCGCTCGTGATGAGTATCGTTTCCAGCGTGCCGTTTCAGATGCGGATGAAGCAGGACCCGGAGTAGGGCGCTATGTTCATTACCAAACTCTCCGTTCCACGACGCACCTTCCTCCGGGCAGCTGGCGCGTCGCTGGCGTTGCCGCTGCTGGACGCGATGGTGCCGGCCGCAACGGCGTTCGCGAAGACGGACGCGACCCGCCCGATGCGGATGGGATTCATGTATATCCCGCACGGTGCGGACATGCCGTCGTGGACGCCAGCCGCGGGCGGCGCGAACTTCGAGCTGTCGCCGACGCTGAAGCTTCTCGAGCCGCTCAAAGACTCCCTCGTCGTCGTGAGCAACTTGAAGCGCGCCGGTACCGTGGCCGAGATGCACGCGGCCGCCGCGTCCGGGTGGTTGAGCGGCGCGGTGCCCAAGCACACGGAAGGCCAGGATTTCCGGATCGGCGCGACGATCGATCAGGTGCTCGCCGGACATCTGGGACAGGCGTCGCAGTTCCCGTCCGTCGAGTTCGCGACCGAGGACTACACGGGCTACGTCGGGGGCTGCACGCCGGGCTATAGCTGCGCGTACCAGAACACGATCTCCTGGGCAACTCCGACGACGCCGCTGCCGATGGAGATCAATCCGCGGACGGCGTTCGAGCGTCTGTTCGGCGACGGCGGATCCGACGAGAGCCGCCGCCGCATCGCACGCGAGGATCGGAGCATTCTCGATTCGATCGCCGCCGAAGCGCGGAGTCTGAAAGGCCGGCTTGCGGCGCAGGATCGGACGCGCGTCGCCGATTATCTGGACCACCTGCGTGAGATCGAGCGGCGGATTCAGAAAACCGAGACGCAGCACGCCACGGAGCTCGCCGTCATCGACAAACCGCTCGGCATTCCGGAGTCGTTCGAAGAGCACACGTCGCTGATGTTCGACCTGCTGGCGATGGCGATGCAGGCCGACCAGACGCGCGTGTTCACGTTCATGATGTCACGCGAGGGCAGCCAGCGGACGTTCAACGAGATCGACGTCGCCGATCCGTGGCATGTGGTTTCGCATCACGGCGATCAGGCCGAGAAGGTCGCGCGCGCCGCGAAGATCAACGTCCTGTGCGTCGGCATGTTCGCCAAGTTCATCGAGAAGCTGAAGAACACGCCGGACGGCGACGGGTCGCTGCTCGATCACTCGCTGATGTTCTACGGGAGCGGGATGGGCAACTCGAACGTCCATGCCACCGACCCGCTGCCGATGATTGCCATGGGCGGCGGCGTCGGCACGGGCAACCGCCACATCGTCCTGCCGCCGAAGACGGAAATCGGCAACCTCTGGCTGACGGTCGCCAACAAGTTCGGCGTCCCGATGGACAAGTTCGGCGACAGCACGGGCACGATCGATTTCTTCTGATGGCCACTGGAACAGACGTAGGGCGGCCTTTTCAAGGCCGCCGACGCGGCCCTGAAAGGGCCGCGCTACTGGTTGCCTGTCTGGTGGCTACGCTGTCGGCGGTGAGCCCGGATTCACCGTCGGCCGACGGCACGACGGCGTTGCACCGGGCGATCAGCGTCAACGACGTCCAGAAATCGGAGGCGCTCGTTCGCGGGGGCGCCGACGTGAACGCCGTCAACCGCTATGGCGTGACACCGCTCTCGCTGGCCGCGGGCAACGGCAACGCCCGGCTGCTCGATCTCCTCATCAAGTCGGGAGCAAATCCGGGGACCGCCGATGCCGCTCTTCGAGAGGGCCGCACGTTGGTCATGATGGCGGCGCGGACGGGCAATGCCGACGCCGTGAAGCTGCTCGCGGCGAACGGCGGAGTCGTGAATGCCGCCGAATCGAGGACGGGGACCACGGCATTGATGTGGGCCGCTGCCGAGAATCGGGCCGGCGCGGTGCGTGCGCTCGTGGCCGCAGGTGCCGACGTCAATGCGCGCTCGAAGGTCACGGCGTATCCGCACACGCCGCCGGGCGTCATAGGCGACGCGCTCGAGGAGGGCTATTCGTACGTCGGGCAGACGGTTCTGCCGCACGGAGGCTGGACCGCGCTGATGTACGCCGCGCGGCAAGGCGCGCTCGACTCGGCAAACGCGCTCGTCGAGAGCCACGCCGACGTGAATATCGCCGACCCGGACGGTACGCCGGCGATCACCTTCGCCATCATCAACGGCCACTACGACGTCGCGACGCTCCTGGCGGACAAAGGCGCGGACGTGAATCTCGCGGATCGGACGGGCGCGACGCCGCTGTACTCGGCAGTCGACATGCACACGCTTGTGACGTCGTTCGGCCGGCCCGAGCTGCCGCGGGCGATCACGGACGGCAGTGTCGGCGCCGCGAAGATGCTGATTGCCCATGGTGCAAACGTCAACGCCCCGCTCAAGACGAAGGTCCTGAAGCGGACGTATCAAGCCGGCGACGGCCGGCTGGCCGAAGGCGCCACGCCGTTGATGCGCGCGGCCAAGTCGAACGACGTCGTGATGATGAAGCTGCTGATTGCGGCCGGCGCCGATCTGGATCGCGCGAATGCGGCCGGCGAAACCGCTCTGCACATCGCCGCCGGATCACCCGCGACGGCGCGATTCCTGACCGACGAGGGCGCATCGCCCGATGTGAAGAACAAAGCCGGGCTGACGCCGCTCGAGGTGTTGTTGAAGACGCGCAACCCGAACGAGGAGGCCGTCGCGCTGCTCCGCGACCTGACCGGCGACTACACGACGCAGCCCGCGCCCGAAGGTCCTGCTCCCCGCCGCCGCTAGACGCGTATAGTGCAGACCTTTAGGTCTGCCTCTCGAGCCCCGAGTCCCGAGTCCCGAGCCCCGGCTATTTCCCAACCATGTGGACCGGGTCTTTGTTGTTCTCCTCGCAGATGCTCTCGATCAGCTCGATGTCCGGCTGCAGGCTCCAACTGAGCTTGACGTTCCACGGCTTCGTGTAAGCCTTCGGATCGTCGATCGTGACGTCGATGTCCATGCGGCCGATTGTCTGCCGAGAGAACCGCTCGACGACGCGGAGCGACTCGGTGCCGGGCAAACCTCGCATGTCGAGCCAGGTCCTGCCGTTCTGACCAATTGTTTCGACCACCAGCGTGTCGCCCTCCCACTTGCCGACCGAGTAGCCCATCCACACGGGCTGGGCGTTCTTCGGAAGCGGACGGCCGTCGAGAAAAATCTGACGGTAGATCGTGCGCGACTCGTGCAGCACGATGAGCAAGTCCGGCGTCTGGACGATCTTCAGGCCGTCGGGGATGTTGTCCTTCTCCGGAATGCCTGACGGCAGACAACGCGCGCCGGGATGGTCCTTGCCGTTGTTCTCGATGCGCTCCTTGTAGAGGGTATCCGCCCATGGCTGCAGCGGCACTTCGCCCGGCTTCAGATCGGCGGCGAGATTCAGCAGATGCTTCACCGGGTTGGTCGGCATCCAGAAGCCCGAGATGTCGATCTTCCCGTCGGCCGTCCGGCGCACCGGCGCCTTGAGGTCCACTTTGCCGTCAGCTGTGCGCGGGACGTTCTTCATCGGGAACGCCTCCCATTGCGCGCCGGCCGACGATGCCGCACACGCAAACGCCAGCGCCATTGAGACACGCAGTACACCCGAGGTCGTGGAAGTCATGAGCCGTCCTTTTCCGGCGGATTCTAGCAGAACGACCCCGTGCGATCTCTGCGTTGTCCGTCGAACTCCGGACCGGCCGGACAAAGGCAGATACACTGCTGCGGCTGCCAATGATGGATGACCAGCTCGCAGCGCTAATCGGCTACCTGGCCCAGAAGACCGGACTCATCCTCTCAGGGACCCAACGCGCCGATCTGCTGCGCTACCTCGCAACGCGCATGGCCACCCTCGGCGCCGCCAGCGCCGCCGATTACATCGCCCGGCTCGATGATCCGTCGGAGTTTCGAGCGCTCATCGACACCCTCACCGTCAAAGAGACCTTTTTCTATCGCTACGAAGCCCAGTTCGATGCGTTCAAGGATGAGCTGCTACCCGGCTTTCTGGCCAGCGCGCGAGCCGAAGGGAGGTCAGTGAAGCTCTGGAGCGCGGGTTGCTGCACCGGCGAGGAGGCATACACGCTCGCTCTCCTGTCGGCGGAGGCCGGGTGTCTCGACGCGGTGGACATCCTGGCCACCGATATCAACGAGGGCTACCTCGAGGCGGCGATGGAGGGTTCGTTCTCCAGACGATCAGTGGAGAAGCTATCGGCCGCGCTCGTGGCGAAATACTTTTCTGCGCGACAGGACCGATTCATCCTGAACGAAGATGTCAGGCGGCGGGTCACTCTCAAGTATTTGAATCTCGCCGAGGCTGGCTTCCCGTCGTTTCTGAACGGCACGTCACACCTCGACATGATTTTTTGCCGCAATGTCCTGATTTACTTCGACAAGGCCAGGGTGCGCGACATCATCGACCGCTTTGCCGAATGTCTGCGCCCTGCCGGCGTCCTCGCCTTGGGCCACTCGGAAATGCTGCCACGCGATTGGCCTCTGACCGTCGGCCAGGTGGCCGCGGCGTTTTTCTATCACAAACGCCCGAGCGTGCCCCGAACGTCTCACATCGTCGCGCCACCGCCAGTCATCTCGACGCACAAACCGCACCGTGTACGAACACCTCGCGGCGTGGTCCCGCCGAGCCCATCGGAAGAAGCAAAGGAAGACGATGGACAGCTGCTGCTGAGAGCCGAACGTCTTGCCGATAAAGGTCATGCGGACGATGCCGCTCGTCTGTGTCGAGAAGTCCTTGCAAGGGATGCCTCGCTTGAGAGGGCCCACTATCTACTGGGCCTGCTCGCACTTGACCGCCCCGAGCAGGCTTTCGAGCACTTCCGCAAGGCGCTGTATCTGGACCCAAGCCACTTGCTCGCGCGACTGCATTTGGCCCAGTGCGCGGAAAAGACGGGCCGGGTTGCCGACGCGGTGCGGGAGTATCGCAATCTCGAGCGTATGGCCAGGGCGAAGGCCCCGGAGGAGATCCTGGACCCCGCCGAAGGGATTACGTACGGAATGCTCGCTCTGATGGGGAGGAGCGGAGTGGAGAGGCAGGGTGGCGTGCCGTGATGTCCACTAAGTAGGAGGAGGCGCGAAGTGAGATGGTCTATCAGCAGGAAGATCTGGGCGGGGTTTGGGTTGGCGCTGGCCCTGCTGTTGGCCATCAGCATGTTGTCCTACCGCAGCATCGAAAAGCTCATCAGCACGACCGAGAGCGAGTCGCACACGCACCAGGTGCTCGACGAGCTCAACGATCTCGTCACGAATCTCTCTGACGCCGAACTGGGGGAGCGGGGCTTCGTCCTCACGGGCGCCGACCGCTTCCTGGAGCCGTACACCCACGCCACCGCGAATATCGATCGGGATCTCAAGGAGGTCCAGGACCGTGTTCGAGAGGACCCCGTCGAGCTGCAGCGACTTGGGTCGATCGCGCCGCTGATGTCCACGAGGATGGCGTCGATCAAAGCGCTGATCGACCTGCGGCGGAGCAGCGACTTCGCCGCGGCGCAAAAGGTTGTACTGGCTGACGAAGGCCGCAGGCTCTCCGACACGATTCGGGCCCATATAGCCGAGATGGACGCGTACGAGCGTGCGTTGCTTTCGCAACGCGTGCAGTCCGCCGATGCGACCGGCCAACAGACTGAGACCGCGATTGGTTACGGAGCAGTCTCGTCGTTCGTTCTGCTGCTGGTCGCAGCCTTTTTCATCGTCCGCGCCATCACCATTCCCGTTCGCCTCAGCGTCGAGACACTGTCAAGCGCGTCCACCCAGTTGACCGCTTCGTCGGAAGAGCATCAGCGGACGGTGACGGAGCAATCCGCGGCAGTGAACGAAACCACCGCAACCGCATCGGAGTTGTCCGCCTCGCAGAAGCAGGTCATTCAGACTGCGGCCGCGGTGGCGCAGACAGGGGAGAAGGCGACGGAGGCCGTCGAATCGGGGCAGCAGTCGATTGCCTGCACGCTGCAAGGCCTTGCTCAGATCAAGACGAAGACAGAGGCCACCGCGCAGCGGATCGTCGCGCTCTCCGACAAGTCGCAGCAGGTGGGAAAGATCATCGTGACGATCAAGGACATCACGGAGCAGACCAACCTGCTGGCCCTGAACGCGGCGATTGAGGCCGCGCGCGCGGGCGAGCAGGGCAAGGGCTTCGCGGTGGTGGCGAGCGAAGTACGCAAGCTCGCCGAGCGGACGAAGAAATCAACCGAGGACATTACCCAGCTCGTCGAGGGGATGCAGAACTCGACCAACGCCGCGGTTCTCGCGACCGAAGAAACGCTGAAGACGGTCGAGGACGGCAACCAGCAGGCGGTCCAGGCGCGTGCCGTCTTCGAGAACATCGCACACCAGGTGTCCGAGACGTCGGACGCGATCAAACAGATTCACGTGAGCTGTCAGCAACAGGACAGCGCGACGGGACAGATTGCCGCGGCGATGAGCCAGATCAACGCCGGCATGAAACAGACCGTCGCTGCCGTGGAGCAGACAGTGGCCTCCGCCTCCGGGCTCAAGGAGACAGCGCTGCGGTTGCGGAGCCTGGTGGGATGAGCGCCGGCCGCAGGGAGCTCGTCTCCGCCGAGGAACTGCAGGCTCGCGCGGTTGAGTTGAGCCGCGTGCCCGTGGCCGAGGACGAGACGCGCGGTCACGAGAGCGGGCTGCTGATTCTGAAGTTGGGCCGTGAGTGGTTCGGCATCACGGCCGGGTTGCTCCAGGAGGTCGTGTCCGCTCCGCTCGTCACGCCGCTCCCCATGACCCCGCCGTTCGTCGCCGGCGTGATCAATCTCCGCGGCGAGATCCTCGGCGTGCTCAATCTCGCCTTGATGCTCGGCCTGCCGTCCGACGGCAGCGCGCGGTTTGCGGTAGTCGTGCGGCGAGACGACTTGAGCGCCGCGTTTCTCGCGGACCACGTGGAGGATGTCGAATGGTTTGCCACCGCCGGGCGCGAGCCGGTGCTGCCCACGGTTCCGGCCGACGCCGCGCGGCTCCTGCTGGGAGCCTATCGATCAGGCGGGCGATTGATCACCGAGTTGAATGTTGACGAAGTGTTGAACCATCCAGATCTGCGCTCGCTCCGCGACGGGCCCGTCTGAGGAGGCGTATGAAATCGTCGATCGAAGTCAGAATCTGGACCGGATTCGGCATTGCGCTCTTGCTGCTCCTCGTGCTTGCGGTCTCGTCCTATCGCAGCACTCGCGCCGCGCTCGACAACGCCGATGGCGTCGAGCGCAGTCAACGCGTGCTCGACGGCCTCAGCAATGTGCTGATTGACGTGAGCGACGGGGAGTCGGCCGTACGGGACTTCGTGCTCGTGGGATCAGAGACCGATCTCGATCGCCGTCGAAGCGACGATCAGGACACGGACCGGTGGATGCAGGAGCTGCGCACGGCGGTCGCGGGGGACACGGTCCAGCAGCGAAGCCTCGACACGCTCGTCTCGCTCGTTGGCCAGACCCTGAAGTTTCTGACGAGCGTCAGCGAGGCGCGACGAAGTAAGGGGCAGGCGGCGGCCGAGGACCTGCTCAAGTCGAGCCGGAGTCAGAAACTCATCGTCGAGACCCAGGCGGTATACGCGGAGATGGAACGTCATGAGCGTGACGTACTCACGCTCCGGCGTGCCACCGCCGCGTCGGAGGCACGCTCCGCGGTCCTGACCGATATCGGCTCGGCCGTGCTGTCCGTCTTCGTGCTGTCCGCTGCCGCATTCTTCATCGTGCGTAGCGTCGGCCAGACCTTGCGCACAAACGCCGAAGCGATCAAAGCCTCGCTTCGCGGACACGCAGAAATGCTCAAGACCGCGTCCACGCAGTTGTCGGCCTCGTCTGAGGAACAGCGGCGGTCGGTGGCCGAGCAATCATCGGCGGTCAACGAGACGACGGCGACGGCGGCGGAGCTCTCGGCATCGCAGAAGCAGGTCATCGAGACTGCCGCGGCCGTGACACAAACCGGGGAGAAGGCGACGACGGCGATCGAGTCGGGTCAGAGCGCCATCACCGACACGCTGCAGGGGCTGTCGGAGATCCGAAAAAAGACCGAGGCGACCTCGCAGCGGATTCTGGCGCTCTCGGACAAGTCGCAGCAGGTCGGCAAGATCGTCTCGACGATCAAGGACATCACGGACCAGATCAACCTGCTGGCCCTGAACGCGGCCATCGAGGCGGCACGGGCGGGCGAACAGGGAAAGGGCTTTGCGGTCGTGGCGGGCGAGGTGCGCAAGCTGGCGGAGCGGACCAGGAAGTCGACCGAAGACATCACGCAGCTGGTGAGTGACATGCAGAACTCAACCAGCCAGGTGGTGCTGGCCACCGAGGAGACGACGAAAAGCGCCGAGGCCGGCAATGCCATGGCCGTGAACGCGGGCGCGGTCTTCGACAACATCGCGCGCCTGATGGGAGAGACCGCCGATGCCATCAAGCAGATTCATGTGAGCTGTCAGCAGCAGGACAGCGCGACCGCCCAGATCGCATCGGCGATGGGCCAGATCAATGCGGGAATGAAGCAGACCGTCGCCGCGGTCGAGCAGACGGTGTCGTCGGCGACGGGGCTGAAGGACACGGCCATCCAGCTGCAGGAGATGGTGGTGCGATGAGCGACGCCGAAAGGCGGAATCTTCTCGCGCACTTCCGCGAGGAAGCGGAGGAGCACGTTGACCTGCTGCTGAAGTCGCTCCTCGGGCTGGAGGCTCTCCCCGGCGACGACCGTGTCGTCGAGGATATGTTGCGCCGGGCCCACAATCTCAAGGGCGCGGCGAAGCTCGTTGGTGGCGCCGCGCTCGAGCGCCTCACTCACGCCTTCGAGACGATTCTGTCGGAGGTCCGCGCCAAGCGCCTGGCGCCCGGCCACGACGTTGTCGACGCGCTCCTCGAATCGGTCGACGCGATGCGGAACGCGCTGGAGCGGCTCATGGCCGGCCAGTCTCAGGAAGGCTCAGAGGACGTCGTCAGTCGCCTGCTGTCGCTGGCGGCGTCGGCCCCTGGTATCGACGATCGACTCGCGACCCTCCTACCCGGCCTCGACCCCGAGATCCGTGATGTCCTGACCGAGTTCTAGAAGTCGCAGCTGCTCCTCGCCCGCGATGGCGACAAGACCTGCTGGGAAGTGGAACTCGAGTCGCCGGAAGCCGAATTCTCCGCGCGTGTCGATGCGGTCTACGCGGAACTGAAACGTGCAGGCGACGTCGTCAGCCTCGCAGGCTTGAGCCCCAGGTCGAATGGACACCTGCGCTTCACGTTCCTCCTGGCGACCCGTCTCGCGGAGCAGCAGGTACTCGAACTGGCGCGCTCGCTTGACGTGCGGCCGATTGATCCGGCCTTGCCTCCGCCACTGCCCGTGGCGGTCGCGTCCGCGTCCACGCCAGAAGAGTCCGCATTCGCCGAAGAGATGGCCAGGCTGGTCGAGCTGTACGTCGTCGAAGCGGTAGACGAGGTGAGCGAAGCGGCCAAACTGATTCTGGCCCTCGAGGCGAGCCCGGAAGACCCGGCTATTCTCAATACGCTCTTTCGTATCGCGCATAGCTTCAAGGGATCGGGAATGACCTACGGCTTGCCCGCCGTTTCCCGCGTCGCGCACCAGATGGAAACCGTGCTCGACGCGGTTCGCAACCAGCGGATCAGAGCGACGACCCGCGTGACCGATGCGCTGCTGCAGGGTGTGGACACGCTCAACGACCTCTTCGTCCGCGCGCGGGAGGGAAGGCAGGTCGATGAGAACGGGTTGTGCGTCTTGCGGGTGCTCGAGGACGCGGCCATGGACGGTGCCGCAGCGGTTGTTGCGGCCGCGCCCGCGGCGATGCCCGCCGTCGCGCGGACATCGATCGGTCCGGCGGAATCCATTCGCGTCGGCCTGAACAAGCTCGATCACCTGGTCAATCTCGCGGGCGAGATGACCATCAGCCGGAGTACTCGGGAAGCAGCCGTGCTGGAAATCGAAGCTCACGCGGACGCGTCGAAGGCGGCACAGCGGCAATGGCACAGCCTCCGCGATCGGCTCCAGCTCGATGCGCCGGCGCTCGATCGCTTCCGCGAGGTTGGCCTGCTGGACGAATACGAGCAGCTGGGACATTGCATTACCGGGTTGCGCGAAGGGCTCGAAGGCGTCTGGAATCGATTCAGCGCCTCGACGCTCCACGCCGACAGCACCACCGACGCGCTGCAGAACGCTGTCATGCGCATCCGGATGGTGCCGGTTTCGGCCCTTTTCGATACGGCTCCGAGAATCATTCGCGATCTCACCTCCGACAAGGCCAGGAGCGTGCAGCTCAACGTGTCGGGCGAGGACACCGAACTCGACAAGCGCGTCCTGGAAATGATGACCGATCCGCTCATGCACCTCCTGCGCAACGCGATCGATCATGGAATTGAAACCGCGGACGAGCGTCGGCGACTGGGCAAGCCCGCGACCGGAACGATCGACCTCATGGCCGAACATCTTGGCAGCCACATCGTGATCAGCGTGCGGGACGACGGGCGCGGCATCGACCCGCAACAGTTGATCGCATCGGCCATCGCGAAGGGTGTGGTTCAGGACCGCGAGGCCGAGCGCCTTTCAACGGAACAGGCCTACGCGCTCATCTTTCGCCCGGGATTCTCAACCAAAAATCAGGTGACGGCGGTCTCGGGCCGCGGCGTCGGCATGGATGTCGTCAAGAGCAACATCGACAGCCTCAAAGGCCGCATCCAGATCGACAGCATCCCGGGTCGAGGCACCACGTTTCGTATCCATCTGCCGCTCTCCATCTCCGTCATCCAGGTGATTCTCGTCGAGTGCGGGGGACGCTGGTTCTGCCTGCCGACGACCGCCATCACGGAGATCATCCGTGTGGCCGACGAGGACATCCAAAGCGAAGACGGCAAAGCCTGCCTCCTGCACCGCGGCAAGACCGTCCCCGTCGTGCGGTTGTCGGATCTGCTGAACATCGAGGCGTCCCCCCGGCCCCTCAGGCACTGCGCGATCGCGATCGCTCAAGGGCTCGAGGGGACGATGGGATTCGCGGTCGATCGAGCCGTCGCGGAACAGACCATCGTCGTGAAAGAGATGGGACGGCTCCTGCGGCACGTCCCGAACGTCGCCGGAGGGACAGTCCTGCCGGACGGCCGCGTCGCGGTCGTCCTCGATACGGTGAGCCTCATCTCGGCCGCGATCCGCCAGAGCGGGACGTGGGTGCCTGCAGCCGCGGCTGCCGCGAAGGCGGCCCCTCGCAAGACGCTTCTCGTCGCAGACGATTCGCTGACGACGCGAGAACTCCTGCGTGGTCTGCTCGAGTCGGCTGGCTACGGCGTCGTCGTCGCCAGGCATGGCCGCGAGGCCTGGGATCTCCTCCAGACCCAGGCGGCCGTGGATCTTGTCGTCAGCGATGTCTCGATGCCGGAGATGGACGGCTACGAGTTGACCACGAAGATCAAAGCGGACCGCCGGTTGTCGCGAGTCCCGGTGGTGCTCGTCACCTCGCTGGCAAGGCCGGAAGAAAAACTGAAGGGCATGCAGGCCGGCGCCGACGCCTACATCGTCAAGGGCGCATTCGATCAGGCAACCCTGCTCGACCGCGTTCAGGAATTGGCGGGAATCAGTGAGTGACGCCCCGATTCGAGTCGTCATCGCCGACGATTCGGAGACCGTCAGACGCCTCTTGCGCCGATGGCTGTCACCCGAATACGGGTTCGAAGTTGTCGGCGAAGCGGAGAACGGGGCGCGGTGTCTGGATCTGGTGGTTCGCTTGCGTCCGGCGATTGTCGTGATGGACGTGGACATGCCGGAGATGGACGGACTCGAAGCCACGCGGCAGGTGATGAGCCGGGCGCCAACCCCGATTCTGATCTTCACCTCGTCCACGCTCGCTCGTGAGCGCAAGGTGGCGTTCGAAGCCCTGGCGGCCGGAGCCCTCGACGTCTTCCACAAGCCGCGCATCGGTCCCGACGATGACGTCGCGAGTGCGGGCGGCTCGGCGTATGCGTTTCGCAGATTGCTCGCGCTGCTGGCCCCGATCAAGGTGATCAGCCGGCATGGTTCCCGAGCCAGGCCCGCGATCCAGACACCAGTGCGGCCGGCCGGTGCGACTCCGCGGGTCCTCGCTATCGCTGCGTCGACGGGAGGGCCCGTCGCCCTCGTCAAGGTGTTGAGCGCGCTGCCTCCGACATTTCCCGTGTGCACCCTGCTCGTGCAGCACCATTCTTCCGAGTTCATGCCGGGTTTCATCGAATGGCTTGGCGAGAATATTCGCCTGCCAGTCAAACAAGCCGCAAATGGCGACGCCCTTCGGCCGGCAGTCGTGCTCGTCGCTCCCGGCGACTGGCACATGCGGCTTGGAGACGATGGCCGCGTCCAACTGGATCGGGGCGAGCCCCTTCACGCTTGCCGTCCCGCGGCGGATGCGCTCTTCAGCTCCGTCGCACGGGCGATGGGTTCCCGGTCAATCGGCGTGTTGCTGACAGGCATGGGGAGAGACGGCGCGCAGGGTCTGCTCGAACTCAAACACGCCGGCGCCCTGACCGTCGCGCAGGACGAAGCGACCTCGATTGTCTACGGGATGCCGAAAGCGGCCGCCGACCTGGGCGCGGTGGACGAGGTCTTGCCGCTCGAGGCCATCGGAGATTTCCTGATAGCGCGTGTCATGGCGGAGGCACGGCCATGAGCCTCACACTGGTTCGATTCACGATAGGGCCTCACCACTGTGGCCTCCCTGTCGGCCAAGTGGAGGAAGTGTTGCGGGCGGTCGCAGTCACGCCGCTTCCTGGTGCGCCTGCGTTTGTGGAAGGCGTGATCAACCGTCGCGGCACCGTGACACCGGTGATCGATTTGCGGACGCGCGTCGGCGTGGTATCCGGCCCCTACGATGTGGCGACACGCATCCTCGTCACCTCGTTGCGCGGTCATCCCGCGGGCTTGATCGTCGATGACGTCTCAGACGTGACCTCGATCGACGACACC
>Ga0137395_10000226_pt1 | contig 21622 bp, 17 predicted proteins | sample czobulk216metaG_FD_108283 | JGI IMG/M metagenome (GOLD analysis project Ga0137395, IMG submission 108283) | Vadose zone soil microbial communities from Angelo Coast Range Reserve, California, USA - czobulk2.16 metaG | ecosystem: Environmental > Terrestrial > Soil > Vadose zone | place: USA...
ACGGCAAGGTCGGCTTTCTCCTTGTGATCGGTCATGGCGCCGCTGCGGTAATAGCCGTCAATGGTTATCAGAACTTTGCTTCCCGAATCGGCGGCGCGCATGCCGCAGGCTTCTCCGCTGAACCCGCCGAAGACCACGGAGTGAATCACGCCCAGGCGGGCACAGGCCAGCATAGTGACGGGCAATTCGGGAACGACGGGCATGTGAATGGTGACCCGGTCGCCGGCCTTGAGCCCGGCAAAATCGCGCAGCAGCGCTGCCATCTCATTTACGCGGTAGTACAACTCCTGATAAGTGATGGCCTGCGGTGCGACATCCTCCGGTTCGCCGACAAAAATGAATGCGGCTTTGTTGCGGTATTTATCCAGATGACGGTCCACGCAGTTGTAGCAGGCATTAAGCTTGCCCCCGGCAAACCATTTCCAGAAAGGAGCGTCACTGGTATCAAGCGTGGTGTGCCAGTAGCTGTCCCAACTCAATAGGTCAGCATACTCGCGGTAGCATTCGGGGAAATTTTTTTCGCTGAAGCGTTCGTTGACGGCGGGATCAGTCAGGTAGGCCTGCCCAACAAATTTCGAGCTGGGGTAAAAGTACTGTTCTTCTTTCCAATGGACGGCGATCTGCGCCTCATTCACCTCTGTCTCTTGTTCGTTTTCTTTCATCACGCGAGCGTCAGCCATGGTATTGACCTCTTGGTTCCGAACTCGAAATCTTTTCGAGTACTCGCAACGGCCCGTGGGGAGTAGGCCACAAGGACGCGCGGGTGGCAACGGCTGCCACCCACCAGTCCGAAACAGATTATCCTACACCTGCGCCGTACCTGCTCTGCAAGCGCGGTTAGTTTTTTAGCCTACTTCTTGGCGCCGACCTCGGTCCAGATCTTCACATTCACGGTTTCCTTCAGCAGGAGCGAGCCCACGATAAAGGTCATCGCGGCTATGGCCATGGGGTACCAAAGCCCGGAATAGATATTGCCGGTGAGGTAACACACATAGATTCCGACCAGTGGCACCAGCCCACCAAAGACTCCGTTCCCGATGTGGTAGGGCAGCGAGAACGATGAATACCTGATCTTGGCCGGAAATGCCTCCACCAGGTACGCGGCAATCGGGCCGTAGACCATTGTCACGTAGATCACCTGTATGAAAACCAGCAGAATGAGCATGGGAACGTTAGGATTCGGCGCCTCTTTGGCTGGAACCAGCTTAGTCGGGTCTGCGGGATCTGGAGTCAAAGGCGTCAAGGTCGGGGCCTTGGTCACCGGGTTCAGTTGGGACTTAAATGTGATCACGTGATTGCCTGCGGCTGTTTCCATGGCGTGATAGATCGGATAATAGGTGACTACTGCCAGCAGGCAGCCGGCCATGATGATTTTCTTGCGGCCGATCTTGTCGGAAAGCGCTCCAAAAACCGTAAAGAACGGCATGCCCAACAACATGGCCACAGCTACGATGATAAAGCTGGTACGCAGGTTCACCTTCAGTATCGTTTGCATGTAGAACAGCGCGTAGTACTGGCCGGTGTACCAGACGACGCCCTGTCCGGCGGTCGCCCCAAGTAGTGAGATCAAGACCAGCTTGAAGTTGGGCCACTGGGTGAAGGCGTCCTTCAACGGCTGCGCTGAACTCATCCCTGTGCTCTTGATCTGCGTAAAGATCGGCGACTCCGCCATCTTAAGACGAATGTAGAGCGAGATCATCACCAGAATGACAGATAGGAGGAAAGGAATGCGCCAGCCATATGCCTGGAAATTTGCCGGCGTCATGTAGAACTGGAGGATCACCACGGTGATGACGGAAAAGAACAGGCCCAAGGTTGCCGTGATCTGAATGTAACTGGTCCAGTAGCCACGTTTATTGTCGGGCACGTGCTCGGCCACATAAATAGCGGCGCCACCGTATTCGCCGCCCAGCGCCAGTCCCTGAAACACGCGGATTGCGATCAAAGCGATGGGGGCAAACAAGCCGGCTTTGGCATAAGTCGGCATCAAACCGATCAGAAAGGTGCCAAATCCCATGATGGTGAGTGTCACCAGGAAGGCATATTTGCGTCCCACCAGGTCTCCGATTCTTCCGAAAAACAGCGCGCCAAACGGCCGCACCATGAATCCGACGGCGAACGTCGAAAGATATGCGATCAGGGCGAACGTGGGGTTTCCCGGCGGGTAGAATTTTTGGGACAGCACAACGGCCAGACTCCCAAAAATGTAAAAGTCGTACCACTCGATCATCGTTCCGACGGACGAGGCTAGAATCACCATCCAGATTTTCTGTGTTGAAATCTGGTCGGACGATGTTATTGGCATGGAAACGCTTGACATTTTGGCCCTCCTGGAAAAAGGCGACAGGCCGGCCAGACCTGTTCCCCCTGATATTGGCTGCCTAAGCTCAATCAATAGCAAACATAAAGCCGGAAACACGAACGAAAAAATGCTGACTCACAAACAACTCTGCGACCTGCAGTCTTAACCTGCCCCGCACCGGCTGCCCGGATTTCATGAGGCCCTGGGAAATTTCGCCGGCTGCTCGCAACGGAGCAGACAGTCTTCGGCTGTTTGGCAACCTAGGGTAGTCGGATTAGCGCAGATGTCAAGGGGAAACGCAAACGTGGAACATAATCCTTCATGGGCCGCCAGCCGTGCAGGGGCCGGCGACCGAGGCATCCAAGAAGAACTTGTTAATCTCCGCTGGGCAGGAATATGATGCTGCCTGCCTAGGCTGCTGGACAGAATTGCGGATATGGTCGAGAAAAATCGGGCCCACGCCACACGGGCCACAGATTCCCTGAGGAGGGAAAATGAAGAGTCTTAATTTCGTAAGCAGGCATTTCCATCAAAGAATGGCGCTTGCGCTGTTGCTGACCGGCTTTGTGACGTTTGTATGTGCTTCCAGCCAGGCGCTGCCCGCAGATGACGTCATCACCATTGGCGTAGTGCTGCCCACCACGGGAAGCGAGAGCAAACCCGGAACCTATCAGAAAGAAGGCATTGAACTTGCCATCAAGCAAATCAACGATGCCGGCGGCATCATGGTGAAGAGCAAGGGTAAAAAGCTGAAGATCAACGAGATTTTCTACGACGACAGCACGGACTCCAAGAAATCGGCATCGCTTACCGAGCGCGCCATGAGTTCTGACGCCGCTGTGGCCGTGATCGGCGGTTATTCCACTGCGCTGGGCACGGCTGAATCCGTCATGGCAGACCGCTACAAGACCCCCTGGATCACGACCGGGGCGGGCGCTACCGCCATCTTCAGCAAGGGTTATCAATACGCGTTTGGCACATTAAGTCCCGTTGCGCTGATCGGCACCACCAGCGCCGAGTTTCTGGGCTACCTTGTAGACCAGGGCAAGCTCAAGAAAGGCATGAAAGTCGCGATCGTGGTGGAAAATACGGACCATGGCATTGATTACGTCCAGGGTTTCAACGAGTGGTCCAACAAGCACGCAGGTTACTTCCAGGTGGTGGTGAATGAAAAATTCGAGCTCGGCGCCACTGATTTTTCCGGCATCCTGCAGAAGGTAAAAAGCAGTAAAGCCGACATTTTTCTCTCTGACGCTCACCTCCCTGATTACATCACCATGCACCGGCAATATCTGCAAAACGGCATGCGGCACCAGATGATCAGCTACGGCGCTCGCGGTCCGGAAGCCGCGGCGCGCCAGGCCCTGGGCGCCGGCACTGACTACATCTTCTCCGGCATCTGGTGGTCCAATAAGCTGCCTTATCCGCAGGCCAAGAAATTTGCGGAAGAATACAAGGCCTTTACCGGACATGACGTGGACTCCTGGTATGCGGCGCCGGCCTATGACGGCATGCGCATACTGGCCAAGGCAATCGAGGCTGCGGGCTCTCTGGACAAGACCGCGATCCGCGACGCGCTGAAGAAGGCGGAACTCAAAGAATCGATTCTTCCCGGCCAGGTGCTGAAATTCGGCGCCAACGGGCAGACGGAATATCCTTTTGTGATCACGCAAAACAAGCCCGACAACAAAGTGGATATTGTTTTCCCCAAAGACGCCGCCACCGGCGAGCCCGTGGCGCCCATACCGGCTAAATAGAGCACTGCCACTTACATGGAAGCTGTCGAGTATCTCGACCTCTTGTTGAAGGCGCTGCTGTTGGCCGGAGTGTACGCGGCCATGGCCGTAGGCATGACCGTGGTTTACGGCGTCATGAAGATCGTGAACCTGGCCCACGCCGGGTTCCTGATGCTGGGCGCCTATTTTGCCCTGGAGATGTTCCAGCGCTTTCACATCGATCCCATCCTGGGGGCCGTGCTCGCTTTGCCTGTTTTTTTTCTTTTTGGCATGGCGGTGCATTGGCTCCTGGTGCGCTGGCTTCCCAAGTCAGATACGCCTACCCTGGCTTCCCTGCTCCTGATGTTTGGTTTTTGGCTGGTCTTGCAGAACGTAGGCTATCTGGCTTGGGGGAATGAAGACCAATCCATCCTGACACCACTAACGCTTTCCTCTATACAGATTGGGGAAATCTCCATTCCCAAGGTCAACCTGGTGGTGTTTGGCGCAGCAGTGGCTTGCATGGTGGTCTTGCAGATTCTGTTTCATCGCAGCTGGTTCGGCCGGTCCATGCGCGCGCTGATCCAGAATCCCTATGCGGCGCAGATCGTGGGTGTGGACGACCAAAGAACTTCGCGGCTTACCTTCGGCCTGGGAACGGCGTTCGCTGGATTTGCCGGCGCGCTGCTGGGGATGCTCTATTCCTTCAGCCCTGATTTCGGCCGCCAGTTCCTCTTGCGATCGTTCGTGATCATTGTGCTCGGCGGGCTTGAATCCATTTCCGGGGTTGCCCTGGGTGCGATTGTCCTGGCGGTCTTTGAGATATTCAGCATTCGCGTGCCTGTCCCCTGGTATTCGCACGGGGCATGGGCTTCCTATTATTTACCCGCCAGCTACCAGCCGGCGATGTCCTTCGCCCTGTTAGTGGTTGTGCTGCTGCTGTTGCCCAAAGGAGTGGCCGGCCTGCTGGAAAGGAAATGGAAAGCGGCATGAAGCTTCCCACAGGTATCGGCGGCTGGCTAAAGGCTACTTTGCCCTGGGTCTTGCTGGCAGTGTTGCTGCTTCTGCCCGCGACCCATCCCAGCGACAATCTCATTCGGCTTCTCTTTATTACTGCTGTGTGGACCACGACCAGCCTGGGCTGGAACCTGCTGGGTGGCATGGCAGGCCAGGTTTCGTTCGGATTTGCTGTCTTCTTCGGTCTGGGCGCGTACACCACGGCGCTGCTCATGCACGTCGGACACAGTCCTTATTTCGGTTTTGCTGGCGGAGCTGCCATCGCCATGCTGGCATCTTTTTTTATCGGCCTGCCCACCTTCCGTTTGCGCGGCCCGTATTTCGTGATCGCCACCATTGGGTTGACTGAAGCTGTAAGGGTCATCATGAATAACCTGGACGTGACGGGCGGCGCCAGCGGGTATCGCATCATTGAAGACAAGCCATTCAGCCAAAACGAGCATTATTTCAGCGCGATTGCCGCCGTGGCGCTGGCGGTTATAGTTTCCACGCTCATTGCCAAAAGTAAGTTCGGCCTGGCATTACGCGCCATCAAGCAGGATGAGGACGCGGCGGCCCACGTCGGCGTAAATCCCTATACCTCCAAGCTCTGGATCCACGCGATTGCCGCTGGGCTCACCGGTATTGCCGGCGGCATCTACGCGCGTCGCGCTGCGTTCATTTATCCCGGCGACGTGTTTGCTTTCCAGACCGGCATTTCCATCCTGCTGATGCCGGTGATTGGCGGGATTGGAACAATATGGGGCGCGGTCCTGGGCGGCGTGATTTTTGGCATGGTGGAAGAGCAAATATCGGTTAAATTTCCCAACCTCCATTTGCTGATCTACGGTTCACTATTGATTCTTATCATTTTGCTGGAGCCTGATGGCCTGCTCGGCTTGTTGCGGCGGCTCTTCCAGCTCTTTAGGAGTAAACGTGAAGATTCTGGAAGTCCAGACGCTGACCAAGTACTTTGGGGGCGTGGCGGCGTTGAAGGACGTTAGCTTTGACATCCCGGAAAAACAAATCTGTGGCTTCATCGGCCCTAACGGGGCCGGCAAGACAACGCTGTTCAGCCTGATTACCGGGGCGGTTCGTCCTTCCGGCGGCAGTATCCACCTCCACGGCAAAGATGTCACGGGCATGGATCCCGCCGCGCTGGTAAAAAAAGGCGTGGCCCGGACCCATCAAATCGTGCGCCCGTTCAAGGCGATGACCGTGCTCGAAAATGTGCAGGTCGCGGTCCATTACGGGCGCCGGGCCGTCACCCGCACGGCGGCCGCGAGAGAGCATGCCATGGAGGCACTGAAGCTCGTCGGTCTCGACCGCAAAGCAAACTCGCTGGCATCCGCAATCTCGCTGGGCGAGCAGAAGCGGCTGGAGGTGGCGCGCGCTCTGGCCACCGCGCCGGAGTTGCTGCTGCTGGATGAGATCTGTGGCGGCCTCACCGGATCGGAAACCCGCGCCATGATGGACTTGCTCCATCGTATTCGTGCTGGTGGCACCACAATCATGTATGTAGAGCACGATATGAAGGCCATCATGTCAGTTTGCGACCGCGTCACGGTGCTCAACTTCGGCCGGAAGCTGGCGGAAGGACAACCCGAAGACATTCAAAAAGACGATTCGGTGATTGAGGCTTATCTGGGCAAGAGCGATTTCGGGAGCGCGAAACGTGTCTGAGGCCCCCGTTCCTGCAGCGAATAATGACAAGCTGTTGATCGCCCAGAACCTCGAGGTAGGCTATGGCGTCACGCAGGTTTTGTGGGGGATCTCTTTCTCCATAACCAGAGGCAAGGTTACCTGCATCATTGGTTCAAACGGTGCGGGCAAGACCACGACGCTCAATACCATCGCCGGCGTGCTTCCTGCAAAGAAAGGGAACATTCTCCTCAACGGAGAAGACCTCACGGCCTTACCGGCCCGCGCGCGTGTGGAGCGCCGTCTGAGCCTGGTTCCCGAAGGCCGCCAGTTGTGGCCGGGAATGTCAGTGGAAGAGAACCTGCTCATGGGCTGTTTTCTGCCGTCGCTCCGCTCACGGGCTCAAAGCGGCCTGGCGCGCGTCTATGAACTCTTCCCTCGTCTGAAGGAACGGCGGCGCCAGTTGGCCGGAACGCTTTCCGGAGGCGAGCAGCAGATGTGTGCTATCGGTCGCGGCCTCATGTCAGAACCGCAACTGCTCATGCTTGACGAGCCCTCGCTCGGCCTGGCCCCAAAACTTGTCGACGAGATTTTTGCGTTCATCACCAACATCGCCCGCCAGGGTGTGACCATCCTGCTGGTAGGACAGAACGTGAATTACACACTCCAGATTTCCCACTATGGATACGTGATGGAGACGGGCCGAATCACTCTTGAAGGCACAAGCGAGATGCTGATGAACAATGAGTTCGTGCGCCGCGCTTACCTGGGTGTTGGAGAAGGACTGTAGAACGAATACCTAGCTGGCCTTTAGATTCGGCGAAGCCGGCAATTCCCCGGTGCCCCCGCCGCTCGAGGAGACCATGTGCAGTTCATAGGGCAGGACAATCACTTCTTCAATGTGCCCGGCTAAATGCGACTCTTTTATCTTGGCGGCGAAGTAGAGAAGCGCTTCTCCGTGTCTGGTTGTTTGCGGCTGTCTTCGACAACTATCCTTTAGATCGCAGAGAAACAAGTATTTGATTGAACATAGCGGGCACTCGAGAGTCTCATAAGCTTGAACATAACCTTCCTGGATGAGCGCCAGGGCCCTCGCTTTTGCGCTTTCAAGGACCACCATTGGCACGTAGTACGCCTGCTTTTTCATTTTGCGAAAATCCCACCCCAGTCTTGTCGGAGAGGACCGCGTACGACAATACAGTCTTTATACTCCTCAATTCATACCATGCCGATCTAAAAATCTAATTGTTTCGCGCTTGTACCTGTAGGAACGAGCAATGGTTAAAAAACTCATAGAAGTGAGGGCCCAAACCACGTCTCGAGGCCCATCCTGGAATGCCATCTAAGGAGTCACCAATATTGGCATAGCATAAGAAGAAAATTATGTTGTCGCCTGTGTTCTTCAGCGCTCTAGTAATGTATACAGAACAAAGCAAGTAACATGTCCGCTTCTAGCTCTACTTGCAACAGTGGGGCCGCGAACCCGCGAAGCACGGCCCCCTTTTCAATTTCCTGAATGGCAGCTTGCCTTGTCAGCGTTAAGTGATTCGACACCGCCCAATCTATCTCACTCAAAATTAAAACATGTCGCTGAGGTCGTTCCCCAACTGGTTCCTTCCATTAAGAGGACCCAGCCCAAAGGTGTTCTGGACGAATTTCAGGATCGAGACATCATCCATCTGTACATGCGAGATATAGTTTTTCTTGGCAAAGGGAGAGATCACCAACATGGGAACACGCGGACCCAGTCCCTGGGTATCCACCTGGGGCGGAGGAACGTGGTCCCACCACCCACCGCTGGAATCCCAAACGACCACGATCGCCGAATTTGCCCATACCGAAGACGCCTGCACCTGTCGAATGACGCCGTCGAGCCAGGTGATGCCGTTAATGACGGGCCCGCTTCCCGGGTGCATGCTGTGGGCTGGCCCAGGTTGCACCATCATGAGCGAGGGCGCGTTGCCTGAGGTCAGATCCGCCGCAAACTTGGAGAAGTCACGAACGTTGGGTGAGTCATGCGCATTGGTAAAGAACTGGAATGGATTTTCCTGCGGAACATAAGAACTGCAGTTCCCAAGATTTTCCTGGTACCACGCCCAGGTCTTTCCTTTCGCTGTGAGTTGGTCGCCCACATGCTGGAACGTGTAACCGGCTGTGGCTTTCACTTGCGTATTGCACGGCGGGAAGAACGGCTGCAGCGTGCCGGGAGTATTGTTATCGTCGGCAGCCACCAGAAAAAGCTGGTTGGTGGGCGCGTCGCCCATCACTGAAGGAAAGAAATTATCCGCCAGGGCAAATTGCTGGGCCCAGTTCCACAAAACGCTCATTCCAGGCGTGGTGTTGTCATAGTGTCCCATGGAAATCACGCCGTTATAGAAGGCGTACTTGTCCATGGCGCCCGAGTCCCAAACGCGCAAATAATCATTACGCGAATGCGGCAAATCCGTTGTGCTTGTAGCGGTCAATAGCTGGGGCGATACGATTGCGCCGGTCGAGGTTTTTTGGTTGAAACCGGGCACTCCCGGCGCTATTCCGTTGGCGCCGGGGAAGGTGCCAAATAGATGATCAAAAGAGCGGTTCTGCATAATTACGACGATTACATTCTTGATCTGCGCGCTTTGCGGCGTTCCGGGTGTCGGCGTGGGAGAAGGAGACGAATTCACACCGCCGCAACCGATGATTAGGGCCAGAAGGGAAACAGCTAAAAAAAACAGAAATATCTGCCTCAAGGTGCTCCACCTCAGATATCTTGGAGCCGATTGAGTGCTGCCCAGTTGGCTTGAGAATTCATAGTTTTTTAACCGAGATGCTGAATGTTTTCGGGCCGAGCCACCTTACATCGAATGAGCTAAGGGTGGCCCCGAAATTCCCGATGGCCCGCGAACGTTCCGGCCGTCCAAGAAAATGCTGAGTGCACTTGCGCGATTCGCCTGCTCGCCTTCGCTCCGCGGCGAGAAAAAATGAGTGGATTCAATTTCTTTAATACGGGTTACAATCCAAATTTAGAATTTAAATTATGGCGACCTCACTTGCTCCGATCGCTCCGGCAGATCCTCCGGTAATTAAAGCCGCCGGCGGCATTTTGCAGCGTACTACTCCACGTGGTGACGAAGTGATGGTGGTTTACCGGAAACGCCATCAGGACTGGACGCTTCCTCGCGGCAAAGTAAAAGACGGAGAGTCATTCCAGGAAGCCGCCATGCGCGAAGTCATGGAAGAGACCGGTTGCTCCTGCCGCATCGGCAATTATCTTGGGACAATCAGCTATTCCGATAACGGCGTGCCCAAGGTCGTATTGTTCTGGAAGATGAGCGTCGTCGACGATCAAGGCGGCGCCAGGAACAATGAAGAAATCGGCGAAGCGTTGTGGCTGCAAGTTCCCGCCGCCATCGAGCGCCTGACCTACGCGCAGGAAAAAGCGCTGCTCTCACGCGTGGGAAGCGCGCTTAAACAAGCTCCGACAGAACCTGTCGCTGAGGCGGGAGCCCGCGCTGAGCCCCAGGTGGTCCCGACGCCAAAATCTTCTTCCCTAGAGTCTTCTTCCCCAGGGTCTTCTTCCCAACGATCTTCTTCAGAAGACAATCGCGCGCACTCCCGCTTGCTGCGTGAAGCAGAAGCCTTCCGCGTGGAGTTGGGTTTCCTTGAACGTCGAAACCTGCGCTCCGACAACTCCTGGGCAGCGGCGGCGCATGAGCAGCTCAACAATGTGCAGCGCTGTTTGGAAAGCAATGATGTTGAAGGCGGATGGTTCTGCCTGCATGCCGCGCAGCGCTATGCAGTCTTTGGCATGAACCAGACTGAGCTGGCCAACCGGGCTTACATCCTGCGTGAAGAAGCATCAAAGATCTCGTCCTGGCGCGGCGAGGCCATCGACAACCTGCTTGCCATCAGTGATGACCGGCTCACGGCTGAATGCGTGGCCGATGCCATGTACCTGCGCAATGAAGACTCCACAAACCAGTATTACAAGACGCGTGTTACAGGAGACCAACTCCGGACCCTGCTCATTGTCTGCGCACTGGCGGCCGTGGCGTTAGCGCCCTTCGTGCTACTCTCCGGACGCGTTCTAATGGTGGCCGCGGTGCTGTTCTTCGGCCTGTTGGGCGCTGCGTTTTGCTCCGCGCAGTCTCTAATTCTGGGACGCAATGAGTCCAGGATTCCCAACCAGTTCGTCACTCTCACGCCGGTCCTGTTTGGTGCTATCTCCGGCCTGGCTGGCTATGCCATCTACGAATACATGGCGTTTCTTACCTTCCATTCTGGAGAACGCCACACCAGCGCGATCATGGCCATCTCTTTCCTGTTCGGCTGCCTGGGACAACGCTTATTGGCACGCATTGCCGGCGTTCGCAAAAGGAAAAAGGTCACGACGTAAGCTTCACTACTTCAATTCGTCTGCGATCCGCTTGGCTATGGCCTTGATCTGTGCAGCGGAGGCGCGATAACCCAATGTCGCAGATTCCAGCATAAAGTCAGAATTTCCCTTGCGCGCCAGGACGCCTCCCATGTCCACTTTGCCTTTTTCAATGTGGCCGTCAAACCATGCTTCGTCGCCGATCCCGCTCAACTGCGCAATATTCTTCTCGCCCGGTTTGAGGCGGCGAATCACCTTGGTGTTGTTCCATGACCGGTTCTCTTCTTCCGGCGACTTGCGAACGCTAAGCGTCAAAGAAACGCGGGCCGTGTCCATTCCGGGTTTGGGAGATGTTTCGTTATACATGCAGACGATCGCGCCGTGTCCGGGGACGAGTTTCATCGGCACTCCCATGATGGCCTGTGCATCGGCGGCGCTGAACTTTGAACAGGGATCGATCACGCCCGCAGGCGACTCCGGCTGGATCGCAGCGTTGGGCTGAGATGCGGCTGGACTGGAACTAGGCGCGCTATTCGATGTTGATGGACTGCTGCAGGAATTCAGGGTCGCAAAACCAAGCACGGTAATAACAGTTCTGATCCACTTTATTTGCACGATTTCAGCCTCCGGAATAAATTCCAGATTCTAAATTACAAGGCACGAGATTTGTCACCTTTTCCCACTGGCCTCGCGTAAGATTCCGCATTCGGAACCCAGAGCATTGAATTCGCCTTCATTACAGACCGGATCAGATAGCTCTCAGCCGCTGGCACGGCGGCTCGGCCTGTTTGATGCCACCATGCTGGTGATGGGCGGCATTGTGGGCGCCGGCATCTTTATCAACCCTTACGTGGTTGCGCAGCGGGTGCACACGCCGGCGCTTGTTCTGGGGGCTTGGCTTGCCGGCGGAGTGCTGGCGCTAATGGCTGCCTTCATCTGGGCGGAGCTGGCTGACCGCATGCCCCGCGTGGGCGGACAATACGCCTACCTGCGCGAAGCCTACCATCCGCTGGTCGCCTTTCTTTACGGCTGGGTGCTGTTGTTGGTCATCCAGACTGGAGGCATGGCCGCGGTCACCGTTACTTTTTCCCGCTATTTCCTGGAGCTTACCGGCTTGCACGTGGCTGAATGGCAAATTGCCGTGCTCACCTTGCTGGCGCTTACGGTCGTAAATTGCCTTGGCGTCCGCGCGGGTGGAACGCTGCAGAGCATGCTGATGCTGGTAAAGATCCTGGCGATCGGCCTGCTCATTGCCGCAGGCGCGTTCTTCATTCGAGGATCCCACATCGCCTGGAAGCCTCTTTTGGACCAGCCGGTCTCGCCGGGGTTTCTCTCCGCTTTTGGCGCAGCGATGGTCCCGGTGGTCTTCGCCTACGGTGGTTGGCAAACCGCGAGCTTCGTCGCGGGCGAAATGAAGCAGCCCCGGCGCGATCTTCCGCGAGCCCTGGTTCTTGGCGTGGCCGGAGTCGCCTTGCTCTATACCTTGGTCAATTACGTTTACGTGCGCGCGCTCGGCGTTCCCACTCTCGCTGCAACAAAAGCCCCGGCTTCAGCCGTGATGCGCATCGCTCTCGGCCCGAAAGGCGCAACCATCATAGCCCTGGGCATCGCCTTTTCCACCCTCGGTTTTCTCAGCCAGAGCGTGCTAACTGCCCCGCGCGTCTACTTTGCCATGGCCGAAGACGGCGTCTTCTTTCGCCAGCTTGCCTGGATACATCCGCGAACCAGGGTTCCGGTGGTCGCAATCGTCGGCCAGAGTGTGTGGACCATGGCCCTGGTTTTCCTCAGCTACGAAAAAATCCTTGGCTATGTCATCTCCATGGACGCCATGTTCTGGGCGCTCACAGCCGGCTGCCTCTTTATTTTTCGCCGGCGTGTAGCTGCGCAGCCCGTCTTCCGCATGCCCGGCCATCCTTTCACCACCGCACTGTTCTGCCTGGCCTGCGCCGGCGTCGTAGCCAACACAATCTATAAATTTCCCGGTGATACGCTCATTGGTATGGCGATTCTGGCCGCCGGTGTTCCCATGTATTACATTTGGAGATGGACCTCACGGGTATGAATTCTTTGAGAAGCACCGCGCACTCGCCTTACATGGAGTGGGCCAAGCTGCACTCGGTAGCGAAATACAATCTCTCGACCAGCGGCATGCTGAGCTTGCCGTTATCGGAACTGGGCGTCACCATCGATCAATTGGAGATCAACGGCCCGTCAATCTATGGCTACGAGCCGCTGCTGCAGGCGATCGCCCGCCGCTATCGCGTGCCGCAGGAGTCCGTTGTCAGTGCGGTTGGGACCTCATTGGCCAACTATCTAGCACTCGCCGCAAGCACTGAGCCTGGCGATGAAATCCTGATTGAGCAGCCGACGTATGAGCTGATCGTGAGCACAGCACGCTATCTCGGGCTGGAGATCAAGCGTTTTCGTCGCCGCCCTGAAAATGACTTCGCAATTGACCCGGCTGATGTTGAGCGCAACATAACTTCGCGCACGCGCGTGATTGCCATCTGCAATCTGCATAACCCCAGCGGAGCGCTGGCTCCGGCCTCAACTCTGCACGAAATCGGCAAGCTGGCCCGCAAAGTTGGCGCTTATGTGCTGGTCGACGAGGTGTACCGGGAAATGCTGTTTGAAGCCGATCCGCAAAGCGCATTTCACATTGATCCTGAGCACTTTCTCGTCACCAACAGCCTGACCAAAGCATACGGTTTGAGCGGACTGCGCTGTGGCTGGGTCCTGGCGCCGCCGGACCTGGCCAGGAGAATGTTTCGCATCAATGACCTGCATGGCGCCACGTTCGCGCACCCGGCCGAATTGCTGAGCGTGATCGCGTTCGAAAAGCTGGCGCAGATTTCCGCGTACATGAAATCGATTCTGGATGCAAACCGAAAATTGCTGCACGACTTTCTACGCTCCCGTGGCGATCTGGACTATTTCTGGCCTGAGCACGGGACCATCGTATTCCCTCGTCTGAAAAGTGGGAGCATAGACGCGCTTGCCAAGCTGTTGCGGGATGAATTCGAAACGTCAATCGTTCCGGGAAACTTTTTTGAAAGCCCAGATCGTTTCCGGATCGGCGTGGGTATCGGGACCAATTGCGTGCAGGAAGCTTTGCAACAGTTCAGCCGCGGGCTGGACCGCTACAAAGCCTCGGTGCAGGTAGGCGCGTAAGCGACTGAGCGGGGACTCAGCTCTTGTCAATGCCCCACTTTCCTGCGCCCCGGCAGGCGATGTAGAGCGCTACAAAGCAATAAATCACCGCGAGCTCTCCGTGATTTACGATGGGGAAGAAATGACGAGGCTGATGCACCGTGAAGTAGGCTACAGCCATTTCACCGCTGGCCACGAACGCGGCCAACGGAGTGAGCAGCCCGATCAGAATCAGCACTCCGCCTACCAGCTCGATGCCGGCTGATGTCCACTCCAGAGCACCCACCGGATGGCGACCGCCAAGAACGGCAAAGACTTTCTGCGCGCCGTGGCAGGCAAAAAGAAAGCCAAAGACAATGCGTAAGGCGGCATAAGCATACGGCTCAAATTTCTTCAGTACATTCATTCTTCGGGTCCTCGAACTTTCATGGCTTCAGGCAAAGGATTATAGCAACTGATCGTTTGAAGTCCGTCGCGGGAATCCAGAATGGCACCCTCGCCTCTGACTTCGCGAACATATAATCTGAAAACTACCAAAGGCCGCGCAAACTGGGGCGCAGGCGGAATCCAAAGGAGTCCAAGATGAAATGGCTGCTGATTGTCGTGCTGTCGTTGGCGGGCATGTTGATTCTGATCGTCGCGATCGGCGTTCTTCTCCCGCAGAAACACCACGTGTCACGCACCATCGCCCTGAACCAACCAGCGGAAACGGTTTGGGATTTGATCTCCGGACCACCGAAATGGCGGTCTGATATTCGTAATTATCAGGAGCTGCCGGCGCACGAAGGCCACCGCATGTGGCGCGAGACGGACAAGCATGGGCAGACCATTACGTATCAGGCGATAGAGTTGTTTCCGCCGCGGCGGCTGGTGGTGCGAATCGCCGATCCCGGTCTTCCTTTTGGCGGAACCTGGATCTACGAAGTCACCCCGGGTGATCACGCGTGCTCGCTGACTATCACGGAAGATGGTGAAGTCTATAATCCGCTCTTTCGCTTCGTCTCCCGCTTCTTCATCGGACATACCGCAACTATTGATGGGTATCTCAAATCCGTGAAGGAAAAGCTCGGTAGTGGGTCAGTTTAGGAACGGACCCACACCAGCAACTAATACTGCTTCAATTCGGTATTCGGATAGTAATGTTCCAGTATCTGCTGGAATGATGCGCCCTTGCGGGCCATGTCCGCTCCGCCGCGCTGGCACAATCCGATTCCGTGCCCCACGCCCGTCCCTTCCAGCACTACCTCTCCGCCTTCTGTCCGCGACGAATACGAATTGCCGGGCACCGTTTTCCAGCCGAGCTTGCGCGCTAGCTTGAGGCGCGAGCTTTCTGTCGGCGAGAGATTCGCCGCATCGGCTTCGCTGATTTGCGCCACCCATTTTTCGGGATGTCTGCGGCAGTAGTCACAAATGACACCATAATAAGGATAGTCACGCACAGGAATTCCCAGCTCTTCCAGCGAATGGGTCCGCCCGCCGCAACTTGCGCTGTACATGGCGGCGAAGCCGCGACCTTTGTACGCCAGCACCAGCCCGCGCGTCGCGCTGGTGGCTTGAGCTGCCGGGCTGTCTGCCGCAGGCGGCTGGCGCAAAAACTGGCAGTGCGTTGTGTCACAAAAATCGAATCCGCTGTGCCGGCCCTTGCCGGCCGCCAGGAATGACCGCGCGGCCACGGCCTGCGCTTTCAGGGCTTCCATCGGGGCATGCGGTGGGCTCTCAGCAACCACAATGGAAGCGACGGCGGTTTCCACATCCATGCCAATAATGATGAGCAGCTCGCGCGGCTGGGCTTTGATTTCCAGCTTGCCCAGGTAACGGCGCGAAATCTTGCCCGGGATATTGACAGTAAATTCTGCAGGGCCGCCCTGGCCATCGTCGCAAGTGAATGATCCTGCGGCGGCATGGTGGCCGTCCTCAATCCTTATCATCGTTCCCGCAAGCACAAGCCGCAACGGTTCGCGCATCGGCCATCGCTCTTCGCCGGTTGCACAATCCAACGGCTTTCCCGTCAGGGAAGAAATAACAACTTCACGGGTATGGAAAAGCCCCAACACGCCGATGCGCACTTGTTTCTCCTGAGCGTTCATGGCGCAGGCGCTCAGCAACAACAAAGCCGCAATAATCCAGAGGTTTTTCATTTAGACGGCGCTCCGCTGCTCTCTACTTCGGCGAGCATGCGCCCGGCCAAACCCGCGGCAATGAAGCCCGGTTTGCCATGCACTCTGACCAGCAACACAGCACGAGGGTGCTCTGCCGGCGCCATCACCACTGCAAATCCATCGCCCGGGGCTTTCTTCGCGTGCGTGCACAGCGCCGTACCGGTCTTGGCCAACGCGGATAGTCCGGGCATTTCCGCGGCTACAACCTTGGCCGTTCCCTTTTGTGCTGAGAGGGCAAGCCCTTGAAGCACGGGACGAACCTCTCTTTCCTCCTTGTGATGCGAAAGTTCAAGATAGGCCCGTGCCAGAGCCAAGGGTGAGGCTGTTGCCAAAGATTGTGCTTCGCCTGACCCATGCGACGCATGAAGCTCAAAGCTTTCCATTGCCGGACCAAACCCGCGGCCCGCTCCCGCTACGAGCTGGTGAAAATAAGAATTGCATGATAGAGCAATAGCCTCGCGAATGTGCAACGTGCCATGCCCGCGTGGAAGCCAGCACGTTTTTTTTCCGGTACAGCGAAACGCCGGGAATGTCTGGTGCGTGCGGCCATAAGCCACAGCCAGAAACGGCTTGGTCAGCGATCCAACCGGAATATCTCGTTCCAAATCATCCCAGCGCTGAGCAATAACTTGGCCATCTTCGTCGAGCAGCAGATAAGACAAATCAGGATCGTTAAAGTCTCTCGCCAGCACCGCCGAAGCCGCTTGCGTATGCAGGTCCTGCGCCGAGCCTTCCGGCTGCGCGGGGCGATACGCAAGTTCGAACACCACGATGGTGATTGCGATAAACTTTGCTTTTGTTAAGGCATCCAACGATACGTTACCGTCTGTTGGATTCTATCCTTTGTCTGGTGCGTGATGACTTCTTCCGACTCCAATTTCGCAAAGCTGCGGCTGAAGCTGGCCATGTTTTGTGAGAAGAACTGTGGTTCCGCATCTGTTGCTCGTGCGCCCTGGTCGAGCAAAAACGAGAGCTTATAAAAGTTCTCCCGCTCACGAGCGTGGCTGAACCCCGCAGCATAAACCGGGGCTTGAGCGAGCGGCTGGTTCCTGGTCTGCAAAACAGAGCTCAACAGCCCAACGTCATTGGAGAAGTAAACTACCCTGCCTCGTACCGCCATCTGCACAGGGTTCAAACCGTCTAATTCGTAATATCCGCCACCGTCCTTCACCTCGCGCCACTGCAGGCCCAGGCGTGACGCTGTCATTCCCGGTGCAATCAAGTCCTGCGCGGCTCTTTGCAGCCCGACCATATCCCAGTCGCTCGCGCCGGCAATCGCCACCACGGCCGGAACGCTCAGCAGCACGCCATCCGTGTTCTTGCGCGTACCCTGGACTGCCAGCAGCGCTTGCGGTTTGGCTTTGTCTAACTCCTGCAGCAGCGCTTCAGCCGCATTGGGACCGGCAGTGCGCGATGCCGGCTCCACGTCAATGCGCGTCTCCAGATCAGAGCTTGCTCCGGATTCTCCGCTCGTCAGGCGGACTTGCGGCGCCAGGCGTTCAGTCCCAGCGGCGCCAAAGTGCAGCGCCAGAATTTTTTGCTGCAACACGGCAAGACTCTGGCGAGCGTCAGCCGCGCTTGCCCGGTAAAAGCCATAGTCCCTGGGAACCGAAGAAAGCAGGCTTGAAACCGTTTGAGCTGATTGCGCCACCCCAGCCTCGTCCGCAAGCTTTTTGGGAATGATAACTCGCTCTTCGCGATAAATCTGGCCTTCGCGATAGAGATCAGAAACGGCGCTCGAGTAGCTCTGCATTTCCGTGATGTTGTTTTGGATCCAATAAGTGCGGAAGTGCGGCGTCACCGCGAGCTTCTCCATATTCATAACCACGCGCAAGTCCCCGGGCGCCGTGGAAGTCGCGGCCAGAGCCTGTGTGTACCAGCCTTCCTGGTGCAGGTTGCGGCCCTTGCTTCCTGACATTAATTCGAGCGTTCCCGCCACCAGGTCTTCACGCGTTCCCAGCACCAGATAGTCATCGGCCACCGCAAAGGCCACTACACGCCCGGACTTTTCATCTTTGTGGGCGTAAAACGGCTTGCCGCCGGCAGTTCGCGGCTGGAACTTGCTCCGTCCCTGCCACAGCCTGGACTGCACAAAGCTTCCCGAAGATAACCGCGCGATGTACAGGAATTCCAGATTGCCGATTTCATACACGGCAACGGCGCTCTCTTTGCCGGCTGCGTCCGCCAGAAACTGCATGTCCGGGGGAAGGCCGGCTGCGGCGGCGAACTGGTCAGAGGCCTGGCCCAGGCGGAGGAACAGGCGGGAGTTGGAGAATACACGATAGTCGTCGCTCTTGATCCATTGCCGGCGCTCCGCGGAGCCGCTCCATTCTTTCAACAGCGATGAAAAGTCCTTGGCCTCAATGTACAGCAAAGGCCCTTCGGGTGTGATCTCATCGAGCCGGTGCGTGGGGGCCGCTTGTGACTGAAAAAGACTCCAGCTGATAATTCCGCTGACGCACAAACCCAGCAACACAACCAAGATAGATTTCCGATGTCTCATTGGCCGTCTCCCTTCCGTACCTGCCCTTGCGGCCTAGGCGGGCTGGACACTGACTGTTCGGGCAGCCGCGGCCGGACAAGGTGCTGTTGCTCGAGCTCGGAATGAATCTCTGGCTGCCGCACGCGGTTCGCTGCTTGTCTGCGTTGGGTGAAGCGTATCTGCTGGATTTCCTTATTAAATTGCGCCTTCACCTTCAGGTCGGGTTCCAGACGGTACGCTTTTTGCAGGTATGAAAGCGCCTGGCTCAATGATTTTGTTTTCAAGAAAGCTATCCCCAGATCGCGGCTGATCTCCGCACGGTCTTTCACTGGCAGCCTGGTGAAAGACCGCCCGGCATCTTCCGCCAGTCCCTCCTGTGGTGCGGCCTCTTCGTCCTCTTCAGTCGCTTGCGCCGTGTCCATGGCGCTTTCCATGTTAGTTCCGGAGAGATAGGGCTGCATGACGGCTATCGCGAGGTAATAATCTCCCGCCTCAGTGGCCGCTTTTAGCAGCGGAACCCGCGCCGTATCGCCGGTCGGCGTGTCTTCCAACGCCGCACGTAGCAGCCGCACCTGTTCTTTAACAGGCATGCTCTTTGCGGCTTTCAACCGCGCAGCAAAGAAGAATGGCTGATCGGGACTGATGTTTCCAGCAGCTCCCCCACCAGCAAGGTAATCCAACTCGGCGCTCCCCAGACTGGCCGGTACTGCGCCATGAAGGCTGTCGCCAAATACGACCCTGTCCTCGTAAGCCACAAACCGGTCAGACACGACGGCAGCCAGCTCTTTGCGCGCGGCCTCTACGTTCTGGTTCGCGGCAATTTGCGCCAGCGCCAGCCGCCCGCGATATTGAGCATTCCAAGGCACAGCCTTCACCAGATCTTCCAGGAAAGTGACGGCCTGCACTGGATGCCCGGTGCGGACCAGCAGCGCAGCCGCGGCATCCTGAGTCTCAAAGGGATTGCCGACGACCAACGTCATACGCCGCAGCAAGGCAAGACCGCCTTCCAGATCGCCGCCTTGTATGCGAATATCCGCCAGGCCAAGCATGTTTGCCGCGGTGAGGTTGCGGTCCTCAATCTCACGGGTAAAGACAAATTCAAGAATCTTGCGGGCCGACTGTTTGTCTCCAACCTGCTGCAACTCCGTGGCAGTCTTGCGCAATATCTCCGCGGACGGCGCATGTGCCGCATCGGCGCGGTAGCCGTCTATGATCGAGTCCAGTCCGCCGGTCTGGGCCGCGAGCTTGAGTTGGATCGGGACCAAGTCCGTGCGCCGCTCCCACATGGACTTGGGTAGAGCAGCAAGTTCCGTGCGCAGGCGATCGTATTGTTTATTCTCAAGAAGGTATTGCAGCCATTGCAATTGCAGACCCTCAAATTCCTGCTGCCCATATTCCCTCGCCATGCCTTCGGCCTTCTCCGCCGCGTTCTGCGCAAGCTCGAGCATTCGGCGATAGATGGGCTCCTGGTCAATCTTGAGGCTATCGCGGTCCGAAATGAATTGACGCAGGAAAGAGAGTTTCTCCGGCGCGTCACTTGAGAGGTCCAGCAGCAGCGTGCTGGCGGCACCAGGACTCTCCAAGCGGGGCAGCGTGCTGCGCAGCAGCGGCAGCAGGCGGTAAGCGCCGTTGCGCTTCACGTAATTGTGGAGGACCTCATTTATGTCCGGCTGGAATTGCACCAGCAATTTGCGGCTGGCCAGGTTGTTGACGGTCGCAGCAAAGTCGCCCCAGAAAGTTTCCTGGGTCTTTCCGGTAGTGGTCTGGACGCGCAGCAGCTCCAGCGCGCTCTTCCATTCGCTGAGCGCCTGGTCCTGGCGTTTCTCCTTCCAATAGATTCCGGCCAGCCGGTTGTGAACGTCGATGCGATCAGAGGCCAACTCCAGCACGTGCTGATAGTCGCTTACGGCGCGATTGAGATCGCCTGAGTCCTCGTAATAGAGTGCAGTCGTGAAATAGGCGGCGGCGCGGGTCGGCGTGTGCTCGATCTCGGCGGGAAGAAAATCCTCTGGATCACCTTTCTTGATGGTTCCCAGATACTCGCCATATCTGGAACCGTAATAGAACCAGACGTCGCCGGCCAGGCCCTGCTTCCGATCGCCAGTTTTGGCAAGCCGTTGAGCGATGGTCCCATCCGCCAGAGCTGTCGTAAAAGCGTTCTGCACCGGCACGCTTCCATCGGCAAAATAAAGCCCGGTGAGTGCCAGGTAGGCCGAGCGCCAAACCGCCGGCTCGGAAGCGCTGCGCGCGTCGATGGCAGCGAGCGCAAGCTTGGCATCTCCATGCGAGACGACAAAATTGGTTTTAGCGTCAGCCAGTTCTTTGCTGTTGTTGGCGAGCTGAATTAATCGTTGTGGGTTCCTGGCTAACAGCAGTTCATAGTAACGGTTCTGTTGCTGGCTGGTCTTGCGTTCCGTAGAGAGGACGCGAAACTCATCATCCTGACTGCCAGCAAGGTTGTAGATCTCCTGAGCTCTGCTCAGATATCCGCCTCCACTATACGGGTGGTCGGGAATCCTTACCTCAGCCAGTTGCTCGAGTTGCTGTCCCAGTTCTTTTAATCTAAGCCGCCTGATCTGTAGGTCTTCCAGCTTTTGCGTATATGTCGCGAGGTAAGGCCGGGCCAGCGTGGCTTCATACATGAGCCTTACTTGCAGCTCGGGAATTCCGGCCTTCTCCGCCGCGGGAAGAAGAAAATCGTAGGCATCAGCGCGCGCCATGGCCGCGTTCCTGGCTTCCAGCGACCTCGCAAATTCCACTCTCTCCTCAGGCGTGAAGAATCGGTTCACCGTCGCGCCCATTTCACGCATGCACGCTGCCATG
>Ga0137395_10000227_pt1 | contig 21618 bp, 24 predicted proteins | sample czobulk216metaG_FD_108283 | JGI IMG/M metagenome (GOLD analysis project Ga0137395, IMG submission 108283) | Vadose zone soil microbial communities from Angelo Coast Range Reserve, California, USA - czobulk2.16 metaG | ecosystem: Environmental > Terrestrial > Soil > Vadose zone | place: USA...
CCGCCGTCATCATCCACGGCAAAGCTGGGGAGGTCCTGCCAGAGATCGTCCGCCGAGTCGCCCAGGAGAATTAGGGGCGGCTACTCTGGCTCGGGGACGGGAAAGGTCTGGCCGCAGGCCGGACAGACGACCACCAGCTGCTCTTTCGGAGCGCTGAAGAGCTCCTCGCAGTTCGGACAGGCAAACTCGCGGCCCGGGCTTCTCTCAGCCTCACGGTCGGCGGCCATCGCGCCGGGAACCTCGCCCAGATCGACCGCCGGGCTGCCGCATTCCGTGCAGCGGTACAGTGGGGCGTCGACGAGCTTATAGCTCAGATACCGCCCCGAGCTGTCGACGAAGACCGACGCGTTCCAGAGCTCGAAGCGGTTGGTGCTACACCGGTTCGGACAGGCGAGGTACATCAGCTAACCCGCTGGAGTTTCTTGAGCCGCTCCGCGGCGCGGCGCAGCGTCTCCATCTTCTTGGGAAAAGAGAATCGAATCTGCCCGCGGCCGCGCTCCGGGTCCAGGTAGAAGCTGCTCCCGGGTACGGTGGCGAGCCCGATCTCGCGCACCATGCGGTGGGCGAGGCTCACGTCGTCCTCACCGAAGCCCCTGATGTCCGTCATCACGTAATAGGCGCCGTCGGGTGGGTAGGCCCTGAATCCGGCGCCGTCCAGGATCTCGAGCATGAAATCGCGCCGCTCGCGATAGGCATTGAGCAGATCGACGTAGTACTGGTCCGGAAATCGGAGGGCGGTGGCGGCGGCCACCTGCAGCGGGTGCGGCGCGCCGACAGTCACAAAATCATGAACTTTGCGGATGGCGTTGGTCATCTCGGCGGGCGCGATGGCGTACGCCAGACGCCAGCCGGTGACCGAGTACGTCTTCGAGAGGCCATTGATCGTGACGGTTCGCTCGCGCATGCCGTCCAGCCTCGCGATGCTGATGTGCTCGCCCGAGTAAACAAGATGCTCGTAGATCTCGTCCGTGATGGCGAGCGCGTCGAACTCCTGGCACAGCCCGGCGATGAACGCCAGTTCGTCGGCGCTGTAGACCTTGCCGGTCGGATTGTGCGGCGTGTTGATGATGATCGCGCGCGTTTTCGAGTTAAAAGCTTTGCGCAGCTGGTCGCGGTCGAAATGCCAATCGGGCGGAACCAGCGGCACCACCACCGGCGTGGCGCCCGAAAGGATGCAATCCGGGCCGTAGTTCTCGTAGAAGGGTTCGAAAATAATCACCTCGTCGCCCGGATCGACCAGCGCCAGGATGGTCGACAGCATCGCTTCGGTCACTCCGCAGCAGACGGTGATCTCGGTTTCAGGGTCGACCGTCATCCCCCGGAAGTGTTTAGTCTTGGCCGCGATCGCCTCGCGCATCACCTTGGCGCCCCAGGTCGTCGCGTACTGGTTGAAATCGTTGCGGATGGCGGCGACGGCTGCTTCTTTCAGTTCGCTGGGCGCGGCGAAGTCGGGGAACCCCTGGGCAAGGTTGAGGCAGCCGTCGCCGTGTTCGGCGATGCAGAGCCGGGTCATCTCCCGAATGACCGACTCGGTGAACAGCCTGGATTTGTTGGAGATCATCGCACGAGGCACGACACTAGAATGCCAGAAGTGTCGCGCCAAACCGACCAGGACAACGGCGTCGCGGCGTTCCGCAAGCAGTTCCCTATCTTCGAGCAGAAGGTGTACCTGAGCAGCTGCTCGCAGGGCGCGCTGTCCACCCCGGTGGAGGCGAGCCTCCAGGAGTTCATCGAGTCCTGGCACACCCACGGCAACCCGTGGGAGACCTGGGTGACGCGGATGGAGGAGCTGCGTGCGGAGTTTGCGACGCTGATCAACGCCAGCCCGGATGAGGTCGCTGTGACCTTCTCGGTATCGACCGCGCTCAACTCGCTGGCCAGCGCCCTGGACTATAGCGAGCGGCCGAAGGTCGTCACCAGCGACTTCGACTTTCCGACCGTTGGCCACGTCTGGCTGGCGCAGCAGCGGCGCGGTGCGCGGGTCAGCTTTGCCAGCGCGGACGGCAACCGCCTGCCGCTCGGCTCGTTCGAGCAAATCGTCGACGAGCAGACGGCGCTGGTGTCGACGACGCACGTCTGCTATAAGAACGGGTTCAAGAACAACGTCAGCGCCCTGGCTGAGCTCGCTCACGAGCGGGGCGCCTACCTGTTGATCGACGCCTACCAGAGCATGGGCACGCAGCCGATGGACGTCAAAGCGCTCGACCTGGATTTCCTCGTCACCGGCGCGCTCAAGTACCTCCTGGGCTCGCCGGGCGTAGCGTTCATGTACGTTCGGCGTGAGCTGATCGATCATTTGCAGCCCGCGGACTCGGGGTGGTTTGGGCAGGAAAACGTCTTCGCCTACGACGTCCACAACCTGCACTATGCGGACGCGGCGCGCCGGTTCGAGACCGGGTCGCCCCCGGTCCCCAATGTCTATGCGGCGCGGGCGGCGCTGCGAATGATCGCCGGCGTGGGTCTCGCCCGGATCGAGGAGCACGTCCGGGAGCTGATGAGCCGCTTCATCGCCGGTTCACGGCAGCGGGGACTCGTGCTGCTCACTCCTGAGGAACCGGCCGACCGGGGCCCGCTCGCCATGGTCCGGTCGACTGATGCGACCAAGCTCGTGGGCGCACTGGCCAGGGATGGAATTCTGTGCTCGACGCGCGACGGCGCGCTTCGGGTGTCTTTGCATTACTACAACACGGCCGAGGATGTGGACGCGGTCCTGAGCGCCCTCGACCGCCACCGGGAGCTTCTCGTCACCGGTGCCGATTAGAAAGGGTTAGAGTCGGCCGGTTGGCGGTTGCCCTCCGTGGCGCAACCGTGTATAAAGAGCGCACCGAATTTAGGTCTTCGACGAAGGAAGAGGAGGTCGACAGGAACGATGGCACAGCCAAGGATTCTCGTCCTCATCGCCATGGCCGGTGTAGGCCTGGCGGCGTGCGGTGGAACTAGTACCGGCGGCGCGGCGGCGAACAAGCCCGACAAGGTCCAGATCGCGGCCGAGGGACCATTTACCGGGGACGAGGCGTCGATCGGGGCTGGCGCCCTCCAGGGGATCCAGCTCGCGGTCAAGGACTTCAACAAGGCCGGCGGCGTCAATGGCACCAAGGTGACACTCTTGATCTGGGACGACCAGCACTCGGCGCAAGTGGCGCAAACGTTGCAGGCACAGGGAATCTCTGATCCGACCGTGCTCGGTATCGTGGGGCCCATGAACTCAGGCGTTGTCCTGGGCTCGGTACAGGGACTGCAAAGTGCGACTCCGCCTTTGCCGTTCGTCAGCGAATCGGCCTCGAACGTCAAGGTCACCGACTCCGGGAACAGTGTCGCGCACAGGGTCAACGCCCGCGACGATGCTCAGGGCCCGGCGGACGCGAAGTTCATGATCGACTCGGGAGCGAAGAAGGTCTACGTGATGGACGCCAAGTCCGACTACTCGACCGGACTCGCCGACCAGACCCAGGCCTATCTCGCTTCGCACAACATCCCGTACCAACGTGACCAGGCCAAGGCGGGCCAAAAGGACTTCAGCACCACCATCACCAAGATCAAGGCGTTTGGCGCGGACTGGGTCTACTTCGCCGACGAGGGTCCCGAGGCGGCGCCGTTCGTTTCCCAGATGAAGCAGTCGGGGCTCACGATCGGCCAGAACATCCAGTTCCTGGGCACAGATGGTGAGGAAGACTCCTCCATCATCACGACCTCGCAGGGCGCGTACGACGGCGCCTACGCGACCAACATCACCGCCGATCCGGCTGGTGTGTCCGGAAGCGCGGCCGCCGCTTACGTAACCGCATTCAAGGCGGAATACGGCCCGGATTCGGTCGGCAAAGCGGGCCCGTTCTATGGCTCCGCGTACGAAGCCACCCAGGCGTTGCTCCAGGCGATCAAGGCCTCGCCGGTGAACAACGGCAAGATCTCTCGCGCCGACGTGATCAGCCATCTCGCCAGCGACACCTTCACGACGATTTTCGGATCCGTGAAGTTCGACGCGAAGGGTGACGTCACGGGCGGCGGCATCTACGTCTACAAGGCAACGGGCAGCAGCATGGTGGTCGTCAAGCAAGTCTCCGGCTAAAGGAGTAAGAAGGAAGGGGACGGGCCCATCCCGTCCCCTTTTTGATTGCCGTGGACTACTTCCTGCAGAACTTTCCGCAGCAGCTGGTCAACGGCCTCGAGGCCGGAAGCCTCTACGCGCTGATCGCTCTCGGCTACACCCTCATCTACGGCATCCTCGAGATGCTGAACTTCGCACACGGCGACGTCTACATGGTGGGGGCATTCCTCGCCGCCGGAGTGGCCGGCGTGTTCGTACACAACGAGGTGGCGGCACTGCCAGCCGGGCTGGCGGTCGCCTTGATGATGGTGGTGGCGATGGGTGGCGCCGGCTTGCTCGGCGTCGGCATCGAGCGGGTTGCCTATCGCCCACTCCGTAATGCGAACCGCCTGGCGCCGCTGATCACGGCCATCGGTGTCTCGCTCTTTCTCGAGAGCGCGGTCCAGGTCTGGGTCAGCCCGGCGCCTGTCCTGGTCCCGAGCAACGCCCTCGTCCCGCAGACGGTGTTCCACATCGGCAGTGTCGTGACGCCTCTGACCGGGGTCATGCTCTTCGTTGTGGCGGTCGCTTTGATGGTGGCCCTCGACGCCTTCGTCTTCCGAACCCGTTTCGGCAGCGCCATGCGGGCCACCGCCCAGGACCGCGAGGCGGCGACCTTCATGGGCATCGACGTCGACCGCGTGATCATGGTCACCTTCTTTCTTGCATCCGCCCTGGCCGGGATGGGCGGCGTCCTCTTCGGCCTCCGCTACGCGAGCGTCGACTTCTTCATGGGCTACCTGCTCGGTATCAAGGCGTTTACGGCGGCCGTCATCGGCGGCATCGGCAATATTCGCGGCGCGATGGTGGGCGGGCTCTTGCTGGGCGTATTGGAAAGCCTCGTCGGGGGCTTCATCAGCAGCCAGTTTCAGGACAGTTTTGTCTTCCTCGCGCTGATCACGGTCCTGCTGATCCGGCCGCAGGGCCTGTTCGGGCAGCCACTCACGGATCGGGCATGAGCGCGCAGCCGACACCCAGGTACAGCGTCGAAACGACCCACCCTCTTAAGCGTCTATGGGAATCGGGTCCGGCGGGTTGGAACCACGCCTTGACCCGGCCCGCTGTCCTGATCCCTTTCTTCGCGCTGGCGGCGCTCGTCCCCCTCGCGCTTCAGTACGTCGAGGACAACTCGAGCTGGACCGGCGCTCAATTCTGGACGCTGATCCTCGCCAACTGCGCGATGTACGCCTGCCTGGCGGTCGCCCTCAACCTCGTGGTCGGCTACGCGGGCCTGCTCAACCTCGGATTCATTGCCTTTTTCGGGATCGGCTCCTATGCGTACGCGCTGGTTGCCAGCGACCAGCTCCATCAGCACTACCCGGTCTGGGCGGCGCTGCTCGTGGTGGTCGTCGTGACGCTAGCCTTCGCCCTCATAGTGGGTGTCCCTGCCCTGCGCCTTCGGGGCGATTACCTCGCGATCGTGACCCTTGGCTTCGGGCTCATCATGCGCGACCTCATCCTCGACCTCGACCGGCCGCCCGTCCTCGCGGGTCATCAATTTGGGCCGGACGGCCTCAACCTGACCGGCGGAACCAACGGGGTGCACCAGGTCGATCCATTCAAGCTCCCTACCAGCCTGCCTTTGATCGGACCGGTACCCCACTTCCGCATGTACTACTGGATCTTCATCGGCTTCCTCGCACTCAGCATCTTCTTCATGCTCCGGTGGCGCAACAGCCGGACCGGTCGAGCCTGGGTCGCGATCCGGGATGACGAGCTGGCGGCGCGCGCGATGGGCGTCAACACCTTCAAGTACCGGCTCCTGGCGTTCACCGTGAGCGCGGTGATGGCTGGCATCGTCGGCATGATCGACGCGGCCTTCATCTTCAACGCCTTCCCTGGCAACTTCGACGTCCAGCAGACGGTGCAGGTCTTCATCATGGTGATCCTCGGTGGCCTCGGCAGCCTCCCCGGTGCCATCCTTGGTGCGATCGCCTTCACCGTCCCGCCCTTCTTGCTGCAGCAGTTCGTCTTCTACAAGTACCTGGTCATCAGCATTGTGTTGATCGCGGTCATGGTTTTTCGGCCCGAAGGGCTGTTGGGAACGGTGTCCATCCGTCCGCGCCAGACGATGGGCGGAACACTCGAACTGCTCACCGCCGAGACGGCTATTGAGGCCTCCGAGCTGCCGGCGGTTACTGACACCGAGGTCGCCGACCTGGAGGCGAGTGCCGGTGCGATCGTCGAGGATCCGGAGTGGAAACAATGAGCCCAGGAGTGGCCGTCCTCGAGATCCAGGGATTGACGCGCCGTTTCGGCGGCCTTACCGCTGTTGACGGCTTCGACGTTACCGTCAACGATGGCGAGATCGTGAGCCTGGTTGGCCCAAATGGCGCCGGTAAGACGACCGTCTTCAACCTGATCTCCGGGGTGTTGAGGCCGACGGCGGGATCGGTGCGGTTGCTCGGCCGAGAGCTCGTGGGTCAGCCGGCACACCGGATCACGCACCACGGCATCGCCCGGACCTTTCAGAACATCCGGGTGTTCCCGCAGCTGACCGTCCGTGAGAACATCCTGCTTGGCACGCACCACTGGACGCGCAGCGGCATGCTGGGGTCGGTCACATTCTGGCCCGGTACCAGGCGAGCAGAGCGCGCTGCCCAGGCGGAGGTGCAGACCGCGATCGAGCTCTTTCGCGAGCGGCTCGAGGCGCGGCTGGAGGATCCAGCCTTTACCCTCTCATACGCGAATCGCCGGCGTACGGAAATTGCGCGCGCGCTGGCCGCCCGGCCGAAGCTGCTCCTGCTGGACGAGCCGGCAGCCGGAATGAACCCATACGAGCGGATCGAGATGGCCGGCCTGATCCGTTCGATGCGCGACCGGGGTCTGACGATTTTCCTGATCGAGCACCACATGCCGCTGGTGATGGAAATCTCCGACCGCGTGATCGTGATGGATCACGGCGTCAAGATCGCGGAAGGCTTGCCCAAGGAGGTCCGCAGCAATCCAAGAGTCGTCGAAGCCTACCTCGGCCGACGGGCAGCGACCGCCTAGCGCCGGTCCCGCCAAGAAAGACGTCGTCCTGCGTCTGCAGGACGTCGAGGTCCGCTATGGTCCGGTCCCGGCGCTGCGCGAGGTCAGCATGGAGATCCGGCGGGGCGAGATCGTTTGCCTGCTCGGCGGCAACGCGTCGGGCAAGTCGACCACGATGAAGACCGTGATCGGCTCGGTGCGCCCGGCCAAGGGTGCGGTCTGGTACGAGGGCCAGGAGATTACGAACTGGAATACCTCGCGCCGCGTGGCGGCCGGGATCGCCATTGTTCCCGAAGCTCGACGGATCTTTCCGCGGCTGACCGTGCTCGAGAACCTGATGATGGGCGCCTTCATCCGAAATGACAAAGCCGAGATCGATGACGATCTGGCACGCGTGATGGACATGTTTCCCCGGCTCAAGGAGCGCCGCGCACAGAAAGGCGGCACGATGTCGGGCGGCGAGCAGCAGATGCTGGCGATGGCGCGGGCGTTGATGTCGCGGCCGCGCTTTCTGTGCATGGACGAGCCGTCGATGGGTCTCGCCCCGGTCTTAGTCGAGCAGCAGTTCGAGACGATCGAGCAGCTGAACGAGACCGGCATCACGATCTTCGTCGTGGAGCAGAACGCGAGAATGGCGCTCGCGATCGCCAATCGCGGCTACGTGCTGCAAAGCGGACGCGTCGTCCTCGCCGGAACCGCCGGCTCGCTCCTCGAGAAGCCGCAGATGCAGCGCGCCTACCTTGGAATTTAAGGTAATCCTCGCGACGCGGATGGCTCGGAAAATTCCAAGGCCGTTTCGATCGGCGCGAGGTGGTGACAGAGCCTACGTCTTCGCGAAAAACTCGTTTGATCTCTTGGTGATCAAGGGGATGAGAATCCCGAGACCGATGGCAAGCTGAATCAGAGAAAGAAGCCCTAAAACCTTCAGTCCCTGAAGACTGCCCAGTACGGCGAAGCCACCGAGGACGAGGGCGGCGTTCCGGGCCCAAAGGTGTCTTTGAAGAAGGTTCACGCCGACACCCACCCAGATACCTGCAAAGACCAACGTAAGCGTGAGGAGAGCCCATGGAGCCTCGTGAAACGGCTTGACGACCCACGAGACGAGGACGTAGGCAAGAGAAAGGACGGGGTTGGCAAACAGCAGCACCGCCGGCACCTTGACTACCGTCGGCAGCGTCTTATCCGTACTGCGCATTTCCACGCAGGGAATCCTAACCGGTCAGCGCGACGCGGCTCGTCCTAATCCGTCGCCGACAACGGTCACCGGCTCGCGGGTAGCTTCGCTTCTGGCGAGCCCGCCGGCGAGAACGCGCCCAGAACTTTCATGTCTTCGCGGCCGGTGTTCTCGAGTGTGTGCCGGACGCCGATAGGGAAGAAGACGACCGAGCCGGCCCGCAGGTCCCCGACGGGTTCGTTCTCGATCCAGAGCCGACCGGTCCCGCCGAGGATATAGACCGCTTCTTCGTGGGGATGCGCATGCAGGGGCGCGCGCCCCGTCGGGATGACCCCCGTGAACTGCGTCATCTGCCGGCAGCCGACCGTGGGGCTGACCAGGACCCGGAAACTGCGCTCGCCCATCAGGGTCGGCGTCACCTGGCGCTCATCCATCATCGTGGGCGTGACGCCCTGTTCGTCGACTGTGGCGGATTGCAGCCCGGACAGGTCCAGCCGCGGCATGGCCGGGTGAATGTCGTCGAGATCGATGGGCGGCGCCAACGCCCCTACCACGATCAGCGGCGTCTCGCCGGTATTGATGTAGGTGTGCTCGGCGCCGTCCGGGATGAAGACGGCCTGCCCCGGGCCGACCTGGTGCGTGGCACCCTCGATTCGAGCCTCCCCGCTACCCTCCAGGACGTACAGCACCTCCTCCGCGCCGGCATGGACATGGCTCAGGGCCGAGTCGGGTTCGAGCACCAGCCGGTACGCCATGACGTGCTCCGCCCCGAGGTCACGGTCGATCAGCCACTGTAGCGTGCCGCCCTCCAGCGGCAGGCCGGTGATCTCGGTTTGATGCCGAAGGCGCGCCCGCTGTCGCACTGACATCTCTGTTGCCGATGTTAGCAACCGCCCAAACCTTTACCATCTCGACGAAGGGAATGGAGTACCGGCTTTTCGGGCGGACCGGGATGCGGGTCTCGGTCCTCGGGCTGGGCTGCGGGGGGTTCGGTGGCGTGGGCTCAGCGCCAGAATTGTTCGGGCGGGGGGAAGACAAGGCGACCGCGTTCACCTTGATGGACCGAGCCTGGGATGAGGGCATCAACTACTTCGACACAGCCGACAGCTACGGTGGCGGCATGTCGGAAACGATCGTCGGCGCCTGGGTGAAGGAGCGAAAGGTCCGCGATCAGCTGATCCTATCGACCAAGGTAGGCTATGCCGTCCCTGGAGGCCCGACCGACCAGGGGCTTTCCCGCCGCCACCTCGTCGAGGCGATCGACGGCAGCCTGCGCCGCCTCCAGACTGACCACATAGATCTCTATGTGACCATGGAGCCGGATCCGAAGACAACCGTTGACGAGACGCTGCAAGCGATGAACGACTTGATGCATGCCGGCAAGGTGCGGCATATCGGCGCCAGTAACGTCATGGCGCCGCAGCTGCGCGAGTCGCTCGCCGTGAGCGATCGCCTCGAAGTTCACCGCTACCAATCCGTGCAAAACGGCTACAGCCTGCTGGAGCGCGCCGTGGAGGACGACATACTGCCGCTGGCGGCTCAGGAGCGACTGGCGGTCACACCGTTCAGTCCGACGTCAGGCGGCCTGCTGACGGGCAAATACCGCTTTGGCCAGCCGCCGCCGCCGGGATCGCGCGTGGAGCTTCGACCACAGCCGTACCAGCACCTGATGACCGCCCGCACCTTCCAGGCGATCGATGCCTTGCGCACAGCGGCCGCCGAACGTGGCGTCGACACCGGTGCCCTGGCCCTCGCGTGGGTGCTCAGCCATCCTGCAGTGACATCCGCGCTGATCGGACCGCGCCGGGTCGAACACTTCGCGCCCTGGCTCGCGGCGGTTGCGATTCATCTGTCCCCCGACGAGCGCGAGGCACTGGCGTCGCGGATGGACACGGTGGCCGCCTGATGGATGTGAGAGTGTTGTCGGCCGAGGACGTGGAGAATCTTCTGCCCATGCGCGACTGCATCCAGGTGATGCACGACGCGCTTGCGGCCCTCGCCAACGGCAAGGCGCTCGTCCCGCTGCGGATGGTGATGCGGATGCCCGACGGCAGTGGGTTTTTGGGGCTGATGCCCGGCCACATCGACGAGGACGGAGGTCGCGATGGGGCGCTCGGGATGAAGGCGGTTTCCGTGTTTCCGGGCAACGCCGGGCGCGGCATCGACACCCACCAGGGCGCGGTTCTCCTCTTCGAGGCCGATACCGGGCGCTTGTCGGCCCTCATGGACGGGGCGACGATCACGGCGATTCGCACCGCCGCTGTGTCGGGGGTGGCGACCGACCGGCTGGCTCGAATGGACGCGTCCGAGCTGGCGATCCTGGGAGCGGGCGTCCAGGCCCGGACCCACCTCGAAGCCATCACCTCGGTGCGGCCGATCCGGCGCGTGCGGGTATGGAGCCGCAATCCGGGCCATGCCGCCGACCTCGTCAAGGAGGCGGCTGCTCGCTACACGATATCCATCGAGGCGGTGCCCACCGCGGAAGCCGCGGTACGCGGCGCGGACGTGGTCGCCACCGTTACCGCCAGCCCCGAGCCCATTTTGCAGCGTGCATGGCTGAAAGAGGGCGTACATATCAACGCGGTTGGGTCCTCGATTCCAGCTACACGCGAGATCGACACGGCCACGATGGCCGCCGCGCGGCTCTTCGTCGACCGGCGCGAGTCGGCGGTGAATGAGGCGGGCGACATTCTGATCCCGATGCGCGAGGGCGCCTTCACAGCGGACCACATCCAGGCGGAGCTCGGAGACGTCATCATCGGCAAGGACCCGGGGCGCCGTTCCCAAACGGAGCTGACCTTGTTCAAGTCCTTGGGGCTGGCGGTGGAGGACGTCGCATCAGCGGCGTTCATCTTGAAACGGGCCAAGGAGACCGGCGTCGGCCAGACGGTGACGATGTGAGGGCGACCGGGTTTGGCATCGAAGAGATCCGCCACGCCCAACCCGTGGTCGCGCAGGCCGCGATCCGGACTCCTCTGGTGCGACTCAACGTCTGGGATGCGCCGGCCGATATTTATCTCAAACTCGAGAACCTCCAGCCGATCGGCTCCTTCAAGATCCGCGGCGCGGCCAACGCGATGAGCGCGATGTCGAAGGTGGAGCTGGGCAAGGGTGTCCTCGTCGCCAGCGCGGGCAACATGGCGCAGGGCGCGGCCTGGAACGCTCGCCGCCTCGGCATTCCCTGCACGGTGATCGCGCCCGACTACGCGCCCGACACCAAGGTCCAGGCGATCGAGCGGCTCGGTGGCCGAGTGATCAAGGTCCCGTTCGACCGCTGGTGGCAGACCTTCACGGACCGGAGCTATCCCGGAGTCGACGCGACCTTCATCCACTCCTTCGACGACGATCGCGTGATGGCCGGCAATGGAACGATCGGCCTCGAGCTGCTCGAGGATCTCCCCGGGGTTGACACCGTTCTCATCCCGTGGGGCGGCGGTGGACTGGCCGGCGGCATCGCGACCGCGTTGCGCGCGCTCAAACCAACGACTCGGATCTATGCGGTGGAGGCGGAGACCGGCGCCCCGCTCACCGCATCATTGAAAGCCGGCAGTCCCCAGGTCGTCGATTACCAGCCATCGTTCGTCGATGGGATCGGCAGCAAGACGGTGTTCGCGAACATGCTGGTCATGGCGCAGGAACTGCTCGACGGCTCGTTCACGGCGAGCCTCGGCGAGATCGCGGCGGCCCTGCGCTTGATGTCGGAGCGCAATCGCGTGATTGCCGAAGGCGCGGGCGCGGTGGCCCTGGCGGTTGCGCTAGCAGGAAAAGCTGGAACGGGACGCATCGCCTGCATCGTTTCCGGCGGCAACATCGACCTGCCGAAGCTGACCAAGATCCTGGGCGAGCATTGAGCGTGGCCGAGCTGACCGGCCGGATCGCGCTGGTCACCGGAGGCGGCCGAGGGATCGGCCGTGCGGTGGCGTTGTCGCTGGCAACAGCCGGAGCTGACGTCGCCGTCACGGCTCGCTCTGCCAATGAGCTCGAGGAAACGGCAGCCGCGATCCGAGCGCTGGGTCGTCGGGCCGAGGCGATCATCGGCGACGTCACCGAACGGCCGCAGGTCGACGCCATGGTCGCCCGCGTAAAGAGTGCCCTCGGGGAACCGCTGATTCTGGTGAACAACGCCGGCATTGCCGGGAGCGCCAAGCTGGCCGATACCACCGACGAGATGTGGGATCGGATGCTGCGCGTGAACGCCACCGGCGCCTTCTACTGCACCCGCGCGGTGCTGCCAATGATGCTCCAGGCGAAATGGGGCCGCGTCGTCAATATTGCCTCGGTCGCGGCGAAGGCCGGGGGACTCTATATCGCGGCCTATACGGCCTCCAAGCACGCGCTGCTCGGCCTGACCCGGGCCGTGGCCGCCGAGGTCGCGTCGCGCGGGATCACGGTGAACGCGGTCTGCCCCGGCTACGTCGACACCGAGATGACCGATGCCTCGGCCGCCAACATCTCGAAGCGGACCGGGCGCAGCGAACAAGATGCACGAAAAATCCTCGAAGGCTTCAGCCCGCAGGGGCGGTTGATGACCGCGCCGGAGGTGGCCGCGCTGACGACCTACCTCTGTTCCGAAGTCGCCCGAGGCATCAACGGCCAGAGCCTGGTCATCGACGGCGGCGCCCTCCAGGGATGAGCGACCGGGACCGCCTGGCGAGCGACGCGGCGGCTATCGCGCGAAAGCTCGCCCCTGTCGCGCTTGCGGGTGTGGAGGGACGGGTCAATCGCCGGCTGATCGAGGGGCTTGCGGAGCAGGGGCTGATGCCGCGGCTCTTTCCGCGGCGCGCGGGGGGGACCCGCGACGAAGACATCTCGGCGGTCGACCTCTGCGCCGTGCGCGAAGCGCTCGCTCGCGAGTCGACGGTGACCGAAAACGCGGTGGCCATTCAGACGCTCGGCGCATATCCCATCGTGCTGGCCGGCTCCGACGAGCAAGCCGGGCGTTACGCGGCGCCGGTCGCTCGCGGGGAGGCCGTCGCCGCCTTCGCCCTGACGGAGCCGGGAGCCGGGACGGATGCGGGAGCGCTCGCGTTGCGTGCCGAGCGCGACGGCAAGGGCTATCGACTGACGGGCATCAAGGTCTTCATCTCGAATGCCCCGGACGCAGACATCTACACCATCTTTGCGAGGACCACGGCAGGGGCGGGGACGAAGGGGATCACCGCCTTCATCGTCGATGGCGACGCGAAAGGGCTGAGTGGAACGGTCATGCGCTTGCTTTCGGCGCATCCGATCGGCCGGCTCGAGTTGGATGGCGTTCTGGTGTCCGAGCAGCAAGTCCTGGGCGAAGTCGACCGCGGCTTCAAGCTCGCAATGCGGACGCTCGATCTGTTCCGGCCCAGCGTCGGCGCCTCTGTGATTGGAATGGCGCAGGCTGCCCTGGACGCCGCTATCGCACATGCTTCGAGCCGGCAGGCCTTCGGGCGCCCGATCAAGGAATTCCAGGCCGTCTCGCACCAACTGGCCGAAATGGCGACCAGGCTCGAGGCGGCACGTGCGCTCGTCTACGCAGCCGCCGAGGCCTACGACCGCGGCGACCAACACGTGGCCCGCCGTTCAGCCATGGCAAAGCTGTTTGCCACCGAGACCGCGCAGCAGGTGATCGACGTCGCGATCCAGGTACACGGCGCCATCGCGCTCGAACATGGCCATCTCCTCGAGCACCTCTATCGCGAAGTGCGCGCGCCGCGCATCTACGAGGGCACGTCGGAGATTCAGCGGGAAATCATCGCTCGCGACCTCTTCCGCGCGCGGGACTAAAACAAGAGGGCAGGGTCTATGCCCTGCCCTCCATTTAGTCTTCTAACTACGGATGCGTTAGTTGTCCGCGGATGGCGCTTACTGGATTAGCTCCACTGCAGGTTTTTGGCTGACCAGCACACGACGTGTGGATGTTGACGTAGTACCCGGCCGGGTTGTCCTGAATGGCTTCGATCAAGGCTCCGTCCACGTTCTCCGTGCATCCACTGAATGAGGTCGCGCTGGACGGGGTGCCGAAGCCCGTGTTAAAGAAGGGCACAACGATTGGACCATTGACTCCAACGGCCGGTAGCTTGTGGATGTGGGAAGCAAAGACCGGAGCAGGCAAGCCCGAGACGGTGACCTCCCAGCAAACCTCGCGTTGTCCCGGATTCAACGTGACCCGGGCCATCCCCGTCCCGCTTCCGTCGCCGCTCAATACCGCTGTAAAGGGATCACCTCCGTGAAATGAGCTGGGAAGGCGCTCGGCGGCCACCCCTGCCGGAATGAGCGATGCCACGACGACCAATAACGCGACAATGAACGGCTTTCTCATGCCTGACCCTCCTTTGGGAATGCCCTCAGAGTCGCATAAACCAGTGGATAAGACAAGTTAAGATCTAGCGAGCAATTTGGACGCCTGCAGTCATTGCAACGGCGCATGGCGACTGCACGGACTGGCTCAGGAGGTGACGGCGATGCACATCAGCTCGACCTTCGCCTTCGGGTCGAAGAGCCGGCTGACCTCGAGGAGTGCCATCGCCGGGTAGTGACGGCCGAAATGCCGCCCGTAGGCCTCCCCGATTTGCTTCGATGTGCGCAAGTATTCGGGGATGTCTGTTACGAAGATTTGCATGCTGACCAGGTCCTGTGGGTGCGCCCCGGCGGCTTCGAGGGCCTTGACGACATTGCCGGCCGCGACATCGAATTGCTCTGCCATCGTGGCTCCAGCGATCGTCCCGTCGGCTTTTTGCGCCGTCTGGCCTGCCAGGTAGACGGTGCGGCCGGCCTGGGCGATGATCGCGTGAGAGAAACCTTTTGGAGGCGGAAGGGTTTCGGGGTTGCGGATCTCGTGCGGGCTGGCTACCGGCCGGTCCATTTCGCCTCGCGTCCTTCGCGGAACGCCGCGTAAAACTCGGCATGGTCGGCGCTCTTCATCAGCAGGGCCTGCGTCATGCTGTCCAGCTCGAGCGCGGCGCCAAGGTTCATGTCCAACTGTTTCGAGATCAGCATCTTCGTCGCCGCATAAGCAAGGGCCGGACCGTCTGCGAGCCGCTTAGCCAGTCCAGCCGTTTGCGTGGCGAGATCGCTATCTTCTAGCACGTCATTGGCCAGGCCGATGGCAAGCGCTCGCTGCGCCGTCACGAGCTCGCCGAGCAGGAGCAGTTCGGTGGCTCGACCCAACCCGACCAAGCGCGGCAGCAAATATGCGGACCCCATGTCCCCGCCGGATAGCCCAACCTTGGTGAAGAGAAAAGAAAACGTCGCCGAGGCGGCCATGATCCGCAGGTCGGCCGCCAGCGCTATCACGGCCCCCGCCCCGGCCGCGACGCCGTTGACCGAAGCGATGATGGGGAGGGGGCAGTCGCGCATTCGTTGGGTAACGGTGCCGGTCATACGGGTGAAGGCCAGCAGGTCGCGCGGGTCCATCTTTTGCAGTTCGCCGATGATCTCGTTGGCGGCGCCGCCGGAGCTGAAGCCCCGGCCTTTGCCGGTGATAACCAGGACGCGGACGTCGTCGCGCTGCGGCAGCTCGGTCAGCAGGTCGCGCAGATCCGCGTAAACCTGGAACGTCATAGCGTTCAGACGCTGGGGACGATCGAACGTTAACGTGGCGACGCCGTCCTTGACGGCGAAGAGGAAGTGGTTCCACGATTGCGTCGGCGCTGCCGACCCGCGGAACGCACTCATCCGGGAAAACTTATCATCTCCTCCGAAGGAGCGACGGATACATGAACATCGGGGTCGGCCTGCCGACCTCCACGTCCGGAATCAGCGGAGAGCTCCTATTGGAATGGGCGAAGCGTGCAGATGCCGGTCCCTTCAGCAGCCTCGGGGTGGTGGACCGCGTCGCCTACCAGAACTACGAGCCCTTTACAGCGCTGGCCGCCGCCGCCGCGGTGACCCGGCGGGTGCGGCTGGCCACCATGGTCGTGATCGCCCCCCTGCGCAATACCGCCATCCTGGCCAAGCAGGCCGCCTCGCTGGATGCCCTCTCGGACGGCCGGCTCACCCTGGGGTTGGCGGTTGGCGCTCGCGGCGAGGATTACCAGGCGTCGGGTATCGATAGCCGCGGCCGAGGCCGACGCTTTGGCGAGCAACTGGAAGCGATCCGCGACATCTGGGCGGACGGCAAGATCGGGCCGACCCCGCAGGCACCCGGCCCACATTTACTGGTCGGTGGGTCGAGCGGTGAGGCGCTGGCCCGCATGGCACGCTACGCCGATGGCTACATGCACGGCGGTGGACCGCCGCGCGCGTTTGCCGGGGCTGCGGCCAAGGCCGTCTCCGCCTGGTCCGACCTGGGCCGGCCCGGCCGGCCCCGCCTGTGGGGGATGGGCTATTTCGCGCTCGGCGATGGCACAGCCGATGCGGGCGCAAAGTATTTGCGGCACTACTACGCGTTCACCGGGCCATTCGCAGAGAAGATCGCGGCGGGAAATCTGACCTCGCCGGGCGCGATCGCCGACTTCATCCGCGGCTACGAAGACACCGGCTGCGACGAGCTGGTGCTGTTCCCCACGGTCTCGGGCATCGAGCAGATCGACCGGCTGGCCGAGGTGATCGGCTAAAGCGGTGCGATACGCCGTCCTCGGCGGCGGACCCTCAGGACTCTACTTCGCACTCCTGGCGAAGCAGGCCAATCCGAGTGACGAGGTCCTGGTCGTGGAGCGCAATCCACCCGACGCGACCTTCGGGTGGGGCGTCGTCTTTTCGGAGGAGACGCTCGGCGCGCTGCGGGATGCCGACTACGAGACCTACACCGAGATCGGCGAGAGCTTCGCGCGATGGAACGCGATCGATATTTATTACCGGGATACGAAGATCCGCTCGCGGGGCCATGTCTTTACCGGCATCTCGCGCAAGGTGTTGCTCAACATCCTCCAACGGCGCTGCCGGGCGCTCGGGGTGCGGCTCGAGTTCGAGCGAGAGATCCGGGATCTCGCCGAGCTCGAGGGTGCCGATCTGATCGTTGGCGCGGACGGCATCAACGGCCTGGCTCGACGGACGTATGGCGAGTTCTTCACGCCCCAGGTCGTGACGCATCCGACGAAATACGTCTGGTTTGGCAGCGACATGCCACTCGACGCCTTCACCTTCATCTTTCGTCGGAACGAACATGGCCTGTTCCAGGTGCACGCGTATCCCTTCGATGCACACACGTGCACCTTCATCGTGGAGTGCCCGGAGGACGCCTGGCGACGCGCGGGTCTCGAGTCGGCAAGCGAGGCGGACAGCATCGCGTACTGCGAGGCGCTCTTCCAGCCGGAGCTGCGCGGACGGCGGCTGATGTCGAACCGCTCGCTCTGGGTTAACTTCGCCACCCTGCGCCAGGAAAGTTGGCACCACGGCAACGTCGTTCTGCTCGGTGACGCCGCCCACACCGCCCACTTCTCGATCGGATCCGGCACCAAGCTCGCGATGGAGGACAGCATCGCCCTCGTCGATGCCCTACGCCGGCACCATGACCTGCCTGCCGCTCTCAACGACTACGAGATGGAGCGGCAACCGGTGGTCGAGCGCTTCCAGGAGGCGGCGCTCGAGAGCTCGAGCTATTTCGAGCACGTCTCGCGGTATGCGCAGTTCGACCCGCGTCAGTTCGCCTTCAACCTGCTGACGCGCAGCCGCCGGATCACATACGTCAACCTGACCCAGCGCGATCCGGAACTGGTGCGCACCGTGGACTCCTGGTTTACCGCCGCCGCGACCAGTTCGCGAGATGGCGCCCTGCGGCTGAGTCCGCCGCCCATGTTCGCCCCCTTCCGAATCGGGGAGCTGACGCTCCCGAACCGCGTGGCGGTGGCTGCGGGGCCGGACCTCGAGGCGGCCTCACGCTTAGGGGCAGGCCTGGTGATCACCGAGTTCGTCAGCGTGACGGAGGAGGGACGCATCACGCTGGAGACGCCGGTGATCGATCGGCCAACGCAGGACCGTCTGCGGTCGGCGGTGGAGCGCATCCATACGGCAGGCAGCCTCGTGGCGCTGCAGCTGGGTCATGCCGGTCGGCGCGGCTCGATGCGGCCACGCTCGGAGGGTGTCGACCGGCCGCTGCGGCAAGGCGGGTGGAAGCTGATGGCCGCCTCGCCCATCGCATACACGCCGCACGCGGCGCTGCCAAAAGAGATGACGATGCGCGACATCGCACACGTCGTCAAGGTCTTTGCCCTGGCGGCAAAGGCGGCGGCCGGCTGCGGGTTCGATGCCCTTGAGCTCAACTTCGCGCACGGATATCTCGTCGCCGGCTTCATCTCGCCCCTCACCAATCGGCGCACCGACGAGTACGGAGGTTCGCTGGAAAACCGAATGCGCTTTCCGCTGGCGGTGCTCGATATGGTTCGTTCAACCTGGGAGCGTCCCCTGCTGGTTCGGATTTCCGCCAGTGATTGGGCACCGGGAGGGATCGATCTCGACGAGGCGGTCGCGATCGCCGCCCTGCTCAAAGCGCACGGTTGCGACCTCGTGCACGCCGTGATGGGCCAGACGGTCTGGGAGAGCCGCCCGGATTACCGGCGCCTGTTCGGCGTTCCGGCCAGCGACCGGATCCGCAACGAGGCGGGCGTCCCGACGCTGGCTACTGGCAACATCACGACCGCTGACGACGTCAATACCATCCTGGCCGCGGGACGGGCTGACCTATGTCACCTGGAGTTCACATGACCCATACGTCGGCCGGCGAGGCTGCTGACTTCGCACGCAAGCTCCCAAAGGCGGAGCTGCACCTTCACATCGAGGGCACGCTTGAGCCTGAGTTGATGTTCGAGCTGGCCCGCCGAAACGGCGTGAGTTTGCCGTACGCGTCGGTTGACGACGTTCGCCGGGCTTACGTCTTCAGCGATCTGCAATCGTTCCTCGACATCTACTACGCGGGCTGCCGAGTGTTGCTCACCGAACAGGATTTCTACGACCTGACCTGGGCGTACCTGACACGGGCCGCCGCCCAGGGCGTGCGTCACGCCGAGATCTTCTTCGATCCGCAAACCCACACCGATCGGGGCGTGCCATTCGAAACGGTGGTCACCGGCATCCATCGGGCCCTGGAGGACGGTCGCACACGACTCAGCATCACGAGCGGACTCATCCTTTGTTTCCTGCGGCATCTGAGCGAGGAGGCGGCGATGCGGACGCTCCAGGAGGCACTGCCCTTCCGTGGGTGGATCCTGGCGGTTGGTCTCGACTCGTCAGAGGTCGGCCATCCACCGGTGAAGTTCAGAGACGTTTACCATCGCGCCCGCGAGGCTGGCTTGCTGGCGGTCGCCCACGCGGGCGAGGAAGGACCGCCGGAATACGTCTGGGAGGCGCTCGATGTCCTGAAGGTCCGCCGGATCGACCACGGCGTGCGATGCGTTGACGACGAGCGGTTGGTCTCGCGCCTGGTCGAGGAACAGATTCCGCTCACGGTGTGCCCGCTCTCCAATGTCAAACTGCGGGTCTTTCCGAACCTCAAGTCTCACAATCTCAAGCTGCTGCTCGATCGCGGTCTGCTGGTGACCGTGAATTCGGACGACCCCGCCTACTTCGGCGGCTACGTCGCCGACAACTTCCAGGCCTCCGCTGCGGCCCTGGACCTCAGCTGCGAACAGCAGCTCCAACTGGCGCGGAACTCTTTCGTGGCGTCATTCCTTCCCGAGGAGCAGAAGCGTGCCTACCTCGACGACCTCGATCGGTTCGCGGCTCAGGCCTCGCTGAAGACGATCTCCTGAGCACCTTCGTAGAGAACGCGCCGGCCGAGCTCGGCCAGTAGTTCGTGCCCCTCGTCGATCGTCGCGAAGTGGTTGCCGGCGAGCGGGCCCGCCTTGCTCGCGAAGCTGGTCGAGCCATATGGAAACAGGACCTCGGTCTCACTGATCCCGCCAGGGTAGAGCAGCAGCTGGCCTGCGGCCGGATAACTGGTGTGGTTCTCGAAGCCCAGCCCGGTCTCGAGATCGCCGAGCGGCACCCAGGCCGATTCCCCGCTCCAGCGGGCCTGCACCAGCCTGGCGCGGAGCGGGAGCAGCTTTCGAAACGCGCCACATGTCTTGGGCGCCGCGCTGGTCTCCCAGCGCGCGGTGAAACGAAGCGAGCCGACTGTGATCTCAAGCATCGCGTCTGAGCGTAAGGCCGATACTGCCGTGCGCGGGTTTGGGATCGCTGAAGACGCGGGTCTTCGGGTCGGCGTCGGACACCTTCGACGTGTCCCACAGGCGGTTCTCCGCGTCGAAGGAGACCTCGCTCATGCCGTCGAAGCGGCCGAGAAGCCGCGTGCCCATCTCGTAGACGAGGTGCTGGATCGACATGCTGACGAATTCATCGAAGGCGGCGATCACCGCGGCACGCACGGCTTCCGAGTCGATGCGCCCCTTGCCGTCGCTCACGCCATCGGTCATGACCTGGTAGCGCCAGTGCACATCGAGATGGATGAAAAGGGGACGATCTGAGACCTCGGGGAGCGTCGTGTAGGCGTCGCGGGCGAAGTCGCGAAAGGCGCTGCCGGTGAGCTTGACCAGGCGCAGGTTCCGCCGGCCGCAGCGGAGTGAGCGGAGCCCATCGCGACCGAGTTCCAACTCCACCGTCCCGTAGTCGTCCTCGAGCGGGCTGAGCAGTTTAGCGCTGTGGAGCGCGAATGGGATCTCGTTGACCGAAATCCGCAACGCGTTCATCCGTGGGTAGGTTTCGAGAAACCGGCGGCCCAGGAAGGCGGCGAAGCCCTCGTGACTGGGGCCGGTGTACTCGAGCGCCATCGCGTAGACGAAATTCTTCATGGTGTCGGTGGCCACCACCTCGCGGTTGTCGCCCTCGGTGTAGGCCGACATGAAGTTGTCGCCGAACACGTCGATGCTGACCCGGCCCCCGAGCAGGCCGCGGCCAGCGTGCGTGCGGTAGAAGGAGACGTTGTGCTTGCCGTACCGGATGTCGGCGTTCACGAGCGCAACCGATCCTCGGCGATCGCCACAATGGCGCGTAGCCCTTCCTGTAATTCTTCCTCGCGGGTACGACGGAGTCGTGCCTGCAGGACCTTGACGATGTCCTTTTTGGGCCGGCGATTGACGAAGACCACGAACCGGAAGCCGAAGCGACGCTCGTACTCGTCATTCAACCGGCGCAACTCCGGGAGCTGATCGGCGGGGAGCAGATCCGGGCCCTGTTCCTTGAGGGACCGAGTAGACAGGTGTTCCAGGTCTTCGCCGATGCGGGGATGGGCGTTGAGAGTCTTCACCTTTTCCTCATCGGTCAGCGTGGGCAGGGCGGCGCGCATCGACGCGATGAGCTGTGCGGCAGTGCGATAGGGCCCGCCAGCCATGACCTTTTGCGCCAGCGGGGTGGAGCCCTCGAGCGCCTCCTCGATGGTGGTCGTCACGTTCCCCGGTAGGTCGTGCAGGAATAGGGTGCGATCAGCAGCGGCACGTGGTAATGGCGGCCCTCGCTGAGCTGGAGTTCCAGGGCGATCGTCTCG
>Ga0137395_10000228_pt1 | contig 21602 bp, 12 predicted proteins | sample czobulk216metaG_FD_108283 | JGI IMG/M metagenome (GOLD analysis project Ga0137395, IMG submission 108283) | Vadose zone soil microbial communities from Angelo Coast Range Reserve, California, USA - czobulk2.16 metaG | ecosystem: Environmental > Terrestrial > Soil > Vadose zone | place: USA...
AGAATTAAGCAAGCCGGACTGCGAAAGCGTCCCGCCCGCAGGACTGGGCGTGAATACAGCCCTGACGATGCCCTTCGACGGTCCTGAGGCATCGGGGATGTATACGTTCTGTGTTCCGGTAGCGCTAGGAGCATCCGCCGCAGGCTGGCCAGGGATAAAGCCAGGCGAAGGCTTGAAGCAGAAGTTAAGGAATGTGGCCGCACCGGTGACCGGATTCTGGTCAATACGGCAGAAGCCGTTATCTTCGTCAGAAACCCACCAGTTGGTCTGCAGGAACAGCAGTCCTCTGGGATGGGTCACACCGGACACCAGCAGAACAGCACGCCGTGCCGCCACTGCGGTCGGGGAATCTTGCGGAGGACTGTCATTGCCGATCTGGCTGTTGACGCACGGCGGAGGATTCGGAGGAGTGCTCACGCAAGGCTCCGGAACCATCGTGGATGAAGCTTTGTAAAACCAGGTCCTACCCGTGCGGATGATGGGCCCGGGAACTGCGGGCGGCGGCGCTTCAATGATTGGATCGGTGGTCACAGTCATGTCAGCCACCTGGCTGCCATCGGCGAGCGTAAACAGGTCCTGTTTCGGATCGCCCGGAGTAGGATGCTGCGGCTGAACAAAGTTCAAGCCCATGATCAGCGAGTACCGTTGTGGAATCGCGCTGCCATTCACGAAGCCGCTCTGGTTCCATTGCTGCATGATGTCGGCGCTCAGCGTGTCATAGCGGACAACGCGGTTGCCGTTGCCCCAATAGAGCCAGCGGCCGCTAAGGCTGGACGAAATGTACTGGTCCGTGGCCATGCCTTCCTGGGTTTGCAGTTTGCCAAATTCCAGGACCGCGACGCAGGCGGGCAAGGTGTAATTGCACTTGTCAGCGTTCTGGAGGCGGTTTAAGAAACCGGCTTGCTGCATCCACAGATCGTGACCGATCCAGCCTATGCTGAGCAGCGTCTTGCCGTTGTCAGAAGTGCCAACTCGTTCTACGGCGTTGCCGAGCGGAGTAAAGCTCGGGGAGAGAGGATTGCGGATGCGCCAGATATCGCCGCTGCCCTGGAAGCAGATATAGAGCTTGCCATCCGGTCCCATCCTGTTCGACTGGACAAATCGAGGTCCGAGCGCCGGTGCGCCGTTGGGGAACACCGAAGCAGTGCTAAAGATGGAGATCTGAGTGGCCGCGTTAATGACGGTCCGGCCGGGCTCGGTTGGAGATTGCATGAACTCGATCCGGCTGACTTCTTTGATTCCGCCGACGAATACGTAGCCATTCGATCCGTTGACGCCCCGTGTTTCAGCCTGATAATCCATGGGCTCAAAGACACCGGGCAGATAGCACGTGCTCAGGTTCAGCACGCCGTGGGTCAGTCCGGGATTTTTGGGATCGGGTAACTGATCAATGCGGCAGAAGCCTGAAGCGCCGTCTGAACTCCAGTAGTCTGTGATCTCGCCGCCGCCAGGCAGGTGCACGGTGGCGCGAACCATTCCGCGGGGGCGGAACAGACCTTCGTTGGCGATCTGTTTGCTCGGCGCTGCGAAGGCACTGGCCGCTGACAATAGGGTCACCAGCGCCAGGACCAGGATAAGTTTCCATGATTGGCGAGTTAGCAAGGTGTTCTCCTCTAGTTTCTGAGCGATGCCCTCGCTCGGGGCCCGCATAAGGTTAGTCATTGTCGGTTCCTCTCTTCATTGTTGCTCGGTGGTTCTTGCTATCCCGCTTCTTCAAGCCGACGCGGGGAAGGTCTTTGGTTGTGAGCTGCCGGGCCTGAACCCGGCAGCCCTGGTTACTTGCTTACCTCAGGAACGTGACACCCGAGGTCGCTACGCCACCCGCATCCGAGGTGATGGTCACCAGGTTCGGCGGCGGAATGTTGCTGAAGCGAATCGAGAACACACCCTGAGCGAACGGGATAATCGGACCCATCACGGCTGACCATTGCAATCCGGTGGCGGGGTTGATGATGTCCAATGTTGCAGTGAGCGTCACGTCAGGCGTGAAGTCGCTGCAGTTGATGATCAAACGGCCCTTGGTGCGGCGATAGACCACGTTGCTGATCACGATGCGGTCTGTCACCGGTTGCACAATCACCGTGACCGTTGCCGTGCTGGATAGACCGCTGGCTGCGCTCGTGCCCGTCACCGTGAAGGTGAAGGTTTGAGAAGCTGTCAGGGTCGGCACCTCAGGCGCGGTAAAGGTCTGTATCGATCCATCCGCAGCGCCCGGCGTCAGAACGATTCCGGCAGGTGCGGTCCAGACAAACGACATGGCTCCACTCGCTGGATCCACAGCAGTTGCAGTAAGCGTTACGCCTGCAGCATCGCTAGGAACAGTGATGGTGGTCCCGCTGACAACCGGAGGTCCGGCAAACGAGGCGGTCGCGCTGACTGCCGGCGGAGTGTTCGGCGGAGGTATAACGATCGGCACGAGCAATGTTGCCGTCGCTGATTGCGGGACGATACCGCCTTGGCCGCCTACGATCAACGAGAAGCTCAGGTTCTGCGGCCCGGCTACGACTGGGGCTACAAACGTGGCTTGGACGCTGGTTGGGTTGTTAATGGTCACGATCGGATCACCAGGATTGACCACCTGCGCCCACTGGAACGGACCGGTTGGCGGAGTGCTGGCCGTGCCATCAAGCGTGACCGTGATACCTGCGAATGGCGGGTTCGGAGTTGACGTGAACTTGGGCAGGGCAATCGATGTAAATGTGCCCGGCACGCAGGTCAGCGGAGGCAGGGTCGCATCCGGGAACGGATTCAACTGGCTCATAACCTGGTTGGGGTAGAACGGAACCGGCTGCTGACCCAACTGGACCTGAATGCTGTCGAACACGTCGCTGACCATCGGCAACGCACCCATGCCATTGTCGAGCCACTGGATGTCGCTGAAGTTAGCCTTGGGCGGCCGGCTGCCCGGAACCAGATTCTCCGGGAAGATAAATTCGCCGCTGGGAAGCTGGTATTCAGAGAAGGTCAGCCCGTTCTTGTTCTTGCCGGGGCTGCTGCCGCTCACGCGTGCGCCCACGTTGAGCACGGCAGGCAGGAAATCGCCGCCCTGCGGGAAGCGCATGCGCCAGCGGCCTTTCACGCCGATTCCCGGAGGTCCGGGCTCGATGGGAAAGTTCGTCGCCCATGCCGGCTCGCGGAACGTGAGGTTGCCGTTGCAATCCGCATCGATCGCAGAGACGTCAACCGGACGCTGCCAATCCGTGGTGAAGCCTTCCACCCTGGTGCGAACGCCGGCTTCCTGCGGAAAGAGATTGTGTGGAAATCCTCCCGTACCTTGTATGACTACCTCAATCCGGACATAAGCAGGATCTGTTGCGGGCCAGGTATAGGCGCCCACATTGGGATCCATGATGTCGGTGGCCGTGATATACGGGCCGTTGGCATCAACTTCCAATGTGCCAATGATGTTGACGAAGTCACCCACTTCAAACGGGACTTCCACGTAGGGATCCTGCGGGATCGGGTTATCCGCGGTTGGCGCAGCGCCTGGCGCATTCATGGTGAAAAGATTCACCAGAACGGCGCCGGAAGTGGCTTCGCGCGGCCGGTTCTTCTCCGGACATTGCGGATCCTGCTGCGCCTCCGGCAACAGCAGAGCCAAGGCCGGCCCTGCGGAGCCGTCGGACCCGTCAATATACGGACTGGTCCGCGGGATACACATCGGATAACCGGTTTGCGCAGCCACCGTGGGGTTGTTCTGGTCGACGGCGAAGCGCGGATCAGGCGTCTGTCCGGCGCTGTAGCGGCCTTTGGTAAGAATGACCGGGTTGCCCAGACCATCCAGGGCCGGCGTTCCATCCGGATTAGGAACCGTGAACGTGATTGGCGGATCGTTGATCTGTATCCGGAAGCCATTCACGTACATAATGCCGTTGGCGTAATCGAACTTCTCGATGAAGCCCTGGGTGAAGTTCGCTGGATCCTGGAAAATGAACACCAGGCCGGCGATATATTGGCCATTCACAAGGTTGGTATGCACATGGCCTTGGTATGTTCCGGGGAACCGTACCGTATCCGACATAGCCAAGCCGCTCTGGAAGACGGCGTCAGTCTGGTGCGTATTCGGATTCTGCTCGAATACTTCTTCCCACGTGATGAGCGTGTTAGGGAAGACCACAACGACGTTCTGCGGAACGCGGATCATGGTGTTGTTGATCTCAATCCAACCGCCGGTGATCTTGCACTGCGCGGGCAAAGGGGGATTTGCCGGAGTCGGGGCAGGATTGTCATCCTTGTTGCACAGACCGGGACTCGCGTCCAAAGACGCGTATTGGATGAAACCGGTGAATTCGATTCCGGTGGGGTTCCCACCGCGGTCCGGAACAATCGGCGGCGGCGGCGGAATCGCGGCCGGTGCGGGCCACGGAATCGGGTTAAGGCTCTGGGCCGATCCGGACACGCCCAGCGTCGCCACAATCAGCAGCAGCAGCACGACCCGCGCTACTCTGAAACTCTTCATTAGTTGCTCAAATCCCCTCATTTTTGGAACTCCTTCCGTCGATCGGCTACTGCCCCTCTGTGTGTACGTACTTGCGTTATCCCAAATCACCATATGCGCCTATCTCGGCGACCGAGGCAACGAGCCTCGCCCGTCGCCACTTCCGTCGTTCCCTGATGGCGGTGGGATCGAAGGCGGGTTCTGCGAACCACCACCGCCACCGTTATTTCCACCACCGTTATTTCCGCCACCATTGTTTCCACCGCCGCTGCTGGCGGCGGTTCCACCAGTTGCTCCTCCACCACCAACCGCAGGAGGTGGCGGCGGAACCGGGGCCGGCGGATTCAGCAGGTTCTCCAGGAATGTGGGCAGCGGCTTGCTGCCCTTGGCGCCGGTTGCAGGAACTTCGATGAAATTGTTTTTGGCTTGTCCGGGATGCGTCGGATCCGCGTCCACCGGGTAACCGTTTGCGCTCTGCGGATGACCATTCGGCGGAAACAACTGCGGATGATCAAACGGCGCCGACTGGTTTACCGTGCGCGGGTCGGTCAAGGCGTTGCGCAGAAAATCAACCAGGTCTGTTTTTTCCTGCAAGGTCAAGCCAAGGATCTCGATATCGGGATCCATGAACTTCACTTCCGCGACCGTGTTGAAATCTCCGCCGCGGTTGTAGAACTCGACGACCTGCTCCAGCGTCAGCTGGCTGCCATTGTGGAAATAGGGAGCAGTCAAGGCTACGTTGCGCAATTGCGGCGTTTTGAAGAAGCCGCCGCGCGCGATGTCGTCTGAGCAGTTCATCGGCGACGGGGCAATTCCATCGCCGCGCCTGCCGGGAACGATGACGGTTTCAAATCCGCCTTTGCACACGTTCTCACGAAGGTATTCCGCGTGTGACAGAGGAAGTCCGGCGATCGGATCGGTCCCGGCCAGTCCGCCATCTTCGGCCGTGGGCCGCACGCCGATGTGGTAGTAGCCAGTGTCATATACGCGCGCGCTGTCGTCTTCCATGATCATGCGCTCCACCGGCACGTTGGTGACGGTTCCCACAGAGGCGTTGGAAAGCTCAGGCCCGCCGTGGCACGCAATGCAGCCGGCTTTTGTCTGGAACAGGGCCAGGCCGCGGAGCTGACCTTCGGTCAAAGGCGTCGGGCCGACCGAATAGTTGACCTTGACCGGAACTTGCGAAACCGGAGGTTCTCCGAAGAACACCGTTAAGGTGCCGCTGGCGTAATCGATTCTTGCGCCGTTGACTCCAGCGCCCTTAATTACTCCAAAGCCGTCGTCAAACGCATAAATGTCCTGGTCGGTGGCGTCGAGAGTCTGGTTTAAGCCGACGATGGACACCGTGAAAGGCGTGACGCCAGGCTTGAGCTGGATGGTGTATTGGTTCTGAAGATTGTCGCCAATCAGCGTGTAGCTCTGCTGCTGCTCCAGGTATTTGTCCAACGGAGTCTGGTCCGCCACCAGAGTGCTCTCGTACATCTGGACGGCTACGCCCCAGAACAGGGAGAAATTGAACTCCATCAGGCTGTACTCTTGCGTGCTCGCCGGGCAGGTCTGGCCTTTATCGATCGTGGCCGCGGCACCGCCGTCTGTGCCGACGCAAATGTGACGGGTGTCATCCCACCATTCCGGCTGGAATGCTTTCTGGATCAGGGCTGAGTAAGTTGTCGTTAGTCCGCGGTCAGGAGAGCTTGAGAATATTCCCAGCACGCTGTCTGTCGGATCCACCAGCTGTCTGGCCAGAGGCCTTCTCGCCAGCAGCTTTCTGCCGACGTCGTGGAAGTTACGGCCATCAGCCGACATTTCCGTGGAGCTCAGGATCGGCCCCAGAGACTGAGAACACAGTGCTGAATTCTGCATGTTGATGAGCGCCGCGCCCAGGCTGCCATCTGGTTCGCGGACCAGCAGGTGCGCCGACTTATCACGAGTGCCGAACGGATTCGCGCCATTGCAGACGTTCTGTGCGCGTCCATCCCAGAAATTACGGAAGTTAAAAACCGCATCAACCGCACTGGGAGTGTTGCGGCCGGTTGTCTTGCGCGTGTTGATTACGTGTCCTGGTGCATCCGGGTCAGAGTAGGAGAACACCGGATCTGGAGTCGATGTGCCGGTCTCAACACTGGTTACGTTGACCCCTGGCACCACTCCGACAGTTAGACCAACGCCGTTCCCGCCGCCATTCGCGCGACCGTTAGCACCGCGGCCGTTGGGAGATCTATGTTTGGGTGCGCCGGGTCCAAAATTCATCCCTGGGCCGTCAGCAAGGTCGCCGTCCTGACCTGAGTCGCCGGGGGTTCTTGAAAGAACAGTGCCGTCTCCAGCCGGGAAACCAACATTTACCTGGCCCATTGCAGTAGCGAACACGCCCTGGGAACCCGAGACGTCATTTACATCTGAGATCACGCTGAAGCGGTCATTGAGATCGGCAAGCTTGCGGAAAGGGAAGTCGCCGTCGTGGTATCCGCCAAAGCCGGCGTCAGCGCTGCCGGGAATGTAGCGATGGTTGGGGCCGGCTGATCCGTTCTCTGCACCCAACTGGAAAGTGTTGTCGCCACCGGCCTGGCCGGGATTTACTTCGTTAGTAGGGCGGCTGTCAGCGCCGGCGTTGAAATGACAAGTTGCGCATGCCTGGATGTCATCGCTTCCGGCCTGCATGTCCCAGAACAGCGCTTTTCCCAGCTGAATAGCGGCTGTCTTGTCATTCACAATACCTTCAAGGCCGAACACCGGAGGGATGGGTACGCTCGACAGCGGCGCGAGGGGACGCAATGGAACTCGAACCGAACCAACTCCGCTCTGGGCCCGCACATGGCCGTAATACCCCAGTGCCACAACGACTGCGAGGACGCCAGCAAAGACGCGTAGGGCCGTCCGGATCCCGGAAGACAGTTTCATGGTGTTCTCCTAAAACTCGCCCTGTCCGCTAGCTGTTATTCGTGTCGACAGCAATATGCGTAGTCGGGCGGCAAAGGCTGATTGTTGCTGGAGGGGATTAGACGTTCATTAATGAAGTGTTAAACCTTTTAATGTCCTGCCGGCCGCAGGCCGAATGTCTACAAATCATTGCAAATAAATATGGTTCCTCAGCTATGTCCGCCACGATGACTATTCCGCAGTGTGTCCGGAGACACTCCAAAAGGCCCATTTTCGAGCCTGTTCTAATTCTCGGAATGGTCTTGTACTAAAGTTTGGAGGGAATAATGGCCGGTCGCACACTGGGATCGAGGGAAAAATTACATTGCTACCGGCAGACTCAGAAAGGCAGGGTAGTGCCTGAGCAGCGGTCTAAACTGCTCTTCACTGCGGGAGGTCAGTGTGGAATCCGAACGCTCCACAAGCCGACTCAAATCAGCGTTTTTTGGGCGGCGCTTTCTTTGTTGCAGGTTGGACGGTTGGCGCAGGAGCTCCGCACTCGCAATAACGTAATGTGGTTACCGGCGAAGCGGCGCCTTCTGCGATGGTCACCACAAACAGCCGGTCGTATTCGCTGTCCGCGATTGCCGGTACCGTTCCCGCCTTCAGCCGCGCCAGAATGAAGGGCAATGTGTCACTATGCCCAACCACAAGAATGTCGCCGCCTGTGCCATAGAAGAGGTCGCGGATCAGGGTGTTGGGATCTTTTGCGGGACGGATTGTCGGCGCAAGTTTCAGCGCTTTCGCCAGCGGTGCGGCGGTTTGCTGCGTGCGCTTTGCATCCGTCACATAAATCTGTTTGATGTTTGCATCTTTGAGCATTTTTGCCAGGCAGTCTGCCCGCTTCTCCCCCGCAGGGCTCAACGGGGCATCCGGAGCAGCAGATGCTTTTTCGGCATGACGGACCAGAAAGATAGTGCGAACGTTCTGTTGCGCTGATGCCGGTTGGCACAACAATAATGATGGGAGCAGAAATAATAGGAATAAGGATTTCATTGGATTTTGATCGCCTCTCGGGTCTTGGAATGTTTGTACCACATTATTGGCCTTTCTTCGTAGACGAAACGGAGGTGCTCTTTCCGCCAGTCGAAATTGCACCACAACCCGGCTGGGGAAACGTTCTACCGATGGCTAACAAAATTGTGGTAGCATGACCCCATTCCCCCGCCAGATTTCTCTTTTAATCACATGTTCAGGAAGGTCTTTTGAGATGATTCGTGGTGTCCTTACGACTTGCATTCTAGCCTTTGCGTCTCTGCTGGCGTACTCGCAGTATCCGGGACCGTCCGGGCAAACGCCGCCGGCCGTGCCGCAACAGTCCGCTGTCTCTGCAGATGACGTGCCGCCAGATGCGATTGTGGTCTCGGTCCATGGCATATGCCCCCCGGGGAAGGGTGGAATTCCGGAGAATTCCGATTCCTGTACGACCACGCTTACCAGACGGCAGTTCGAGACCATGCTTGTGGTGATGAATGTCACCAATCAAAATTATTCGTCCGCCGCGCTCCGCGGCATCGCGGAAAGTTACGTGCAATTGATGACACTGGCCGATGCGGGGCAAAAAGCCGGGCTCGACCGCGAGCCGCGCTTCGAGGAAATGATGAAGATCGCGCGCGCGCGCACCATGGCGGAAATGTACCGGCATTCCCTGGATGAAAAATTCAGTGCCCCGCCGCCTGAAATGATTGAGGCCTACTATAAGGAGAACATCGGCAAGTATGAGCAGTTGAAGATCGACCGCGTCTTCATTCCCCTGGCCGATCCCAAGCGGCCGCAGGACCGCGTGGCGTTTGAAAAGAAAGCCCGCCAGAAGATCGCCGAGATCCGCGAAAGAGCAGCCAAGGGTGAAGACATGAATGCGCTCCAGGCTGAAGCCTATAAGTCGCTCGGCCTGGCCTCTCCGCCCGCAACCGATCTGGGCGGCAAGCGTAAAGGCAACTTCCCGCCGGCGGTGGAGAAAGATATCTTCGCCCTCAAGCCGGCTGAAGTCACCAGGGTGGAAACGGACTTGTCCGGATTCAGCTTCTATAAGGTACGCAGTCGTGAACCTATACCCCTGGAATTGATAAAGACGGAGATCACTCGTGAGATGTACCAGAAGAATATGGAAGCTGCGGTAAAGTCAGCCAACAGCCGCGTGCATTCTGAACTCAACGAGCAGTTTTTCAAGCCGCATGTGGCAGGCCCTGTCCCGCCTGCCTTCCGGCCTGCCCCTCACGTGACCATACTACCGGGCCCCGCGAACACTCCTGCGGCTAGTAGCGGTAATGCAGGGGCTTCACCGCCGTCCAACGGTTCTGTACCGGCAACAAATCCCGGCAATCCGCCTTCGCCAGCGTCCACCCCGCCGAAATGATTGATTGGTGTTGAAGCTGCCCCTGGGCTTTCGGATCCCGCAGCTTCTTATCTCGTCATTAATAAAGAGCTGCCAAGGCATATGCCCCGGCAGCCCGGTTACGCGTGGAGCTATCTGACTCGAATCACCACGCCTGCGGTTGGGTTGGAGGCATTGATGCCGTCAAACGCCACGGTACCGCTGGGTGTGAACTGCAAGCCAATCTGGTTTGGCGCCGAGTAGAAGACTGTGATCTTCATGCTTTGCACCGGAGTTACGTTGTTGACGGTTGGCCCACCCAGGCTGGCGATTGTGCAAACAATTTTGTTACCGCCCAATCCTGGAGCCGGAGCGGCGCAGGAAGCTGGATTCGTCCCGCCGCCCGGAGTCACAACCACATTGTTGATCGAGAGCAATGGATCAATTGTGATCGTGAACACAACGTTATTGGCCGCGTTTGGAGTGTTGTTGGTGATGTTCCAGAGAATGGTGCCTGCCCCGCCTGCTTTCAGATCAGTAGGTATGGCACTGGCCTGCACCGATACCGGGATTCTGGTTCCCGGCGGCGGCGGTGGCGGCGGCTGCGAAGGTTGCGTGGTCCTGAATGCCTGGCTGAACGTGGTTGAGACGCCATTCGCATCGAACGCCGTGACTTTAGATGAGAGAGTGATCGTAGCGGCATTCATCTGGGCGACGACATTGATGTTGATCACCTGCCCTGGCGCCATGCTGGCGGCGCTGCAGATGCTTTGCGTAACGCCGGGTCCCACCGCGGTACACGTTCCCTGATCCGGCGCGATAGACAAAATGGATGCGCCGTCAATCGTGGTCAGGATGTTGTTGATAGCAACATTCTGGATAGGGAACAGCGAGGCGTTCGTCACCACAACGGTGTAGGTCACCTGAGTCGGAGTAGTGGCAACACCGGCTGGGCCGAGCACGATGATCGTCGTGTTGGGCACGTTGGTGATCAGAGGAGTAATGGGCAGCGACGGCGCTGACTCGAATCCGTTACCGGCGGCATTGGTTGCGTGTACGGTGAAAGTGTACGCAGTGCCGTTGGTCAAGCCGGATACGATTGCGCTGCCTGAACTCGATCCTGGCGCAGGTGCCGGAACTGTTGCCGTGATTGCGGTGGCAGCCCCGTTGATCCGTGCCGTTACCGTGTAACTGGTGATGCCGTTAACGCTCTGCGGCAGCGTCCAGCTCACGGAAGCCTGCGTGTCTCCTGCCGTTGCTTTCGCAGCGGACGGGGTCCCGGGCACCGTGACATCAAGGGGGATGCTGTTGCTCGGCGCTGAAAGAGCGCTTGGTCCCTGAGCGTTACTGGCAAAGACCTGGAACTGATAAACCACGCCCGCGGCCAGCCCCGGGATAGCGACTGAAGTGGGCGGATATAAGCCGCCTCCATTCGGTACCACGCTGATATCCGGCAATGGCAGACCGTTGGACGCGAAGTTGTTCTGCACCGTATAGCTGGTGACCGGTTGGGCAACTTGCGCCGGACTCCAACTCACAGTGGCTTGTATGCCATTTTCAGTCGCAACTACATCCAGCGGAGCGCCGGGTACAGCAGGTGACGCAGCGGTCTGCATTGTCTGAAACCATCGGCCAGCGCCGGCGGTGCCAAGACCGCTGGGATCATCGCCAGCGTAGATCACCAGATTGGCCGGATCAGTGCTGTCCAGTACGAGCGCGCCGACGTTCTTTAACGGTGCGGTGGCGGGGAGCTGGGCTGGATTGATGTAGTTCAAGCTTAGCGTCTGCCCTGCAGCGCCGGCCGCCACATTGCCTACCCAAATCAGGTTGTTCGTGACCGATTGGCCAATATAAAGGTTGTTGCCGTTTGTTGCGGGATAGACCTGATCTCCCCTCAGCACGGTGGTTGCGCCGACGGAGGTCAAAACACTCGTATCGCTTTTGTTGGTGCAAACGGGATTTGGGGAAACCAGGCACGCGGTGTCCGCATTACGGATGAAGAAAGGAGACTTGCTATCGGCGCCCCACAAATCATGCCCGATCCAGGCCAGACCCGTAGTGAGATGCCCGTCAGGAGTGGCGGCTACCACCTGGATGAACTGTGCGCACGTGCCGAATCCGGTAGCAGTGGCTGCGCTAGGATTGTTAAAGCGGATGATGACACCATTTCTACCGAATCCCGTCCACAGGTTGCCTTGGGGATCCAGGGCGGCCGAGTTGGGCAAACTTGGATTTGTAGGAATTGCACAACCTGTCTGGCCGCCCGGAAATTTATCCGTACTGGTATTGCCGCCCATCGAAAACGTGCTGTTCAAATCAAGGGAGCCGTTGCCGCCATCTCCGCCGGGAAGATAGCTGATCCTGAACACGCCTCTTGTTGACGACTTGCTGTCTACAAAATACAAAAAGTTCTGGGTGGCATCGAAGGCCATGGCGCCGCCAGTCACTTTAGTAAGGCTGAAAGGGCACATATTGCTGTTGATCGCGTAAGGGCCCGGGCTGTCCAGATCGGGATCCATGCGGCAGATGCCGGCAGTGCCGTCCGCTACCCACAAATGTCTGACTGGCTGGTTCGTCACCGGGCTGATAGCAGTGCCGTACAGAACCACTCCGCCTGTGGGACCGGCAATAGGACTTTGTGCGTTCGGGGTTCCGGCAAACTGGGCGGTATTGGTGGTTGGGCTTACGGTTGTTTGGGCGCTCGCAATGCTGGCTGCGAACCCGAGTAAAACGATCATGCAGGACAAAATGTACGCTGCTTTGCTGCGCACGACGTCCATGCCAAGTGGAGCAGAGGTGGTAAATGTGGAGTTCAAGTGGCGCCTTCCTTGTCCCATGGGCTTGGGCCCAGAGACCTTTCAAGGGGAAATTGAAGAGGGCATCATCCGCTTGTTTCGAACTGCCGCAGTCTTGAACTACATCCGGAAGTGCTGCGGGATGACGTTGTGCAATCACGCCGCATGTTTACGTGCGTGTGTTGCCGGCCATCGAATCGTCGTCCTAAAAACCGGCATGGCCTTTCATCGGCTTCGGATGGAAGAATCGTTCGACATCTTCATCTCCCACACCTGTAGCGCGAAGCTCCAACCAAAGAGAGTTGATCCCGAGGCGAAAAATATATTCGGAACAAAATTAAGATTTTTAAGCACTTGTATTCATACAGGCGAAAAAAATGGCGGGTTCGCAGTCGCTAGGCCCGCCGAATCACGGAAACAACATTTGTTAGTTCTAGAGCACAGTATTTGGCGATCCGGCTGCCGGGGTGTGGTTGCACCCCGGCCGGAATACCATTTATCTGACTGTGATGGTCACTGTGGCCGAACTGGGCAGCGTATCAGTGCCTCCCGGTCCGAAACTGACGTTGCCGATGACTCTGAACACCGCTTTGGACGTGCCCGCTGCCGGTGTCACGTTTTGAGTGATGATCATTGTCGATGGCGGTTTGGCGCCGTTCTTGTTTGAACCACCAAGCGTCGGCGTGGTGCAAGTAAACTGCGTCCCTGAGACGCCGTTCAAGGTCGCCGCTACTCCGGCCCCGCAACTCCCCGCGCCGCCATTATTCACGGTCACGCTGGGCGGATTGGGAGCGTTGATGGTCAATCCATTCGGGACGAACAGAGTGACAACCACGTTCTGCGCCGCTGTAGTGGTTGTGTCGCTGATGGTCCAGGTAATGTTCCCAGCCTGTCCGACGTTCGGATTGGGGTTTTGCGCAAGTCCGGTGATTCCAACGGCAGCCGAGGTCGTTTGCGACGGTGGCGCCGGCGGGCTGGTGGTCTTGCTGGTGGTAACGTTCGCCAGAACGGTTCCAGCCAGATCATTGCCGCTCGCGGTAGCCGAGTTGATAATCGCCTGGCTTTGCATCTGCACAATCACGTTGATCGTGGTCGACGCGCCCGGATCGAGATTGCCGAGCGAGCAGCTCACGCTGATCACGCCAGCTCCGCCCGCCGTGCAGCTTCCCTGGCCAGGTTGCGCCAGCATGATGTTCGCGGTTGGCAATCCAGTGGCAGAGCCGGATCCGCTGTTGCTCGCGAGCTGGCCTGCCTGGCTGTAGTTGAAGGTAGTCGGGCTTGTGACGTTGCTGATGGTGAACGTTCCGTTGAATGAAGCATCCGCCACTCCTGCGACTGTCACAGACTGGCCAATGCTCAGGAAATGAGCGCTGGTGGTCGTGATGGTCACGTTTCCGCTTGCATCGCGCACAGCGCCGCCGGCCGCGATCGTCGCCGCCACTGTGGTGAGCGTATGCGTAACGGAAACGTTGGTCGCCGGGAAGTTGGACGTGTTCTTCACCGTAAGTCCAAAGGTGATCTGCACCGGTGTCGACGTGACAGAGGTTGGACCCGTCATCGCAATCGACAATGTCGGGAGATTTGCCGCTGAGGGTGTAACCGCATTCGTAAAGGGCCCCTCAAGGCTGTTCCCAGCCACGTTGGTCGCGTGGACGGTGAAGGTGTAGGTAGTTCCGTTGGTCAGGCCGCCGATGATTGCGGTGCCGGTGTTTCCACTGGCCGGCGCCGGAACCGTGACGGTAATCGGCTGTGCAACAAGGTTGATATACGCCGTTACGGTATAGCTGGTAATCGGTGTGCCGTTCGGAGTTGAAACCGTCCAGGTCACGAATGCCTGTGTATCGCCCGCGCTCGCGCAAGGCGGAGCCGGACAGGCCGTGGGTGCATTAGGCACCTGCGTGCCAGGAGGCGTTACGCGATTGCTCTCTGCCGAAAACGCGCTGGATCCCACTGCGTTGCTCGCCAGAACTTCAAAACCATACTGGGTGAGATTGACCGCCGGTATGACTGTCGAGGTCGGCGGGAAAGCAGAGCCGGCAACCGGGCTGACTACAAAGTCCGGAATGACTGCTCCGGTAGAGAAGCTGTTATGCACGGTATAACTGGTGACCGGCTGATTGACCTGCGCCGGGCTCCAGCTCAAGGTGACTTTAGATTCACCTGCTACCGCAACCACGTTGAGGGGAACGCCCGGAACCGCAGTAGCTGCCGGCGTTGGGCAGTTCAGTGTGTACGGTATCGGAGCGGGTCCGGGCTGTGGGCTGCCTGCAGGATAAGTTCCTTGGCAGGTCTGGAACCACATGCCTTTTGCCAGGACGCCGGCGCCGCTATAGTCATCGCTGCTATACAGCACGATATTCGCCGGGTCGGTTTGGTCCACGGCCAGACCGTTGAGATTCGCAATTGTAAAAGCCGGACCAGCGGCTGGAGTGAACACCCCGAAAAAGGCTGTGTCGAGCGTCGTACCCGTCATCGCGGCAGTAGCAGCGGAGGCATTTCCTAGCCAGACAGTATTCTGTGGAGTACCCGCGACCGCCAGCGTGAAATATACGTTGTTCCCGTTGGTCGCCGGATAGTACTGATCGCTCATGGTTGAAGTAGCGCCGGCTACCTGTGGCAGCACGGTAATTATATCGGCAGGGGCGGTGCAAGCTGCATGCGGAGGCACAGCGCAAATAGTGTCAGCGTTCTTAATGAAGAACGGGGATGTACCATCCGCACCCCACAGGTCGTGTCCGATAAACGCCAGGCCGTTGGTGATTTTGGTGACGGTCGCGACTGGCTGAATGAACTGCGCGCAAGTCCCGAAACCGGTCACATCAGCGGTGCCCGGGCTGTTGAACCGTACAATCGAACCATCCTTCTTGAATCCAACCCACAGATTACCGAAAGGGTCGAGGACGGTCGCATGCGGCAGTGCGGTACCGCCCGGGAAGGGACAGCCTGTAGTCCCGCCTCCAAAGCGGGCTCCCGTGGTGTCGCCGCCCATGATGAACAGGCTATTGAAATCAAGTAATCCATGCCCACCGTCGCCGTCGGGCAGGAAGCCTATGCGCATGACGCCCTGCGAGGCTCTTTGCTCGTCTGCGAAATACAGAAAGTGCCGGTTGGGATCGTATGACATTGGTCCGCCGGTAATCGATGCGCCATTGATCTTGAAAGGGCACGTGCTGGTGGTAATCGCGTACGGCCCAGGCGAATCAATGTCCGGATCAATGCGGCAGATGCCGAACGTGGCATCATCCACCCACAAATGGCGGAAGGGCTGGCCAGTGATGGGGCTGATACCCGTTCCCTTAATGAGGATCCCGCCCAGAGGAGCGGTGACGGCGCTCAGGGTGTTCTGCGGGTTCGGATTTCCTAAGTACTGTACGGTAGTAGTCGTGGTTGTAGCGGTAATGTCTGTTTGGGCGCTTGCCGTCAATGTGGCAAAGGCAAGAACAAGTACAAAGCAGAACCAAGTCCTGGGCGACGCGATCTGCGCGCATACAGCCGCGGCAGCTGTTGTCCGTGTGGAGGATCTCATTTTTGTGCCTTCCTGTCCTGATGCTTTAGCTTCAGGATCATTTTTCCTGCAATAGGTCAGGCCGTCATCCGTGCCATTAAAGTCAACAGCCATATGCGGAGACTTCTCCGCCAGCAGGCAGTTGAGACCTCAGCCGCGCCTAAGTGCCCGCAAAAAGCCGGAAGACGGGCGTCGGCGCAAAACTGGCAGAGGTCTGCCAATTAGTACCTAAGGTTTATGCCTGTCCGATTAGAGCCCGATTGAAAGAAGATTAAAATCTCTAATGTGCATTTAGATGGCCGAGGGCGTGCCAGGCAGATGGGACACACTTACCTCTTGGTTTTGCACGATTGCTGCGGCTTTGCGAGCGACAAGTTCAAGGCCACGGGTATGAGCTTCCCGTCCAAGTTCCAGAAGATTCTGCTTCGCCCGAGCAGGATCGTCTTTAGTCTTGATCTCGCCCAGAGCCAGCCGGCCCGCGTAAGCCAGCGGCCAGGATGACATGCGACGGGCGGTCAATTCTCACCATCACTTTGGCAGATCAATTGCACTTAAAGAAGAACTGACGCGGGCATATTCTCATACCCCACAACCCGCGCCATCAACCCGAGGCGCGTACGCGCAGGGCGAGTCATACACTGGCCCGCGCGTTCGCGCTTCGCCCCCGCCTAGATGGATTGTGAAACGATCCTCGAACGCGGTTCGAACGGGAGTGAATGGAGGAACGAAAGAATGACAACGCTAAAACAAGTCGCAATGAATTCGGATCACAGACTCAGACCCAAACTGATGACAGGGCTGGCTCTCATCTTTATCGTTTTGCTTGCACTATTGGTCTCTATGTTTTTACTTGCAGTGATATCTGTCGGCTGAGCGTTAGAAGGATTTCCCCACTGTAAGATGTCAGGTGAACAAAACTCGCCGGGCAATGGTAGGCAAGACTGTCTAATCCATTCGCCCGGCTGAATGATGATCTGTCAAGATGCGGGCATTATCCGTAAATGCCCATCAATAAATGAATCTGCTCCTGTTCTTCCTGGTCTTCACCTTGGGAGTTAGTTGATTTGTTTTGATTTCCGGAGTCGTTCGCCTTCTGCTTGGAATTGTCCTGGTTCGTGACATTGCACTGCGCGGCTGCATCGTTGCCCTTTGTGTCACCAGTCTTGGCAAAAGCCGAGATTGAAGTTGCGAGAATAGCGATAGCCAGAGTGCGAATTAAAGTGGTATTCATAAATTGTTTCCTTTCGCTCAAATAGTAAGCAACTAGCCTGCCAAACTTGGCTGCCTGGCTACCCGAGACGCAACTGATTAAAAGAACAAATCTTGTCGTTTCAGACGTGCAGCCTTACGCACGGATTAGCTGTCGCTCGCTGGAACCGCTGTCACTGTTACGATTTCGACACTGCCGTTGACAGTAGTCGAACATTTCGACAGTTGAGCGGTCACCATAGCTTCTGTTCGATGGGCATTCGTGGAATTGAGGCAGAGGCGGCGGCACGCACAATGCCGGCTTCATTCACTCGGGTGATTTGAACAATCTGGTCCAGGAGACGGGCTGGACCCTCGTCCTTGGCCACAAAAGCATCAACACTGGTCATTTCCTTCTGCGGGATATCGACTGCGCCCGAGTACAGGATGATTTTTAGCGTCGGGCGCATGGATCTGAGTTGGTCCGCAAGGACGCAGCCGTTCATGACCGGCATATCGTAATCGAGAATGGCGAGGTTGATTTTGCCGGTCCCGTCTTCCGCCATCAGGGACATGGCCGCGGTCGGGCCGTCTGCGGTCACCACCGTGAATCCACACGACGTCATTACCTGCGCCCGCAGCCATAATCCCTGAGGCTCATCGTCGACTAGCAGAATTCTCGGAGTTAACAGGAGTTCCGGAATCATCATGATTGCCTCCAATGTAGATATGGATAGAGCACGTCAGATTCCAGATTCGGTCACTCCAAGAAAACAATGGCATTCGTCGTCGCGTGAGCAGCGGCTCACGCTTGGAGCGGAATCGCCTGTCAATCCGGCGGACTCGCCGCGGACCCATAAGGCGCCCATCATGAGAAGAGTGAGAGTACCGTTATCGGTGATCCCATTATCGCGGCATGATCACCAGTTTGTCCTTTGGGATTGCGTCATACGTCGCCTTGTCAATGTTGAGGTGAGCAATCACGAGTTCGGGTGGCGTGTGTGCCAGCCATTCGGAAAGCGAAAGATCTTCATAACGGCTTGCCTTGAACATTTCAAGGAACCGCAGATCCGTCTCTCCCGTGTTCTCGATGTAGTGGGGCAATGTTTGCTGCACGTAGCCCACATCACCCGCTTCGAAGTCCATGGTACGTGCGCGGGAGCCGGTGGCAAGCACCGTCATCCTGCCCTTGCCGCTGATGTAGTACTGCCATTCATCGGCATTCTGATGCCAGTGCAGCTCGCGCATTCCGCCGGGATGGATCGTCACAATCGCTGCCGCGATGGTCGTAGACACTTTGAAAGTGCTCGAATCGACGATCAGCACCTCGCCACCCTTCGTCTGTTTCGTGGGCTTCTGCCTTCCTGTTTGGAAAGAGAAGTCATACGAAGAGGGGCCGAGTGTTCCCGCCGCAGCTTTTTGGTCTGCCGCGAGTGGCCCCGGCACTGGAGCCTGAAATATGAAAAGTTCTTCGTTACGAATTCCCGCAAGAGACCGCTGATCGATGTCAAAATTCTTTGACATCACGTCCCGGGGAGTGTGCGCCATCAGGTCTGACAGAAGCACAGTCGCGTATTCTGAGAAGTTGCCATCGTCGAACACCAGAAGGAACTCGGCGCCATCAGGCCCAAGTCCCTGGATCGAGTGAGGTATGCCCGTTGGAAAGTACCAGAGGTCGCCTTCCTTCGTGTCGCGTACAAAGCTTCGTCCGTCTGCGTCGATGGCCGTGATTCTTGCGCTTCCGTAGAGCATGATGGCCCACTCAGCGGCTGTATGCCAATGGAGCTCACGGATACCTCCAGCGGTCAATCTCATGTTCACCCCGGCAATTTCCTTTGAGATCGGGAGTTCCCGAACCGTGACTTCGCGTGACCATCCGCCCTCGTAAACCCGCTTGTTAGAGAATGAGAATGGGTATTTGAAGGTCGGGACGCCGCCGGCGTCCGTAAGTACTGGCAGGTTTGAATCAGGGTTGGACGCATCAAGCGCTTTGTTTGTCGGTCCCGGATCGCTCATCCTCCTGGTTCTGCCGGTCCTGACTCCTGTTGAAGACGGTTGCTGTGCTTCAATGGTTTTCCCGGCTAGCATTCCTGCGGCTCCGGCCAGCGCAGCCGAACTAAACCCCAGAAATCCGCGCCGGGAGACTTGATCATTCTTGTTTTCATTGTCCATTGTTGTTCCACCTCGTTGTGAGTTCGCGGCGGATCCCGATAAGCCGCTTATCATGAGAAAAGCGATAGTTCCTGTGCCTCCGCGATTTGGGCCTGCGCTATCTCATCCACTTCGCGGGCGCTCAGCCGGAAATCCCCGGCCTCAATGATTCCTAACACCTGTTCCTGGCTCCTCACGCCAACAATCGCCCCTGTGACCGCCGGATTGTTCAACGTCCACGCGATGGCAACTTCTCCCGCTGTTACTCCATGGCGACGACCAATGTCGCGCAGGAGTTCAACCAGGTGCAGGTTATGAGAAAGCAGAGGCTCCTGGAAGTTGCGATTGCGTCTGCGCCAGTCATCTAACGGAAGCCCGGCGATGCGTTCACGAGTCATCTTACCGCTCAAAAGCCCGGAATACATCGGTGAATAGACAATCACGCCGATGTCATGGCGCGCCGCAAAGGGCAGAATCTCGCCTTCAATCTGGCGGGCGAGCAAAGAGTAGGGAGGCTGCAACGATGTGATCGGCGCGATACGCATCGCTCGCTGCATCTGCTGCGCATCGAAATTGGAAACTCCTATGTAACGGACTTTACCTTCCTCTACCAACCGGGCAAGCTCTGTCCACGCCTCCTCGATGTCTGCATCAGGAACGGGCCAGTGAATCTGGTACAGGTCAATAGTGTCCACCTTCAGGCGGCGCAGGCTCTGCTCGCATTCGTGCCTGATCGACGCGGCTTTCAGCGACCGCCCGATCTCTCCGCTTTCATTCCACACCATTGCGCACTTGGTGAACACGTAAGGACGCTTGCTGCGTCCCTGCAGCGCCCGCGCCACAACCTCCTCTGAATGTCCGAGACCATAGACGGCTGCAGTGTCGATCCAATTGATGCCGCGGTCGAGCCCTTCGTGAATGGCGGCAATCGAGTCCTTGTCTTCCTGCGGCCCCCAGCCAAACTCCCACCCGCCTCCGCCGATGGCCCAGGCCCCCAGGCCTATGGCTGTAATCTCAAGATCGCTGTTTCCCAGTGTTCGTTTTTTCATAAATGTTTTCCTTTCAGTTGTGACGGTCAAACCGCCTCGTAGTCCAAAACCTTTACTTCTCGCCGGCTTACTATCCCGAGTTTCTTCATGCGTGAAATCAGTGTCGTACGTTTGATTGCCATGCGGGCCGCGGCGCCTTCGGGTCCGGCGACACGTCCATTGGTGTCGCGCAGAACTCGGAGAATCTCGTCGCGCTCGATGTCAGCGCATTGCCCCCGCGCAGGGAGAGTTGACCCGGCTGTTTCCGTTTCGTCGATCGATATTTGCAGTTCGCTGCCGCGCGTCAGGATCACTCCACGCTCAATAACGTTCTCGAGCTCGCGGATGTTTCCTGGCCAGTGCCGGCGCGTCAAACTCCGCATGGCCGCTGCCGGGATGGTCTCGATTTGTTTGCGCATCTTGCGCGCGTACTTCTCCGTAAAGTGCCGCGCCAGCAACGGGATGTCTTCCGGACGCTCGCGGAGCGCAGGAATGTGGATCGGAAAAACGCTAAGCCGATAGTAAAGGTCGCTGCGAAACTCTTTATCCGCAATCATTTTTTCCAGGTTGCGATTGGTGGCGGCAACCAGCCGTGCGTTGGTGCGAATCGTGCGCACGCTTCCCAGGCGTTCAAATTCCCGCTCCTGCAGCACCCGCAGCAGTTTCGGCTGGAGCTCAAGAGGCATTTCCCCGATCTCATCCAGAAACGCGGTGCCCTGGCTCGCCAATTCGAAGCGCCCAACGCGCTGTGCGATCGCCCCTGTGAACGCTCCCCGTTCGTGTCCGAAGAGTTCACTCTCCAGCAGACCGCTGGGAATGGCAGCGCAGTTGAGCTTGACGAACGCTTGCTGCTTCCGGCGGCTGCGATCATGAATGGCGCGGGCGATCAGCTCTTTTCCCGTGCCAGTCTCTCCCAGCAATAGAACCGTAGAATCACTTGGGGCCACCATTTCCACCATTTCCAGCACTTGCCGCAGGGCTGAACTCTGCCCCACGATCCCTTCAAAGTCAGGTTCCGTGCGGATGTCGTCGTCCCAATAGATCTGGGGGTTTACGCTATCTATGCTGACTACGCTGCTTGCCACGGTGAGTCTCCCTTGGTCTGGATATTCGGCTGTATCTCAATTCCTGGCTCTATCTCAATCCGCAAATGCGTTTGAATCGCAACATACAGCTCTCTCCACGTCTCATTGCAGTGAGCTGCCTTCGCAAGTGTTTCGCGCGTTACCGTGATCTTTCTCGCCGATGATCTCTGTGCCGTCATTTG
>Ga0137395_10000230_pt1 | contig 21593 bp, 15 predicted proteins | sample czobulk216metaG_FD_108283 | JGI IMG/M metagenome (GOLD analysis project Ga0137395, IMG submission 108283) | Vadose zone soil microbial communities from Angelo Coast Range Reserve, California, USA - czobulk2.16 metaG | ecosystem: Environmental > Terrestrial > Soil > Vadose zone | place: USA...
AACTGGTGCAGGAGACGGTGGAGGAAGACGAAGCAATCAGCGAAAAGCAAACACCTACCACGGAGACACGGAGGCACGGAGGAGAAAGAGATTTACCACTGATGAACGCTGATGACACTGATCCAAACAAAAGGATCGATGAGGATGCAGGCGCGGAGAGTGAATTTGTACATGTGCCCGGAGGCTATGGGTACACGCGAGTGCGGTTGAAGATCGAGCCCGGATTGGGCGGCGAGCGAAGGCCAGTGCAAGCGGTGATCGCACCGGAAGATCCTGCGCAAGTGCACGCCAATCTGGGATGACCTGGGATGCGGTGGGATACCCCGGCAGGGGGGTAGGGGCGGAGAAATCGGGTGATCGCACGTGATCGGGTGATCGGGTGATCGGAAAACCCAAAACCTTCACCGCCTAGCGCGACGTGCCACAAGGGCATGGTTGCGGTCGGAGATCCCGAGATCGGAACCAACCCGGGGATGATCGGACCTAAGTCCTTATTTTTCGAGGATGAACTGGGGGAGGGGGAGGCATTACAATCTCCCGTAGCAGCTATCCCCCGACGGAGTCGCACATGACCAAAGACGAGATCATCAAAAAGCACAAGCAATACCTGTTCCCTTCCATCTCCATTTATTACACCGATCCGCTGGTGACCGACCATGCCAGCATGCAGCACCTGTGGGACGTGGAAGGCAACAAGTATCTGGATTTCTTTGGCGGGATTGTGACCATCTCCGTGGGGCACGCCAACCCCAGGGTGACCGGCAAGATCAAGGCGCAGATTGACAAGCTGCAACACGCTTCCACGGTCTTTCCCAATGAAGCCGTGGTGGCGCTGGCGGAAAAGATTGCGCAGATTACTCCGGGCGAGATCAGCCAGAGTTTTTTCTCCAACAGCGGCACTGAGGCCAATGAGTTTGCGGTGCAGCTGGCGCGCATGTTTACCGGACGGTTTGAAGTAGTGGCGCTGCGCCACGGTTACAGCGGACGCTCGCAGATGGCGCAGTCGATGACGGCGCACAATAACTGGCGGAAATCGCTGCCGGTACCGGCCCCGGGATTTGTGCACGCGATGAACGCCTACTGCTATCGCTGCCCGCTGGGCAAGACCTATCCAAGTTGCGAGGTGGCGTGCGCGAAAGACGTTGAAGCGGTGATCCAGACATCGACCTCTGGGCAGATTGCGGCGTTCTTTGCCGAGCCGATCCAGGGCGTAGGCGGATTCATTACGCCGCCGAAAGAATATTTCAAAATCGTTTTCAAAATCGTCAAGGACTATGGCGGGCTCTTTATCTCTGACGAAGTGCAGACCGGATGGGGACGAACGGGCAAACGCTGGTTTGGGATCGAGCAGTGGGAAGTTACGCCCGACATTATTACCGCCGCCAAGGGCCTGGGCAACGGAGCGCCGATCGGGCTGACGGCGACGCGTCCGGAGATTGCCGCCAGCTTCAAGGGGCTGCACATCTCGACCTTTGGCGGAAATCCGGTGACCTCAGTTGCGGCCAAGGCGACGATTGACGTGATTGAAGAAGACCGCCTGATGGACAACGCTGACGTGGTCGGCCGGTATTATCGCGACGGGCTGGAAGGCCTGAAAGAAAAGTTCGACCTGATTGGCGATGTGCGCGGCATGGGACTGATGCAGGCCATGGAGTTCGTAAAAAATCGCACGACCAAAGAGCCGGCGCCGGAAGCCACCAACGAATTCATGGAGCAGTGCCGCAAGCGTGGTCTATTGGTGGGCAAAGGCGGGCTTTTTGGCAACGTGATTCGCACCTCGCCGCCGCTAAATATCTCAAAGACAGACGTGGATGACGCTATCCGGATTATGGACCTGGCGTTGACGGCGATGTCGCCGGTAATGGCGGGAGCGGCGAGCAGAAGCTAGGAAGATCGGAACATCGGGAGATCGGGTCATCGGGTGAACGCGCGTGATCGGAACACCGAATCTGGCCGAAGATTTGCAGATCACCGGGCAGATTCCGGAGATTCAATGTGAAGAGAAGCACTCGTCCTATAACGATCGAGTCAAGACCGCGCCTTTTCGATCATCGGATCGCCCGATCAACAGATCACGGTATGCTTTCAGTCTCCCATAGCAGGCTGCCGCTCGACCCGCGAAATCTCTGGATGGACTTCCAGTCCATGCGCCGCAATCTGCGAAAACGCCGCCGCGGGCGCCGGCACGGGAGCAGGATGCTCCCAGGAATAGCCTTCGTCGCCGTGCTGCGTAACGTCGAGCCCCTGAATTTCGTGGTCTTCAGGAACGCGCAGCCCGACCACCACATCGACAACTTTGAGAATCACCAGCGTGCCCACAACCGCCAACGCGGCGGCGATGGCAACGCCGATGGCCTGGTTCACAACCTGGTGCGCGTTCCCTTCCAGCGCGCCCGACGGCAGCACGCGTCCGCTGGAGTCTTTGAAGATCGGGTTGATGGCGCTGCTGGCGAAAACGCCTGTGAGCAGAGCGCCGATTGTGCCGCCGGCGCCGTGTACGCCGAAAGCATCAAGCGAGTCGTCATAACCGAAGCGCGCTTTCACGTGCGCGACCATCAGATAGCAGAAGACCCCGGCGAACGCGCCGATGGCCAGAGCCGACATCGGAGTGACAAAGCCTGCGGCAGGCGTGATGGCAACCAGACCCGCGACCGCGCCGGAAATTGCCCCCAGCGCGCTGGGCTTGCCGTTGCGAAGCCACTCTGCGGCGCACCATCCAATGACGGCGGCAGCGGCGGCAAAGTGCGTTGCTACAAAAGCGCTGGTGGCCAAGCTGCCCGCGCTCAGCGCGCTGCCGGCATTGAATCCAAACCAGCCCACCCAGAGCAGGCACGCGCCAATAAAGCTCAGCACCATGCTGTGCGGCGGCATGGGCTGGCGCGGATAGCCGAGACGCCGGCCAAGATACAACGCGCAAACCAGGGCGGAAACTCCAGAGGTCACGTGAACAACCGTGCCGCCGGCGAAATCGAGCATGGGGAAATGTCCGCCCAGCGCGGCGTTCAGCAGCCCTCCCTTCCCCCAAACCATATGGGCCATGGGACTGTAAACTATCGCCGACCACAGAACCATGAAAACTACCATGGCGCTGAATTTCATTCTTTCAGCGAAAGCTCCGGTAATCAGCGCAGGAGTAATAATTGCAAACATCAACTGATAGACCATGAAAGTTTGCGCGGGTATGGTGCCAGCGTAGTCGGGATCAGGTTGCGCGCCTACGCCGTGCAGGAAAAGATTGTGCAATCCGCCGATAAAGCTGTTGCCTTCGCCAAATGACAAGCTGTACCCAAAGATCGCCCAGACCACCGTCACCACTGCCATCAGGGCAAAGCTCTGCATCATGGTAGCCAGCACATTTTTCTTCCGCACCAGGCCGCCATAAAAAAGCGCCAGGCCTGGCCCCGTCATCAGCAGGACCAGGGCGGAACTCATGAGCATCCAGGCGTTGTCGGCGGAGCCTTTGGAGTCGGCAATTTGCTGTTCAAGTTTTGCGATGCGGTCGCTCTGCGCATCCCCGGATTTTGCGGCGGAAGCTTGCGCAAAAAGGCCCAGTGGCGCCCAGAGTACGAAAATTGCCAACCAACAACGCAGGAACTTGGTCATGAGATTGTTCAGCTCCTTGGCCGATGAAAATTTTCGGCTTATAACGACAATTTATCGGCTGTAGGAGAGAGAGTGAAATTCAAAATATTTATGGCAGCTATAAGCGGTTATGTCTTGCAAATTCAGGGAGACTGTTGAACTCGCCGGCAAAGGTCAGAAAAAATTTATTTTCATGTTGCCCAAAGAGTAAACGAGCGCGAACCACAATTTCGTCCGTTATCGGGGTACTATTGAAGCGGTATGTTTCCCGAGGTGTTTTCTTTGCCGCGACGCCAAACGCCCCCCGACGGGCACGACCCCCTGCTCGAAAAATTAGATAAGGTCGAACGTCAGTTGCAACAATGGATCGGCGGCTCCGAGCAAAACGCCGAGTGGTTCCGCCGGGACCCTCTGGAGGCCATGCGCGCCGCCGGGCTCAACATGGATGACGAGATCATGCTCGAGCTCGAGATAATCACCAAGGCCATTGCAAAGAAACTGAAGTAGCTACGATCAGTCGGGCCACCGGCACGTGACGACCTTGGTCTCGGTATAAAAATTCACGGCATCTTTGCCCAGCGCGTGCAGGTCGCCGAAGAATGAATTCTTCCAGCCGGAAAATGGAAAGAACGCCACCGGCGCAGGTACGCCCACGTTGATGCCCACCATCCCGGCGGTAACATTCTGCGTAAATTGCCGGGCTGCGCCGCCGGAGCGCGTAAAGATTGAGGCCGCGTTGCCATACTCTGAACGGCTGACTACTTCAATTGCCTCTTTCAGGTCTTTCACGCGGACCACCGAGAGCACGGGCCCAAATATCTCTTCCCTGGCCACGCGAGATTCAGGATTCACCTTGTCCAGGATCGTCGGTCCGACGAAATAGCCGCTGCCGCCGCACACCGGGTCTTTGCGACCATCGCGCGCCAGCACCGCGCCTTCTTTTTCGCCCAGCTCGATGTAAGAGAGGATCCGCTTCTTGGCTTCATCAGTGATTACCGGGCCCATGCCCGTTCCCATCTCGCATCCGTTGCCGACGGTGAGATTATCGGCTGCGCGCACCAGCTCTTTCACGAGGGGATCGCCGGCTTCGCCCACGGCAACCACGACGCTCGTCGCCAGGCAGCGTTCGCCGGCGCAACCAAAGCCTGAGCCCATCACCGCCGCCACAGTGGATTTTATGTCCGCATCAGGCAACACCACCGAGTGGTTCTTCGCTCCGCCCAGGGCCTGGACGCGTTTCCCATTGTTGGCCGCAGTCTGATAAATGTATTTCGCCACCGCGCTCGAGCCCACAAAGGAAACCGCACGCACGCGCGGGTCGGTGAGAAGCTGGTCGACAGTGCTCTTTGCGCCGTGCACCAGATTCAAAACCCCGCCCGGCATCCCGGCTTCATGCGCCAGCTCAACCATGCGTACTGCAGTGCGCGGAACTTTGTCAGAAGGCTTCAGAATAAAAGTATTCCCGCAGGCAATGGCCATGGGAAACATCCATAACGGGACCATCATGGGGAAATTGAACGGCGTAATACCAACGCACACGCCCACCGGATAGCGCGTCGACCAGCTATCCACTGACGTGCCCACGCGATCCACCGTGTCGCCCATCATCAATGTAGGAGCGCCGCAGGCAAACTCAATGCACTCAATGCCCCGGTCAAACGATCCCTGGGCTTCTTCCCTGGTCTTGCCGTTCTCCTCCGTGATCAGGCCAACCAGTTCCCTGGCGTGCGCTTCCAGCAGCTCGCGAAACTTGAACAACACCTTGCAGCGCTGCACTACCGGCGTCTTGCTCCACGCAGGAAACGCTTTGTGCGCGGCGTCCACGGCCGCTGAGATTTCTTCCGCCGTGCAGCGGGGGATCTCCGCCACAGCTTCTCCGGTTGCCGGGTTGTGCTGAATGTCCTTGGGGCCGCGCGAGATCACTCGCTCTCCGTTGATGTAAAGCGGGCAGGATTTCAATTCCACGGCAGTTGCGCTGGGTGTCATAGGAACCTCACTGGATATCACTAAATTTTACACCGCCTGGCGATGAAATTCGCTCGATTCTCACCGCCCTTGAGACTTGCCGAACCTGCTGGAGGGTTCCAACCCAGGCGGACTTTTCTGGTTCCTACTTTGGTATGAAGAGCATCATATGTTGAAATCGACGCCCCTTTTTCGACTCAAACACGGCAACCACATCTGTGTTTTGTATCGTGACGATACCTCCCTGCTCGAAACCCTTGCTCCTTATGTCGCTGAGGGCTTACGCAATGGTGAGCGATGCCTCTGTGCCCAAAAAACGCATATGGTCAAACGACTTGAAACCGCCTTGAAGTTCATTGGCGTGGACGTGGAACACGAAACCAACAGGGGTGCTCTGGAAATACGCACTGAGAATGAAGTGTATCTTGGTGGCCGGAACTTCGACGCAGCCGCGATGATACAGGTTCTGGAAACATCGATTACAGAGTCAGTTAAACAAGGATTCACGGGCTTCAGGTTTGCCGGGGAAGGATCGTGGGCAGGAGAAGGGAGAGCCCATCAGCTAATCGAATACGAAAAAATGATCGATGCTGCATATGAGAACAAGCCCACGGTTATCATCTGCCAATACCCCACCAATGTGTTTTCTGAAAAGACGCTCAGGGACGCGCTGGAGAGCCACCGTTTGGCTTTGACGGAAACGATGGCCGGGGCGAATCACTCCAGTCTGATGATCCGCAAGGGCGATTACTTTGTGGAGATTGTCGCGGATCGTGAAAATCCAAGTACGAAGTTCTACTATGTCGCGCAGCAGCGTGGAAGCAGCGACATACTTGGCTGGGGCGCGGAACAGAGTTTCGATGATGCGGTTCGCGAAGGCGAGTCACTGATCCATGAGTTGGCCCAGCGGCAGAGTCCGAGACGCCGGCGCAATCCCCGTTAAGTCGAGTGGCGCGTGGGTGGTCCGGGCTAAGCTTCTTCGGACGCTTGTTTCAAACGCAAGGAAGTAGGTCACCGATGTTGGCAGCTCAATGTCATGAATTGCGTCAATTTGTGTCACGAATCGCGTCAGCCTACAGCCTGATTGCCTTCGTCATGGCTGGCGGGGCTACGCCTCTCGCTCAAGACAAACCACCCGCCCGTGATAACGGCGCCGTCCAGGTGCAGATGCACAACGTGATGTATCACTACTCCGATAGCGCTGTGGTCCACCTGCGCAAAGTTACCGGCGCGCTTGTGCCCACCAGCCCAGGGCAAATGCCGGTATTTGACGACAAGAATTCATTTGGCCTGCAGATCACAGCGGCGGAAATCGCCCTGGAGCCACAATCGCTCGCCGCGGTCCTCAATGCCAACGTCTTCTCCGCAAAGGACGCGCCGCTCAAAGACCTTGCCATCAGCATTGAGAAGGGCCGTCTCAAAGTAAAAGGCAAGCTGCACCAGAAGGGCGACATCAGCTTTGAAACGGAAGGCCAGTTAAGCGCCACGCCTGAGGGCAAAATCCGGCTGCATGCCGACAAGATCAAGGCGCTGCATCTGCCGGTAAAGGGCCTGATGGACCTCTTTGGCCTTGACATCGCCGACCTGATCAAAAACGGCAAAGTGCGCGGCGTGCAGGTGGAAAAAGACGATCTCATTTTCGATGCTGGAGAGATTTTTCCGCCGCCGCGAATTTCCGGCCAGGTTACCGCCATACGCCTGGAAGGCAACAACATCGTGCAGATTTTCGGCGACCCGCAGAAATACCCATGGAAACACGTGACTGCGCAGAACTACATGGCCTATTCCGGCAATCGCCTGCAATTTGGCAAACTGACCATGAACGACACTGACATGGTGTTGATCGATCCTGACCCCAGAGACCCTTTTGATTTCTATCTCGAGCATTACAAGGACCAGCTGGTGGCCGGATACAGCAAAACTACGCCGTCTTTCGGGCTGCGCGTGTACATGGTGGACTTCAATAAGCTGAAGCGAACAGGCGGTCCGGCACCGTCGGCCAGGAAATCCAGATAGAGCGCGCAAAAAAGCGGGCCTTTCCGGCCCGCATTTTCAGACTTAATTGTTGCGCTCAGGCAGCTCTTCCCGCTGCGATCTTGTGTACCGTGGATTGTTCCACCTCGAAGGTGCGCACTTGCGGGGTCCCTTCGATCAGGTTGTTGATAATCTCCGTCACTTTGGAAAATTGTTCCCGCTGATAAGCGTCAGCATGTTCCTTGCTCTTCCAGAAGCTGATGGCGAGAACGCGATTTGGGTCCTCATCGGAAACCAGCGTAATTTCATCCAGGAATCCAGTCTGGTTCTTGAGGATCGTCAGCACTTTGTCACTCACCGTGCGTGTGAGGTCTCTGGCTTTTCCCACTTTGCTGGTTATTTCTACAACTCGTGTAAACATACAAGGTACTCCTTTCGTTGGGGGTTGAAAGTTGTACCGTCACTGCGGGCGGTAGTTGTACGAACTGCCCACCACCATACGCCTCATTCCGTGCTCATTCAATGTGGAAAACCCTTGCTTGCACACATATGGTTGCAGCCCAGAGTGTGAGTTCAGCGCTTACTCAGCATCGTGATACACGATGCCCAGCGTGTGCCGGAGACCGCGCGTCACCGTGCTTACGCCATGCTTGATGTTCACCCGATAATGCCCCCGCGTTCCGCGTACCGGACGCCAGCGCGTGGTGAAGATCACGCCTTCTCCCTGCCGTGGCGCAATCACCTGCGCTGATGACTGTGCGCGCGGCCTCTGCTCTACCAGCACGAATTCCCCGCCCTCAAAATCGCGTACGGGCTCATCCAGCAGGAAGACAGTTTGCAGCGGAAAATAGACTTCGCCGTAGAGGTCCTGATGCAGGCAGTTGTAACCGCCGCTCTCATAGCGCAGCAACAGCGGCGTGGGACGCTTCTGCCCTCGCGCATGGCACTGGCGGATAAACTCGCGATGCGTGGCCGGGTAATGTGTCTTGAGGTCCAACTGCCCGGCCCATTCGTTTGCGACTGCTGCCAGGTGCGCGTACAGCGATTCCCGCAGTTCCACCACCAACTCCGGCAACGGCGAGCCAAAATACTTATACTCGCCCAGGCCGAAACGGTGGCGGGCCATGACCACCTTGCTGCGAAACCGGGCTTCATCTGTGTACAGATCGCGCACGGCCCGGCACTCTTCATGCGTCAGCACTTCGCCGGTCCTAGCCCATCCAGAAGCATGCAAAGAAGTATGAATCGTGGGCCAGTCGAATGAGTTGATCCGATCACGGATAGTGCTAGTCATGATTAATGGCGGCTGAATTTGTGCTACTGACATAACCTCTCCATATGTGGATTGTGGCGTAACTTCTGTACGGACTCCAACGGCTGAACGCCCGCGCCAGTTTGGCGGGATTGACCAGCTCTTTCCGTTTGCTCAAGGCCTTGCGCAATACCAGGTCGCCTTCTGGCCAGTAGTCGTGGTTCTCGGCCGTGCGCATCAGGATGTATCCGGCGGTCCATCGGCCGATGCCGCTGATGGCTAGCAGGCGATCCATTGCGTCATCGCGGCGCAGGCATTCCTCTCCTTGCTCCGCGAACAACGCGGCCAGGGATCTCAACGTCTGCAAACGTTTCTGGGGAATGCCGAGGCCTGCGAGATCGGCCGCAAGCACCTGCTCCGGCGATGGAAACAGCCAATCAATTTCGTTCACTCTGGTTCCTGCCAGCCGAACCAGCCGGCCCACGAGCGTGGTGCCCGCTGAAACCGAGATTTGCTGTCCCAGGATGGCCCGCATCGCCACTTCAAACGTGCTCCAGCCGCCGGGAACGCGCAGCCCGGGCTGTCGTGCAACGTAGCCGGCAAGCCATAGGTCGCGGCCAAGAAATTCCTCGATTGGCCCCGTGCTCACGTCTGTTTTGAATATCTGCTTCACGCGGCTCTCGACTGGGCCGCGCGCGTCCGCCGCTCCTGCATAGGAAATGTGGAGACCCGCATTGGCCCGGTCATAGGTGACTCGCAACGTCGCTGGCGCTGTAGCTTCCGCGATGGTCCGTATGTAGGCCGAGTCCGTGACCGTTTCCACGCCCGGAGTGGCACGGAGCCGCAGAAATGCCAGCAAGGACTCCCAGTCAAACGGCATTCGGACCGGCACGGCGAAGGTGTGCAGCGAAGGCATCTACTATTCGTTTATATGCTTCGCACGAGAATTTCGCGCTCCGAATCTTGCGGTGAAATTGGGGAAGCAGACCTGGATAGAAAGAGAGGAAGGTTGACCCCTATTTTAAACACGGTGTGGCGCCGAAGACCGTTTCGCGCTTTAGCCTCGCTAAGCCCGGCCGCGCATCTTGGCCCACCACCAGCGCACGCCCACCAGCAGAAAGCGCCAGTCGTGGAAGAACTCCGGCTCTTTGTGTTCAAAGGCGTGCCCGATAAACTGCAATATCCAGCCGAAAACGAACAGTCCAGCGGCGTACATCCATAGCGGATGAAAGAAAATGGCCGCCACGGCCAGCGCCACGGACACAACGATCAGAGGAATGCCAAGGGTATGGCAAACCCGGTTGACCGGATGGGTGTGGCTGCTTGCGTATTGCGCGATCCACTGCTCGTTGGTGCGTCCGCCTAGCATGGACCGGATTATAACCGACGGCACTTCCCTACTGCGGCGTCAGCAGAAAAACACGCGTCGGCCCGGCATGTACGTGGCTATCTGCCGTGACTTCCTGATGACGATTGACCTTGGGACTCTTCAATCCGAAGGCCACGATCTGCCCTTTATCGTTGATGAAAACGGCGCCCGTCAGCACGACGTCTCCGGCAAGATTTGCAATCGCTTCGTTCAAATCGATCAAGCCCTCCTGGCTGGTCCAGAGAAATGCCCTGGTCCCAAGAGCGTTTGCGGTCTCGCCAACTACTTGGCCGGCGTTGTTGATAGCAAAGGCCTCGCTATAAACGCCTTCTTCGGTCGAGTCCAGTGCCTGCATTCCGGTGGCGCTGGTCCACACAAAAGCGCGAACACCTCCGCTGCCCGAAGAAGCCCCCACCACCATTCCGCTGTCATTGATGTGATCGGCGCGGCTGCTGGTGTCACCGGGCAGGACGCCCAGGTCCTGCATGACGCCGTCTTTCCAGAGAAAAGAATGCGGATCTGAGCTTGTGTCAGAGACGCCGACAACTGTGCCGAGATTATTCACGTCGTGCGCTTCGCTGGTGGCGCCGCCGAGTGTTCCCAGGTCTTGAATAGTTCCGTTCGTCCAGAGAGCCGCATGCGCTCCGGAGCTGCCCGCAACCTGGCCCTGGTTGTTAATCGAAAAGGCCGAGCTGGCGTTCGTGCCCGGCAGGGTTCCCAGGTCGCGCAGCCCCTGGCTGGCGGTCCAGGAAAAGGCATGCATGCTGGTGGCCGTATTCGATGTGCCCACTACTACACCGGAATCGTTGATGGCAAAGGCTGCACTGTAGTCGCCTCCGGGCAACGTGCCAAGATCACGTATGCCGCCCTGCCGCTGCCAGAAAAAAGCGTGCGTCTCAGCTCCATGTGGATATCCGGATGCGCCCACAGCCTGCCCTGACGCATTCACAGCATGCACGCGCGCGCTGCCAGCGTGCAGAGTACCCAGATCGATCGCAGTGTATGTCTGTGCGCCGGCTCCGCAGGCCAGGACGCAAATCACCACCGCGATCATCGGTAATCGAATGTTTTGGCCGCGCGTCATGATTCATCTCTCCTAGAAGCTTGTAAACGTGAGCGACGCGGTCGCACCGCTGGCCACGCTCGTGGTCTTGCTCTGCGTGGTATGTCCGGTCTTGGACACGGTGACCGTATACGTACCCACGGGGATCCAGTTCGTCGTGAATAAGCCCGTTGTGCCGGTCAAACCAGTTACAGTTGTTGCGATGGCGCCGCCGTTGATCGTGACCGTGGCCCCGCTCACCACGGCACCGGTTGATGTGACAACCTTCACAGATATTTTTCCGGCAGTCGCGAGCGGAATATTGAGAGTGCTGGTGGCGCCTCCGGTCACGTTCGCAGCCAGAGTTCGCGGCAGATAACCGTTTGCGCTCGCTGTGATGTTCTGGGTTCCGGCGGCGACATTGCTCAGCGTATAAATGCCGCTGGCGTTGCTGGTGGTCGATCCGCCGCTCCAACTGACAGTGGCTCCGGCAAGGGCTGCGCCATTCGATACGTTGGTTATTTTCCCCGTGACTGTTCCGCCGGCAGGCGCTGCTGCGAGCGTAAAATTCGCCGTGGTCGTGGCTCCGCCGTTTACTGTAACGCTCTGGGTCACGCTCTGGAAGCCGCTGGCTGAGGCCACAAGCTGTACTGTCCCCGCGGGAACGCCGGTGAGCGTGTAACTTCCTGACGCATCGGTGGTGGCTGTGCCTCCTCCGTAACCTACGGAGGCGCCCGCAATCGCCGCGCCGGAAGAGTTCTGCACTGCTCCCGTGATCGTTCCGCTGCTTGAAACCAGGGTGATCGCCGGCGCCGCCGTTGCGGTACCCGCGACAACGCTGACCGTCGTCGATCCTGATTTAAAACCAGTGAGAGAAGCTGTAATTGTGGTTTGACCCGCGGGCAAATTATTCAGGGCGTAACTGCCGTCAGCGGCCGTGGTCGTGTTTAACCCGCTGGCGCTTACTGACGCACCGGAAAGTTCTGCGCCATTACTGTCGACCACCTGGCCTGTGACGTTACCGGGATTCACCGGCTGTATCTGCAAGGTAGGGGCTTGCGTGCTTCCGCCCGCAGTGACCGTCACAGTCTCTGAGGCGCTTTGATATCCACCAAGCGCCGCGGTGAGAGTGGCCGAACCCGCTGGTACTTGCAAAGTGTAACCGCCATCGGCGCCTGTGATCGCCCCATTGCCCCCGGACGAAACAGATGCACCCTGGATCGGCGCGCCTGACGTGTTGGTGACCTTGCCGGTTACCGTTCCGTCAGTCACGGCGCTGGAAGAAATCTGAACCATGCTGCCGACGGAAGGTATGCCGGTCCCGTTCAGGATAAAGAGCAAATAATATCCCGGAGGTGCAAGGTTGGCGTTGGCGGGCATGGCCACATTCAAACCGGTGCTGGTTTTGGTAAAGCCAAGACGCATGAAGCACTGGCTCATATCGTTGGTATGCGTAGTTGAACCGGCGCGCAAGAGCGTGACTTGGCTGATAGAAGCCGCATCCGGCGTGCCGACGAACACCGATTGTCCATACCTTGCACTGCTAGGCGCGGAGGCAATGCTCGGACGAGCGCCGGCAAGCAAATATGGGGGCGAAAACAACTGAGCATTTGTCCCGCCAACGTTTCCGCCGGCGGAAAGCACACGGCCATCAGGCAAGAGCAGGGCCGTGGAATGATATCCACGATATTTGGCGATGCTTGCCATTACCGTGAATTGCCCGGTGGCTGGATTCCACATTTCCGCCGGCAGAACCGGTGTGGAGGAGTTATCGAACCCACTGCCACTGCTTCCGCCGACGATTAAAATTTTTCCGTCGGGCAGGATCACAGTGTTGTGCTGCCGTCGCGCAAAATGCATGGCGCCGGTAAACTTCCAGACTGGAGTCGCGGCGTTCAGATCAATGATTTCAGCCGTCGCTGTGGGCGGGTTCGCGCCGCCTACTACCAGGACTTTGCCCGCGTCATACATCACCGCCGGACCATAGTCCCTGAAGCCGGTGAAATTCAAAACTGCTACGTTGCTCCATACCCCGGTGCCGGAAGTGTTTAGATACCGTGTCTGGCGGCTGGGCCCCGCATTGAAGACCTTGCCGTTCGGCGCGACCAGCATATTGGGATAAAGAGGTTGCGCGAGTTGTGCCGTCGTCAGATTGCGCCAGGTTCGGTTCGCCATCTGGAAAACCTGTGGCAGCGGATCCACGTTGGTATTTGAATTAATGTCGCCGGAGACGACCAGCACGTCGCCGTTCGGCAGGAGCGTAGTCGTCGGGTACCATCGGCCGGCATTCATATCGGGCACGGCGGCAAACGCATTTTTTGCGGGGTCATAAATCACGGCATGCGCATAGCCGGTGTAATCAGCAATATGCCCACCTGCGAGGAAGACTGTCCCATCCGCCAACTGCGTGTGCCCAGCGCAGAACAGCGCGTAGGCTGAGGCTGCCGTGGTGGTGAACGTATTGCTTGCCGGGTCCCAGAGGTACGGTTGCAATGATTCAGAATAATAGGAGATGAAAAATACTCGGCCGTCCGGCAGCAAGGTCGCGTGCACGGCTCGAGTGGGCCAGTTGGCTACGGCGGACCACTGGCCTTGAGCGGTGGCTTGGGCGTTACTGCGTACAGCTACCGGGGGAACGAGCAGAAGCAGGACGAAGGCAAACGCCCCTTTGCGAACAAAAGGGCATGCGTGGCGCACAGTGAAGGATAAGATTCAGCAACATTCGGCAGGGTTGTGCGATTTACCCGCATGGTTACTGCTTTTTCATGATTTGAGGTTTTTGGTGACGATGAGCAACTCTCGTGGGATAAAACGCTCAACCAAAAGACCTATTTTGCCGGCGGCGGCTCAAGTCGATTATGGAACTTTGACGCCAGACGCTCCGCCGCTTCCACCAGGTTGTTTTCTTTGGCCTTTTCCTTCATGGCGAACTTCACGCTCTCGGTCGCGGTCCACAGACCGCGTTTGTTCCGGGCATCGAAGACGGTCATCTTTACGTCCGTTGGCGAAATGTCTTTTCGCGTGGAGCTGGATTTTTCCTCGTGTCCGGTCTCTGGGGAAACCTTGGAAGAACTCGAAACCTGGACGCCGGAATCTCCCGTGGAAGAAACTTCAATGATCAGATCGGCTTTGTCTGGCGTCTCCACCAGCATGAATCGTCCCCAGCCTTCGAGTGTGGACTTGATTACCTCAAACGGAATTCTGCTGCCATGGGTCCGCACAAAAAAGACGTTCCTGGCCGATGCCAATCGCATGGACGGCGTCTCTATCACAGGCTTTTTTTCTGGAGGCTGCTGTGCCGCGGAGAGGCCCGCGCCGGCAATTATCAGCATTGCCACAAGACCAAATTCTGCCAGCCGGCGATCGGCCATTTCCGCCTCCAGGAACTCTTACTCTATGCAACGGCCCAGCCAAAGGCAAACTCTCTTGCCTGAAAATCTTAGTCCCCGATGAAATGTTTCCTGGCTTTGCCGCTCTGCATCTCAGATTACAATAGCGTCTTGTTTTATGGCTGACCGTCTGTATCTGAGTATCTGGTTCCCCAGCTTCCAGGAGCAGGAGATGATGCCGCGCCTACTCTCCGTGCTGAAGCAGTTCCCTTTCTCCGCCCAGGGCGCGGGCATCGGATATCTGGCCGTGCGCAGCATATCCTGGGACGAGCCGCTGGTCTTTGAGCAGACCTTTGACTATCGCGCTGACCCTGAGGTTGCCTTGGCCCTGGCCGGCGAGTTTCTGCATGAGGACAATGCTTACGAACTCGACATTCTCTGGGACCTCTGGGTCCCACAGCAGGAAGGCGATCTGGACGAAACCTGGGTACTGCGCCCCCAGACCGTCAAGATCATCGCTTTCGGAACTAAATTCGAAGACGCCACCTTCCAGCAGAACGGCCATATCCAGGTCGACTTCGGTCTGGACGCTCCATTCCTCTACGAAGAAGCAGACTTCACCAGCATTCTGGAGCAGCGCATCAAGGCCAACGTGCACAAGCTTGTGGCCTTCACCAGCGCGGTGGAAAAGAACTGCGGCATCAGCGGGCGCGTGTTGTGGTCAGAGTCAGAAGAAAACCTGGCGCAAAAGCTGATCGACCGGCTCCAAAAAGTGCAGTAACCCAAAACCTTGAAACACAAAGGAACAGGGGAAGCAGAGGAATGGAAATGAATGAAATATCTTCGGCAATCATTGCGGCGCATTAAAGGTACATTCTGCAATCGGACCCGGAGTTTTAGAAAGTGTGTATAAAACGTGTCTCCATCATGAGCTCAGACGCGCTGGTCTGAATGTGCAAGCCGAGGTTGCACTGCTTGTTGTATACGACGGCCTGCAAATGGATTCGGGTTTCAGAATCGATCTTCTCGTGGAAAACACCATTATCATTGAGCTCAAATGTGTAGAAGCCCTGTTGCCCATCCACAAAGCACAGCTTCTAACTTACCTGCGACTCGCGAACAAACCTCTGGGTTTATTACTCAATTTCAATGTTGTTCACATGCGCGATGGTATTAAACGAGTTCTAAACAATAAATATTGTGTTTCAGCGGCTGCTGGACGAAGTTAGCCCGCTCTATACGCTGGCCGCTATCTCCACTTTCCTCCTTTTCCTCTGTTCCTCTGTGTTTCAAAGGTTTTGGGTTTTATTTCGTTCTTCCTGCCTCCGTCTTCAGCTCTTCCGCGGCCGCTGCCTGTGCCGCTGCCAGTCGTGCGGTAAGCACGCGATAGGGCGAGCAGGAAACATAGTTCAGTCCCAGCTTGTGGCAGAACTCCACAGATGCCGGATCGCCGCCGTGTTCGCCGCAAATGCCGATCTTTAGCGTGGGGCGGCTCTTGCGTCCTTTCTTCACCGCTATATCCATCAGTTCGCCCACGCCTTCCTGGTCGATGGTGGCAAAGGGATCGCTCTTCAAGATGCCCCGCTCGATGTATGCCGGCAGGAATTTGCTGATGTCGTCGCGCGAGAAGCCGTATGCGGTCTGCGTGAGGTCGTTGGTGCCAAAACTGAAGAACTCGGCATCGCGCGCAATCTGGTCAGCCACTGAACACGCGCGCGGCAGTTCGATCATCGTCCCAACAAGATACTCCACGCGTGCTCCCTTCTCTTTGAAGACCTGCTCGGCCACCTGGCGAATGATGGCGCCCTGGTTCTCCATCTCTTTCATCATCCCGACCAGCGGAACCATGACTTCAGGGAACACTTTAATTCCGGCCTTGGAGACGTTCACCGCAGCTTCAAAGATGGCCCGCGCCTGCATCTCGGAAATTTCCGGATAGGTAATGCCCAGTCGGCAGCCGCGATGTCCGAGCATCGGGTTCAGCTCATGCAGCTCTTCCACGCGACGCAGCAGCTCGCGCGCCTCCTGCAATCGCGGCGACTTGGGATCTTTGATCTCAAGCTGCGCAATCTCCACCATCAACTCTTCGCGGCGCGGCAGGAACTCATGCAGCGGCGGGTCCAGCAGGCGGATCGTTACCGGGAATCCGTCCATCGCCTTGAATACGCCTTCAAAATCTTCACGCTGCACCGGCAACAGTTTGGCCAGGGCTTTCTTGCGCTCGGCTTCCGTGCGCGCCAGAATCATGTCACGCATATGTCCGATGCGGTCTTCGGCAAAGAACATATGCTCGGTGCGGCACAGTCCGATTCCTTCCGCGCCAAAGCTGCGCGCGGCAATGGCGTCACGCGGAATGTCGGCGTTGGCCCGAACGCCCAGCTTGCGGAAGGGCTCTGACCACTTCAGCAGCGTTTGCAGATCGGGATCATCAGGCTTGGCCGGCACTGTTCCGAGTTGGCCCTTGATCACGCGGCCAGTGGTGCCGTCGAGCGAGATCCAGTCGCCTTCTTTCAGCCTGAGCTCGCCGACTCGCATTTCTTTCTTCTTGTCATCAACTTCAATCTCGCCTGCGCCCACAATGCAACATTTACCCATGCCGCGTGTGACCACGGCAGCGTGGCTGGTCATGCCGCCGCGCGAGGTCAGAATTCCCGCAGCCACTTCCATGCCGTGAATGTCTTCCGGAGTGGTCTCGCCGCGCACCAGGATCACCGGATTCTTCTGTGCTCCTGTACCGGCCGCTGTTACGGCGTCGTTCGCGGTGAAAACGATCCGCCCCACGGCGGCTCCCGGAGATGCCGGCAGTCCTTTCGCGATCACTTCCGCCGCGCCACCCCGCTCGTCGAGCTTGGGCACCAGGAAGTCATAAAGCTGGTTCGGCTCCACGCGGAAGATAGCTTCTTCCGGCTTGATCAGATTTTCATTCACCATGTCCAGGGCCACGCGAACGGCGGCGCGTCCGGTGCGCTTGCCGTTGCGCGTTTGCAACATATATAAGCGGCCTTCCTGGATGGTGAACTCAAAATCCTGCATGTCGCGATAATGTTTTTCCAGGCGCGTCGTGATGTCGCGCAGCTGGTCATAAACCTGCGGCATCAGCTTCTGCAATTCGCTGATGTGTACCGGCGTGCGTACTCCTGAAACCACATCTTCGCCCTGGGCGTTCATCAAAAATTCGCCGTAAAACTCTTTCGCGCCGTTCGCTGGATTGCGCGTAAAACCCACGCCAGTGCCGCTGGTCTCTCCCAGATTGCCAAACACCATGGCCTGCACGTTGACGGCCGTGCCCAGATCGTCAGAAATGTTGTTGATGCGGCGGTAAACCTTGGCGCGATCGTTGTTCCATGAGCGGAAGACGGCATTGCGCGCGCCTGTAAGCTGCTCCAGCGGGTTCTGCGGAAAATCATGCTTGGTGTGCTTGCGGACAATCTCTTTATACTGCGCGATCACTTCTTTCAGATCGTCCGCGGTGAGGTCGGTATCCAGTTTTACGCCACGCTTGTGCTTTTGCCCGTCAAACACTTCCTCAAATTCGGCCTTCGGGATATCCAGCACCACGCTGCCGTACATCTGAATCAGGCGACGATAGGAATCGTAAGCAAAGCGCTCGCCGCTCCTGCGGGCCAGCGCTTTCACGCTCTCATCGTTCAAGCCCAGGTTCAGAATCGTGTCCATCATTCCCGGCATGGAAAACTTCGCGCCCGAACGTACGCTAACCAGCAGCGGGTTCTCACCTGCGCCCAACTTCTGTTGCTGCAACTCTTCCAGGCGCGCGAGCGCGGCCGTCATCTGCCGTTCCAGCAGATCGGAGACCTTGCCGGTCCTCATGAATTCGCGGCACGCGGCGGTCTGAATGGTAAAGCCGGGCGGCACAGGCAGGCCGGCATTGGTCATCTCCGCCAGGCCGGCGCCCTTGCCGCCCAGTTCATCTTTCATCTTGCCGTTGCCTTCGGCGTGGCCGGCGCCAAAAAAGAACACGTACTGTGTCCCCGGTTGTGGTTGCATCGCCGCCTTGGTCTCAGGTTTGGAAAGAGGGGTCACGCTCATTGGCTGGTCTCCTGGAGGAAAGATGAAAGCTGAATTGCAGGCCGCATTGGGGCCAGTATGTAATCCTTTTATTTTACCGCGCGAGAGCTGACCATGCGAGTCTCAGCGTTGTTAAGATTTGAAAAAACCTTCTCTGCGCGATTATTGCCATTGTCACTCCGTTTGCAGATCAATCGCGCTTCATTTTTCGGCTCGACGGCTTCGATTTGGGCCATTTTGCCGCGGTTTGATGCCTCTACACCGTCCAAAAAACTGAGAACCCCACGACCGCTCCCAAGAAACAAAAGCACTTCTTCAACCGGCTTCCAATTTTTCTGCGCGGGGTGCCCCCTCCCCCCTATGTACACCCAATTCGACCCAAGGTCACCCAAGACGACCCAAGGCTGAGAGATCAGGCAGAGGGTCACAAATCCTAAGTTTGCAAATCGCTGGTTCTTGGTCGCCTGCCGCGCGATGTTCGTAGATGACTGCCTTCTCGTCTGTGCCTCTTTCGAAAATTTCGTTACCTCAGAGTTGCCATCCCGAAAGGTCCGTAAATCTGGGCTGCGTTTCCTTCAGCAGCCAATAGGACCCGAGGGATCGGCTCCGCTGCTGCCGCGGGACCTGAAGATAGATTTTCATGCCTGTTTGGGACCGGCATCCCGGTCATGACGACTCCGAAAGTTCGACTGTTTAAAGATCAGAAATTGAAAATTGAAGCCTTTCATGCTCCAGTCCCGCGACGCGGGACGAATGATAATAGCCCGGCCACGTTTCCGAGGCGCGCTTGCGCGCTGAGGAATAAGTGCCGGGTTACAAACAAAAATGACCAATCCGCTCTGCCGAAGGCCCGCGCGCAGCACAGCGGAGCGCCATAGAAACGCATCATCATTGTATCGCTTTTTATTCGCTAATACAAGGAGGAATGATTGCGGCTACTTCGATTCCACAACCAGCTCTGACAAATCTGCGATCGTGTTGAAAGTCACGAGCAAATAGTTCAACACCCCGAGCCTGTTGGCCCGAACCTGAGGATCTTCCACCATTACCATCACCTTGTCGAAATACAAATCGACTGGCGCGCGCAGCCGCGCCAACTCCTTTAGCGCGCCGGCGTAGTCCTTCTTCCCGAAAAGCTGGAGATAGTTTTGGCCGATCCCCTGCATCTGTTGCCAGATCTCGGACTCCACCGCCGTCGCTTCGAATTGAACGCCGGCTTCTCGAATCTCAACCGATTTCTCCCGCGCCTGCTTGATGATGTTCTTGATTCTCTTAAACGCGATAAACAGAGGCGCAAAATCAGCCGAAGATCTGACTTCTTTAATGGCTTCAGCCCGTGCCACGGCATCCACAACATCGTCCGCACCGGCAGCCAAAGTTGCGTTGACCACGTCATAGGCCAGATCCCGCACATCGCGTAGGTAGAACTCCAGGCGCTCGCGGAAGAAGGTACTTATCGCCTGAGTGTAGATGTAACCCATGGACGTAAATTTCTTCTCCGCTTCACTGAAACGGTAGCCGGCACGAGCATCCGCCATAATTTGAGTAAGATTGAGCGGCAACTTATGCTCCACAATTGTCTTCACAATTCCATTCGCTTGCCGCCGCAGCGCGAAGGGATCCTTCGATCCCGACGGAACCAGCCCCAGCGCAAACATTCCGGCAATGCTGTCTGCTTTGTCGGCAATAGAGAGCACCGCACCTTCCAGCGTCCTCGGCGCAGAGTCTTCCGCAGATTCAGGCTTGTAATGGTCGTAAATCGCTATGGCGACATTTTCCGGCAAGCCCTGCGCCTTGGCGTACAGCCCGCCGACGATCCCTTGCAGCTCCGTAAATTCCTTCACCAGTTCCGTGGTCAGGTCGGTCTTAGCCAGCTGCACCGCCTGCAGGACCGCGTCTTCTTCCACTTTGAACCCTGCTTTGCGCAAAGAAGAGCTAAGCAGCGCCCCGGTCTCACTCATGCGCTCTGCCTTGGCATAATAGCTGCCCAGGTCTTTCTGAAACGTAACCGCCTTCAGCATCTCGACGCGATTCACAAGTGGGATCTTCTGATCGGTGTCCCAGAAGAAACGTGCATCATTAAACCGTGCTCGCAGCACGCGCTCATTGCCATGGCGAATGAGTCCGTCAGGATCACCGTCAGTATTCAGCACCGCAAGAAAGTGCGGAGCCAGCTTGCCGGAAGCGTCTTCGACGGCAAAGTATTTCTGGTGATCGCGCATCACCGTGACCAGAACTTCTTCCGGCAGGGAGAGAAACTGCTTATCAAAGTTGCCCAAAATCGCCGAAGGCCACTCGGTAAGGTTCACCACGGTCTTCAACAGTTCGGCATCTTCTCGCCAGCGCGCACCTGGCACTGTACGCGTAGCGGCGTCCAGCGCTTTGCGGATCTTGTATTCGCGATCCGCATTTACAACCATGACATGCGCGCCCTTCATCGTCTCTGCGTATTGCGAGGGCGAGGCAATGGAAACATCTTTCAGGCCTAGAATGCGATGTCCACGTGACTGATTGCCTGCCTTCACACCGCCGAACTCCAGCGGGATGACCTCGCCATCGAGCAACGCCACAATCCAGCGCACCGGACGCACAAACCGCTCCGGCTTGCCCGCCCTCCAGTACATATTCTTGGGCCAGTAAATCGCGGCAATCTCTTTGGGCAGGAGTTCTGCCAGCACCTGCGCGGCCGGCTTCCCCTTGTTAATGACTGTCGCAGTCAGGTACTCGCCTTTCAGAGTAGTCACCGTTTGTAATTTCGTGACCTCCACCCCGGCTTTTTTGGCAAACGCGTGTGCCGCCGGCGTCGGCTGACCATCCTTATATGCGACTTTGGTGGCCGGGCCGGTAAGCTGCTCCTGGACGTCAGGCTGCGCGGCGGGAATACCAGGCACAAATAGCGCCAGTCTGCGCGGTGTGGCACAGACTGGAAACCCCAACCCTGTACTTTCCGGAGCAATCGTAGCCAGCGTTTTCTCGACATTGAATAAAGATTCGCGAACCAGCAATTCGACCACGCGCTTTCCCAAACCAAGTGACGCACTCGTCAACATTCGA
>Ga0137395_10000231_pt1 | contig 21592 bp, 19 predicted proteins | sample czobulk216metaG_FD_108283 | JGI IMG/M metagenome (GOLD analysis project Ga0137395, IMG submission 108283) | Vadose zone soil microbial communities from Angelo Coast Range Reserve, California, USA - czobulk2.16 metaG | ecosystem: Environmental > Terrestrial > Soil > Vadose zone | place: USA...
GCCGCCGTTTCGGTCGAACGATACGACGTCGGCGACCAGAACGTTCGAGCTATCAAGGCTCCCTTCTACCTCGACTTTTACGTTGAGGGCGAGATCGGCCTCCGTGCCGTTGCGATACACCGTCGCGCTCGTGGTCGTGACCGGCTCGCCTTCAACGTCAAAGTCAGTGGCCGAGGCGAAGCGGGTGATGAGACCCTCACGCTCCATGTCCCCGTGAGCGCCGGCCTCCTCCGCGTCGCTCATCTGCTTGTCCACGCTCGTTGCGGTCAGCGTCGTGGTGCCTGCATCGAAGCTCGTTCCCTGGACTTCGACGAGATCGCCGTTGGCCGGCTGGCCACTGGTAAAGCCCGTGAGATTCGCGGCCGAATAATCCACGATGAGGGCATTGATCATGAAGGTGTGCATTACCGTATCTACGCTCGCCACCGTTCCCAGGACCTGCAGCGTTCCGGCCGAGGCCTCGCGCTCGATCCGCGTCGCGGCGATGGTGCCGTCGGCGGCGGTCATGCCGCTGACTTCGACGAAGTCGGAGGCTTTGAGCCCCGTGATGTCGGCGGGCTGAACGTCCGAGCTGAAGGAAGTACCGGCGTCGATGGTCACCGTCTGCCCCAGCACCGTGATCGTGTTGGTGCCGATGGTCGCAATCGGACCTACGACGTTCTCCTCAACATCGACGCTGTCGGCATTACCGGTTGCGTCGCTGGCATTTTTCGAGCCCTTGACATGGGCGATCTCACCAACCTTGAGAGCCGACTGTGCGACGACCTGGCGGTTCTTGCGGATCGTGGCGCTCGTCGTCTTAAAGTGAACCCCATTGACGTAGATGCTGCCGAAGCCGGTGATCGTGCCGGTCGCCATGAGCGGCGCGCTGCCAGGGGGGGTCGTGCTGGACATGCCGCTGCCGCCGCCGCAGGCGACGAGGGCTGCAGCCGCAGCGAGGAGGATGGTTGGGACTAACTTGTTCATGATGCTCACCTTATCGAAATGGCTGTGTTGTTCGTCCGGGGGCTTTTCGAACCCCGGTTCCCGCTTCGGCGGTCCAGCAGTCGTTCCGGCGTGGGACTCGCTGACCCTTGGCGGTACGGCCATATATGAGACACGATGTCTCATATGAGGCAACATGTCGTCGTTTGGCGCCAATATGATGTAACATAACGCTGAGGACCTGTGTGGCGTCATCCACAGTGGATGTGAATAACCAGTGCTGTCGACGACGTCGATCCGAGGCTCAGACCCGTGTTGCCTTGACCCCATGGGTCGGCGCCCCGATGGCCGCACTTTCAATGTTGGCATCCGGGCCGAGGTGCAGGCGGTCTTGACGCCCACGCTGAGAAATCAGCCGAGCGGAGCCGCCCCACTAGGCTTTGGAAGCCGGCATGCGGCAGCTCGCCGAGCGGGAACAGGCGACGGCGAAACCAAGCGCCAGGTCCGGCCGGGGGTAGTACCCCTCGATCGCCACAGCGCTTTACCTGATTTTTTAGGGCGGATGAAATTAGCTAAAACGCCTGCGGCCAACACCGCGTGCGCCCGGCCGAGGTTTCCCGAAACCCGCTGTCCCACGCGACCAACGACGGGTCCGTCGGTCATGCGACACCGCCCCGACGCGCGCGGCAAGAACACGGATCTGCCGAGATTGATAAACAGGCGCGCGCGAATTGCTGCTGTGCACTCTGTATTAAGTTGAATCATCCCAATGCGTTGAGCAGGGAATAGCCCGTGCTGCGCGAGGCAGGGTCTGGGCCTCGGATCCACGTCGTCGACGGCACCGAATATTCATGTCCACTGTGGAGGTCGTCACAACACATCCCGCTGGTCACGCGTAGGATTTGCCGGAACCCCCAGAATAGAAGAACGAGGACAGATGGCGGGTCGGGTCTTTGCGAATTGGGCTCCCAAGCGACGAATCCCTGTGGTGGTGGTGCTGCTGGCTGCCGCGCTGGTGCCGCTACGCCTGCCTGCCAGTGACGGCGGGGATGACTCTTTTCTACTGGGATTCCTGAGCGCGCGTGGCAGTGAGCGTTTCGACGCAGATCGGCCGAGCGGTCGACCGGCTCACGGGGCGGCCATCGCTGACCTCCTGTACACCTTTTCCCGCGGCAAACTGCGGCTGCTGGCCGAGGGTAGCGTTGCGACCGACGATGCGGAGATCGATCGCCTTCAAGTTGGATGGGAGCCCGTTCCGGACACCCTGGTGTGGCTCGGCAAGTTTCACCAACCGGCAAGTTCCTGGAACTTCGGTCACGACCACGGCCACTATTTGCAGACGGCCATTTCTACGCCGGCGATCGAGAAGTGGGCGGACGATGCCGGGGTACTGCCGCAGAACATCACTGGGGTACTTTTCGACTCGCGCCGGCCGATGGGATCGGCGGCTATCCAGATCTCGCTCGCAGCCGGCGTAGCGCCAAATCCCATTCAGAAGGACCACCGCTCCTACTGGGTGCGCCCGATAAGCGATGGCCGTCATCAAGGCGGCTGGAGTGCGCGCCTCGCGCTGTTGCCTGATTATATCGGCAGCAATAGCGTCGGACTGCTGGCGGCTGAGCACAAGCTCGATGCGGATGATTTCGCAGCGGATGGCTTCCTCAACGGGGCGCGCAGTGTTGATGAGACCGTGTACGGAGCTTACGCTGACGGTGACTGGGATCAGTGGAGTCTTCACGCCGCGGTGTACCACGTCGACCTGTCGCTACGGGAGGCGGCTACCGCGCGTAACGAGAGCTTCGAGGCAGGATATGCCCAGCTGGAGCGTCGGTTTGCAGACCGGTATACGGCGTTCTTCCGTCACGAGGACTCCGCGAGGACACAGGAATCCAGCTACATCCACGCAGTTCAGAGGCACTTTGCGGTTCGCCGCTCCCTGGTTGGTGTGCGCTGGGATTTCGTCCGGCACCAGGCGATTACGGTGGAGATGTCGCGCACCACGACGCTCGCCAACCGGTTCACGACGATCAGTTTGCAGTGGAGCGCGGTCGTCCCCTAACGGTCTGCGCAGATGCCGACCGGTGCCATACGGGGAGACGCCTCGCTGCCGACATTCACGGCCGCGGCTGCGGACAGGAACATGCCGCGCGATAAAGAGAAAAGCCTACTCCCCCAATGGAACGTCGCCATACCGTGAAGCCCGCGCAGTGGGTCCTGATTGCCGTCTTGCTCCTCTGCGGGGCGTCGACAACCCGCGCCGACTCGGTCGTCCTCATCGTCAGCGCCCGATGCCCGATTCACGAACTCGAATCCGGTGAGTTGCGCAAATTGTTCATGGGGTTTCGCGTAGTCAGCGGCGGCGTGCCATTGCGCGCCGCGCGTAATCGTAGCGATCCTCGCCTGGACAAGATCTTTTTGCAGAACGTCGTATCCCTATCAGAGCTCGTGTATGAGCGGCAGCTCTTGACCCGAAAAGTGCGTGAGGCCACTGCCCTGCCAACGGATTTTTTCACAGACGACGAGTTACTCGATGCAGTCGCTCACGATCCGCGGACCGTCAGTTACGCCTGGGCAACGGCGGTGGCGAAGCGATCGGACGTGCGGGTGTTGCGCATCTTATGGCACGATTAGACGTCGGTCTCGCGCAACGTACCGTGGTGGCGGGCGTGGCCGTCCACCTGTTGACGTTACCGCTCGTAACCTGGGTATTGCTGGTCGTGGTGCGAGAAGCCCAGACCAATAACTTCGTGCAGCATGTCCGAACGTTTGCGCGCGGGGTGGCTGATGGATTCGAGATTGCACCTGTGCTCGGCGATACGAACAAAACCAGCAAACTGCTCGATTCGGTCATTCTGACGGGTGAGGGGGTCTATGCGGAGCTGGCCGACAACGGCCGCCGCACCGTAAGTGCGTTGAATCATCCTGGCATCTCCTACACCGGCCGCCAGGATCTGGAGTTTTCAGACCATCCCGATTCCACCTATTTCATCGTCCTGCCGATCAACAAATCGGGGCACGATGCCGAGGTGAGATTGGGCTTTGATAAACGCCCGACGCTGGACGACATCGCCGAGGCACGCGAGCGGATCGTGGAGGTGCTGATCTCGTACGCCGTTCTGTCACTCGTCATGGCAGTCGTGTTGGTGCAGTATCTGACCCGCCCGCTGGCCAGTCTCGGCGAGTCCGCCCGTCAAGTCGCCTCCGGCGACCATGAGCGGCGCTTATCGGCCAACACGACGATACGCGAGGTGCATGATCTTGCCGCAGATCTGGAGAAGATGCGCGCCGAACTGGTCGGAGTCAACGCGAAACTGCGGACGGAGATGGACGAACGCGCACGGGTCGAGGCGCAACGGCAGGCGCTGGAGTCACAGCTGCGCCGCCGCCAGAGACTGGAAGCGCTAGGCACGCTCGCTGGCGGCGTCGCTCACGAGATCAACAACACGCTCGTGCCCATCATGTTGTTTGCTCAGACCGTCCTTGACGCCCAGCCCCCGGACAGCCCCTCTCGCGAGGACCTTCTCGGCATCCTGCGCTCGGCGCGTCGCAGCAAGGAAGTCGTCAAGAAGGTACTCACCTTCAGTCGGCAGATGAACTCCGGCAAGCGCGAGCGCCTCGACCTCACGGAACCGGTGGAGGAAGTCGTTCGCTTATTTCGTGCTTTGACGCCCCCCGGTATCTTGGTTGTGAAGTGCATTGAAGGGCACTGCCTGCCAGTGATTGCTGATGCGACGTTGATCAACCTATTGACCATGAATCTCTGTACTAATGCGCTTCAGGCCATGGGCGCCACCGGGGGGACTTTGACGGTGGGCCTTGCGCCGCTGACGGCAACGGGTCTCGAGCCCGCCGGCGTCGCCGCAGGCAATTACATGCAGCTACGTATCCAGGACACAGGCCACGGCATGGATCCCGCAACAATGGAGCACATTTTCGAGCCATTTTTCACGACCCGAGCTGCGGGAGAGGGAACCGGATTAGGGCTGGCGGTTGTCCATGGCATCGTTGAGAGCTTGGGCGCGATTTTGTTGGTCGACTCCAACCCCGGGGTCGGAACGGACTTCAGGGTGCTCTTTCGGGTAGCGGAGGAGCAAACGGCTTCACAGCGAGCCGAGGTACGACATGACATCTCCTGAGGGTTCACCTGAAGACAGGTCTCAGACCAGCAGCACAGTCCGTATCCTCGTCATCGACGATGAGTTGGACCTGCTGACGGCGTTGAGCGGCACCTTGCGGCGAGCAGGCTACCGCGTACGCACGGCACACAGCGCAGAACGAGGCCTGGCGCTGCTCGAGCAAGAGGCAGCGGATGTGCTAATCACGGATGTCATCATGCCGAGGAAAAGCGGCATCGACGTCATCACCACGGTCCGCACGCTATACCCCTCGACCCGCGTGATCGCCATGTCCGGCGGCGGGAGCTTTAGGGCCTCGGACTATCAGCCGGGTTCGATTACCACCTCTGCCTACCTACTGGTATCTGAGCGGGCTGGGGCGCACGCAGTGCTCGCCAAGCCGTTCGAGGCCTCGGAGATCATAGCGGTGGTCCGTCAGGTACTGGGCCCCTGAGCCCGAGGGCAGAGAAGCGAAGATCCCGGGACGCTCGAGGCGGGTCGCTTTGCACATCCGCGCGAACTGTGCGACTGAGCCCGATCGTGAGCGATTCTGGTGCAGTGTGACCTACGGTACAAACAGTATCGACGGCGCGCGTGCCTACGCGTTCTACTCGGGTGGCCTGCTGCAGATGAAGCCAGCACGGCGCTTAGAGCTCGGAGTCGTACAGGTGCACGCATGAAGGAATCGGCCCTCCTCGAGGACCCGGCGCTGCCCGCGCTCGCGAGCGGGCGTCACGACGCGCTCGCCGCCGCACTGGCCCGCGTCGGACTGCCGGGCGCTCGTACCGTCGCTCTCTTGAAGCACCACCCGGGCTCGCGGTGCACCCTGGCGATCGCGGCGGGCACGGATCGCTACGTCGTGAAGTTGTTCGCCGATGCGGCCCCAGTGCTCGCTCTGTCCGCCGTTCATCAGGTGTTGGCCGGCGCCGGGCTCGCCTCGGGCCGGGGGCCGACCGTCCCCCGGCTCGTCGGCGTGGACACCGACGCGGCACTGCTCGTCACCGAGATGTACGCCGCCCCTCCGACCACCGCGCTCGTCGAGCGGGGCGAGTCCGACCGGGCAGGACGGCTCGCCGCTCAGTGGCTGCGGGCAGCGGCCACGCCCGGCCTCACGCTGGGTGATCCGTACGATCCGCCGCACGCGCTCGAAGACGTGCACAGCTACGTGTGCACGATCGGAACCGCCGCCGGGGAACTCGGTGGGCGGGCGGGCGCTGTGCGCGACCGGCTCGCAGCCGACATCCCGCCCTCGGGTTACTCCGATTTGCGGCACGGCAGCTTCTATCTCAGCCATGTGTTCGACCTCGGTGATGGGCCCGGCGTGATCGACTGGGACACATTCCGGCAGGGACCGGTCGAGGTCGATGCCGGGATGCTGTGCGCTATGGCCGCCCGCTGGGCGGTGCACCGGCCAAACCATGCCGGAGCCGCTCAGCGCGCCGTCGCCGTGTTCCTCGACGAAGTGCATGACCTTCTCGACCCTGCCCGGCTGCGCTGGTACCGGGCGGCCGCCCTGCTCAAGTTCGCCTCGTATCTGGCCCGCCGCCGCCGGCCCGACGGGTGGGCGGTGAGCACAGCAGCGCTCATCGGCAACGCCGAGATGGTGTCGGCGTGAGCGCGCCGGAGCGGACCATCGCGGTCGACAACGCCGCTGTCCTTGCCATTACGAGCGACGTGATCGCGCGCTACTCGGGGTCAGCGCCGGTCAGCGCCACGGTGCAGGTGTTGAAGGACTTGCCTCTCCGCCTCGTCGCCCGCTACGACCTCGCGCTCGCCGACGGGACGGCGGCGTTGGTCGTCGGCAAGTGGTATGCGATAGACCGGGGCGCGGTCGTCACGTCCGAACTGGAGTACCTTGCCGGTATCGGTCTAGCGGTCGCTCCCCTGCTCGGCTACTGGCCCGCGGTGCGGTTGTTGTTAACGGCCTGGGTGCCCGGCCCCATGCTCACACACCTGCTCGCGCAGCGGGCCGACACCGCCATCGCGGTCGCCCGAGCGGCAGGTCGCTGGGCAGCGAGACTCCACAGCAGCGACATGCCCACACCGCGCTCGTGTGGCCCCGCCAAGCAACGGGCGTCGCTCGGCCAGTGGCGGGATACCTCGGCCGAGGTTGCCGAACTCGCCGATCGCGTGGCGCGCGCGCTCGTCGGTTACGACGATCCCGGCCGTCCTGTCCACTACGACCACCACCACGAGCAGGTAGTCGAGTCGCACGGCCGCGCGGTCGTGCTCGACCTTGACGAAGCGGGGCGGGGTGACCCGGCGTTCGACGTGGCTCATTTTCTTGCTCATCTCGAGTTGTTGGGGCTGCAGCATCACAGCGATCCCGCCGCGTACAACGATGCGGCCACGCACTATCGAGCCGGATACGCCGAGACGGCAGCCTGGCCCGGTGACGACGGCGTCCTCGCCGCCTTCGCGTGGTGCAAGCTTGCCCGACGGCTCATCCATCGGAACGCGCCAGCGCGCGACATCGACTACGCGTTGGCGGCGGGCGGGCGTGCCCTGTCGGGTGCCTGAAGGATGGCCCGCCGGCGTCGCCGCAGATCGAGGTGATTCTTCGGCAATACCTGGATCCTTGATCGATGTCTGGACAAGCTTGATCGATGTCTAGACAAGTTGGTCGAGCACCACGAGGAAACTGTCCGGGTTCACTAAACAGTCACAAAACAGCCCGTCTACGTTCTCGACCCCACGATCGTCCTACTGAATCCAACCTATGGAATGCCAGCTCTCCCCTGGGTTAGGGCGGGTTGCGCTTGTGATAAATCTACGTCGAATCGACGAGCGTTCCGCCGTCGCCGCCTAGAACAACAGTCTGCCGTCGCATTGGGACACATAACATAATATGAGTGACGCTCCAAACAGCCATGGTACTAGCCAGACCGCCGAGCGCGAGAACGCGCCTCATGGCGTGTCCGGCGCGTGGGGCGGCGGTGCGGCTCGGACTGCTGATTTGCTGCGAACCCCCGGCGTTTCCCAAGTGCGCCAGAGTCGCACCGACCGCGACCCGCGTGTCTGGCCGGCGGAGGCTTGCTCCAGCGCGGGCGTGAAAAGGATTCTCGTCTATTCGCACGACACGTTCGGGCTTGGCAACATCAAGAGAATGTTGGAGATCTCCAAGCATCTGGTTGCCGCTTATACCAATGTCTCGGTGCTGATCATTTCCGGCTCACCGATTGTGCACGCGTTTCGTATCCCACCGCACATCGATTACATCAAGCTCCCTTGCCTCACCCGAACGCTCGACGGTCTTTATGACGTGAAGTTCCTTGGGCTTGGCTATGAAGAGACGATCCGCATGCGGACGACTCTGATCACGAGCGCGATACTGGACTTCTCCCCGGACTTGATTCTTGTCGACAAAAAGCCGTTCGGCGTGAGTAATGAACTATCCCCGGGGCTGCGGCTCCTGCACGGCCGTGGCGCCCTGCCAAAGGTGGTTCTGCTGCTTCGTGACATCCTCGATAACCAGGAAACGACCACCTCTACTTGGGAGCGCAACCATTATCACGAAGCGGTGCGATGCTTCTACGATCGAATCCTCGTAGTCGGGTCACCGGAGATCTTCGACCTCGCAACGGAGTACAAATTCCCGGCTTCTAGCGAATCCAAGCTGCAGTTCTGCGGCTATCTACGGCGCGATCGTGGATCGCAGACGCGCGCCCAGATCAGGGACGAACTTGGAGTTCACGACGAACAACTGGTGCTGGTCACCGGCGGCGGCGGCGAAGATGGCTACCAACTGCTGGCCAACTATGTACAGGGATTCAATGATCTCCCCAAGGGGACGAGGATCAAAACGCTGTTGATCTGCGGGCCGGAAATGTCCGAGCAGAATCGGCGCCGTATCCGGGACGCCGCGGCCCATTCGGGGCTGGTAATCCAGGATTTCAACAACGACATGATGGGCTGTATCGACGCGGCCGATTTGGTTGTTTCCATGGCCGGATACAACACCGTCTGCGAAATACTGAGCCTGCGCAAACGAGCGATCGTCGTGCCACGCGTAAGGCCGGTGCAGGAGCAATGGATGCGTGCGGAGCGCATGGCGCAACTGGGCCTGCTTCGCACCATCCATCCGGACCACGTCACACCCATGAAGCTGATGCGTGCGGTTACAGAGGAACTCAATGCGGACGACGGCTGGCCGCAAAGGGCCTACGCAGTGGATCTGGACGGAATGTCGCGCGTCGCGACCATTCTGTATGCGCTATTGGACGACAGCGCTCCCGTATCCACGATCGCGGTGACTTAGGGGAGGCGCTGACGGTGGCGACACAATCCATAGTTTCAGGCGCGACGATTGGGTTTCTGGTCAAAATCTACCCCAAGATTTCGGAAACGTTCATCCTCGAGGAACTCCTGGGGCTGGAGCGTCATGGCCTGCGGCCGCACATCTTTTCAATGCACCAACCCACGGACGCTGTTTCTCACGAAGCGAACGGGGCGGTGCGGGCACCGATTACCTACCTGCCGCCAGCTGGCGTGTCGAACACAATGCCCGGAGTCAGAGCACACATTGCCTTGATAGTGAAGAGACCGTGGCGTTATCTGCAAGCGCTGCTGTTTGCGTTACGACGCGAGGAGGGCGGCCGGATGCGCGCATTTTTCCAGGCAGGATACCTCGCTAACCGGCTCTCCAAGGCCGGCATTCGTCACCTGCATGCTCACTTTGCAAGCGAGCCCGCTGGCGTCGCAGAGCTGGTCAGCAAGCTCGCCGGGATCTCGTACAGCATTTCCGCTCATGCGAAGGACATTTATCTGTCATCGCCCGGCTCCTTGCGTCGCAAGATCAATGGAGCCCGTTTCACCGTCACGTGTACCGAATACAACAGAAAGCATCTTGTCGGCATCGCAACGCCGGAGGCCACGGTGCTGCGCATGTACCACGGGATCGATTTGGACCGTTTTCAGCGCGGACCTGTCGCCGAGCGCGCGATCGGGGTGCCGCTGCTGTTGAGTGTCGGCCGCCTTCGAGAGAAGAAAGGATTCGCCACTCTCATCGAAGCGTGCCGACTCTTACGTGATGCGGGGACGGTCGTGCGCTGCAAGATTGTCGGATATGGCGAAGAGCACGACGGGCTCGCGGGCCTTATCAGCCGCCATGGGCTGAAAGAGGTGGTGCAGCTCGCCGGCAAAATGACCCAGGCCGAATTGATTGATCTATATCGCAACGCGACCGTGTTCGCCTTGCCCTGTCAAGTCGCGAGTGACGGTGATCGGGATGGAATACCCAACGTATTGCTGGAAGCGATGGCCATGGAGCTGGCGGTGGTCTCGACGAATGTGTCCGGAATACCAGAGGTCATTCAGAACGGGATCAACGGGCTGCTAGTGAGGCCGGGCGATGCGGCAGCGCTGGCGGTCGCAATCGGTCGCCTGTTGGACGACCCCGCATTGCGCCGGCGTTTGGGCGAAGCGGGCCGCCATACAGTCGCGACCAGGTTCTGCAGTGAGGACAATCTTCAGACAGTTCGGCAGTTGCTGTTGGCTGCGTCCCGCGGCGTTGGCGAGGGCGCTGGCAATTACGCCGTGGCACGTGAGAGGTCTCCTTTTCTCCGCCATAGAGAGCGTCGGCGTCACCGCCCCAACGGGACGGGGCAGAGCGGATGAGCATGGACAAGGTCAGACACACGCGACTGCGGCAGCTCATCATCCGACACGTGGTGCAAACGAGGTCGAGCATTGCGCTCGCGGCCTTGTGCCTGCTGGGCGCGCTTCTCATGGAGTTGCTCGCGCCGTGGCCGTTGAAGCTCATCTTTGACCAGGTGTTAATGGGCAAGCCGCTTGGGCCGTCATGGGCGTATCTCGGCGCGCTGTTCCAGTGGGGGCCGCTACCCGCAGTGGCCATCCTGTCCGCCTCGGTGTTTCTGATGGTCGTGGTGGGCGGTGCGTTTTCCTACGGGCAGGTCTACCTGGTGACCAAATCCGGCTATCAGCTTGCCGCCAAACTGAAGACGCAGTTGTTTTCCCACCTGCAGAGACTCTCGCTTGGGTTTCACACCCAAGCGTCGTCGGGCGATCTCGTAGTGAAGATGGCCAGCGACACGACAGCGATCAGGGATTTGTTTACGGACTGGGGTATCCGGGCCCTGTACCAGTCCTTGGTGATCGGCGGAATGCTGGTCGTCATGACCGTCGTCAATTGGCAATTGGCCTTGGTCGTGCTTGGCAGCGTCCCCGTGCTGTTTATCGCCCTTGCCAGGCTCAACCGGAAAATCAGGGCTTCGATCACCCGGCAGCGCAAGCAGGAAGGACGTATTGCCTCCCGCATGAACGAGGTTCTCAGTGCCATCGCCATGGTTCAAGCGTTCGCTCGCCGCGAGTTTGAGGACGATCGTTTTGAGCGGGAAGCCGCGCGAAATCTGGCGGAGGGTATCACTTCGGCGCGCACGACTGCGGTTGTTACCCGGGTGATAGAGGTGGTATGCGCGTTCAGTACGGCCGTTACGCTCCTGTTCGGCTCCTGGCAGGCATTCAAAGGCTATATGACACCCGGAGATCTGTTGATCTTCGTGTCCTACCTGAGATCCATATACAAGCCTATCCGTGATCTGGGGAAGGCCTCCATCAGAGTGAGCAGAGCCTCCGTCTGCGCTGGCCGCATCGAGGAGGTGCTGGCGATTGAGGAGGAACCGCGTGACGCACCGAATGCGATTGCGGCCACCAATCTTAGCGGCGACATTGTCTTCAGGAACGTCTCCTTTGGGTACGACGGAAGACATCAGCTCCTCGACGACGTGTCGTTCCACATTCATCCGGGGCAGAAGGTCGTGTTGGTGGGCGCATCGGGCACTGGGAAATCCAGCCTCATCGGGTTGATCCTTAGGCTGTACGAGCCTCAGCACGGCGCGATCATGATCGACCGCGTCGATGTGAGGGACTACCAGCGCGAGTCCCTGCGCCGCGGTATCGGGCTCGTGCTCCAGGATTCGGTGCTATTTGCAGCCAGTATTCGCGAGAACATTGCCTACGGACGGCCGGAGGCGGGCATGGACGCAATCGAGGCGGCTGCCAGGCACGCCCACGCCCACGACTTCATCATGGCATTGCCGGACGGTTACGACACGACTGTCGGAGAAAGAGGTTGCACACTCTCTGGCGGTCAGCGCCAGCGCATCTGTCTTGCGCGAGCGCTAATCAAACAGCCGTCCATTCTTATCTTGGATGAGCCGACGTCGGCCGTCGACCCGGCATCGGCGTCGATGATTCACGATGCGATCGACAGGGTTCAAGCGGGCAAGACCGTGCTCATGATTTCCCATCAAATCTCGCGCGACAGCGACTTTGATCAAATACTCACGCTGCGAGATCGCAGGATCTGCGTCAGCGTCCCGCCGGAGCATCGCATCAGACTGGGAGGCACAACGTGATGACAGCCTATCCGGTGCTCCTGCTCTATTGCCAGCGCTGCGTGAGAGTGGGGCCTTGGGCCCGCTCGTTCAGTCGCGCCACGGGGGCTTTCGCATGAACCACTGGCTCAGCCTACGGGATGCTCATGTCCGCCCTGTCCAGCCGAGGTCGGCGCAGGTGCCTACGCCCAGTCTCGTTCGGCGGTCGCCCGATGCTGTCAATGGGCGTCGCGTGCGCCACGGTTGGTGGTGGGCCGCAGCTTGTGTTGCCACACTGGGCACGATCGGAGCGTATTGGCACGCCGGCCCTGCGCCGCGGACCCAGCTCCTGACCGCCTCGGTGGTGCGTGGTCACATCGAAAATGCGGTGCTGGCTGCCGGCGTGCTGCAACCGTCTGAGTTCGTCGACGTCGGCGCTCAAATCTCGGGACAGCTCAAGCGCTTACACGTGCGATTGGGCGATAGAGTCGAGAAGGGGCAGTTGCTGGCGGAGATCGACCCAGTCATCAGCGCCTCGCGGGTGGTCGAAGCCGAGGCAACGCTTGCCAATCTGAGGGCTCAATGGGATGCCAAGAAAGAGCAACTGGAACTGGCGCGCCTGCAGAAGGCGCGCAGTGACGAACTATTGAGGCAAGGCGCGACGGCGGCCAGCGACTCTGAGATCGCGAATTCGAACTACAAAGTGGGGCGCGCCGGACTCGCAGCGCTCGATGCGCAAATCAATGAGGCCGGGGCGGCCCTCGAGACCGCGCGCGCCAATCTCAGTTACACGCGTATAACCGCCCCGATGGCCGGTGAAGTCGTATCGATCAGCGCGCGGGAAGGGCAGACTCTGAATGCGAACCAACAGGCGCCGAACATCCTGCGCATCGGCGAACTGCAAACCATGACAGTTGCGGCGCTGGTTCCCGAAGCCGATGTGTCACACCTGAAGATCGGCCAGGAAGTGTACTTCACCATACTGGGGCAGGGCGAGCGCCGTTGGTACGGCAGGCTCAGGCAGATACTGCCGTCCCCAGAAATTATCAGCAACGTGGTGTTCTACAACGCGTTGTTCGATGTCCAGAATCCGCAGCGGGAATTGAAAGTTCAGATGACCGCGCAAGTGTTCTTTGTGCTCGAGCAGGCGAGCAACGCTCTCTATGTGCCGTTGTCGGCGTTAGGGGCGTCGAAGCCGGAGCAGGCTGACCAAACTACGGTGCGACTCCTTCAAGGCAACGGCCGCATCGAGAACCGGGCTGTCAAAGTGGGCATCAGGAACCTCGTCGCGGCGCAAATTCTGTCGGGTCTGACGGAGGGTGACACCGTTGTTGTGGGACAAGTGGATCCCACGGGGGGCCACAACAAGACGGGCCCCGTTCACAAAGTCAACCCACGATGAGCCACGCGTTACTTGAACTGTCGGGTCTGGGGCGGGAGTTCCGCTCTCCGACTGGCCGCATCGCCATTCTGAGGGATATCAATCTGACGATCCACCCCGGCGAGTTTGTCGCCATTATGGGGCCGTCCGGGTCTGGCAAGTCCACGCTGATGAATATCCTGGGTTGCCTCGATCGTCCCAGTACCGGGAGCTACCGAGTCAACGGGCAGGATACCGCACTGTTGGATCCCGATGCCCTCGCTCAGCTGCGCCGCGATACGTTTGGCTTCGTCTTCCAGCGCTACAATCTACTCGCGGATCTGAACGCAGTGGAGAATGCCGCGATTCCGGCCGTCTATGCCGGCGTACCCGAAGTCACACGCACGCCGCGCTCGGTGAAATTGCTCGAACAGCTGGCACTGGGCAACCGACTTCCCCATCGCCCGAGCCAGCTGTCCGGTGGCGAGCAGCAGCGAGTCAGCATTGCGCGCGCCTTGATGAACGGCGCGACGACAATTCTCGCTGACGAGCCCACAGGCGCCTTGGATAGCCAGACCGGAGACGAAGTCCTGCGAACCTTGGATGACTTGAATGTTGGGGGCCGGACAGTCGTCCTGATCACTCACGATGAGCAAATTGCGCAGCATGCACGGAGAATCGTCCGGCTGCATGACGGGCGCGTGATCTCAGATCAGGCGCTGCCGGCCAGGGCTGCGTTGCCCAAAGTCGCTCTGCCAAGTCGCCTCAATCACGACGACGCGTCCGCCTCCGCTGCCGTGGTGTTCGGTGAGGCGCTACGGATGGCGTTGCGGTCCCTGTTGCACAATCGGCTGCGCACGGCACTGACGATGCTAGGCATCGTTATCGGGGTCGCATCGGTGGTAGCGATGCTTGCCATCGGAAGCGGCGCCAAGAAGGAGGTATTGGAACGTATTCAGGCGATGGGAACGGATCTCTTGGACGTCAAACGCGGCTTGGCAGCCGTGCGCGGCTCCAGTAAGGGCATCGTCACGCTGACGCCAGAGGATCTTCCGCTGCTGACGAGCCTGCCCGGGGTAGTCTCTGCCGTACCCGAAACCAACGGCACCGTGCTTCTCCGCTACGGGAACAGGGACTTGGAGGTTCCGGCGGTGGGTACTAGCGACGAGTTTCCAACCGTGCGCAATTGGCCGCTTCAGTCGGGCGTGTTTTTTACCTCGGGCGACGTTAAGCGCTACGGCTTGGTTGTAGTACTGGGCGACACCGTAGCCCAACAGCTGTTCCCGACGGGCGAAAGCCCGAGTGGGAAATACGTGATTCTTGGCAACTCTCCCTTCCAAGTGGCTGGGGTCATGACTTCGAAGGGCATTTCGAGTCGCGGCTACGATCAGGATTACCAAGTGTGGGTCCCCTATACCACTGCAGCCACTCTCCTCTTCGGGTACCGGTACTTCGGCGACGTCAATGTAAAAGTCAGCGATGCGTCCGTGATGAAACAGGTAGAGCGCTCCATTCACGCAGTCTTGATCAAGAGTCACGGCGCGGAAGATTTCAACATCCGCAACATTGCGGACCTGATCGACACCGCCAACCAAACGCAGGATACGTTCACCAGTCTACTGGCTGCTGTCGCTGTCATCTCCCTGATTGTCGGCGGCATAGGCGTCATGAACATCATGTTGGTGTCGGTCGTCGAGCGCACCCGCGAGATCGGTATCCGCATGGCGGTCGGCGCCCGGAGCTCGGATGTGCTACTGCAATTCCTGACGGAGGCGGTCGTAGTGTGTGCAATCGGTGGGTTGCTTGGCGTCGTCCTCGGCATCGCGGGTGCTGTCGCGACGTCGAGGTCCATGGGGTGGGTCACCGTCATCAGCGCTGCGCCTGCAGTGCTGGCGTTTGGTTGTGCATTTATCACGGGTATCGCGTTCGGATATCTGCCTGCCAGAAAGGCGGCGCGCCTGAATCCGGTACAGGCGCTCGCGTGGGACTGATCGTGACCGTGAACGCAATTGTTGGCGTCTCGCTCGTGGCTCTTGCGGTAGCGGGCTGCACGATGCAACCGGCGTACGTGAGGCCCCCAGTAGCGATGCCGAAAGGCTGGCAAAATGCTGAAGCCGTGGGCAGTACGCAGGCGATGTGGCCGAGTCGCGTGTGGTGGCTGGACTTCGGCGACTTCACATTGTGCGAGCTCGAGGAGACGGCGCTCGCCAACAATCATGATCTCAAGGCGGCATTGAGCCGTATAAGGCAGGCACGCGCGACGGCCCGGATAGCGGATTCGACTCTCTATCCAACCGTGGACGCCAGGCTGCACGGTGAGCGCAGGAGCAAACTGTCCGGAGCGGACCGATCCAATGTCTTTGACGCGGACTGGAGTGCCGTCTACGACCCGGACCTATGGGGTGGGTTGCGCAATTCGCGACGGGCCGCGCAAGCTGACGTGCTGGCCGCCTCTCAGGCCAGCGCGAACGTTGCACTGGGGCTCACGTCGGACGTGGCCGTTTCCTATTTGCAGCTCGCTTTGCTGGACCAGCGAATCGACCTGGCCCATCAAAATTTAGCGGCGGCACAGAGAATCGACGCAATTGTCAAGATCCGCTATCAGGCTGGCGCGGTCTCGGAGTTGGACGCAGCGCAGTCGAAGGCCAATCTGGCGACCATTGAGGCCGGCGTGCCGGCGTTGGAACAGAGCCGGCAAGAGACGCTGAACGCGTTGGCGATCTTGGTCGGCAAGATCCCGTCCGAGCTGACTGTTGAGCCACCTCCGTTGACCCGCTTGGCGGTGCCCGCGGCAGTGTATGTTGGGATGCCGTCCGAGTTGCTGCAACGTCGGCCCGACATCCGAGAGGCGGAGGCGATTCTCATGAAGGCGCACGCGAATATCGGCGCCGCCCGCACCTTGTTGTTCCCGAGCATACTGCTGACCGGGCAGGGTGGTTACGTCAGCGATCAGTTGAGCAGTCTTGTCAGGAGTTCCAACGGTATGCTGACGTTGGGCGCCAGCGTGCTAGCGCCAATTTTCCATGGCGGCAGCCTGCGAGCCAACGTCGACCGATCTACCGAGCAGTACAATGAAGTACTGCAACAGTACCAGCAGACGATTCTGGCCGCCCTGCGGGATGTCGAAAGTGCGCTGGTGGATCTGCAGAAACTGGATGCCCAAGAGACGCTGCTACAGGAAGCCGAGCGGCAGGCAAAACGCGCATTCGAGCTGGCAGAAATACGCTATCGGAGCGGGGCCATCGATGCGATCACTATGCTCAACGCACAGAACACCTGGCTCAACCTGCAAAATTCGGTGCTACAGACGCACTTTGGTCGATTGAGTGCATTGGTGAGCCTCATCAGGGCACTGGGTGGCGGGGGTCAAGACTAACTGAACTTGCACGATGTGAACTCAGATTCTGTGGTCAGCCCAGCGCTTCAGCAGCTTCAGCGTGCGACTAGCGGATGCTGAATCCGCTGGTCGAGACGTCCACGGCTCTCGGGTCCTTCCGTACTTCCGGCGTGGCAACCCGCCACGTCGGTGCAAATGGCACCCGGGGCCTGCTTGTGGTTGTCCTTGGCCCCAGACATACACGAGTGGGGTCTTCGGGACCGTCACGAACAAGCGCGTCATCTACCAGCGAGCTAAGGGCTGGTTCAGTGGCGGATCGCGGGAGGACATCCCGCTCAAACATGTGACTTCGGTTCGCCTCGACATCACCCGGCACATCCTAGGCGGCGCCCTGTTCGCGCTCATCGGTCTGTCGCTTTTTGCGGCGCCTAGCGGAGGCGGCAAGCTAATCGGCGCCGCGCTAACCGCGCTGGCGGTGCTGCTCCTCTGGGGCCCGCCCGCCGTCGTGGTCAACACGGCCGGTCAGGACAAGAATGCGTCACGCGGCTGGCCTCGGGAGCGCGGTGTTGCCGCGGACTTTGTGGAAGCTGTCCGCAAGCAGCTTGTCAGTCAGTAGCCGTTGTCAATTTGCCCTTACCGCGCCAGCAGCTCGAACGGCGATAGCGCCGCCTAGTAGTACCGCGACCCCGTAGCCATTGCGGGCGCACAGAAGCGAGGCGAGGCGGATGTGCAGGCCTTTCAAGCGATGAGCGAGAAATGTACGACTCAGTGCGTGGAAGCAGGTCAAACCGCACCCTCGGACGATAAGCAGCGCGCTTGCGTTGAGTCATGGAAGGCCAAGGACTTGCTATCGCGGATTAAGACGTGCGAAACGCCCTCGTGGCAACCGTTCTGACAGGTCCCGCGGCATCAGGAATCGTTCAGGGGCAGGAAGGCGCAGCCCATGCTTCAGGCCCCAGGGGAACCACGGTAATCACATTGCCCGCTGTCGGGCTTGCTGATACGTGGAAGAGTTCGACACCGCCGCTGGAAACCGGGCCGTCCGTATTGACACGAAGCCCCAAGTCGTCACGGAGCCTACGCATCACGACATTGTCGCCGTCGGAAAACGGAAGAACTCGTCCGAGTACAACGACCGCCGTGCCGCTCCGCAGTCGTGTTTGCAGGAGTATGGCACCACGTACTGCATCCGGAACCGGCGTGCTATCTGTTGTGTGCGCGGCCCCAAAGAGTATGTTCAACACCAGCTTGTGACCAATTGGCGTCTCAATCGCCAAAATGGGTTTGGAGACCCTTGTCTTCCGCACCTCCCACATCGGACGAACTCCGTCGCCTATCAGCCACGAAATTTCAAGCGCGTGGCTCCAGTGGCCACCCGGTAGGAGTAGGGGCGCCGCGAGATTCACTCGCTTATCGGCAACCGTAAGAGACTACTTGCCGGTCGCGTGAAGGCTGACCTTCAACCCCGTCACGAGGTTTCGATTCGCGACGTACACGTCATCACCGTTGACCCACATCCTCCACGCCGAGGAAATCAGCCTGTCAAAGCGCCGCGGCGCGACCAATAGCCTGGGTCCCCGTCGCCGGTGCTGGTAGATGTCCTCCGGATCGAGCCGCACCCGAACTATTTCCATTGCGCGCCCTCGGGGTGGTGTGCAGAGTATCGCGCGCCGCGCTTAGGGCGTCACCACGGTTCGACCGGCGCAGGCTCTGCGGGAACTGCCAGTGCTTCGATGCTCAGGCAGGTAGATTTCAGTCTAGGTGAGATAATTCTGTCGCTGTCGACAGAAGCATGTCAGCGGCCTTTGCCGCTTGATTGAGCAGCATGGGAGAGTGAGGATGACTACAGGACGGAAACCTGCATCGGACGCGAGCAGAATCCTTCGCAACAAGCGTTCAACGCCAAAACAGAAGGAAGTCGCGGCATCAGACTTGGCACAGCGGCGAGGGGCAAATCGGAAGCCTAAGCGCTGATCTGTCGTAGGGACTTGATAGACAAGACAGCAACCAGGTGGATGACCATACTCCCGACGTGCTGTTCATCGCCGTCTGCGTCTATGGCCCTATGAGGCCTTACGTTGATCGGCTGTGAATCCATATCCGTAAGGAAGCCTACGGACTCGTGAGGACGGCGTTTGAGATTCACAGGATCATAGGTCCAATCACAAACGCTGCTGGAGTCGATCCGAACGACATGCACGATGGCTCCCAAGGGGATCAATGGGCGATCACGCTTTGCAAGTCTCTCGAACGCTTCATAGATCGCCGGGAGTAGTGTCGCTACCGTCAGCATCAAAGCGAGGCATCCAACGTGGCTACTCGCGGCCGTCGTCGGCATAGCGGTCCCGCCGGCGCTGGCTGTCTCTGGCCTTAGAACACATTCGAGTGCGGGTATTCCTCGGCACGCTCTCGCCCATCAACGAACTCCCTGAGCATCTGACGCGCACCGTAGACTGGCCTCTGTCCCCAGTTTCTCCAGGTTGGATCGGCTCACGTTCAGATTGGAGGTGGGCTTTCCCTAGGCACTCTTTTCCAGTTGCTCCAGGGAGTCTGCCCACGCCTGCATCATCTTGCGACGCTCGGGCAAGTACTTCGCGTAGTTGTAGGCGGCCCGGATCTCGTTCGGCTCCGAGTGCGCCAGTTGCCGCTCGATCGCATCCGGGTGCCAGCCCTGTTCGTTAAGCAGCGTCGACGCCATGCTGCGAAATCCGTGCCCGGTCATCTCCGTGTTCGAGTACCCGAGCCTCCGGAGCGCTGAGTTGACCGTGTTGTTGCTCATGGGCCGCGCGCGATCTTGCTCTCCGGGAAACACAAACCGTCCGTTGCCGGTCAGCGGGTGTAGCTCCCGCAGGATCGTGACTGCCTGTTTAGCGAGCGGCACAAAGTGAGGAGCTCGCATCTTCATGCGTGCGGCGGGAATGCGCCACTCGCCCTGCTCGAGACTGAATTCGGTCCATTCAGCCATTCGCAGCTCGCCTGGCCGTACGAAGACCAGCGGCGCGAGCCGCAGGGCGCAGCGCGTGACGAGAGAGCCGCAATAACCGTCGATCGCGCGCAGCAGCGCGCCGACGGCCTTCGGCTCGACGATGGACGGATGATGCCGCTCGACCACTGGCGCCAGGGCACCCAGCAAATCGCGCGTGATGTCACGGTCGGCCCGGCCGCTCGCAACGGCAAAGCGAAACACGCGTCCGCAATTCTGCAGCGCGCGGTGCGCCGTCTCGTTGGCGCCACGCTGTTCGATGCGTTGGACGACGGTGAGCAGCTCGAAGGCCGTCACGGCGCGAATCGGTTTACGGCCGATCCACGGAAAGATATTCGCCTCAAGCCGACGAATGATCTTGTCGCCATGCCCAGGGGCCCATGCGGGCGAATGCTTGGCGAACCATTCTCGGGCGATCGTCTCGAAGGTATCCGCCGGAGCAGGTGCTGGATGTGGGGTGCTGCGCTTGCGCTCCTCGGCCGGATCGATGCCGGAGGCGAGGTGCCGCCGCGCCTCCTCCAATCGCTCCCGCGCGATCTTCAGGCTGACATCCGGGTAGACCCCCAACGACAGTCGCTTCTCCTTGCCGCCTATGCGGTACTTGAATCGCCACCATCGGCCGCCGGAGGGGGCGACCTCCAGGTACAAACCGCGGCCGTCAAAGAGCCGATAGGCCCTGTCGCGAGCCTTCGCGTTGGTGATCTGGGTGTGGGTAAGAGCCACGGCTCTTCGTTCCTTGAAGTCGAGGGCGCCCTGAATATTCAGTTGCCCCCAGAGCTTCAAAATTCTTCGACCTGCCCCTGAAGATGCCCCCACCGCTGGTGTGCTGTCAAGAGCTGCTCGGCGAGAGGCTTCCAACAAGAATGTAAAGATAATCTACGCAAAATCAGTTAGGTATGAGAACTGTAGCGTAGGGAGGGGTGGCTGGGCGAAGCAGGGAGGGCAGCAGGGCTGTGGCCAGGGGCGGAATCGAACCACCGACACGCGGACTTTCGGTCCAAGTCCGAAAACGCCCTAAGCCATTGACCCTACATGTATTTTGCCAGGCGAGCCATGGAATATTCTTCGCAGTTACGCACGGGTAAATATCTGTTTTTGGTAGATACGGCCCCACGATATTCCAGGCTCGCGAGCGCCCAATCGGAACTCCCAAGCTTCCGATTCCTGGTGATTGGCTGCCAACAGAGCCGATCAGCGAGATTTCGCTAGTACGTCGAGATCTTGTCGGCCGCGACGCCAATGCGCTTGGCGATCACGGCGAGCGTTCATGATCCGGTTGACCCGGCCGGGGATGATGACGGGTCGGCAGATGCGGACTTGCTGGCAAGCCCTTTAACGATCAAGTCCGCCTCGATTTTCCGCGCAAGAGAAGCAGGCACGAGGGCGTTCAAGATGCGGTTCAGCCGGCCTGGAACGATTTTGGAGCGGTTTTTGAGCAGACCGCTGAGGCCCTCAGATACGCACTGCTCGACGCTCATCGGTTTCATCGGCATGGTCTTCGGATCGAGGCCGAACTTTTCGAGCACCGCTGTGTTCGTA
>Ga0137395_10000232_pt1 | contig 21536 bp, 19 predicted proteins | sample czobulk216metaG_FD_108283 | JGI IMG/M metagenome (GOLD analysis project Ga0137395, IMG submission 108283) | Vadose zone soil microbial communities from Angelo Coast Range Reserve, California, USA - czobulk2.16 metaG | ecosystem: Environmental > Terrestrial > Soil > Vadose zone | place: USA...
CATGGCATAGCCCACGCGCGCTCCGCTAAGCACGGACGAATTCATGGAGCCCAGCGCAGAGATGACCATCGCGAAAGTGATCCAGCTGGCGGCGGTGGCTCCTTTGATATGCGCAACGACGTCGGAGGCGATGTGCTGCGATGCGGCTACGGCTTCAAACGGCAGCACTTTCAAACAAGCGGCGCTAAAGAGCAGATAGACCACGGCGACGAATCCGACTCCGCCGACCAGCGCGCGCGGGAAATTCTTCTGCGGGTTTTCGACTTCGGAGCCGACGAGATTTAGGTCTTCCCACCCGTCATATGCCCACAGAGCCGCTGCCAGTGCCGCGAGAAACGCGCTGAAAATTGCGCCGGCTCCCATTCCCGCCGCGGGCCAGAACGGTTGCGGCCCGCTGGCCTGTGTACCTGCTGGCGCAAAAAATGCCACGCCAATCACGACGACAACGGAAGTGATCTTGATGGTGGTCAAAAAAATCTGGACAGCGCCGCCCAATCGCACGCCCAGATAGTTGATGCCGGTCATGATGAGCAGCCAGACGACCGCCAGCGGCTGCGCCCAGGTGAAAACGAAATCGTACGGCTTGATCCAGCCAGCAAGACCAGGAATAGCGATGTGAACCGTGAAGAGCGGAACGGCGATGACCGGGAGGAGAAAGCTAAGGAAGCGCATCATGCCGGCGGAAATCGAGGCCAGTGAGCTGGGGCGGCCGACGATGGAATGCATCCATCCAAAGATGAATCCGTAAACCGGTCCGAAGCCGCGGCGGAGGTAGGCGTACTCGCCGCCAGCTTCCGGAATCATCGAACCCAATTCGGCGAACGAAAACGCGCCAAAGATGGAAAGAATTGCGCCGACGATCCATGCCGCGAAAACGACGGAGACGCTGCGGCCTTCGCGGGCCATTTCCGCCGGCTTGAGGAAAATTCCGGTGCCGATCATGGTGCCGACAACGATAGCCGCGGACGCCCACGCGCCCAGGCCGCGCACCAAGTCCAGACGCTTTTCGTTCAATTTGTCCTCGCCTTCGCGTTCAGGTGCCCAAAGTGCCGTGCTGCTGCGGCTGTGAGATTCGGCTCGCCATTGAGCCGACAACAAAAGTGACGATCGCCCCAATCATAAAGAACCATGTAAACGCCACGTTCGTAAATCGAAATATGCATAAAATTGCGGCCAGGCCAACAATCATTCCAGCCAACGCGCCGCGCGCGTTTGCGCCGCGATCGAGCGTGCCCAGCAAGAAAAGCCCGAGCAAGCTCCCGAAGGGAAGAGATGCGACTGTCAGCCCGGCTTCGAGCAGGGGGCCCCACTTCACGAAGCCGAAGCCCATCAGGACCAGGCCCCACACGAGCGTCATACCGCGCGAGAGCCGGAGAAACCGGGCCGGGTCGGCGCTGTGTCCGCGTAGCTTTGCAAAATCAAGCACGCTCGAAGCCGCAAGGGAATTCAGCGAACCACTGGCGTTGGACATGGCGACGGCCACAATCGAAGCCAGCAGCAAGCCTGCGAGTCCGACCGGCATTTCGCGCACAAGGAATAGCGGAAGGATGCGATCGGTGCGTTCTCCAGGCGTTAACAGAGGTGCATGCTGCGCGAACACATAGAGGAGCACACCAATCAGCAGAAACGCGGTGAATTGGACAAGCACGATGGCGCCGCTGGCGAGCAGCGCGCGCCGGCTGTCTCGCTCGGTCTTGGCCGCGAGCAACCGCTGCACGATGATTTGATCAGTGCCATGGGTGGCCATGGTGAGAAAAGAGCCGCCGATGAGCCCGGACCAGAATGTGTATTTCGTGGAGAGATTCCAGGAAAAATCGAGAACTTGCAATTTGTGCCCCGCTGCGGCCGCCACCTGCGTCACTTCGCTCCATCCGCCGGGGATACGGTGCAGTAAAACGAAAAAGGTCACCGCGCTTCCGGTCAGATAGAGCAGCAACTGCGCGACGTCAGTCCAAATCACTGCTTTCATGCCGCCTTCGAACGTGTAGAGCACGGTGAGCGCGATGACGATGACGACCGCGAGCTTTTCCGAGGTGCCGAGCACGACGCTTACGACCAGGGCGATGGCGGAGACGCGGACGCCTTCGGCAATCGCCCGCGTGATCAGGAAAGTGCTGGCGGCGACGGCGCGCATGCGTTCCCCAAAGCGCTTTTCGATCAGCGCGTAGGCAGTGAAAAATTCGCCGCGAAAATATCCGGGCAACAGCAGCAATACTATGAGCATACGACCGATCAGATAGCCGAAGACGAGTTGAAGAAAGGCGAGATTTCCGCTGTACGCGATCGCGGGCGTGCCAATGATCGTGAGTGTCGAGGTTTCCGTGGCGACAATCGAAAACGCCAGCGCCCACCACGGCGCGGTGCGGCCGCCCAGAAAATAGTCCGTGGCATTCTGCTGGCCACGGCGGAAACGCATCCCCAGCGCCGTAACGCCAAGCAAATAGGCGATAACAATGGCAAGGTCGAGCGGATGGATGCGCATCGAGTATCTTTTCCGCCGCGAGTTTGGATGCTGCGGAAAAGTGCGTCGAGGATAGTGGCGAGGTGCAGCCGCGTCAAGAAAACTCTGAGAGGAGCGCGGACGGACCGCAACGCCTGCTGAGTTTTTCCGATTTGCGCACTTCGCGGCACTCGGCACTACGATTGCCGGGCGTTCTCGCATATCCTTTTCTCATGCGCTACGTTCTGGGATTTGACGGCGGGGGCACGAAGACGGACTGCGTGCTCATGGACGAAACCGGCGCGATTCTTGCGCGCGCGCGATCCGGAGCTTCGAACCCGACGACTTTTGGCGAGGGCACGTCGCTAGCGTCGCTCACGCAAGGGGCCGCCGATGCGCTGCGAGCGGCGGGAAAATCCGAGCAGGATTTGGCGTATCTCGTTGCGGGGATCTCGGGCGCAGGAGAGCCGGCTATGCGCTGGGCCGTGCAGTCGGGACTGCAGCCGAGGTTCCCGAATGCGAGAATCTACATTGCAAGCGATCTCGTGCTTTCCCTGGCGGCCACGGGAGAAACTCCAAGCGTTGTCGTGATTGCCGGGACGGGTTCGGCAGTTCTGGGGAGGACAGCGCCAGTCAAATTGGCACGTGCCGGCGGGTTTGGGCCGGTGATTGGCGACCCGGGGAGTGCGTACGACATCGGCAGGAAAGCCGCTGCTGTGTGCGTTCAGAAACATCTCAACAATGAGGCGTTTCCCTTGGGCGCGAAAATTCTTGAAGCATTTGGCTGGAAGTTTGACGAGTTTTTAGATAAGGCGCGTGCCGAGCCAGCAGCTGTGTTTCCAAGAATTTTTCCGGTCCTCGCAAGTGCGGCAGAAGGCACCGACGCAGCGGCGCGAACGCTCCTTACCGCTGGAGCGCAGGATTTGCGAGATCAGGCGCGCGAGGTCATCGAGAAGCTAGAATTGACAGACGCGAGTTTCTTTCTGGCTAAAACCGGCGGAGTGTTCGATGGCAGCGCCTTTCTTAGTGCTCATTTTGATAGCATTATCCGCGAGATTTCTCCGAAGGCAAGAATCGGTCCTCTGCCGCGCTCCGTCGCCGAAGCCGCGGCAGGTTTGGCACGGGAAGCGCTGACGAAACCGCTGGTGCTTGACGAGGGTTAGTCATGCCGGACCTCAAGAACAAAGATCGCGAGCGAGCGCTAATGGCCACCGGCGATGAGCTTGCCGGGCTGGTGCATCATCCCTCGGCCGACGTGCTCCTCGCCTTGCTCGAGAATCCGGCGCTGGACGAAACGCAAGTCTGCCTGCTGCTCGAGCGAAAAGATTTACCGGGAGAAATTCTTGAAGAAATTGCGCGAAGGAAGGCGCTGCTAAAAAGCTACCGGGTCAAACGGGCGCTGGCGTTTCATCCGCGTACGCCGCGGCTGGTCAGCCTGCGGTTGCTTCGCGATCTTTACTTGATGGACCTGGTTCAGGTGGCGATTTTGCCCGGCGTTTCCGCCGAGCTAAAGCGCAACGCCGAAGAGCAACTGATTGTGCGGCTGCCGCAGCTTCCCCTCGGGCAGAAAATCACGTTGGCGCGGCGCGGACCGGCGCGCGTGGCCGGTGCGCTGCTCACGGAAGGCCATGCGCAAGTGATCTCCGTCGTTCTAGACAATCCTTACATGACGGAAGCACAAGTTCTGAAGGCACTGTCCCGCGAAAAGCTTCCGGTCTCTGTGATTCCGGCAATCATTCAGCATCGCAAGTGGTCGATCAGCTACAACATCCGTCTGGCACTCATCCGCCATCCTTTGGCGCCGCTGGCGACGATTCTTTCCTATCTGCCGCAGCTTACGGTATCTGATCTGCGCGACTTGGCTTCGCCCGGCATCGTTCCGGAAAGCCTTCGCAAATATTTGCAAGCGGAGGTGCAACGCCGCATGCGCGCCGGAGAAAAGGCGGCAAGCGGGGGCACTCCAGCGGAGGATCCTCACGGGCCGAAGCAAGACTGAGTATCCGCTCTTCCATTCGCCGAGCATGTCACCTGGACAACTTGCCCGGCATCGAAGCTCACATTGCCGGGAACAAAACATGCGCCTCCGGCGTCGTATGTGTTGTGGCGGGAGAAGGCGTATGCTTGCAGCAGAGAGGCGGCGATCTCGCCCGAGCGCCGTGGCACGTAATCCCTGGCAGAGGGTTGCACCAGATTCATGGGCATTGGGGATCATCCCGCCCGACGACTCGAACGCCGCTGGGCGCCGCGCTACTCGTTCCGTGCCAACCTCGAGATCGAATGGGGCTCGGCGGTCCTGCGTGGAAGCACGCGCGACATCAGCGCGAGCGGAATGTTTATCGAAGCGGTCGATCCGCTGTGGGTGGGCGCCGGCTTCACCGCGCGGCTGACCCTCGATCGCCCTGTGAAACTCGACTGTTTCGTCAAGCGGATCGAGCCGGGCAAGGGCATGGGCGTGTCCGTGGCTCTCTCCGAATCCGAAAGCCACAAGCTTTTCCACGACCTGCTCTCCTCGCTCTCCACCCCCGGCACCTAATCCCGTTTTATACTAAATGTGATGACACGCTGCCTTGATTGCGGTTCCGAGCGGATTGCGGACCAGTGTCCCTCGTGCGGCCTAACTTCAGCGGCCGCAGAAGTCATGTTTCGCAGGCGCCTGCTTAAGCGCACGGCGATATTTTTGGCCGGGTCGCTGGCGTTTCCCTACGTCAGCCAGATTTATCCGCCGCTCGATTTAGACCTCATGCTGGTGTTCTTCGGGGCGCTCTTCTTTGTCGCACTGGCTATGGCGGTCATTCTCGAACGCCGGGCGCGAAATCACAGGGAACTCGAAGTGCTCAAGCGCGTGTACGTAGGATTCATTCCACTGCCGTGGATTCTCGCCGCTACATTGCTCGTGAACGGAAAGCTGGATTCGCAGAAAAACGTGGCCTATCACGCCACTATCGTGGAAAGCCGCTACAACATGCCGGGAATCGTCCGCGGCACACGGCGGCTGTTCGTTCGTTCCTGGCGCGAAGGGCAGGGAATCGAAAGGCTAGCGGTGGACTTCGATGACTACGACCGCTTTCGCGCCGGCGATTCGGTGTCTGTAGGCGTGGCGCCGGGCGCGCTCGGTATCCCGTGGTATTACGGCGTGTATGGCCGGTCATCTCTCACCGGCAAAGCTCATTCCCTGTAGCTCACTCCTTTTGGGGGTGAGGCTTTCCTTGTCTGCCGCGCGATGCCAACCCCCACCTCCCGACCCGGTCGGGATAAACTCCGGTCTGAGCTACAGCTCATTCAGTACGCCGGTTTGCCGTTGATGAGAATGGGGATTTGCAGTTCCAGGATGTGGCCGTCCTTGCCGAGGCGGAATCGCACCAGTTGCATGCTGCCGACGTCGCGCGTTTTCCACTCGGGAGTCTCGATTGGCTGGTCGGGCTTATCAGCCGGTGACCATTCCACGTCTGCGCCGTGTGGCTTCACTGTTTGTGGATCGATTTCGTAAGCCTCTTGCTCCTTCGTGTTGACGAGGAGATATCGCTTCCATAGGTGTACCAGCAGCAGGCCCTTTTTCTCCGTGTGATAAATGTTCCAGGACTTCGGCGCTTCGTCGTTGAATTTCACGATCGCGAACGCAACTGACTTCCAAAGAGGTTTCTTTTCGCCTGACTGTGAGCGAGCTAGTAGAGGGAAAGAAGCAATCGCCAAAAAAGAAATGACCAGAGCTACCAGCGGACTCCTGATCCTCAATTCCTAACCTCTGAGAACGATTTGTCGAGGAGCTTGATGGCTTCGTCGACGTCGGGTTTGGTGGTGTTCAGCATGGGGGCAAGGCGGAGAGTGTTGCCGTAGAGGCCGCCCTTGCCGATGAGCAGGCCATTCTGTCGCGCGCGCTCCATCACTTGCGTGGTGGCTTCTGGAGCAGGCTCTTTCGTTTTGCGGTCTTTCACCAGTTCGAGCGCCTGCATGAGTCCCATGCCGCGCACGTCGCCAATGAGCGCGTGCTTTGCCTGTAATCCTTCAAGCTTGGCGCGGAAATATTTTCCAACCACGTCCGCGTTCTCCAGCAAATTCTCTTCCTCAATTAGTTCGATGGTGGCTTTGGCCGCTACGCTGGTCACCGGATTGCCGCCAAACGTGGCGATGTTCGCGCCCTGGAAGCTGCCGGCGATTTCCGGCGTAGTGACGGTCAAGCCTACGGGCACACCATTGGCCATGCCTTTCGCGCTGGTGATCATGTCCGGAATCACTTCCCACTGCTCGATGCCAAACCATTTCTTGCCGGTGCGTCCCCAGCCGGTTTGCACTTCATCGGCGATAAACAGCGCGCCGTACTTCTTTACGATATTGAAAACAATCTTGAAATACTCCTTCGGCGGCGTGATGAATCCACCGACGCCTTGAATGGGTTCGGCGATGAACGCCGCGATGTTGCCGCTGGTGCCGGTTTGAATGAGGTTTTCCACGTCTCCCGCACAGGCCACTTCGCAATCGGGGTATTTCAAGTGCAGCGGGCAGCGATAACAGTAGGGATTCACGGCATGCGAAATTCCCACGCTGATGACGCCAGCTTTGCGATAAGGCGCGTGCGCGGTGACAGCTTTCGCGAGCGACGAGCCGCCGGAATAGGCGTGGCGCAGCGCGACCACGTCGAAACTGCCGGTGGACATACGCGCCAACAGGATGGCGGCTTCGTTGGCTTCCGTGCCGGAATTGGTAAAGAAACTCTGCTGCAAGTTCCCAGGTGTAATCTGCGCAATCTTTTCCGCCAACGCCACGATGTGTTCGGTGGGATAAAGAGTTGAAGTGTGCTGCAGCCGGTTGACCTGCGCGCTCACTTTGCTACTGATTTTCGGGTTGCAGTGCCCCACGGAGACAGTCAGGATGCCGCCGAAGAAATCCAGATACTTGTTGCCTTCCACGTCCCAAAGATGTTGCATTTCGCCGCGGTCGGCCACTAGCGGCTGCTGGAAATAATTGGTTACCGAGGGCCACAAGTATTTTTTGTGCTTGGCGACGGCTTCTTCGCTGCGTGCGCTTCGTGCGAGCTGGGATGCCGGTACAAAATGTGCAGGTGGAGTCATGAATGAGTCCTCGTGCGATCGATAGGACGCTTTGAGTTTACGATGGCGCAGAGGTCGAGGCAAGGAAGCGCGGAAGAAACAGTGGTCAGGAGACGCGCGTGAGATGATTCCGAGATTTGCAGAGCCGAGAAATGGCCGTTCGGCGGGCACACGTGTTTTCTTCTACGGAACCACGCCGCGGCGCTGTAAGTAGTACCTGACTAGTACTTCGTGTGCAAAATTGAACAGACATTAGCAGACCCAATCCCTAGCCTGAACTTGAGGTAACCATGACTGGGCCGGGGAGCAGTTCGGGGTTGAATGGGGCGGCCGCCCCGGCCTACGGAATCGCTTGTCATGTCGCCGAAATCAAAACCGGACCTGCAGCAAGTGGAACGAGTATCAGCTCTCGAGGCGCTTGGACTCAGGCGAACTCTTGTGCGCATCCTCTTCGTTCATCGCTTCCCGCAGAAGGTTGAACGCTGCCTCGATGAGCTCAAGAAGGCTCGCTTCGTTGTCAGCCCAGATGTTGTGGAGACTCCCGGGCAGTTCGCCGAGCAACTTCGTTCGAAACCCTTCGACCTTGTGATTGCCGAGCACCCCATTCCGAACTGGGAAGAAACGCAAGTACTGGATGTTCTTCGTGACGTGAGGAAGGATATCCCCGTCATCTTCCTGGTCAACGAACTGAAACGTGAAGCCGCCGCGAAGTTCATCTTGAAGGGAGTTTCGGATTGCATGGAACTCGACAGGATCAGTCACCTGCCGGTGGCCATTCATCGAGCTCTCGATGAAAAAGCGTTGCGCGATCAACGCGACCGCGCCGAAAAGGATTTGCGACGGTCAGAGGCACGGTATCGCGCCCTGGCAGGAAACCTAAGCTACGGAATCTGCCGCTGCGGACTCGATGGCGCGTTTCTGGAAGTAAACGAAGCGATGATCAGGATGCTCGGCTCCGAGTCAAAAGAAGAAGTCCTGGCTCAAGGCCTCGCCTGCGAAATTCTTCAAGACCCCTTTAGGCGGGCGCAGTTGCTCGGGCATTCCGATGCAAGTGCTGAGGTCGATCCCATAGAAATGGAATGGAAGCGCAAAGACCAGTCGAATCTGAAGGTCCGGCTAAGCGGGCGGGAAGTGCTCAGCGAGCAGGGCGAACTGGAAGCCTACGAGATCATCGCCGAAGATGTCACGCGCCAGCGAGAGGTGGAAGATCACCTGCGCCGGCTGGCAGCCAGCGATTCACTGACCGGGCTGGCCAACTATCGCCACCTCGTCGATGTACTTGATTTTGAGATCAAGCGAAGCAACCGCACGAACCGGCAATTCGCATTGCTGTTCTTCGATATGGACGGACTGAAACGAATCAACGACCGCCACGGACATATGGCCGGCAGCCAAGCGTTGTGCCGGTTAGCCGATGTCTTGGTCTCCTGCTGCCGGGGCATCGATACTCCGGCTCGCTTCGGCGGTGATGAGTTTGCCGTGGTTTTGCCGGAAACCAACGCAGAGGAGGCCAACCTCGTTGCACGACGGATCTGCGAAAGAATCGCCAATGATGGCAACGAACCAAGGCTTTCCGTCAGCGTGGGTGTTGCCGTATATCCCCATAATGGCGATACGATCGAGAAGCTTTTGCGCGAGGCCGATTCAGCGCTTTACTCGATGAAGGAGCAAAGGATGCCTGCGTTACAGGCCAGGCGCACCTCTGCTGGGCGCTGAACTTCCGTCCGCAATCCCATACCACCTAAAGAATGGGCTTGAGCAGTTCCAAGACGTTTATATGTCGGCGTTGTCCGTGTTCTAAATTGAACAGAAGGGTTCCCGGCCTTGCCTGATCATGCATACATGGCTAGAAGAGCAGCCTTAAGAGGCTCGCGCCGAGCGACGCTTGCCGGCGTTCAGAAAGAAATGGCCCTGCCGCGCGTGGCCAAGTCCGCAAGGAAAGAATTTGCACATCTCGGGTCAACGGTCCCATTAGCCAAACCGAGAAAGCCCCCGGCCGCGAACAAGTAACTTACGTTCATCAACCAGATAAAAACTTGTTATGAGCCATTTATTCTTGATAAAATGCCCTTCAAGCGGTGTGTTATGAAGGCAATCGCGAGTTCAAGCAAAAGGAAATCCAAACGAAAGTCCAAGGGACAGCAGCCCTTTGATGCGCAGGCATTTTTGGATTCCGCCGGCGTGTCCAGGAAGGTGGTGGTGTATCGAAAGTTACAGAAGATCTACTCCCAAGGTGATCCTGCCACAAGCGTGATGTACATCCAGGAAGGCGGCGTAAAGCTGTCTGTTGTCAATGAAGTCGGCAAAGAGGCGGTCGTGGCGATTCTGGGGCCAGCCGATTTCCTCGGAGAGGGATGCCTGGCAGGCCAGGAAATCCGCATGGGGTCGGCCACCGCGATTGCTCCGACATCCATACTGGTCATTGAAAAAAAAGAGATGATGCGGGTGCTCCACGCGGAACATTCGCTTTCCGACCGATTCATGGCTTACATCCTTTCTCGCAATATCCGCGTTGAAGAAGATTTGATCGATCAGCTGTTTAACTCCAGCGAGAAACGGCTGGCGCGGACTCTTCTGCTGCTCAGTTGTTATGGCCGGAAATCAGAACCTCAAAAGGTGCGTCCCGAAGTTTCCCATGAGATGCTGGCGGAGATGATTGGCACGACGCGCTCCAGGGTCAACTTTTTTATGAATAAATTCCGTAAGTTGGGCTTCATTCGTTACAACGGCGGACTCCAGGTTAATAGTTCCTTGCTAAGCGTTGTGCTGCACGAATAGACGCCTGGCTTCGCGCGGCCAATTAATCGTGCAATCTCTCTGTTCCGTTCGCATCCATATTCCTGCCGCCAGTCGTCGGCGACACCTCCGCTTCCTTCCCTTGTGAAACGATTCAGCGAACTTTGACACTACCGTCATATCACCCGGTTACGCTGAATTGGGCGATCGACCCTTAAGACCATGGTGCCCGGAAAGACCCCCTCGCGGCCCGCAACATCCCCATCGCGGAGATTGACCTCCCGCGTGCCAACGCCTGGAGACGTATGGGTATACTGGCGTTGCCATGGGCGGGAAGATGTCTCCCGCGTGCGGGACATGAGTATGGGCGGATTGTTCATCGAGACGCCCGAGCCGAAAGATGAGGGTGCCCGGGCCAGATTGGATTTTCTGGTGCAGGAAGGGCAGATACGGGCCGACGCCGTTGTGCGGCACGGACAGTCCGGCGTTGGATTAGGCCTGAAATTCATAGCCCTCAGTGAACAGGACCGGCCCAAGCTGGTGGCCTTGCTGACCAGGCTACGTGCGACACAACATTCCCACTGAAAATCGTATTTCACAGTTGAGGTTCGCGCCGCAGTAATACTCCGCGATAGAATTCCCCATGGCTTCCGCTTCCGAATCATGACGCAAACTGAAATTCGCCTCCGGCTAGCTGTTCCCGAAGATGTTCCCATTTTGCGTGAATTGATCGAAGCGTCCGTGCGTGGATTGCAGGCGCAGGATTACAGTCAAGCGCAAATCGAGGGCGCGCTCAAAACGGTCTTTGGCGTCGATAGCCAGCTTATCGCCGACGGAACGTATTTCGTGGCGCAGGCCGAGGCTGGAGCGACGCAGCATCCGGAAGCAACGAACTCGCAATCCAGAATGATAATCGTCGGCTGCGGCGGCTGGAGCAAGCGCGAGACGCTCTACGGGAGCGACCATTGGACGGGCCGTGAAAATGCCCTTCTGGACCCACTTCGCGACGCGGCAAAGATTCGCGCGTTTTTCATCCATCCAAACTGGGCGCGCCGAGGAGTCGGCAGCATGATCCTCCAGGCTTGCGAAGAGGCGGCGAAGTCTGCGGGATTTGCTCGCTTCGAGATGGGGGCAACGCTGACCGGCGCAAAGCTCTTCGGCGCAAACGGGTATGTCGCCGTGAAACCCATCACAATCCCGCTGGCGAACGGAGAATCACTCCCGGTGATCCACATGGAAAAACCAGGCTAGCCCCAATCCGATCTGAATTAGCGCCCGGACTTTACAGCGCTTCGGGCAGGGAGCGGCCGTCGAAGGTATAATGCCCGCCTATGAGTTTAGCGGCGCGGCTCCTTGGCCGGGCATACGGAATGTTCACGCGCGTATTTCCACGTTGCAGCGTGATTTCACAGGCGATTGCGTTCAATCTCTTCCTCGCATTTTTCCCGGCTTTGCTGATTGCTGTGGCGCTGGCGACGAGCCGGATCGGCGGAAAAACCAGTCTGTTTGACCTGATCACGGACTTCACTCAATTCTTGCCCCCGGGCAGCCAAGCGATCGTTTCGGAGTTTCTGGCGAAACGCGGACCGGAAGCATGGAAGGTCGCGGCGCTGGGATGGACAGGAACGCTGCTCGCGGGTTCACAAGTCATGAAGCTGGTGATGCACGGAATTCACACTATCTATGGAGACACGGAAGAACTCGGGTTTCTGCACCGGCAAATTCGAGGCTTGATGTTGCTGCTGGTGACGATCGCTCCACTGCTGGGAGCAGCAATCCTTGGAGTTCTGGGGAAGCCGTTGCGTCGATGGATTGCGCACGAAGTCGGCAAACACACGATCTTGCAAGGTTGGTGGAATTTCTTTTTCCCCGCAGCTGCAATGGTGCTGGCCATGCTGGCGCTGACTGTGATTTATCGCGTGGCGCGGCCCCGGGAGGACAGCATGCGCAACGTCCTACCCGGTGCGATGGTTTCCACCCTGTTGTGGTGGCTGGTGGACGTGCTGTTTGGAATTTACGTTCGACGCGTGCCGTACAGCGTCGTGTATGGCGGTTTGGCTGCGGTCATCGGCTTAATCATCTGGATGCAGCTTTCCGCGGTGATTGTTTTCCTGGGAGCAGCGTGGAACGCGGAGCTCGCGGAAAGCCGCAAAGAGGCGCAGATTCATGCATGAACAAGTTGTCCAGGTGGAGTGCTATTCCGGATACAAGGCGGACGAGCGCCCCGTAAGGTTGAAACTGCGCGATGGAGCGAGGGAAATTGTCACGATTGAAGACCGCTGGTACTCCCCGGGAGCGACTTACTTTCGCGTGCGCGTCGACGACGGCGACCACTACCTGCTTCGACATGATGAAGGTCAGGATGTCTGGAGCTTAGCCGGATATCGAGCAGCGGTGTTGTGTCAGTTTCCGACAGTCCTGCGGAATATAAAGGCGTTGACAACCTGACCACCGGACGAATCGGGGCCGAGGATTGTTTACGGTTTGCCGATGATCCGGGAGTGGGTCCATTAATGACCATAAGCGCGTTTAGGACTTGAACGAAACCTTCTAAGCCTGTGAAAAGTTTAGGTGCGCGAGAGTGCTGATTTGAGGCGCAACAGATCTGTCTCCAACTCGGAAGCGGTTTGGTAGCGCTGCGTTCGGTCTTTCTCCAGCGCTTTGGCAATAACGGGTTCGAACTCCGTCGGCAAGCCTGAATTCAGAAGTGTGGGGGCGAGAGGAGCCTTGTTGAGAATCCCGTCCAGGAGCGCTGGCAGGCTCTCCGCCTCGAACGGCAGGCCGCCAGTAGCCATCTCATATAACACCACGCCGAAAGAGAACAGGTCGGAGCGTGCGTCGACATCCTCACCTCGGGCCTGTTCCGGCGACATATAACTCCACGTGCCGACAAGCGTACCAACTTTCGTCAGTGCTTCACAGGTCGTCGCTTCCTTGGGGTCTCTGGAAAGGAACTTGGCAAGCCCGAAGTCGAGAATCTTCGCGTGCCCACGCGTCGTCACCATGATGTTTGAGGATTTTACATCGCGGTGGACGATCCCTTTAGAGTGCGCAGCACTGAGGCCGTCGGTGATCTGGATAGCCCACTCCAGGAGCTGACTCGGTTGCACCGGCTTGCCCCCAATGGTGTGCTTGAGCGTCTGCCCCTCAACGAACTCCATCACCAGAAATGGCTGACCTGCGTGCTCGCCGGCGTCGTAAAGCGTGCAGATATGCGGATGGTTCAAGGCCGAGGCCGCATGTGTCTCTCTGCGGAAGCGCTCCAGGGCCAGACAATCACGCAGGAGTGAGGAAGGTAGAAACTTGAGGGCTACTGCGCGACCAAGTTGGAGATCCTCTGCCTTGTAGACTACTCCCATTGGGCCTTCGCTGACCTGCTTTCCCACGCGATAGCGTGATCGTGTATTGCCAGGCACGGCACCCGGAATACTGACGAATGTTTGCTCCAGAGGGTCTGAAAGTGGGACGCCCAGAAACTCGCCGATCTCTTTGAGCGCCTCTGCAGCGTTCCCCTCCCAGGCATTGTGGGCATCACCCGATAACGCGGCGAATCGAGCGCCCGGAATTTGAGCAGCGAGCTCACGCCCGAGTCGGAATGGTATGGCCCGGCTATCGCGACGGTGAAGAACCAGTGTCGGAATGCGAATCGTCGGCAACAGATCCGAAATATCGGTCGCGAACGCCACAGAATAGAGCTTGGCGGCCGCCGCCGCGCCGATCATCTGCTGGCCTCTCTCAGGCCGACGGTAGGGCGTCTCGTTTGAGTCAGGATGGGTCGCATGGCCGAGCAATAGAAAGGCAGCTTCGGGGAAGGTGCGCAACATTTTAGTGATGAAAATCTGCCGCTTGCGGCTGGTGATTTCAGCTCCCTTGGCATACGTACCCTCTAGGACCAGCTTGCTCACGCGGTCGGGATGTCTGGAGGCGTAGAGGAGGGCGATCGGACCGCCGAAGGCGGCCCCGTACAGAACGATATCGGACAATGCAAGCTGATCGGTGAGGGCCTCCACATCTAGTAACAATGCCTCAAGATTGACATGGGAAAGCTCCCTGTCGGACAGCCCGTTGCCGCGGGCATCGTAGCGCACCACGGTGTAGAAGCGGCCTAAAGTCTCGAAATAGGACCGGAACCGCGGATCGTCCCACAGGAGCTCAAGGTGGCTGATCCAACCACGCACGAAGACCAAAGGCGGTCCTGCGCCGTGCACGGAGTAGGCAAGACGAACACCATCTCGCGTGGTCAGGAAATGTATGGAAGGCGGCATAGAACCACGTCAGCCACTGCAGCAGCCATTTATTCCGGCCTAGTTCGTCAAACGTGCGCACCAGAATCCTGGTCGCTCCACACGCTCACACATGTCATGGCACGTCGGGATACGGGCTGCGCATCAGGACGCTGATTGCGCCGATGCTATTCTTCACCGACTTGGACTCCCAGACGTCCACCTCGTAGTCATACCCCGGAACCCATGCGATTGTCACCGGAACCGGAGGCCGCCGTTCGACTGCGCTCTGCAGCACCGCCCGCACAACTGCCTGGAGCGCCTGCGGCCAGGCGTCCAGATAGTCTGTTTCGGTTTTGCTGCGTGCGATGCCAAGCCCCGAGGCTAGGGCAGCAAGAGACGTCGCCCCAAGGCGAGAGGCGTCCACCTTGCTGATGTTCTCCCGATTAAACTGCTCATTTGCTCGTTCCGCCATTGCTTGTAGAAAAGGCACCGTCCCCTCCCTGAGGTAAAGCTGCGCGTCATCTTTCCCACACCGGTGGGATGGACAGGACTACGTAACAATTTGCCGCCTGAGGAGATTCTGAGACGCCTTCCGTGCGGCGGCCGCTCGCAAAACGCCCCAAGATAGCCTGCATCAGCGCCCCATGGGTTAGCATGAGGGCTTTTTCGAACCCGTATCCCAGTTACAGCACGGATTGGCCCGGCCAATTGTCTTTAAGTTTGTGATGTTTTTCAACTGCAAAGCGGGGCCTGTCGGCACTCCTGCCAAAAACGAGTTATGCAGCTGGACGGCCTTCGCAGTTCCGCGTAGCTTCTAGTCTTGATACCAGGACCCACTTGATGTCCGGTAACTTTTACCAGGCACAGCCCCGCCCGCACCATCGAGGGACAAAATCGGCATAAAATGCTAGCCGTTTGAGTTCAGGCCGGAATTCTGCTCTAGGCCACCAGAGAGGAGAAGTCATGACGACCTCCGCGTCTCCCTTCGTCGAATGTGAGGAAACTTTTGCGGGCCTTGCGGTCAGCGACGTTTCTGCCGCCGTCGAGTTCTATACGACGCAGTTAGGCTTCAAAGTTGGGTTCACTTGGGGTGGTCCTCCTCCCACCTTCGCGGGCGTGAATCTCGGCAAAGTGGAGATGTTCCTGCAGAGAGGGACGCCCGAGCCGCAGGGGTGCTGCGTGTACTTTCACGTCGGCGACGCGGACGTGCTCTACGAATTTCATCGCGCCAAAGGCGTCGCAGTTGCGCAAGAGATCGGCGACAGGGAATACGGAATGCGAGACTACGTTTTACGCGACTTGAACGGATATTATCTTTCGTTTGGGCATCACCTGTGCAATGCGGGACCGCCGGTCAAGATCGAGCGAGTGAACGTACCGGTGCGGTTAGAGAAACGGCTTGCCACGCTGCTCCAGGATTTGGCAAAACAAAAACGCATGAGCATAGACAGTTGTCTTGAGGAGATGCTACTGCATACGAATGAGGGTGTCGGGCCGCACACGCAAACGACCCTCCACTACATTCAAGAACTCAAAAAGAAGCACGGCATTGATTACGACTGCCATGCAAGCTACCGGTTCGTGGAGGAGTGACGGAAGGTCACGACTGACTATCCTCAAACCGGAGCTCATGGCATCGGGCCACGGTGGTAATCAATCAACACGGCGTCCTAGTTCTACGAATCGCGGTAAGCCGGCATCAGATCACTCCATGTGGCCGACCACCAATCCGAAACGCTGGTCCTTATTTCCCCCGAACCCCGTTCGTGGATAGTTTTCAAGATCGGCGACGATATGCCTGGAGTGTCGGGGCGCGAACGGCGCTTAATGCTTGATGACGGCGGTGCCCTGATGACTACCAGTTTATCGTCAAAGTACCAGTCTGAGCGCTGATCTGGAAGCCAGGCGAAGTAACGTGGACGGGATGAAAGGGTACCCGACAACTGAATCCCGGTGTTGACTAAATCGAATTCCCAGAGTAAAAACACCAGTAACTTCGCAGGTTGCCAGGTCCGGTTATGAATCGCTTTTGCCCATATGGGCTTCCTGCACCCTGCAAGTAGATGATGGGGGGTGCCATGACAAGAAAGCATGGTTGCTTGTTTTTGTTGGTGTTGCTCTCAGCCGTTCCTTCCCGTTCCGCACAAGTCAGCACGTCATCGATTACCGGAGCTGTTACTGACGCATCGGGTGCCGTCGTAGCCAGCGCACAAGTAGAGGCGAGAAACGAAGAGACGGGCGTCGCCTTCGTTCAACACACCACCAGCTCGGGCAATTATTCGTTTGCATCGCTGACTCCCGGGAGTTACAGCATTACTGTGACGCTTGCTGGGTTCCAGACCTTCAGGAGTGTGCACAACATACTTACAGTGGGCACTCCGCTTGTCGTAGACGTCAGCCTAAAGGTGGGTGCGGTCGGCCAAACCGTAGAGGTAGTGGAATCGAACTATCAGCGGCTGGAAACTTCTAACGCCACCGTGAGCGATATCATGGATACAAAACAGGTGCAGGACCTGCCGCTCAACGGGCGCAATCCGCTCGCGTTGCTAACGTTGGAGCCGGGTGTGGTGCAGCGGACGACGAACGGCGCGGGGTCGGGCACGCATGTCTTTGGATCGCGTGACCGTGCTCATAATGTAACGATTGATGGCATTGACGCTAATGAGTCCACAGTGCCCAATCCACAGGGAAATATCCAGCGTCTGAATCCCGACAATGTCCAGGAGTTCCGCACCGTCACGCTCGGCGCCACTGCGGAGCAGGGCCGCAATAGTGGCGCGAACGTGATCGTTGCCACACGGGGCGGCACCAACGCTCTTCACGGGTCGGTGTTTTACTTCAACCGGAACACCGCCTACAACGCTAACGAGTGGTTCAGCAATTACGAAGGCCGGCAGCGCCCGGAACTGAAGCTGCACGAATATGGTTTTGCCGTCGGTGGTCCCATTATCAAGAACAAGACGTTTTTCTTCGGAAGTTTTCAGAACAACCAGATCAAGCAGACGGAGCCCATCTCCGCCACTAACGTAGGCATCGCTGGGTTCGGAGCGCCGACGGTGTACACGTCGCTGGCACGGACCGGTATTTTCCGGTTCGTGCGCGGAGCGATCAACGTGGGCGGCGCAACGGTCACACGCAATTCGCCGCTCCTTGTTGACGCGAGCGGCAATCTGAAGCCTGGCGTCCCGGTGTGCAACGGCTCGACGATAGTCGGCAATTGCGTGGATAGCTATAACATCTTCGCCCACGATCCGCAGGGAATTGGCGGGGATCCCGCAGTGCTGGCGCTGATGAATAGCCTGCCCGCGGCCAACGCTTTCAGCCTGGGGGACGGACTCAATCAAGCCGGGTTCAACTGGAACCCGCCGTCCCAATTCAAGGGGCCGAACTACTACGTACGGGTGGATCATACTTTTGGTCCCAACGACAGCGTCTTCGTCCGCTGGCTACAAAATACCTTCGATACCAAAGAGGGCGACTTCCTGAACGCACGGCCTGCGGTGTACCCAGGTTTCCCTCCGCTCGGTGAAGTAAACCGCCTGGGGAAGAACCTGGCAATCAGTTATCGTCACAATTTCTCGCCAACGTTAGTGAACGAGCTCACCGTCGGTTTCAACCGCTTTGCGTTTCAATTCACGTTCGGTGAGTCCAACCCCAACTTCCCGAATCCCCAAAAAGTTCCAATCTGGGCTGACGATTGCGTCTTGGGATCAACGCTGAACGTCGACGGGCCGTACTGCCTTTCGCCCCACACGCAACGCGCGATCACAACTCCCCAGCTGGTGGACAACGTCACGTGGATCCACGGCAAGCACACGCTTCGCGCCGGACTCAATTTCCGCTTTTATATCCACAATGACAGCCGCGGTTTCTTCGGCGGCAGCGTGGTGGAACCGATTATTCGGTTTAATCGCAGTAACCGTCTGGCAGGATTCAGCAACATTCCCGCCCAGATAGGCGCTGACACGACGACCAAGCCCAATTCCACGGATATCAATCGTCTTCAACAGGCCATTGACGAATTGGCGGGAATCCCGAGCCGCATCCAGCAGGCCTTTCTCGCGAACTTCGGCAGCGACACCTACGGGAGTACGAATTTTGCAACGGTTTACACGCGTGCCCATCAATACGACTCGTTCCTCCAGGACGAGTGGAAATTGACGCCGAATCTTACTCTGAATTTGGGTGCTCGATGGGAATACAACCCCGCGCCTTACGACGCAAAGCAGACGCTCGTTCCCAATGCGTTCCCCGACGGTTCACAAGGCAACGTGACGTACGTGAAAGCGAACCGCTGGTTCAAGAACGACAACATCGGCTCGGTCGGTCCGCGCATCGGGATTGCGTGGTCTCCGGACCAAAAAACTTCCGTCCGGGCAGGTTATTCCTGGCTGTTCGACACCTTGTCCACGTTCCAGGTGACTGCGATGGCCGGCAAAATGCCGGGCTTTTTGCAGAACTGCCTCACTAACATCCCTACACCTGACCCTATTACCGGCGTGCAAGGGCCAGCCACTACGACAAATGGCTGCGTCGTTCCCCCGGCGCTTGTCGCGAACCCTGGGGCCCGAATCTCGACGGGGTTTCCCGTCACTGTGCCGACTCCCACGATTACACCTTCGGCAGCTTTGTCCCCCGCGGCTCAGCCGAGCACCCAGGCTCCCGCTGTCGGAGCATTCGATTCAAACATCAAGAATCCTTCGGTGCATGAGTGGGATTTGACCATTCAACGCGAGCTTCCGATGCATTTCGTCACTGAAATCGGCTACATCGGGAAGCGCGGAACGCACCTTTACCGGGCATACGATTTGAACCAGGTTTCCATTAACGGAACGGGATTCCCGAGTGATTTCAATATTGCCATGAAAAACCGGCAACTGGGTTGTAAGCCAGACGGGACCGGTTGCCCGGTGGGAGTGACGGGCCAAACGCCAACCGTGCTGTTGGCGATGATGACGGCGGCTAACCTTAACAGCAGGACATCTGATTTCGATACGTTCAACATCGGCAACTTTGCCAACTTTGCGGACGGACTGACGGGGGCAAACGCGATCACTGCCCACGGATTCCCCGCCAATTACTTCCGGCCAAATCCGCAGTTCGGGCAGATCTTTTTTCAGGATTCAGGCGGCGACTCTTACTACCACGGTTTGTTTATCGCCGTGCGCCGTCGCTTTGAACAGGGCCTGGATTTGGGTTTTTCTTACACCTTTAGCAAGTCCATCGACGACATGTCTATCGACCCGACCGGCGCGGCTACGGGTGGAGGCCTGAGCCAGACAAACAGCCGCACACCAACAGATATCCACAACTGGAGGCTGGACCGCGCGCTTTCGGACTTCAACAATACGCACGTGCTGCTGACCAATTTGCTGTATGAACTTCCCTTTGGCAAAGGCAAGAGGGTCGCCTCGTCCGCCCCTCGCTGGGCGAACGAGATTATTGGGGGTTGGTCCTTCACTGGCATTTTCGCGTACCAGAGCGGCGAGCCGTATAGCATCACTAGCGGTTCGCTCACGACCAACGGAGCGCACGTCAGCTTCGCGCAGGTGAGAGGCCAACTCGACAAGGGACACGTGCAATTCGTCAATGGAGTGGAAGGGCCCGTGATGTACAACGTCGGCCAACTCATCACCAATCCCGCCGACCCAAACTATAACTGTGTCAACGTCACCGGCACGCAAACGTTTTTCTGCATCCCACCTCCGGGACAGAACGGCAATGGCCGCAACATCGTGCAAGGGCCGAATTTCTGGAATCTGGACTCGGGCCTCCTGAAGGACTTCGGTATCACGGAACGCTTCAAGCTCCAATTGCGTGCGGAAGTCTTCAACGTGCTGAACCACGCCAACTGGGAAAACCCGCGCAACGCGACGTCCGGATCGCCCAGCGTCCAGAGCAGCATTTTCGCTCGCACTTGCTGCGTCGCGGCTTCGCTGCCGGCATCGGCGACGGTGATCGCCATTGGCGAACCGAACCGGGTCATGCAACTTGGACTGAAGCTCAATTTCTAACTGAGTACCAGGATGTGATGGATCGATACCGTATAGTTACGCATTATGCGTAACCGGTCGTTTACATATCTAAGAGAGTGCGCGTTCGGCGCTTTGGCGGACCCCACGCGCCGCGCCGTGCTGGACCCCTTGCTCCGAGGAAGCTTGCCGGCAGGACAAATCGCGCAGGCGTTTCCAGTCTCTCGCCCAGCCGTCTCGAAACACCTGAGGTTGCCGAAGCGGGCCCGCCTGGTGCGAGCACATCGCGTTGGACGGCAGCGATTCTTCGAGCTGAATCCGGAGCCGCTGAAATTAGTCGATTCGTGGCTCAGCCGTTAGCGCGTCTTCTGGCAATCCGAGCTGTCAAACTTAAAGCATTTCGTTGAAGCCGCACACGCCAAAGAAACTTCCAGCCGTCGCGTCAAAGGCACGAACAAAAAATAGATCGGAGGCAAAATGGCTGCACCCCAACAAACTCCCAGTGCAGATGAGATCATCAGTGAGATTCATATTGCTGCCCCGCCCGAGCGTGTTTTTCAGGCCCTCATTGATCCATCGCAGGTGGTGCAATGGTGGGGCCAGGCTGGCATCTATCGCTGCTCCAAATTCGACGCTGACCTGTGCGTCGGCGGCACTTGTATCCAGGGCGGTCTAAACAAGAATTAGTCTGCAGAGGTGGACCGATGAAGCGCACGTGGACGATCATAGGGGTAGGCGACGTGCCGGGCAGCTTCAAATGGTACCAGGCGCTGTTCGGTCATCCGGATACCCTTCCTGCCCATGATTACTTTGGGCAAATCCTCGATTCAGATGGAACTGTTTTGCTCTGCCTCCACCAGTGGGGCGCCCACGAGCATCCCTCATTGATGAGCCCCGATCACGGGACACCCGGCAACGGGCTCCTGTTGTTCTTCCGTGTCGATGATTTCGACCTGGCGCTTCAAAGGGCACGCTCTCTCGTCACTCGGCTCGAAGAGGAGCCACACGTGAATCCGAACACTCAAACCAAGGAGTTCTCGCTCCGAGATCCGGACGGATATTACGTTACGATCAGTGCGCTCTCTGCGGCCTGACAAGGCGCTGCAGCTGCCGAGCG
>Ga0137395_10000233_pt1 | contig 21474 bp, 17 predicted proteins | sample czobulk216metaG_FD_108283 | JGI IMG/M metagenome (GOLD analysis project Ga0137395, IMG submission 108283) | Vadose zone soil microbial communities from Angelo Coast Range Reserve, California, USA - czobulk2.16 metaG | ecosystem: Environmental > Terrestrial > Soil > Vadose zone | place: USA...
CACGGTGGCCATATAGACATTCGGATCGCTCACGATGGCGTCGGTCACCTGCTTCTGATGGCGCGACATGTCCTCGTAGCTGATGCCCTGCGCCGCCTCGGTGTTCACCATGAACCGTCCCTGGTCTTCGCTGGGCAGGAAGCCCTTCGGGACGATCGTGAAGAGGTAGCCCGTGGCGACCAGCAGCACCACCGACGCCAGCATGGTCACCGCGCGATAGCGCAGCGTCACGCGCAGCGTCCAGTCGTACAACCGCAGCCACGACTCGAACATGCGCTCGAACACGTTGTAGAACCAGCCGTGCTTCTGGGTGTGGGGCGGTCGAAGGAATCGGCTGGCCAGCATCGGCGTCAGGCTGATCGACACGAACCCGGACACGAGAATCGCGACGCTGATCGTCACCGCGAACTCGTGCAGCAGCCGTCCGACGACGCCTCCCATGAAGAGGACGGGGATGAAGACGGCCGCGAGCGAAATCGTCATCGACAGAATCGTGAAGGCGATTTCCTTCGAGGCGTCGTACGACGCCTGCATCGGCGCCTTGCCCATCTCCATGTGACGCACGATGTTCTCGAGCATCACGATCGCGTCGTCCACGACGAAGCCGACCGACAACGTCAGCGCCATGAGCGACAGGTTGTCGAGGCTGTAGTTCAGCAGGTACATCACCGTGAACGTGCCGACGAGCGACGCCGGCAGCGCGAGGCTGGGGATGAGCGTCGCGGAGACGTTCCGGAGGAACAGGAAGATGACCAGGATGACGAGCGCGACCGTCGCGAGCAGCGTCCTCTTGACGTCGCGCACCGACTCGCGAATCGTCTCCGAGCGATCGTTCCGGGTGCCGAGCGACATCGCCGCCGGCAGCTGCTCGCGCATCTGCGGCAGCAGCTCCTTGATGCGATCGACCACTTCGACGACGTTGGTGCCCGGCTGCTTGCGGATCGAGATCAGCACGCAGCGTTCGCCCGCCTGCCAGGCCGCCGACCGGTCGTTTTCGACGCCGTCGAACACATGGGCGACTTCGTCGAGCCGTACGGGGTTGCCGTTCCGGTAGGCCACGATCGTCGGTCCGTACGCGGCGGCCCGCATCAGCTGACCGTTCGTCTGCACGACGAACGTCTTCTCGCCGTAGATCGTGCCCGTCGGCACGTTCGAGTTGGCATTGTTGACGGCGGCAGCGACCTGGTCGATGCCGATGCCCCTCGACGCGAGCTCGCGGGGATCTAGGTCGATGCGGACGGCGTACTTCTGCGAGCCGAAGACGTCGACCTGCGCCACGCCATCGACCATCGACAGCCGCTGCGCGATCGTCTGCTGCGCGTACTCGTCGATCATTGACAGGGGAAGCGTGGCCGACCGGAGGACGAGCAGGATGATCGACTGATCTCCCGGGTTCGACTTCTGATACGAGGGCGGCGCCGGCATCTGGGGCGGCAGCGCGCGCGCCGTCCGCCCGATCATCGCCTGCACGTCCTGCGCGGCGGCGTCGATGTTGCGGCTGAGGTCGAACTGCAGCGTGATGCTGGTGTTGCCCAGCTGGCTGGTGGAGTTGATGTTCGTCAGGCCCGCGATGCCCGCGAACTGCTTCTCAAGCGGCAGCGCAACCGTCGACGCCATGGTTTCGGGGCTGGCGCCGGGAAGCGCCGCGCTGACCTGAATGGTGGGGTAGTCGACGGTTGGGAGGTCCGACACGGGCAGCCGCTGGTACGCCATCGTGCCGAACACCAGGATGCCCAGCATGACGAGCGTCGTGGTGACCGGACGCTGGATGAAGATGGCCGAGAGATTCATGGCGTGACCTGCGTCTCTTCGCCCTTGATGCTCACGCGGCTGCCCTGCACGATGCGCAGATACCCGTCGGTGACGACGGTTTCAGCGGGCTTCAGGCCGCTCTTGATGACCGTCTCGAGTCCGGCGGTGCGCTCGACGATCACCGTCCGGTACTCCACCGACTTGTCGGCCTTCACGACGTAGGTGTACTGGCCCTGCTGGCCGACCTGCACCGCGGACGTCGGCACGACGACGGCGGTCGGATCCTTCGTGAGCGCGACGATGACGTTGACGAACTGTCCGGGCCAGAGTCGGCGATCCTCGTTCGTGAACGTCGCCTTGATTCTTATCGTGCCCGTCGTCTGATCCACGCTGTTGTCGATGAACGTGATGTGGCCGTGCGACGAGGCGCGTTCGTCGTTCGGCGGCTTCGCCTCGACCTGCAGCGTGCCCTGCCCCATGAAGCGCTTCAGGTCGGGCAGGCGCGATTCGGGAATCGCGAACGAGACATAGATAGGCGCGACCTGGTTGATGACGACAAGCGGAGCCTGATCGGCGGCGCGGACCAGGTTCCCTTCGTGCACCATCAGCGCGCCCGTCCGGCCGGCGATGGGAGAGGCGATCGTCGCGTACTGCAGCTGGACCTTGGCGCTCTCGACGGCGGCGCGATCCGCTTCGACGGTAGCGTCGAGCGCGGCGGCGCTCGTGCGGCTGGTCTCGAGTTGCTCGGTGGTCGCGATGCCGTTCTTGGCGAGGTCGGTGTAGCGCTGCGCGACCACCTTCGCGTTGGCGGCCTGAGCGATATCGCGCTGCAGGTTCGCTTGCGCCTGCATCATCGTTGCCTCGAGCGGCCGGCGGTCCAGCGTGAACAGCACCTGGTCTTTCGCGATGTCGTCGCCTTCTTTGAAATTGACCGCGGTCAGCTGGCCGGTGACCTGCGCGTGCACCGACACCACCGAGTACGCCTCGACGCTGCCGATGACGCGGACTTCGATGGGCATCGACTTCTGCACGACGGTCGCGACCGTCACCGGGACCGTTGGATCGCCGCCGCGTCCACGTCCGCCGCCCGCCGGTGTTTGCTGCGTGGCGCCGCCGGCGCCGCACGCAGCGGACGTCAATGCCAACAGAAGCGTCAGCGGGCTCAGGCACTCCGAGGAAAGAAATGCTCGCATCAGATGAATATTCTATTTCGATTGTCGCGATTTACTCGAATCGCAACGCGTCAATTGGGTCGAGCGCAGCGGCTTTGCGCGCCGGATAGAAACCAAAGAAGACGCCAATGGCCGCCGCAAAACCAAAGGAAATGGCCACTGCGTCGGCCGAGACGGCCGTGGGCCAGCCCTGCCAGACGGTTACAGCTTGTGAAACGCCGAATCCCAGTGCTATCCCGATGCCGCCGCCAAAAAGGCTGAGCACGACAGCCTCGACCAGGAACTGCAGGAGCACGTCTCGGCCGCGCGCGCCGATCGCCATGCGTAACCCGATTTCCCGGGTTCGCTCGGTGACCGAGACCAGCATGATGTTCATGATGCCGATGCCACCAACGAGGAGCGAGACTCCCGCGATGCTCGCCAGCAGAGCCGTCATCGTCTGCGTCGCTTCCTTGCGGACGTTCGCCATCTCTTCGAGCGTGCGCACCATGAAGTCGTCCGGATCGCCAGGCTGGATCTTGTGGCGGACCCGCAGGAGCGAGGCAATCCGATCGGCGACGACCGTCACCTCGCCCGCCGACGCCGCCGACACTTGCACATTCTGAATGAAGGTGATGCCGCGCAGTTTCTTCATGACGGTCGTGTACGGGATCAAGGCCACGTCATCCTGATCCTGCCCGACGCCCGTCTGGCCCTTCGGCGCGAGCACGCCGACGACCGTGAACGGCTGGTTCTGGATGCGGATGACCTGTCCCACGGGGTCGACGTCCGGGCCGAACAGCTGATCGCGGACGATGGTGCCAATCACGACGACCTTTGATGCGGTTGTCACATCGATGGACGTGAAGAATGCGCCTTCCGCGATTGTCCACGAACGGATCAGCGGGTAGTCGACATCGGTGCCCTGCGCCTGCGTGTTCCAGTTCTGGTTGCCGGCGACCATCTGTCCGCGGGTTTGCAATCCGGCCGCCGCGTACTGGACGCCCTGCAGCTTGGCGATTTCCGTCGCGTCGTCGGGCGTGAGCGTGCTGGCGTTGCCCTGGCCCTGGCGGACGCCGCCCTGCGTGAAGTTTCCTGATTGCACCTGGATCATGTTCGTGCCGGCGGTTGCAATCTGGGCTTCGATCGACGACTGCGCGCCGGTGCCGAGCGCAACCATGGTGATGACGGCCGCCACGCCGATGATCATGCCGAGCATCGTCAGCGCCGTACGCATCTTGTTGCGGTTGAGCGCCTTCAGCGCCACGCGAAAGATCATGAAAATCGACATGATGATTCCTCAGACGGCCTGGGCTGGAGGAAGCGCCGCCAATTCGTCCTGTGCGAGCCGCCGGCGTGTGACCGGCCTGTCCGCTACCACTTGTCCGTCCCGGAAGCTGACGATGCGCGTGCCGTATTCGGCGATGTCGAGTTCGTGCGTGATGAGCAGCACGGTGATCCCCCGCTCGCGGTTCAACGTCTGAAAGATGTGCATGACCTCGATGCTGGTTCGCGTGTCGAGGTTCCCGGTCGGTTCGTCCGCCAGGAGGATGGACGGTTTGTTGATCAGCGAGCGAGCGATCGCCACGCGCTGCTGCTGCCCGCCGGACAACTGATTAGGATGATGATCGGCGCGGTTGTCCAACCCGACGGCGGTCAAGACCTCCATCGCCTGCCTGTGACGTTCAGCCGTCTTGAGGCCCCCGCCGTACAGCAGCGGAAGCTCGACGTTGTCGAGCGCCGACGTCCGCGACAGAAGATTGAATCCCTGAAAGACGAACCCGATTTTTCTGTTCCGGACGTTCGCGAGCTGATCCTTGGACATTCGCGACACGTCTTCGCCATCGAGAAAGTACTGGCCGGAGGTCGGGCGATCGAGGCAGCCGGCGATGTGCATGAACGTCGACTTGCCGGATCCCGACGGTCCTGTGACGGCGAGGAATTCTCCGTGCTCCACGTCGAGATTGACTCCTCGCAGCGCGCGAACCTCGACTTCGCCGACGACGTATGTCTTGACGAGGTTTTTGACAGAGATGACGCTCGGCATCGGGTTTTACCGGCCCCGCCCGCCGCCGCCACCCTGGAATCCACCAAAGTTGCCGCCGCGGTTGTTGCCGCCGCCCTGCTGGAACGGATTGCCGGCGGCCGCTGCCGCAGGACGAGACGCCGCTGGCAGCACGATGCCGGTGACGAGTTCGGTTCCGATCTGCAGATCGCCGCTGACGACTTCGGTGTTCGTACCGTCCGTGATGCCTGTACGGAAGTTCAGCGCCTTGAGCTGCTTCTCCACATACATCCACGCGCGACCGGGCCGCTCGATTGTCGGGAGCGGCGCGAACAACGCATCGATCGTGGTCGCGCCCTGCGCAGCCGGTTCGCCCTTGCTCTTTGGCGCCGGCCCGAGGGTTTTTTCAAACGCGCTGGTGTCGCCGCCGCGCCCTTTGATGCGCTCGATGAACTGCTTCTGTTCATCCGGCGACATGCCCTTGAAGCGTTCGAGCATGCGCGCCTGACGATCGCCTCCGTCGGCACCGCCACCGCCTCCGAATCCACCCTGCCCGCGTCCGCCGAATCCGGCGCCGCCAAAGCCGCCCTCTCCGCGGTTGAAGTTGCGTTGTGCGCCCTCGCCGCGCCCGCTGCCAGACTGGCCGGCGCGGGACTGAGCCGAGGGCACGGCCGGCGGGTTCGCCGACGGTGATGCCGGCGCATTGGAACGCGCCGTCGTGGACGCCGGTGGCGTGGCCGCCGGCGTTGGCGTGGTCGTGGTCGCAGTGTCAGCACCGCGACGTCCGCGCCCGCCGCGACCACCGCCGGTCAGTTCCGGCGGCACGGTCTGGTTGAGCGCGGAGAACATGTCGGTCGTCGGCCGGAAACGCAGGGCGCCGTTCGCCACACGAAGAACATCGGCCCGTCGCGCGATCTGGATGCGGAGATTCGCCGTCATGCCCGGCTTCAGTTTGAGCTCGGAGTTCGGGACGTTGATGATCGTCGCGTAGGTCGTCACGTTCTGAACGACGACCGGCTGCAGGCGGATCTGTGAGACCGCGCCCTGGAACTCTTCGCCAGGATACGCGTCGACACGGAATGTGACGGTTTGTTGCGGCCGGATGCGACCGACGTCCGCCTCGTCGATGTTGGCGTTCACCTGCATCTTCGTCAGGTCTGCCGCGATGATAAAGAGCGTGGGCGCCTGCATGCTGGCCGCCACCGTCTGGCCGACGTCCACGCTGCGCTGGATGATGATGCCGTCGATCGGCGCGGTGATGGTGCAGTGATCCAGGTTGAGTTGCGCCTGGTTCAAATTCGCCCGCGACTGGATGACGACGGCCTGGGAGGCGCTGAAGCTCGCCTGTGAGGATTGCACCGCCGACTGAGCCGAGTCGACCGCGACTTTCGCCGAATCGAGATCGGCCTGGGTGACGAGCTTCTTTTCGTTGAGCTCTTTGGCGCGCGTGAACTTCTGGTTGGCATCGACGAGCGCCACCTTGCTGCGATCGACGTCGGCCTGCGCACGGACTACGTCTGCCTGAGCTTTGACCAGGTTGGCGTTGGCCTGATCGACTTGCGCCTGGAACACCGATGGATCGAGCCGCGCGATCACCTGGCTCTTCTTCACGATCGAATTGAAGTCGGCGCCGAGCCACGAGATGTTGCCCGACACCTGACTGCCGACCTGCACAGTGGTCACCGCCTGCAGCGTGCCGGTCGAGCCCACCGTGTCGATGATCTCGCCCCGGGTCACCGGTGACGTGACGACTTGTATCTCTCCGCCGCCACGCCGGATGTAATAGGCTCCGACGCCGGCGCCTATCGCGGCGATGATGACGAGGATGAGGATCGCGCGTTTCATGGTTCTCCGTTTCAGTCGAATCCAGACAGGCTAGCGGCCAACCACCGTGATATTGAGACTCTGCAGCGTCGTCTGCTGCAGGCGATCGAACTCGACGAGCGACTTGCGGTAGTTGAGCACTGACTGCAGCTCGTTGTTCTGGGCATTCGCGAGCTGGTTCTGCGCCTGAACGACGAAGTAGTTCGTTGACATGCCGACGGCGAACTTGCTGTTTTCCGCGTCGAGCTGCCGCTGGGACAGTTCACGTGCGGCCTGCGCCGCCTGCACTCGCTCGGCATTGCTGCGAACCGTGATGGCGGCGTTCGTGACCTCAGTCGCGACCTGCAGCTCCATCTGCTTCAGCTGTGCCTGCACCTGGCTGAGCTGCACGCGGGCCCGGGCCACGGCCGCGTGCTGCGTGCTCAGCCCGAGCGGGTAGCTGAAATTGACCTGCACCGTCCAACGTGGGAAATCCGCGCCGAACAATGACGACAGCGAGTCGGCGTAGTTGCCCGGAATCGTCGAGATCACCGGGTTCGAGCCCGTGCCGACGCCAGAGCTCTGACGAATCAGCTGCGTCCCGCCGATGCCGCTCAGGCCGTAGTTGGCCACGAGGTCGGCCTGGGGCCGCGTCTGATCGCTCAGGAACTTCAGCGTGACGTCGTTCATCTGGACGTCCTTCTGCGCGATGGCGAGGTCCGTACGCTGGCTGAGCGCACGGCGAAGCGCGGCGTCGAGGTCGATGGCCTCGACCCTGAAGTCGGGCCGATCAACGGGATCAATCGTCGCGTTCCAATTGGGATCCTGTGTGCCGTTTACGATCAGCCGCTTCAGCGCCAGCTCCGATGTTCGTTGCGTGGCCTGCGCGGTGACAAGGTTCTGCACGGCCGCGGCAGCCTGGGCCTGCGCCTGCACGACGTCGATCGGGGCCATCGTGCCGACCTGCACGCGCGTCTGGTTGTCTTCCACGAGCTTGTTGGCGAGGTCGAGCGACTGCCTGGACACGTCCACGGATTGAATGGCGAACACGTAATCCCAATAAGCGTTGCGGACGTTCGACACGGTGTTCGTGATGATCGCCTTCACCTGCACGTCGGAGATGTCGCGATTGATTCTGGTGACCTGCAGCTGCTGTCGGTTCGAATCGATCCGGAGGTTGCGGAGCAGCGGCTGCGTCAACTGCGCAGACCAGAACGGTGTGTACGACGGGTTGTAGAAGCTCACCGTGGACGTCGAGGTGGACCGGGTGTTGTTCAGAGCGACACTATAGTTGCCGCCGCCCCAGCGAAGATTCTGTGCGAGGCCCCCGTTCCAGTTCGCTGCGTCATTCGTCACGGGCTGCGCGGCCGCGCCGCCGGCGACGCTGTTGGTCGACGCCTGCGTCTGGCCCTGCGTCAGGATGGTCGACGTGAGCGAGGGGAAGTACGCCGCTCGCGCGGTTGCCACGGCCAGGTCGTTGATTTCGGGATTCAGCCGCTGCACAGCGATGTCGAGGTTGCGATCGAGCGCCAGCTTGACGGCATCTTCCAACGTCAGGGAAACCTTGGGGCCGGCGGACGGCGCCGTCGTCTGGCCGCCCTGCTGCGCGGTCGTCAACGTGCTCTGACCATTGCCGGCGATTCGCGTCGCCTCGCGAATCAGTTCCTGGATGCGTGCCTCGCTCGTCCGCTGCTGCGCCCAGGCAGGCGCGCTCCACTGAGCCATTGCCGCGACCGTCGCGGCGTACGTCAACACCAGCTTGAGGTTCTTCAGACTCATGTTCATCCTCTGATAACGGATTGAGGTTAGGGTCGCTGGCCGCCGGTCGAAGGAGGTGGAGCGCCCGCGCGCTCGCGATCCGACTCCTGCATCGCCTTCAACTTCACCCGCTGCTCCGGCGTCAGCATCGACCGGTGGCGCCAGATCACCATGGTTCGGGCTTTGTTGACGCGACTGCGGATGGCTTCGACCTTATCCACCTGGCGGGTCACGACAGTTTCATCGGCGTTCAGTTCGATTAGACGAGAAAGCTCGGCTTCTTGCCGATCCAAGTCGTCGCGACCCTTCCGGAGCTCAGGAAGGGCCATCTGCCAGGCGGCCTCGATGTGCGCCACCTGATCCGCGGACAACCCCAGGTGCTTCTGATAGCGCTCGTCGCGCCACCATCCCAAACGCGGCCTTGGCTGGCTCTGTTGCGACGGCTGGGGTGACGACGGTGTTTGCGCCGTCAGATACGACGGCGCCATCAACAACCCCACCCACAGGACGGCCCGTCCAAAGCGCCGCAAAATCACTGGAAACCTCAACAAATTACTGCACTTATGGCGAAATACGACGCCATCTTCCGGTTTGTTTAGCGATCCAGAGCGGTTTTCGTAAAGCCGGCAAGCCGGTCGATCGCGGCGCCCACCAGGTTGTCCGGCGTCGAGGCGCCGGACGTCAGGCCGATGCGGACACCTCCAGCCCCAGGGAGCCAGTCGGTGGACGTCACTTCGGTCTTCTGGCCAACCGGCCGATGGCGTATTTCGTCGACCGAGACAAGGCACTCGGGATCGGCGATGTGGAATGTCGGCTTCGAAGCGGCGCAAATGCGGGCCAGATTGCAGGTATTGCTGCTGTTGTAGCCGCCGATGACGATCATCAGGTCGACCGGCTGCTCCTTCAACAGCGCCACCACGGCGTCCTGCCGATCCTGAGTGGCGCTGCAGATCGTGTCAAAGGCCTGAAAAAAAGTCTCGATCGCCGCGGCGCCGTATCGCGCCAGCATGGCCGATCGCAGCATCTCGCCGATCTCCAGCGACTCCGACATCAGCATCGTCGTCTGGTTGGCGAGACCGATGCGCCGCAGGTCGCGTTCGGGCTCGAACCCGGGTGAGGCCGCGCCGCCAAATCGCTCGAGGAACGCGACGCCGTCGTCCGGTCCGCCCTTCGTGATGAAGTCGCAGACACACTGCGCTTCCTTCTTGTCGAACACGACGAGGTATCGACCGCCTGCCTCGACCGCCTGCGACGCCGTCGCCTGTGTTTCCTCGTGCCAGAACTTGCCGTGAATGATCGACGTGTACCCACCCTCGGCGTACCGGCGAACGTTCTTCCACACGTTCAGCACCGACCCGCACGTGGTGTCGATGAGGGTGCAGCCAGCACGGTCGAGCCGCTGCAGCATTTCCACGGTGACGCCGAACGCCGGCAGAATCACGACGTCTTGCGCGTCCAGCCCATCGATGTCGATCGCATCCTGGTCGAGAAAGCGGACGCCCATCGTTCGCAGTTTCTCGTTGACGTGCGGGTTGTGAATGATTTCGCCCGTGAGGAACACGTGGCGATCGGGGAAGCGTTCGCGCGTCTGATAGGCGTAGTCGACGGCACGGTCCACGCCGTAGCAGAAGCCGAACTCGCGTGCAAGGTGCACGGTGAGCCGCCCGGACCGATACGTGAAATCGTCCGTTTTGATGCGCTCGACGATCGCGCTGTGATAGTTCTCGGCGAGCCTGCCGGCGACGGCCTGCTTGAGGTCGAGACCCTTGCGGAAGATCAGAGAAGCCAACGTCTAGCGGGCGAAGTCGCGCAGGTCGACGATCTCGAGCACATGCGGTGTGAGCGCATCGAAGACCCCGAGCTCGCTCGTGTGCGGGCGATCGAGCGCCGACTCCAGGTCCGACATGAACGCGTCGTCGATATCGGACGTCTGGACGGCGTTGACGGCAGCCGGTGCGAGACGCACGGGCACGTTCACATTGATCCGCTGGTGCGACGCCTGGGCGGTGTTCGAGCGCGCGCCGCCGAGCCTGCCGCCGAAATTGAGCACCGTGCCGGCCGCGACGCCGACGAAGAGGCCGGCGGCGGCTGCCGCGGCAACCCATCGCCGCGTGGCGAGGCGAGCTGCTGAGGCATGCACCTGTCGCGCAGCCACGCGACCGGGAAAGCTGATCACACGGGCGGCGCGTCCGATCTGTTCCAGTCGCCGCGCGATCTCATTCTGCTGGGCGCGCATTCTTTCTGGCGGGAACACGCCGTCGAACTCCGCGTCCGCGTCGCTGCGCAGCGTTGTCAGAAAGCCGCCCAGTTCGTCGTAGCGCTGGCGGCACGCGTCGCAGTCGCTCAGGTGTTCTGCCGAAGGCGGATCCGGGGCGTCGCCGCGCCGTTCCGCGTAGTAGCAGTCGACGAGCCATTCATCCTGAAGGTGGGGGGCACGAACGATCATGGCTGCCCTCCAAGCAGCGCCCGAAGCTTCCGGGCGGCGCGGAACAGATGGACGCGAACTGTCGACTCGTTGAGCCCGATCATGGCCCCGACTTCACGCGGTGTGCAATCCCCGTAGTGGCAGAGCATGAAGACCGTGCGCTGCCGCCCTTCGAGTCTGTCGACGGCCGCCGTGACGCGGGCGCGACGTTCCCGCGCGAGCAGGCGAGCTTCGGGGTCGGGCGCTCCGCTTGCGCCGGCGGAAAACGCGCTGCGATCGACAGCGGTCCCGCCGCTGTTGGTGTCGTCGGCCGGAACCAGCCAGCGGTCGCGACGCACGCGCGCTTTTCGTCGATCGAGGCAACCATTGATCAGGATGCGCGTGAACCACACTTCAAACGGCCACGCCTCTCGATACGAGGCGATATGGCTGAACACTTTCACGAAGGCGTCCTGAACCGCTTCGTCGGCCTCGGCAGCGTCGCGCAAGTATTGAAACGCGATTCTCAGTGCGCGACGTTGGTGGGCGATGACCAGGCCTTCGAAGCGCTCGCGGGCCGTGTCGAGATCGCCACGCTCAACAAGCGAACGAATCTCGACGGCGAGTTGCGAATCCTCCGACAACGGTGCGGACGCGGGCCGTCGCCCGGCCGGCGTTGCCGACGTGGGCGAAGCGTCCGCCGCGGGATCGCCGGGCGCCGCAGTTGCCGTCATCCGCACATCCACACTCATAAGGGCACTACGACTATATCTGTTAGGCGTTTACAGTCTATCGCAGTATTCAAATTGTTGACTGGGGCTTTAGCACCGATTACGATCGTTTGATTCATCGCATGTTGCTGGACCCTCATACCTTAGGAGCCTTTTGATGAGCGCAGTGGAGCGAGGGCACCAGCTCGACCGTGAAGGCATTCGGACGGATCGAGTGAAGTGGAACCTGTCGGCAGCGGCGCTGTACGAAGAGGCCATCAGAAATCAGGAAGGCGTGATCGCGGCCGAAGGGCCGCTCGTCTGCAGAACGGGGCAGCATACCGGACGTTCGCCGAACGACAAGTTCCTGGCCCGCGAATCTTCGAGCGACGCGAACATCTGGTGGGGGAAGGTGAATCGTCCGATCGAGCAGGCCCAGTGGGACGCGCTGCATTCGGACTTCATCAACTCGCTGTCAGGCAAGGAACTGTACGCGCTCGATTGTTATGCCGGCGCCGATCCGACGTACCAACTGCCCGTCCGCATCATCACCGAGTACGCGTGGCACAGTCTGTTTTGCAAGAATCTCTTCATCGACGACCCGGCGGCGGCAGCCGCGCAGGCGCCCGAGTTCACCGTGATCGACTCGCCAAGCTTCAGGGCCGATCCCGCCCGACACGGCACGCGCACGGAGTGCGTCATCGCGCTCAACTTCGCGAAGAAGCTGGTCCTCGTCGGCGGGACGAGCTACGCCGGCGAAATGAAGAAGTCGATCTTCAGCGTGCTGAACTACATCCTGCCGCTGAAAGGCGTGCTCTCGATGCACTGCTCGGCGAACGTCGGTGCGTCGGGAGACGTGGCGTTGTTCTTCGGCTTGTCCGGCACGGGAAAGACGACGCTCTCGAGCGACTCCGATCGGCAGCTGATTGGGGATGACGAACACGGCTGGAGCGATCGCGGCGTCTTCAATTTCGAAGGCGGCTGCTACGCGAAGACGATCAAGCTGTCGGCGGAGGCCGAGCCCCAAATCTACGCGACGACCCGTCGATTCGGCACCGTGCTCGAAAACGTGGTGTTCGATCCGCTCACCCGGGCGCTCAATCTGGACGACGGCCGGCACACGGAGAACACGCGCGCGGCGTATCCGATTTCATTCATCGACAACGCCGTGCCGAGCGGCACGGGCGGGCACCCGAAGAACATCGTCATGCTGACGGCTGACGCGTTCGGCGTGCTCCCGCCGATTGCGCGGCTGACGCCGCAGGGCGCGATGTATCACTTCCTGTCGGGTTACACCGCCAAGGTCGCCGGCACCGAGAAGGGCGTGACGGAGCCGAGCGCGACGTTCAGCACGTGCTTCGGCGCGCCGTTCCTGCCGCTTCCGCCCGGACGCTATGCGCGGATGCTTGGGGAGAACATCGCGAAGCACCAATCGCGTGTCTGGCTGGTGAATACCGGTTGGAGCGGCGGACCGTATGGCACCGGCCGGCGGATGAAAATCGCGTACACACGAGCGATGATCAAGGCGGCGCTGTCCGGAGCGCTCGACAAGGTGGCGTACGAGAAGGATCCCGTGTTCAATCTCGACGTGCCGGCCACGTGCCCCGACGTGCCCGGAGACGTGCTGAAGCCACGCACGACCTGGGCGAACCCGGCGGACTACGACACGCAGGCCGCGAAGCTGGCGAAGATGTTCGTCGACAACTTCAAGAGCTTCGAAACCGACGTCGCCGCCGACGTGCGCGCCGCCGGCCCCAGGGCGTGAGCGCCGGAGAACCCTACGAAGCCGTCATCGGTCTTGAGATCCACGCGCAGCTCCTGACGGCCTCGAAGATCTTCTGCGGTTGCAGCACCGCCTTCGGCGCCCCTCCCAACACGCACCTGTGCCCGGTCTGCCTCGGCCTGCCTGGTGCGCTGCCGGTGCTCAATCGCGCTGCCGTCGACTGTGCGATTCGCGCATCGCTCGCTCTGGGATGCGTCGTGCACGACACATCGGTCTTCGCGCGCAAGAACTACTTCTATCCGGATCTGCCGAAGGGCTACCAGATCTCGCAATATGAGCGGCCGCTGGCAACGGGCGGCGCGATCAAGGCCGGCAGCGACTACTGGGCGCCCGACTACGACATCCGCATCACGCGGGTGCACATGGAAGAGGATGCCGGGAAGCTGCTGCACGAAGGGTTCGCGGACTCGGCGCGCAGCAGCTATGTCGACTTGAACCGCGCGGGGACGCCGCTCATCGAAATCGTCACCGAGCCCGACTTGCGAGCGGCGAAAGACGCGGCCGCGTTCTTCGAGTACTTGCGTGAGCTGCTCGTCTCGCTCAAGGTGAACGACGGCAACATGGAGGAGGGGAGCCTCCGGTGCGACGCGAACGTCTCGGTTCGCCGGAAAGGCGAAACGGCGCTTGGGACGAAAGCCGAGATCAAGAACCTGAACTCGTTCCGCTTTCTCGAAGACGCCGTCGAGTACGAAGTGGATCGACAAATCGACGCCCTTCGATCGGGCGGACGGGTCATTCAGGAGACGCGGCTCTGGGACACCGCCGAGGGTTGCACGGTGTCGATGCGCAGTAAGGAAGAAGCTCACGACTATCGATACTTCCCGGAGCCCGATCTGCCACCGCTGGTTCTCGACGCGGCGCGCGTGAAGGACATCGCCGATTCGATGCCGGAATTGCCCGCGGCCCGGCGCCGCAGACTCGTGGCGTCGACCGGGCTGGCGATGAAAGACGCGGTGCAGCTGACAGGTGGCAAGGGCGCATACTTCGATCAGATGCTGACGTTGGGTGCACCTCCAAAGCCGGCCGCAAACCTGGTGATGAGCGTCATCAGCACCAAGATGAACGAGCTGAAGACCGATGAGGTGGCGAGCATCGTCGAACGCGTGCCCCCGAAGGAATCGGCGCGACTTGTCGCGTTGGTGGAAGAGGGTCGCATCAGCTTCTCGATGGCAAAAGGAGTCTGGCTCAAAGCCTTCGAAACAGGACGGGCTGCCGATGACATCATCGCGGCGGAGGGGTTGACGCAGATCGACGATGAGTCGCAGATTCTCGCGCTCGTCAACGAAGTGCTGGCGAGAAACGGTGACGCGGTCGCAAAGTATCGCGCCGGCGCGACGGCGACATTCGGATTCCTCGTGGGTCAGGTGATGAAGGCTGCGGCGGGCAAGGCAAACCCAAAGCGCGTCAACGAACTCCTCAAGCGCGCGCTCGACGCGTGATACACTAGCCGCGGTCCAACTTAGAACATTCGCGTGTGATAGAGGCCGCTCACCTCTCCAAGCTCTACAGCCGTGGCGTGTATGCGCTGCGCGACCTTTCCCTCAGCATCGACAAAGGCGAGTTCATTTTTCTGACCGGCCCCAGCGGCGCGGGCAAATCGACGCTCCTGCGGCTGCTGCTGCGCGCCGAATTGCCGAGCGAAGGCGAACTGACCGTCGCGGGTCGCGATCTCGCCACGCTCGGCGCATCGCAAGTACAGGCGTACCGGCGAACGGTCGGCTTCGTCTTCCAGGATTTCCGGCTCATCTCGCGGATGACGGTCTTCCAGAACGTCGCCTTCGTCATGCGCGTGCTTGGATTGCCCAGCGTTCTTCAGCAGCGCAAGACGTTCCAGGCGCTCAAGTGGGTCGGACTGCAGCATCGGCAGAATGCGTACCCGGACGAACTCTCCGGCGGCGAGCAGCAGCGCGTGGCGATCGCTCGCGCGCTGGTCAACGAACCACAGCTTGTCCTGGCGGATGAGCCGACGGGCAATCTCGACCCCGATCTGTCGCTCGAGATCATGAATCTGTTTCGCGAGACCAACGCGCGCGGCACGACGGTTGTCGTAGCCACCCACGATCGCGAGTTGATTCGCCGTGTCGGGCGCCGGTCGATCACCCTCGATCACGGCCGCGTCGTCGAGACCACCTGATGCGAGCCTGGCGATATGCGTTCGAAGAAGCGCGGGCAAGCCTCTGGCGTGGCCGGGAGTCGGGCGCGTTGTCGACGGCCACCATCGCCGTCGCGCTCTTCGTGCTGGGCGCCTTCCTGATCACGACGTCCAACCTGGAACGGCTTGGAAGCGAGTGGAGCAACTCGGCGCAACTGTCCGTGTATCTGACCGACGGTGTCGCAGCCGAGGAGCGCGAGGCGATCGAGCGGGTGCTGGCGCCGGGAAACGTCGTGGCGAGCGTTCAATACGTGTCGAAAGCGGACGCGCTCGCCAGGTTCAGGAAGACATTCGCCGACCTGACGTCGGCGATCGATGGCCTGGGCGACAATCCATTGCCCGCCTCGTACGAAGTAAAGCTGCAGGGCGGATCGAACTCCGCCGTCGATCTGCTCGTGGCAGAGGCGCGGCAACTGCCGGGCGTGGCAGATGTGCGATACGACCGCGAGTGGCTCGCGCGGCTCGTCGCCGCAATCGGTGTCATTCGCCTGGTTGGCGGTGTATTGGGCGTGATGTTGACCCTCGCAGCGGCGCTCACCGTGGCTAATGTCGTGAGGCTGGGACTGTATGCCCGCCGCGACGAACTCGACATCATGGAGCTGGTGGGCGCGCCAACCGCCTACGTGCGGGGGCCGTTCGTGATGGAGGGCACGTTACAGGGCGGATTGGGTGCCCTGGTGGCGCTCATCACGCTGGGTGTGGTCTTTCTGGCTCTCCGAGGCCGATATCTGGTGCCGCTAGCCTCCGCTATCAACCTCTCGGCGGTGCGGTTCCTGTCTGTTGAGCTGTGCCTCCTGCTGGTTGCCGGCGGGATGGCGGTAGGTTGCCTGGGCGGGCTGATCGCGGCGCGCAGCAGTGACTGACGGGTTTACGCAATCTTGACACTGGTTTTCAAGCAGCACTACACTGGGAATTGTCGCGTTTGACAAGTCCACTCTCGAGGAGCCGCATGGCACGCTTTGCGACCGAGATGAGGCCCATTAGTACGCCGCACCCCATTACAGAGTTTTACCGGGAAGAGTTCCTCAAACATCAGCGCTGTCTGCAGCAGCAGCGCCCTTACTTTTCAGACCGCGCGATTACCGACGTTGAGACCGCCCTCACCAAAATCATTTCCGACCTCGAACAGCTCTCGCAAAAAGAAGACGCACCGCAACTGGTCAGTTCGCTTCTCAAGCAGTTTGACGTCGTCACCGGTCTGTCGGCCTGGTCCGATCCGAAACGCACGCACTGACTCGGTCTCTCGACACACTTAGATCCGACCTTTCAGCCATTGCCCGCGCGGGTATCGCGGCCGTCGACGCGGCGCGACTCGTCGAGCGCGCGATCGCGTCGGCGCGCGGCCTGTCAGCTGGTCCGCTGCGTGTCGTTGCAGCGGGGAAGGCGGCGATCCCGATGGCGCGCGCTGCCCGTGAGTTGTTCGGCGATCGCATTCGCGCGGGATTGATCGTCACCGTGGAAACAGGACGGGCCGAGGAGTCGGCCGGACTTCCTGTCGTGGTTGGCGGACACCCGACGCCGAATCTCGAGAGCGAACGCGGCGGCCGCGGCGCGCTCGAATTGGCGGAGTCGTTGGTGCCGGGCGAAACGTTGCTGGTCTTGCTTTCAGGCGGGGCTTCCGCGCTCATGGCCGTGCCCGCCGATGGCGTGACGCTCGAGGACAAACAAGCAGCCACCCGACAGTTGCTTCGCGCGGGGGCTGACATCCATGCGCTCAACACGGTTCGCAAGCATCTGTCGGCAATCAAGGGCGGATGGCTGGCGGCTCGAGCGTCCGGCACGTGTCGCGCCTTTGCGATCTCTGATGTGGTCGGCGACGATCTGAGCGTCATCGGCTCCGGACCGACCGTGCCGGACGGCACCACGTTTCGCGATGCGCTCGACATCCTGCGGCAGTTCGGCGGCGACGAAGCGTATCCGCGGGCCGTGGTCGATCGCCTGGCGGGCGGCGCCCAGGGCAAATTGCCGGAGACGCCAAAGCCGCACGATCCCAGGTTCTCGGGCGTCGAAACCACCGTGATTGGCGGCCGCCGGGACGCGATGGACGGCGCGGCTCGCGAAGCCGATTCGCGCGGATATCACGTCATCCGCGTCGACGACGCCGTCGTGGGCGAGGCGCGATCGGCGGGCCCGTCGCATCTGCGTGCGGCGATCGCCAGAGCCGCGGGCACAGGCCGTCCCGCGTGCATTGTGTCGAGCGGCGAGACGACGGTCCGAGTCCGCGGCGAAGGGAAGGGCGGCCGGAATCAGGAATTCAGCCTTGCCTGCGCGGACGTATTGGCCGCGATCGGCGGTCCCGCCGCGATCGCCAGCGTCGGAACGGACGGGATCGACGGTCCGACTGATGCGGCCGGCGGCCTCGTCGACTCGACAACGATCGAGCGCGCTGGCGCCGCGGGGCTTCATCCTCAAGCGTTCCTCGATCGGAACGACTCTTATCGGTTTTTCGAGGCGCTCGGCGACCTCATTCACACAGGGCCCACCGGCACGAACGTCGGCGACCTTCAACTTATTTTATTAGCGTAGGTCCAGCTAAAGCTGGACACTACGTACGGAGCTTATGGTTTCTCGTGATCAAGTGCTCGCGATGATGCGTGAGCGGGTGCACCACCCCGCCGCCATGCGCGAACTTCTTCAAACACTCAAAATCCCGCGCGACGAGCGCACCTCATTCAAGCGTCACATCAAGTCGCTGGTCGCGTCCGGCGACTTGATTCAGATCCGCGGACATCGATTCGGCCTGCCCGAGAAGATGGACCTCCACGTGGGACGCCTGCAGACGCACCACGCCGGTTACGGCTTTGTTCTCCCGGAGCGTCCACTCGATTCGGGCGGCGACATCTACGTCGCGGGCCAGCATCTGAATGACGCCATGCACGGCGACCGCGTCGTCGTGCGCATCGAGTGTATCAAGGACGGCGGGCGAGTCGAAGGCCGCGTGATTCGGATTCTCGATCGCGCCAGCGCCTGGCTCGTCGGGCGGTACGAGCGCGACGATGCGGCGCGCAGCGACTCGAGGCCGACCGGCATGGGCTACGTCGTGCCTTTCGATCGGCGCGTTCTGATGGACATCTTCGTGCCGCCCGGTCATGAAGGCGGAGCGTCGCCCGGCGACATGGTCTCGGTCGAAATCACGCGGTGGCCGACGTCCACCCGCGGGGCCATCGGCCGTGTGGCCGAGGTGCTGGGCAACATCGACGCTCCCGGCGTCGACACCGAGATCATCATTCGCAAGTACGGCATCGCGGATGCGCACTCGCCGGAGGCGATCGCCGAAGCAGTCCGGCTGGGCGCGACGGTCGCCGAAAAGGACATCCGGGGCCGCACCGATTTCCGGCAGGTGCCCACGGTCACGATCGATGGCGAGCACGCGCGCGACTTCGACGACGCGATCACGATCGAGAAGCTGCCGAACGGCAATTACTGGCTCGGCGTCCACATCGCCGATGTGTCGCACTACGTCCAGGAGGGAAGCGCCCTCGATCGCGAGGGGTACGATCGCGGAACCTCGGTGTATTTCCCGGAGCGCGCCGTCCACATGTTTCCGTCGGAGCTGGCGACCGGTCTCTGCAGCCTGAACCCGCACGTCGACCGTCTCGTGCAGTCGTGCCTGATGGAAGTCGATCGCCATGGTCTCGTCGTACGTCATGAGTTGCACGACGGCGTCATCAACAGCAACGAGCGGATGACGTACACGGCCGTGAACGGCATCCTCACCGACAACGATCCGCGGCTGCTGGCTCAGTACCGGCCGCTCGTGCCAATGTTCGAGCTGATGCGCGAGCTGTTCGTGATTCTGAACGACGCCCGCCGCCGGCGCGGCTCGATTGATTTCGACCTGCACGAAGCCGAAGTGGTTATCGACGAAGGCGGAGTCGTGGAGGCGATCATCGCGCTGCACCGCAACGTGGCGCACCGGCTGATCGAGGAATTCATGCTGCTGGCGAACGAGACCGTCGCGTCGTACCTCGACGCGCAGTCCGCGCCGGCCCTGTATCGCGTTCACGAAGAGCCCGACGTGATGAAGATCTCGAAGTTCGAGGACTTCATTTCAGGGTTTGGGTACAGCCTGGGCGCTCCGCTTACCGCCTTGAGGCCACGCCAATTTCAGAAACTGCTCGAACGCATAGAGGGCAAACCCGAGGCGAAGCCCATCGCGTTCCTGATGCTGCGGACCATGCAGAAGGCGCGGTATGCGCCGGAGAACCTGGGGCATTTCGGCCTGGCAGCCACGAGCTATACGCATTTCACGTCGCCGATTCGGCGTTACCCGGATCTCGTCGTGCATCGCGCGCTGCGAGCCGCGCGGCATGCCGCGTTGTCCGCGGAAGAGCGTGAAGAGCTCATCGACGAGCTCCCTGAAGTCGCGCGTCACACGTCGGAGATGGAGCGGCGCGCGGACGACGCGGAGCGCGAGCTGCTGCAGTGGAAGAAAGTGAAGTTCATGGCCGACAAGGTCGGCGACGAGTTCGAAGGCTACATCACCGGCGTGGCGGCGTTCGGCTTGTTCGTGGAGCTGGTCGAGCATTTCGTCGAAGGCATGGTGCACGTGTCGACCATGGCGGACGACTACTATCGCTTCGTGGAGAACGCCCACCTGCTGCGAGGCGAGCACACGGAAAAAGTCTATCGGCTCGGCGACAAGGTCAACGTCCAGGTTGTTCGCGTGAACATGGAGCTCAGGCAGGTGGATCTGGGTCTGGTCGAGATTCTCGAACGAGTGCGAGAAGGCTCGCACGGCCCTCGCAGGAGCCGCGCCACTCCGAAGTATGCATCGCGCCGCAAGCAGCGCCCGGGTCGGCGGGAGCGGAAGGAAAGAAAGCGGAGGTAAGCGTTACGACTTGTGATCGTCGGTGGAGCCTTCCTTCATGCCTTCCTTGAAGTTCTTGATGGCGCTTCCCACGCCTTTTCCAAGCTGCGGCAGTTTATTCGCCCCGAAAATCAACACGACGATGACCAGGATGACCAGAAGCTCTGGCAGGCCGAGACTTCCCATTTTGTTCTACTCCTTGAGGCGTCGATTGTACCACTTTGACCGAATCAGCCGCCACGCAAGGCCGACTTCTACGGTCCGCAGCAGGGCCCACTTAAGGGTTGCGTAAGGCTGTTCGCCGGCGATCAGGTTGGCCACGACGCGCCGGACTTTCCCGCTGCTGCGCAGGGCGTCCAGGAAGAGGCCGCGGAATCTCCTGTCGAAGAACCTCGATTTGTATTCAGCCGCGCGAATGAGGTCGGCCGCAATCTCTTCCCGAATCTGCTGGCGGTAGCGCTTTTCGCCGCCGCGCCCGTTCGACACGGCCTCCGCGGCCCACTCGCCCGATCGCAGCGCGAAGTAAATGCCTTCGCGCGTCACCGGATCGACGAGGCCGGCCGCGTCGCCAACGAGGAACCATCCAGGGCCGCCCGCCGACAAGGTGTCAAAACCGTCTGGGGTGAGAGACGGGATGGGCCATGAATACGGTTCGAGGGTCGCGTCTTTGTCGAGATTCATCGCTCGAATCCACGAGGCCGCCCTGGCGCGAAGCGCCCCGGCACTCGCGCCCGCATCGGCCTGCGCGCAGATGCCGACGGCAAGATGCGTGGGACGCGGGAACGACCAGATGTAGCCCGGCGGATCGTCCACGAGCTCCAGCAGAATTTCGCGGCTCGTTGTCCCGTGAACGAAGAAGCCGGTCGCGATCGACAACTCGCCGCGATTGAAAGGCCTCGCGAGCTTTCTGCGGACGAGGCTGTTGGCGCCGTCGGCGCCGATGATCGTGCTGGCGCGAATGTGTCCGGTTTGTGTCGGGATCAGGAACCCTGTCGCGTCGCGCGTGACGTCAAGCGCGCGCGAGCGCACCACACTGGCGCCGGCTTTCACCGCTGTCGCCAGAAGCGCGCCGTCGAATTCGGTCCGTCCGGCCACCACGAGGGCGCCTTCGCCGAGTGGAACAGTCGTGGATGTGTTTCGCGAGGA
>Ga0137395_10000235_pt1 | contig 21392 bp, 19 predicted proteins | sample czobulk216metaG_FD_108283 | JGI IMG/M metagenome (GOLD analysis project Ga0137395, IMG submission 108283) | Vadose zone soil microbial communities from Angelo Coast Range Reserve, California, USA - czobulk2.16 metaG | ecosystem: Environmental > Terrestrial > Soil > Vadose zone | place: USA...
GCTCCGGCCGTGGGCACCATACGTATGAAGCGCTCGGCAGCCTCCGCTTCGGCCGTAGTTGCGGCTGCAAAATGCGAGCCTTCAGCTACGGTCCGGGAAACCACCTCCACAATTTTCGGATGCGCATGCCCTTGAATCAGCGCTCCGAACGACATCATGAAGTCAACGTATCCGTTGCCGTCGAGGTCCCAGACGTGCGATCCACGGCCGCGCTCCAGCACCACTGGCCCCGGCGAATAGACAGCTGCGCCGCGCGACGGGGAGTTCACGCCCTCGATCAGCGATTTCTTGGCTCGCTCATACCATTCGCGCGAGCGCGCACGGTTATTAGTCTTCGTTGTCATTTTTGTGGTCATTGAGTCTTTGAGTAAAGATGCTCGGCTAGTCCGCCGTACCACCGCCATCCACCACCAACGCTGTTCCAGTCATAAACGAAGAATCGTCCGATGCCAGAAAGAGCACGGCCTTCGCAATCTCATCGACGGTTCCAATGCGTCCTAATGGACGATTCTCGCAACCCGCAAGGTAGGTCTTCCAATCGAGGCCGCGCAATCGCGCATCTTCCGGCAGCATTGGAGTGTCCACGTCACCAGGACAAATACAATTCACGCGAATGCCCTGTCTACCGTGATCGATGGCCATGGCCTTAGTGAGCAGCACGACTCCGCCCTTCGAGGCGCAATATGCTACTGCTTTATCGCCGCCTACTAATCCCCATCCCGAACTATTGTTGATAATTACCCCGCTACCTTGGACGATCATCGGAGTCAGGGCATATTTCGACATCAGGAAAGTCCCCTTGAGGTTGATATCGATCTGCAAATCCCATTCTTCTTCGGTGCATTCGAGCGCCGTTTGCGGAAAAAAGACTCCGGCATTATTGAAAAGAATATCGAGGCGCGTGAAGGAACGCAGCGTCTCATCGACGGCACGCCGGCATTCGGCCGCTTTGCGAACATCCGTGCGTAGAAAAATCGCGCAGCCGCCAGCCTCGAGAATGCGAGCGGTGACCGCGTGTCCGCGAGATTCGTTACGACCGGTGATTGCTACCTTGGCGCCCTCGCGCGCAAATAGTTCGGCCACGGCTTCGCCGATGCCTGAGGTGCCTCCGGTTATCAAAGCCACTTTATTCTCTAGGCGCATATTTATTAAAGACAAAGACTAAATCGATCCCGCCAAGCCGCCACCATCGACGACTAATGCGGTCCCGGTGACAAACGATGACGCATCGCCCGCCAGATATAACGCGGCTTGTGCGATTTCTTCCGGCTTGCCTACGCGGCCCAACGGACGCTTCGCCGACTCGGCAAAGAAACGGCCGCTGTCTTCTCCGAGTTGCTGCGCTTCGTCGCGCAGCATGCCGGTATCGTTGTCGCCGGGGCAGATGCAATTGACGCGAATGTTCTGCGGGCCGTGGTCGATTGCCATCGCCTTCGTCAAAAGCACGACCGCGCCCTTCGACGCGCAGTACACCGCCGCTTTCGCTCCGCCGGTTAAGCCCCATCCTGAAGCCGTATTGATGATGGTTCCACCGCCCGCCTTCTGCATGTGCGGTATCACTTCGCGCGACAGCAGGTAAATAGACTTCACGTTCACCGCCATCACGCGATCCCAATCGGCTTCCGCAAGATCAAGCACAGTAGCACGCCGGATGATGCCGGCATTGTTAAATAGAATATCGATGCGGCCGAAATCGCGGATCGCGTGCTCAACTACCCGACCACAATCTGCGGCGCTAGTCACGTCGCTTGCCGCGAAAAATGCTCGCCCGCCAGACTGAATAATCTCGTCCGCGACGCGTTTGCCAGCATCGGCGTCCACATCCGCCATGATTATTGATGCACCTTCGCCCGAGAACAGCAGCGCCGTGGCGCGCCCGATGCCGGATGCCGCGCCTGTAATCACTGCAACTTTTCCCGAAAGTCGGCCCGCAAGTTTTTCCTGGAGCGGCATGGATTATCGGCTGGCCAGCCCTCCCGCGGTTTCTCCGCCGTCGCAGGTGTAAACGTGGCCGGTGATGTTTTGGGCATCGTCCGAGGCAAGGAATGCAAAGAGCGCCGCAATCTCTTCCGGCTGGGCGTGGCGGCGTAAAGGAATTTTCCGATTGACCTCAGCGAGCATTTCATCTGTGTACTCGGCGCGCTGCATCGGCGTCAAAACGTAACCCGGAGCGACGGCGCAGACTCTTACTTTCGGCGCGAGTTCTAACGCCATCGACTTCGTCAACTCGATCACGCCCGCTTTGGTGGCGTTGTAATCAGCATAAAACGGGTATCCCGTTATGCCGTTCGTCGAAGCTGTTTGCAGAATCACACCGCTGCCTCGCTCCATCATGTGACGCGCTGCCGTTTGCGCGACGTAGAACACTCCGGTGAGATTCACGGCGATTACTTTGTCCCACTCGTCGGGCGTGATGTCGAGAAAGTTATGGCGGAGGCTGATGCCGGCGTTATTGACCAGCACATCGACTCCGCCCATCAGGCGAATCGCTTCGGCGAAGGCGGCCTGCACCTGTTTCAGATTGGAGACGTCGGCGTCGAGCGCGCCCGCGAGGCTTGGGAGATCGCCTGCGATCTTCTTTCGCGCCGACGCATCGCGGTCGAGCACGCACACTGCCGCGCCTTCTTCAAGAAAGCGCGCCGCCGTGGCTGCTCCTATGCCACTGGCTCCGCCGGTGATCAGAATTCGTTTCGCTTTCAACCCGCGCACTCGTGCCTCCGCAAACAATCTGTCTTTCATCCCGCGCATCCCGCAGTGGCCTCAGCGGCTAAAGCCGGCTCTGGGAAGGGCCATTAACGTAGCGGTAAACCGCTGCGCCACCCGACAGCAGAACGAAGTTTAGTATTTCCGAAGCCTGTCGAACGCTTCTAAGCGGTTTACAGATCGGTCGCGCGACTGAACGTATGGCAGCTAACTTGTGTCAGCTAACTTGCCACACCGTATCCAGCACCGTGCCATCGACCCACTTCACCACCGCGCACGGACGATCGCCCAACTTCGGCCGCGCGGGCTTGCCACAAATTCTCTCAACTTCCGCCTTGATGTCTTGAATTGGACGAACTGGTAGTTTCGATCCTTTCACTGCATCGATAAGATCCGTGCGCAATGGATTAATTGCAATTCCGCGCTCGGTCACGATCACGTCAATCATCTCGCCCGGGCCCGTCATCGTCGTGACGTCATCGACGATTACGGGAATTCGATCGCGAAATGAGGGCAGCGCGAGAATCGTGCAGCCCGCAAAGAGGCAGTTCTGCCAGCCGCCGATGCCGTGCAGCAAGCGCCCGTCGGAGTGTGTTACCACGTTGGCGTTAAAGTTCATATCAACTTCGGTTGCGCCCAGTACGACGGCATCGACCAGCGAAGCGAAATTTCCCTTGCCATGGTAGTTGTATGAGGTGAATGGCGAAGTGGCTACGTGACGCGGATCATTCGCCATCGACTTCACGCCGTCGAGATCGAATGTTTGACCGTCGAGGATGTAATCCGTCAAGCCTTCGTCAAGCAACTCAACCAGAAACTTCGTCGAGCCACCGCGGACGAAGCGCGCTTTCACTCCATCCTCTTTCATCATGTGCTTCAGATACTGCACAAACGCCAGCGCGATGCCACCTGCTCCCGCTTGAAACGAAAATCCGTTTTTCATGATTCCCGTTGTCCGCAGGAACTGCGCTACCAACTCCGCGATCCGCAGCCGGTCGGGCGAGCGCGTAATCTGCGTCGTGCCGGAAACAATTTTTGCTGGATCGCCAATGGACTCCACTTCCACCACAAAATCCACGTTGTTGCCCTGAATCTGCCAAGGCACGCAGGGGAACGGCACGAGATTATCGGTGACGACGATTACGCGGTCGGCATAGATAGAATCGGCCAACGCAAAGCCGAGCGAACCGCACGCCGACTTTCCGTGCGAGCCATCGGCGTTGCCGAAAAAATCGGCCGTGGGTGCGGCGATTACCGCGATGTCAATGTGAACTTCTCCATCCTGAATCGCCTGGTAGCGGCCGCCATGCGAGCGCAGCACGCCCACGCCACGCATTTTTCCTTGCGTGCAGTAGTCGCCGAGTGGCCCGTTCATCGAGCCTTCGATGTGGTGGATGATGCCGTTCTCCATCAACTGGATGGCGCTCTTCTGCGAGGGAAACGACGCGCTCGGGAACCACATCAGATCTTTGACGCCGATTTTAGCGGCCGCTTCGAGCATCATAAGCGCCACTTTATCGCCGTCGCGCAGATGATGATGGTTAGAGATCACCATCCCGTCGCTCAGTCCACACTTGTGCAGCGCGGTCTCTAGATCGGGCACGCGCTTGTCGCCATTTTCCGGATAATCTTTATTGGAAGTAATTGCCGGCGCCGCCTTACGGCCACGCGGCTGATACCTTCCGACTCCGAGAAATGGAGTCTGCGGCTTGCCATTTACCATGGTCGGCACGGCGCGCCCAGCCTGGTTATGGGCCAGTTCAACGCGATCTTTTATACTTACACTCACACTCACGAAATCACTCCCATCGCTCTGGATCGCTCCACTAATTTCAGCGCCCGCTGCACCACCGGTGGATCGATCATCTTCGAACCGAGACTCACCACGGCTAATCCTCTGCTCTGCGCGTCTTCAAAAGCGGCGACTACCTTACGCGCTTTTTCGATCTCGACCGCGGGTGGTTGAAACGCCTTGTGCACCACGCGAATCTGACCGGGATGAATGCACCCCATGCCTTCAAATCCCAATGCCCGCGAGGCTTCTGCCCACTGTCGCAGCGCTTCCATGTCGGCGACGTCGCTGAAGACGGAGTCGATCGCCTGTACTCCAGCGGCGCGGGCCGCATTCACGATGCGGGAGCGAGCGTATTGCGTCTCACGTCCTTCTGTAGTCTTCACCACGCCGAGATCGGCCGTATAGTCTTCAAGTCCAATCGTGAGGGCTGCAACATTTTCGCTCGCTGTCGCGACCTCGAAGGCATTCTCGATTCCCAGTGCGGACTCCAGAATAGGCATGATCCAGATCGTCCGAATAATTCCCGTACGCGCCTTGATATCGCTGATCATGCGATCCGCTTCCCTGATCTGTTCTGGCTCCTCAACCTTTGGAATCAGAATCAGGTCTGGACTTTCGCCCACAATCTCAGCCAGGTCTTCAAGCCCAAGCGGCAACTGATTGATACGAACCATGCGCTCGCACGACCCGAAGTCGACGGCCCGTAACGTGTTTCGCACCAAGATGCGAGCGGCGTCCTTCTCGCCGGGGTGGACGGAATCTTCGAGATCGAGAATCACCGCATCCGGCGCATGGAGGAAGGCGTTGATGTAATACTTCGGTTCAGAGCCGGGTAGATAGAGGCGCGATCGCCGCAGCCGGTCTTTTTGCGATGGCGGTGGCAGCGGATGCTGTTGCGGCAGGGAGCGCTTTCCTAAAGCAATTCCAGAGCGCCGAGCCGCGGCCTCGATGCGAGACGCGATGATAAACGGAAGCGCGCCTTCATCATGGATCGCAACTCGGGCATGCTTCACGCCCAGTTCGTCGAGCACTTCACGCGCCTGATCCATGATCGCGGCGCCGTAGTAAGACGCCACCCGCGACTCGAGCGAGATTTCGATTCCGCCGCTGGCTTGCGCTTGGAAGGCGACGTGCACGTCCGAGCGAACTTCTTTGCCCCAATGGCCAGCCTCGCCCGAATGCGCGGATATTTTTTCGGTAACGCTGCTCATAAAAGTCCTTCAACCGCAAAGGGCACTAAGATTCACGAAGGAAAACACCCCCCGCGCCCCTTCGCATTTCACCGGCTAGGTCAGCTTGTCCAAAATCGCGTCCGTCATCTGCAGGGTTGAAGCGACGCCCTGACTGATCGCCTTGGGGCCGCCGGTAAAGCGCATCATATCGTAGGTTCGAACCTTGCCTTCACTAACCACGTCTGCTATTGCTTTGCGGATTCGATTCGCCTTCTGATCCTCGCCAACATGATCGAGCAACATCGCCGCGGAAAGAATCATGGCAATCGGATTCACGATCGGCGGATCGAGTTCGGCATACTTGGGCGCGGAGCCGTGAGTCGGCTCGAATACGGCGATGTCATCGCCAATGTTGCCGGAGGCGGCGAAGCCTAGTCCTCCTACCAGGCCCGCGAATGCGTCGGAAAGAATATCGCCGAACAAATTCGACGCGACTACAACGTTGTAGTCTTCGGGATTTTTATTCAGCCACATCAGTTGCGCGTCAATGTTTGTCGACCAGAGTGCGATGCCCGGAAACCTCCTTGCGACTTCTTTAGCTACTTCTTCCATCATGCCCGAGGTTTCACGAACAACATTTGGCTTCTCGCAAATGGTGACGCCTTTGAAGCCACGCTTCTTCGCGTATTCGAAGGCGGCAGTAACAATGCGCTCGGCCGCCTTGCGTGTGATGATGCGACAGCTGACCGCTATTTCTGGTCCGGGGACGTTGGCGAATGCCTTGAACCTGGGATGACTGTTGAGGGCGGCGCGCACGATCTCCGGCGGATTCGTCCACTCGACTCCGGCGTACATGCCCTCGGTGCCTTGCCGGAAGACGGTGGTGTCGATATGCGGCTCATCGAAGCCGCCATCCGTTTTCTTGCGAATGTAATTCAGCGGATTGCCGGTGAAGCCGACGCAAGGCCTCATGCAGATATCGAGATTAAATTTCTGCCGCATGGTTACGATCGGCGAGTAATAGACATAACCCTTTCCCTGCAACTCAGGCTTGAGCTCAGCCTGCGCTGCTTTATTCGGCTTCGACGTGATTGCGCCAAACAGGCCCAACTTATGCTTGGTTAGTAACTCAATGGTTCGATCGGGCAATGCATTTCCCTGCGCGCACCAGCAATCCCATCCAATGTCGGCATGAATATATTCGGCATCGAAGCCCACCGCTTTCAAAACGCGCAAGGACTCCGGCAGAACCTGGTTTCCTATGCCGTCGCCCGGCATCGTGATAACTGTGTGTTTCGCCATTTATCTCCTTAAGAAGTTGATACGGCCGAGATTATCAAGGTCACCTGGCATGCAGAGGTCCCTCGCTTCGCTCAGGTGACAACTTATCGAAAGTATTTGTCTGCGCGTCTTGGAGCTAAGCTAAAGCCAACCGCTTCGCGACTAAGTTTTCCACACCGCCAGCAACCACCAAGGACTGCGGCACGCTGCCCAGCGCGGGGAAACTAAACTTGTCTCCGCGCCAGGTGATCGTGCTTGACGTGAAATCGATATCGATCTCGTCTCCGGGAATAATTGTTTTTTCTTTCGCTGTTATTTCGGCGCCAAATTGCTGACGCAGTCGCGCAACCAAATCCGGCACCTCGATGCACAGGAATCCGTTGTTAAACGCATTTCGCAAGTACGTCTGCGAGAAGCTGGCCGCGATCACAAGCGGAATGCCTTTCGCTTTGAGGCAGGTAACTGCCTGCTCGCGGCTTGATCCGGTGCCGAAGTTGTACTGACTGACAATGACGTCGCCCGCCTTTGTGCTTGCGGCAAACCCGGGATCGTAATTCTCCATCACCACTCTCGCCATGATTTCGGGCGTCATGTCGTCGCGGTACGTATAGTCTTTGCCGTAGATTGCATCGGTGTTGACGTTATCCTGCGGCATGAACACGAGCCGTCCCTTCACGCGTTGCGGGAAGCCTGGCAGAATTTCGACTTTCTCTGCGATGCCGAAAGTTGATGCCACGCCGATGTGAGGTCAGCGTAAGCGCGTTGCGGGGCTTGGTGCTCGAATTGGTGCGGGCCGCGAATATAGCCGGCGACTGCCGAGGCCGCGACCACCTCCGGACTCGCCAGGTAACACTTCGCATCGCGCGATCCCATGCGACCCTTGAAATTACGATTGGTTGCGGAGATTCCTACTTCGCCCGCCTCCAGCAGTCCGACACCAAGACCGATGCATGGTCCGCAACCCGACGGCAAGGGTTGTGCGCCAGCATCGAGCAACGTCTGCCAGATGCCGCGCCGTTCAGCTTCTTCCTGCACCCACTTACTGGCGGCGCTAAGATAGAACTTCACGCCCGACGAAGTTTTCTGTCCTTTAATTACTGCGGCCGCCGCCGCGAGATCTTCCAACCTCGAATTCACACATGAAATCAGATATGCCTTCTGGATGGCAACTTTCTTGTTCTGAATTTCAGCCAGCGACTGCATCGCCTGGACCGTGTCGGGCCCGGAAACGTGCGGCGTCACCTGCGCGAGATCGAGCATAATGCGCGCGGCATAGATTGCATCCGCATCCGGCGCGGGAGGATAGGTCTTCCAGTTCTCGATGTCATTTCTTGAAAATCGCTCCGCTCCTCCGCTTGCTTCCAGCCGTTGGCGAACGGCGCGCAGATATTCAGCCGTAATGTCATCTACCGGAAACCAGCCGACCAGCGGGCCCCACTCGGTTGTCATATTCGAAATTGAAAAGCGCGCGTCCATCGAGAGCGACGCCACACCCGGGCCCGTGAATTCGACCGCTGCATTCAGGCACTCGTCGTGGTTATAGAGGCCGCATAAAGTGATGATGACATCCTTGCCGGTGACGCCGTCCGGCAATTTGCCTTCAAGCACAACCTGAATCGAGCGCGGAATCTGCCACCAGAATTCGCCCGTGGCCCACACTGCTGCCGCGTCTGTGCGGACAATCGGCGTTCCGATCGCGCCTAGCGCGCCATACATATTGGAATGCGAATCCGACGCGACCACGAACGAACCAGGAATGACATAGCCGCGTTCCACCATGATCTGGTGACCGATGCCCGACCCGGCAGGATAGAAGTCAACTCCCTGCTCTTTAGCGAAGGCTTCAATAGCGCGGTATTTTTTCTGGTTCGATTCGTCCTGATTCTGGATGTCGTGATCGAGCGCGAAAGTGAGTTGGTTCGGATCTTTAACCTTCTTCGCGCCGATGCCTTTGAACTTGCTCATCACCGCCGATGTGTTGTCGTGCGTCATGCAGCGATGTGGACGAATGGATAGGAAATCCCCGGTGCGAAGCGGGCGCGGTGGCCCTTCAGTCATGTGCTTCTGCGCGATTTTTTCAACGATCGTCTGGCCCATGGCAGTCCTCTTCGATCCTTCGTGTATATAGCTGCGAACTCAGCCTTTCCGCTTCAACTCAAATCCTATATACATTATCTGGCCAATGTGATGGTGCAAATGAGTCGCGCACTGCAGCACCATTTCCATCCTGTTGTGGGCATCCGCACCGGTTCCCATATATTCTTCTGACCAGTCTTCCGTCGATTGACTATTGATCGTGGCGATTACCATCTCAATCGCGTGGTCGAATTTCTTCAGTACTTCTGCTTTGGAGGGACGGGTCGCATCGGAAAACTCTACGGGACGATCGCGTACATAGCCAGTTCCCGCTATCTGGGCGCCGATGTAGTAATTCAGATTGCCCGTCAGATGCAGCACGAGATGGCCGAAACTATTTCCAAAGGCGAAGGGCTTGGCCCAAAATTGCTCCTGCGTTAGAGGCGCCGCGAGTTCGTGAAGCACGCCTGCCAGCTTCTGGTAACGCGCCGTCAGGGCCGCGGCAGTCGTCGTATTCAGATCAGTCATAGTCATTGTCTTTGGTCCCTTCCGCATTAGTTCAGTATCGCGGCCAGGACGGACGTAGTCCGACTGGACGGACGAATGCGTCCGTCCCCACGTGAATCTTGCTAACTGCGCTTCTTGCTTGCTTTTGGCTTTGTCCTGTCCGCCTTGCCATGCGCCCGCTTCTTCTTTATATCCGCTTTCATAAGCGCCATCAGCTTTGAAACCGATGCCACTTTCTCCAAATTCCAAATGGCGTCGATCAGCTTGTTTTGAGCTTTCGCCGAGAGCACGCCTTCCGCCAGCGCCCTAAATTTCTCTTCGATCTCCGCGTCACTCAGCGGATTTCTCGGATCGCCTTTTGGATAGTCGAGTTGCTTTGAAAAGCTTCGCCCGTCGGTGGTTGTGATGTTCACAATTACCCGCTGCAGCGCTGGGAAAACTTTTTCGATTTCAGGATCGCCCACGACTTCAACTTTCTCCAATTGTGCACGGATCGCCGGATCCATGATCTTCTTCATTTCGAATTGCGCGGGCGTTACCTGCCGGTCCACTAGCGCGGCTGCGATTACATAGGGAAGCGAATGATCGGCAGTCTCTCTCGTATGCGGATCGTATTTGCTTGGGTCGGAAAGAATATCGGCGGCGCGGGCCAGCGACCTGATCTGAATCCTTTGCACCTGATCGGGATGGAAATTGTTGTTTTTTACCAAGTCCAAGACCGCTGAAATTGGAGTGTGCGTCAGCGCCTCGGTTGGAAAAAATTTCATTCCGCACTGCGTGATGCGCCATGATTCGCCGAGTCCATCGGTCAGCAGATTTTGTTTCCACTCCGGACCGAAGCAGTGCACCAAACCTTCTTTGCCGTCGATGACGTGCTCGGGACCGCTGTAGCCTTTCTCGGCCAGCAATGCCGCAAGAACTCCGCTCTGCGTGGCCATTGGATCGACGGTGTTTTTCATCATCGTCAACTTGCCGGCCGTTACTGCGCCCATGGTACAATGGCGCGAGGCTGAGATTCCTATGGCGTGCTGAATCTGTTCCCAGCTCAAATGCAGCGCGCGCCCAGCGACGATAGGTGAGACGAAGGCGGTTAGCGTGGCATGATGCCATCCGCGCTCGCGAATTCCCGGAAATGCGGCCTCGCACAGGCGCATTTCGAATTCGTGGCCCAGCACAAATCCAACGATCAATTCCTTGCCGTCGCTCTTGGCGCGCTCGCAGCAAGCCATTGCGGCCGGAAAAATGTCGGAAGGATGTGACGGATCCTGCTTCCAATAAATGTCGTTGTAATCCATGCAGCGAATCATCAGCGCATTGGCGAGCGAGGCGGAAACCGCATCGATTTTCTCGCCTGTGCCGATCACCGTCGCCGGGCCACGTCCGGCGATTTCTTTGAGCACGCCGAGAGCAATGGCCACGTCATGCTGCTGATATCCACCGAGCGCGCAGCCCGCCGAGTCGAGCAGAAAGCGCTTCGCCTGGTAGACGGCATCTTGCGAGAGTTGCTTGAACTGCAATCCCGCAGCCCAGTGGGACATGGCTGCGGTGATGGTCTCTTTGGCGTTAAGTTGTGCCGTGGACAAGAATGTCTCCTTGATAAATGGCTGTCAGGATAAATGGCTGTCAGCTATCAGTTGCCAGCTATCAGTGAAATCGAAAAACTCCCGCGGTTTCAGACGGCTGTGTGCGACATTACTTCACCCTGATATTCTTCGGATTCTTAAACGGTAGAAAGGCCATGAAATCGGCGTGATGCACGATGAAGGCTTCGGTCGTGCGCTTCACCAAGTCACCCTCGGCCGCGTGCGCCGCGATTATGTGACACACTGCATCCGGGACGCCGCACTCCATTGCCAGTGCGACTCCAGTAAAGGGATGCCGCAACGCCTCGCCACGCTCACTTTGGCGGCTCTTCCCGTCTGGACCGATCTCGTACTCCAATAATTTTCCGACGTCCGCCAAGATGGCGCCAGCTATAACGACATCGGCGTCGATTGGCAGCGCTCGACCCATAAAGCCCGTCATTGCTTTTGCGCTGTCGCGCGCAATGTGGACGACGCAGCGCTTATGTTCCATGAACGTGATCGGACAATTCGGAATCAGCAGCGTAAAGGGAATCTGATTCAGGTCGCCGGGCTTCAGCGGGCTGCGCTCCAGCGCCTTGATCCAGCACTGCATCACTTGCTCTCGCAGATTGGAATTGCCGATCCACTGAATCTCCGGCCACAGTTTTTCGACCGCCTCCCGCATGTAAAAAAACCTCCAATACAAGACCCATTAGAGTATCGGAGTCGATGTGGATGCGTCGAGGGGGCTGTGTGAATCGATAGCGATTTCCACAGGGAGAGGTGCGTGGTACGAACTGCCTTCTACATTCCCGATGGCACGAATCGCTGTAGGGGTCCTTCGACTCCGCAACACGATTCGCTTTGCGAATCGTGTCGCTACGCTCAGGATGACACTGGTAGAGAGGGGGTCTATTTATCGATGAGCAGCAACTCAATGCTGCAACCCGAGGCGCCGCACCGCAATAGCGCCTGGCGAATGATTTTGACCGACGAGGCATCCGGGAATCTCACCGGAAAATCCTTGTCGCGCAGTTGCTCGGCTGCTGATCGGAGCGTTTCGTCGCCATCGACGAACTCAGCGCGCTCCGGGCGAGGCGAACCATCGAACACGAGGTTGAAGCGCGCGGAAACTGCTTTGTTTGTGATGGACGCTAGCTTCACGGTGTGCGACTGCGCCAGCTCTTCGCGGGCCTGAGAGACCTCTTTCTCTGTCGTTGCGGGATCGCCCGCTAACGTGGCCCAGCGCGCTCTCGAATCCTTCACATCCTGCGCGTTTCCGCCTGCCGCTACAGCCAGCGCGTACATATGTTGCGCCTTCGCCGTCTGTCCTTGTTTTTCGAACACTTGCGCCAGCCGATCAGCGACCGCCCCCGAATCGCTCAGAAGCCACGCTGCGGTAAGGAATCGCAGGGCAGGCAGATTTTCGCCATTCTTATATCTCGCCCATCCAATTCGCGCCCACGAGAGCGCCACCAGCCGCATTGCAGAAAATGCCGAGGGTCCCAGACGGTCGAACTCGCCTGCGTCAAACTGTCCTCCGATGTCGTAGAGCACCTGTTGCGCATCGTTCTCAGTCTGGGCCGGATCAATATCGTTTCTCAAAGCTGAGGCATAAATATCCCGAGCGGCATCGGCGGTCGCGCTGCCGGTTAGTTCCTGCATAAGCGGTAGCGCCTTCGAATTCTCACCCAGCCGTGCGTACACCTGCGCCAAAGCGAGCTTTGTTTCGGGATCGCCGGGTGGAATCGCGGCGGCGGCTTCCAGTTCAGTTCGCGCATCGGCATCACGATGCAACTGCGCCAACAAGATTCCGAGATTCTTGTGCGCAGTTCTTTCGTATGGCACTGCTTCGATTTGCTTGCGATAAGCGGCGACGGATTCGTCGTTGTTGCCGGCTTGCTCCAATTCCATCGCCAGGTCGCCATAGGCGTGCTTGTGATTGGGATCGAGTTTGAGCTGCTGGCGAAAAGCTGCTATCGCCTGCGCATGATTGGCGGCTCCCGCGAAGGCTTGCCCGAGGACATACCAGCCGTCTTTCAGACTGGGAGCGGGGCCCGCATCGCCATCAACCGCGCGCTTCAATAGATCAATGGCCGTCCGATAGTCTCTGTTCTGCAGCGCCCTAATGCCGGCCTTCTGCAGTTCACCAGGAGTGCCTTGCATCTTCACATCGGCCGCGTCCGGCGCTCGGCCCGTAGGCCTCACAATGGTGCACGACAGCAACTGATCTTCATCACTGTGCGCTGCATTGCGAAATGACTCGTAGTCGGCGCGCCGGGATGCCGCAAGGTCGTTTGTTTTTACAACCAGCTTCCGGTCGCCGTCCATAATTCCCTTGCTCAAGGAATAGGTTGATGAATACTCGCCGTAATCGCGCGTCATTTTCACGGCGGTCGGGGTACGCACGGTGTAGTTTGAAGGGAATTGCAAGTGAACTCGGTAGTCGGTCTCACCCGCGGGACCGATATCCAGGGACTCAGCACGGCTATCCGATCCATTTGCATCTGCTCGCGCATCTGTTCGAGCATCCGCTCGAGGCGGCGGCATTCCGAGCGGCGGAATCGGACGGAAACTCACTCCCGCCGAAGGAACCATGAAATAGCGATCCTGATGCAGGTGATAAGTGATATGAAAAGGCTTGCTCGTATCTTCGATGGAATCAACCTGAACTGCGTCCACGTCGCCCGGCAATCCCCAGCTTTCTGAGAGCGCCTTTATATAATCTTTCCACTGCGAGGACGACACTTGCCGAAAGTTTCTTCGCATCGGCCAGTCACGATCTCCTTGCGCCGTAACCTCCACCGATGCGTCGAGCGCGCCGAACTCGCTGAATTTGCCGTCGAGCGAAAAGTGGAGGAAGGTCTTAATCGGCGAATCGGCCGGAGTCCGCTGCAAGCCGCTGTCGCTGTCGTCGGATGCGAGCACTGCTTGCTTGTTTCGCAATTGGTAAAGAATCAGTCCGAAGGGCGTCACTTCGGGAGTTGTATCCAACCAAGTCAGGCCAGTTCCCAGGCGCACCGCGGTGATCACGTGATCGAACTGCGCCGGTGAGGGAACGTCCGGATCCAATTTGCGCGAGCTGTCAATCAGCACCGGGTAACTCTGAATTCCCTCGGCCTTTAGCAGAGCCGAAAACAAGGTGTGCTTGTCTTTGCAATCGCCGTAGCCGTTCTGCAGAACATCCGAGGCCGGATGCGGCTGGTAGCGGCCGACGCCGAGCGAGATGCTTACGTAACGTATATTTCGCGCCACGAAATCATAGAGCCGCTGCGCCTTTTCGGTGGGAGTGTTCGCGCCCTTGGCAAGCGCGTCCGCCTCTTTTCGCACAGTGTCGTCGACCGACATGCGCTCGCCTTGCAGCTTTGCGTACCATTGCGCCACCTGCTTCCAGTCAGTAAAAGTCGTCAGCTGAACGTCGGGACGGCTCTCTTCTTTTTCACTAGCTTCTCCTTCACTAGCCTGATCACCCTCAGGCTGAGTATTCTTCGCAACCCACGTGTAAATTCGTCGATCTCCTACGTCTTGAATCTCAGGCTTCCTTGCAGGGGACTTAAGCTTCAACTCGCGAGACTTTGGGACGTTAATCTCCAGCCGATCTTCGTTGACCACCACTCCTTTCGGAAATGTGTACTCATACCAGAAGTTTCCGGCGGCGAGCGGCGTTTGAACTCGCGTCACGGTGCGGTATTCCAGTATGTCTCCGGGCTGGAGCGCCGTTACCGATATGTGCCGCTGCCGGTAGTCGCTATACATGGGAGCTTCTCGCAGCACATCGGGAGCGAAATCCTGCGCCGTCGACTCAGGCGTCGTTATTACTTGGCCATCCGGCTTGCGCACACGCACGTATTCGACTACCAGCTTTTCGGTGGCCGATGAGTATCCGAAGACCAGTTGGCCGAACTCCTCAACTCCGGCCTGGCTCTGAATTGTAACCACAGCATCAGTCTCGCTGACTTCGGTTCCGTCGTTTTCGAAACGAACCCGGTTTAAAATTCTTTCGATGACGGCACCCTCTTCGGTATTTGTTTTCTGCTGAGATGAGGAAGAGGGCGGCGTGGGAGTTGAAGTCTGCGCCATCGCCTTTATAGTGATGGAACCGGGAAAAGCGCCGGTGAGCGAGCAGATCAGCAGCACTTCGATTAAGGCCCGCGACGAACGATAATGCATCTTGCAGTTCTTTTACGCCGTGGCCAGCGTAAAATCAAACGAGCGAAATGAAGATGCTTCGAGTGATGCGGCTGACCGCAATCGTGGTTTGTTACTGCAGCCTGCTCGCCGCCCAGGCGCCACCGCTTGCGGTTGTGGAGGAACCCATGTCGGCGCTTGAGGCTGGCGTCGAGTTCCACGTCTTTCTACATGCCACGGGCGGAGCGGCGCCTTATGTGTGGAGCGTGGCCAGCGGCGACCTTCCCGAAGGCATCAACCTGAGCCCGGAGGGCCTTTTGGCGGGACGCCCGACGAAAACCGGGACATTTTCGCTGACATTAAAGGTCGAAGACTCGGGCCGTCCAGCGCACACGATCAACAAAGAATTTCAGATCGCCGTTGTGTCTTCGCTTTTGCTGGAGTGGCTTAGGAGTCCGAAGGTGCAGGATAACCGGATTGATGGCGCGGTGCTGGTTTCAAATAGTTCCAAAGAGACCTTCGATCTAACGGTGGTTATTGTGGCTATTGCCGAGAACGGGCGGGCGACGGCGATTGGCTATGAGCATTTCCCGCTGAAAGCGGGTTCGACCAACGTGCAAATCCCATTCGGGAACACGCTGCCGTATGGGGCTTACACGATCCGCGCGGACGCGATTGCGGAGATTCCGAGGAGAAACGTCATTCTGCGGCAGGGATTGGAAACGCCTAAGGCTTTGCAGGTGATGCAGGGTCCGTAGAGAGTGTGAACCGTATCTGTAATGGGCCATTCCAATGATCCATTAAAAGGCTCTCCGATCACTTCGCGATGAACCCCCAAAAACAAGCGGCCTCCAAGGGCTTTGGTCGTTAAAAGTTTCATGGATTGCACCAACAATCTTGCTTTCTTTCTTGCTTTTTCGCGGTTAGTTCGCTAGATTTCACTATCCCCCGTTTAAGGAAGATCCACCTTACTAACATTCAGCCAAGACGCGGCAGGCTGAGGCTTGCCTACAGGAGTGGGGCTATGAAGCGGAGCGGAATAGGTCTCGCATTGGGTGCGCTGGTCGCTGTCGGAGCGGTATTGGGCCTGCCCAGTTGCGGCCACGATAAGAAACTGGTGAGCCTCCAGGTGCAACCGAGCGGCTTTACTTTTGCGGTGCCTAATCCCGGAGCGACGGGACAGTTCACCGCGATCGCGACCTATATTCACCCTCCCTCCACGGTAGACGTAACCAACCGAGCAACATGGTCGGTTGACGATGCGGTAGTCGATATACACGCCGGTTTGGTCACCACTAACGGCAATTGCGGCTCCGCAAACGTTAAGGCAACCATGCCCGAGGGGACGGGCGGGTCAGCCAACATCGTAATTGGCTATTCGTTTGTGACTGTAGAAGATCCAACCAATCCCAATTGTCCAACTGGGAAATAACGCCGGACCTGGAATGATCGCTGATACCGCCTGCAGAATTTGCGGTCGCTAGCTAGGATCTGCGCGCGCCTGTCTGTTTTGCAAAAATTATTTTCTCGCTTATTCCTCTGAGAGCAGCTCGCCTAGCGTTGGCTTGTGACGCTCCGGCTTGGCTTTTTTGGCGCGCACGAGCTGCGAAGGCTTGGGGCTGCCTACTCGTTCGCGGGCCATTTCGCGGACGACCTTGGCGGCGGAGAAAACTTTTTTCTTAGGCTTGCGCGGCATCGGCATTTCCTGGCATCTTCGCACATTCGATGCGCAAAAAATGCAATAATTTGAGTTTGGCGCAGCGTTTCATCCTTTCGCAGGAACGCGAAATGGCTGAGATCGCGACACGGTGGGTAATAAAGAGGGCCTGCTATTTATGGACGAACGGGAATTTTTTGACGAGCGGTCGGATAAGAAACCGGCAAATCTGAGTTGTCCGCACTGCCACCAATCGGCGGAATATGAGATCCAATGGCTGGTGCGGATGAAGAAGAAAAATCTGCCTCCGCGGGCGGATGATCGGGACCGCGCAAAATTCGCCAAGGCACAGTCTTACATGCTGCGGCGAGACGACATGATGATGTGCAAGAACATGCGCTGCCGAAAACGATTCGAGATTACCGGCGTGCAGAGCGTCGCCTTTCTCCAATAGGAAGTCGCCTCCATGAAAGCTGAAGGCCAGATTTCCCTGTGACCTCTGTCTCTCTGTGTCCTGTGGTAAAGATTTTTTTAACCACAGAGGAGGACACAGAGAGACAGGTGTCACAGAGAAAAGTTCTCCCCCGAAATCTGAAGCTAAAGTGGATGGGCCTCTCCGCACCAGTTGGTTGTTTTACCAATTAAAAACTGTCGGCATTTGTGTGATTTGCACAGGGCCCGCAAATTGCTGCTCGGGTCTATCCTGTACGACGAAATTCCCGTCCGAATGTACTATTTGCTTAGTCTGAAATCTCACCCCATTTCCCCGTTCATCGCAAGGTCATGAGAGCGATGGAGTTGTCGGCCGCAGCAAATCCTTGGCAGACGGGTTGCACCCTCTAAAGTTGGTGAGCAACGCTCGCCGCAGGAGGACTGTGGATATGGCAATTAAGATCAGAGGGCTTAACACTCCCGCTTCGTGGGCATCACTGTTATGTCTGACGATGCTATTTTCCGCTGGTGCAAGGATGAGCGGCCAGTCGATGCCGGACCGGGTCGACAATGATACAACCCGTCAGGAAATAATTGAGATGGACAGGTTTCTGGACCGCCATCCGGAAATCGCCGAACAACTTCGCAAAGATCCTTCGTTGATCAACAAGCGCGACTTTGTCGAGCATCATCCTGCTCTGGACGAATATCTGGAGAAACATCCCAATGTTCGTGAAGAGTTCAGCGAACGTCCGAACGCATTCATGCGAGCGGAGGAACGCTACGACCGCCAAACTGATCGACGATACGACCGCGATGATCGCCGGTTTAACGATGGAAGGTCGGGCGATCGCGATGAAATAACACGCAGGCAGTTAGCGGACTTGGACCAGTTTCTCGACCGTCATCCGGAATTGGCAGAACAGCTGAAAAAAGATCCTTCGCTGATTAACAATCGCCAGTTCGTCGCGAATCATCCTGCTTTGAACGAATATCTGGAAAACCATCGCGAACTTCGTGAGGAGTTCAGCCGAAATCCGGATGCTTTCATGCGGCGTGAGGATCGCTACGACCGGCGAGAAGACGAGCGTGCCCGAAACTACCCTATAGGCGATCGAGACGATCGGAACCGATACGCCTCCGACGGTCGCGGCGAGATGTCAAACTTTGGAGAATTTCTTGGCGGCCATTCCACGATGGCTACAGAACTTTCCAAGGATCCTTCGTTGGCCAACAACAAGGAGTATCTGGCAAATCATCCCGCGCTTAACGACTATCTGAAGGCTCATCCGGCAATGAGCCAACAGCTGGCGGAAAACCCGCAAGCGGTCATGAGTTCCAATTGGATACAACAAGGAGGAACTACGGGCACAAAGACTGCGCCGCCTAAGGGGAAACCGAACCCCAATCAATAACCGCCGACAGAGCGGAAAAGCGCAATGAGAATGGAGGGCCGGCGGCAAGAGCCGGCCTTCCCATTTAACGCTTGGCCCTAATCGATATCGCGGCGATGTAATTTCACGGAGGAGTTATGAGAGTTAGAACATCAAAATCAATATCAGTGATCACCGCATTGTCGCTGGTGCTGCTTGTTTCTTCTTTTGCGGAAAGCAAGGACAAGAAAAAGCACGCACAGCGGGGTATGTTGGAGAGCATGCAATCCGTTCCTTGTGGCGCAACGGAAAGAGGACTCACCGGACTGGGGAGCATGTGGGGATCCATTGGTGTTCAGCACGTGAATTCGCATGAGCAGTTATGCCCTCAATACCTCCTCCGGACGGACGAGATGGACTACCATATTCGCCCCGTGGATATGAAGCATGCCGAGATGCTTCCTATTGGCCATGAAGCCGAATTCAAAATTGAGAAAAATCGCTTGGTCCTGAAAGTGCCAGACGCCAAAAAGAAGGCAAAGCCTTACGCCGTGATTTCTATGCAGCCAGTGAGTACCGACAGCAAATACGAGAACAGTGCCTATCGCTCGCTTGAGAAGCCGGCTGAATCCCGTCCTCCAAACGGTAATCCTCAAAACAATAATCCCCCAAATAGTAATTTGACGGGGCAGGCCACAGACCGTCCTCCGCGGCAGTAAAAAATGGCGGGAGGAAAACTGGCTGGTGCCGCCGGCGAGTGCTGGCGGTTGATGAACTACCGCTTGGGGATGAGGTGGGCAGCGAGACGGCGCATGCTATTAGCCAGCAGACTCAACGTTTCGGAGGCTGGGTGACTGGAAGATTTCGTTGGCGGGACGTCGCTCAGACCCTCTTGTTCCATCATTTGTGTGGCTGCCAGAAGGCGCTCGGAGCTCTTTTCTTCCATGGCCAGGAAGCGAAATGCCTGCGCCAGCGGAACGCCGTCAGCGCAGGTCTGCAGAAATTCGATATGAGCCGTAACTTTGCCAAACATCGTCCGCAGGGCAATGTCGCCCATGGTTCCACGAGGAATCGGTCCTCTGGAAAGGACGGCGGAACCTCCACTAATCGACATTCTCTGCAGCACGCCCACGAAGTGTTTTTGGTCGACGCAGAATAGCGCTCGTTCACGGTTCGGAACCCGGACGCGTGGGGCCCGTGCTCTCCGGCCCGATTTCTGAGACTTCTTCACGATAGGTCAGCATGGCAAGCGGCGAGAACGCCGTCAAGTTACCGCCGGTCTTGTTTTCCCGCCTGACTGTCCCACGCCGATGGCGTTCCTCTCGACTCATTTATACTAACCAGTTTGGTCCGCCGGATTGCCGATGGGCGCTGCCGGAAGACGGGAGTTGATTTGTGAAGATTCTTGTTTGCATGAAACAGGTGCCGCAGAAAGACGCTCCGCTAAAGTTGAATGAGGCGGGAACGTGGATCCGCGAAGACGTGTCATACGAGGTAAATGAGCCGGACGCGTTCGCGCTGGAAGAGGCGTTGCGCCAGAAAGAAAAGCACGGCGGCGAAGTGGTGGTAATTACTGCTGGTCCGGCGCGAGCGATGCAGGTATTGCGCGAGGCGCTGGCTAAGGGGGCGGATCGGGCGATTCATCTGGAGGACAATGCCTTCGTTGGCCTCGATGCCTACAACACGGCGCGAGCAATCGCGGCCGCGATCGTTGTCGGGCAGAGCAAGCATGAAAAGTTTGACCTGATCTTTACCGGCCTTCAATCGGACGACTATGGATATGCGCAGACGGGTGTGATTCTGGCCCAGATTCTTGGGTTGCCGCACGCCACCATCATCATGCAGATTGAAAAAACGGAAGCTGGAATCCGTGTGAAGCGCGAACTCGAAGCTGGGTTCTTTCAGTTCGTCGACATGCCTCTGCCGGCAGTGCTCACGATCCAGTCCGGAATTAACAAACTGCGTTATGCGACTCTGATCGGCATTAAGCAAGCGAAGGCGAAGCCGCTGCGCAAGGTGACGCTGGCGGAAGTGCAATCCGCGATGAGCGGCAATCTGCAGAAAATCGAAAAGCTGTATGTGCCGGAGAAATCGAAGAATACGGAGTTCTTAGAGGGCTCTGCGGCGGAAGTTGCGAAGAAGCTGGTGGAAAAGCTAAAGAACGAACTGCGCGTAATTTAAACAAATTCTCAGTTCCCAGTTCCCGGTTCTCAGTTGAAGAACATGCGCGCCGCTGAGAATTGAGAACCGGGAATTGAGAACTGACTTTATGGCTGACACTATTCTGGTAATTGTCGAACAGCGCGAAGGGAAACTGAACCGCGTCTCTTGGGAAACGATTGCAGCGGGGCAGGCGATTTCCTCCGAAACTGGATGGACGCTCGAGGCTGCGGTAGTAGGCTCGGGCGTGTCCGCTATCGCCAACGAAGTGGCGCAAAAGAAGGTTTCCAGAGTGTATGACGTCGAATCGGCCAAACTCGAGCTCTACACTCCGGATGCGTTTGCTTATGCTTTGAAAAGCTTCCTGGAGAACCATCCCGCGAAGCTGATTCTCATGCCGCACACCTACCAAGTGAGAGATTTTGTGCCGAAACTGGCGACGGCGATGGAGACGACCGCCATTACCGACGCAATCGGCTACAAGCATGAAGGCGGCAAGCTTGTCTTCACCCGGCAGATGTTTCAGGGAAAATTTGTGGCTGA
>Ga0137395_10000236_pt1 | contig 21314 bp, 23 predicted proteins | sample czobulk216metaG_FD_108283 | JGI IMG/M metagenome (GOLD analysis project Ga0137395, IMG submission 108283) | Vadose zone soil microbial communities from Angelo Coast Range Reserve, California, USA - czobulk2.16 metaG | ecosystem: Environmental > Terrestrial > Soil > Vadose zone | place: USA...
CGGTCTACGTCGAAGAGCCTGCCTGCCGTCTGGTTCGGGAGCGCTACTGGGATGGATATGGCTGGCAATTTCGTCGAGTCCAGGTGTGCGATTGATCGCCGCACCGTTTTGGGCGGTCGCGCCGTGAACTGACTCAAGTCAATCAACTCGAAGCGAATTGTGCGCCGGTCTTTCCCGCCCTTAGACATACGCAGCCATGGCGCGTGGCGACATCCGCCGCCAGTCTTCCGCCAGCTGCCGTTCCGCGCTCGCCTGCCAAAATCCCCCTTTTATATACAATTCCCTCCTCAAAAATATCCGATCACATCGGTGTGCCGTCCGGCCACCGGCTCGATGTCCGCCTTGGGTCGTGTGTCACGAGCGCCGTCGAGTACGACGGTGCGGAACTGTACGAGAGATGAAGGAGGGCCCTTCGAGGTCGGCAATCAGGTGTTGATCTCAAGCCGCCGCAAGCTGCTGTCGTCAAAAGCGATGGTGGTGAGCGTTGCGGAAACGCCGGGACAAGATTCCGGCAGGCAAGGTTGAGAGAGGCGAGCGCAAGCAAACCGTCGAAGAAGTGTCGAAAGCGGATTAGACGATGTCAAAACCGGGGGGTGACCCTTCCTCCGGGATCAGCTTGGGGATGTCCTGAGACTGCCCAAGCGGCATCCGGCATGTAGGCGGCGCGAAGCTCAACCAGGCTCTTTTACGGAACGTGAGAACCTGATCGGCGATGCCAAGGGAAAAGGCGCAAGCGGCTCCAACCGCGAGGCCGAAAGTACCGATGCGCCGGGCAGCGGCGGACTGCTTCGTAGTAGCGATGAAGCGGGTGTAATGACCGTGGAGCGAAGGGAGCGTGCCATCGCCATTTGACTTGGGTCAACCGGCAACGGGAGGAACCCGATGTTCAATGGAAGGCGGCAGCCTTCGCGCGGTGGCACGAGCCGGATGACGCGAGAGTGTCAAGTCCGGTTCTGTGAGGGGCTCGGGGTGAAATTCCCCGGGCCTACTCGGCATTCGCGTCATTTTGACCGTGCACCGATCACTTCCGGTCCCGATTAGCAGACATTTTCAGAGTCCGTCGGCATGTCTCAAAGGTGCCAAAGGGCGACATGGCGCGCCAGTTTTAAATGAAAGAGGCCGCCAACTGAGGCGGCCTCGATTCTCAAAATGCACCGTTTCAATGATGGACAAATCGATGTCCCGGGGCGTAACCCGATGCGCCGGGATGGCCCGGCACGCTACCGTGTGCTCGCATCAGGCGGCCCGGCGCATAGCCAGACGCGCCCGGATGTCCGGCGACGGACCCATGCGCGCGGAATGACTGTCCGGGGGCGAACCCTGAAGCGCCGGGTCCGCCACCACCACGGGCATCAGCGGTTGAAGCCGCCGCAATTAGCAAGCCGAGCGCAGTGGCGAGCGATAAGATTTTCGTCATTGATCTCCCTCCTCGATTTTCCGTTCCTCCCCATCGCTGCGCCAGTTCTCTGGCGCAGTCCGTGGATAAATGAAAACGAAAGGAACCTAGATTTGTTCAAACAAGGCCACTGCTAATTTTCAAATTAGGCCACTAAGGGTCAGGGCCAGTACCCGGCCACCGACAGGACCCGACCGAAAACGGGAACTTTTCTGTGTATATGACGGCGCGGTCCGTTCCGAATGTCTGGCTTCAAGCGGCCCCTTCGCGTGGCGCTTACGCGGTCTTACTCGCGCTCGACATCGGGCGCCCGCGATTGAGCGTTACCTCCTTGTGCAGGCCGCTACGTTTCTCTCGCCTATGTCCGCTTTGCGCAAAACGGACTCAAGTCGGACATTGTGCCGAGTCCGAAAAGTGCCATGTGTGGACGGCTCCGGGTTGGCAAGCACTTTCTTCACGTCGCAGGCTTGGTCGGTGCAGCCACGTGTTCGGCCTATAGGTGCGGTTCACATGACCGCTGGCCATAATGCCCTCCGCGGATCAGGTCCCGGTCAATATCCCGCATTCCATTATGCGTTGGCACTAGTGGGTTGTCCTGACCGCCGCCGGATCGACCGGCTCTGCATTACGTGCTGTTCGCCCTCCCAACCTTCACATCACGCCTGATGTCCGGCGCGATCTCGTTTACGCCGCGAGCGCGGCAGGTTGCCTATAACGCTCACCCTTGGCCATCATGGCCCAGGCCATCCGCGCAATCTTGTTGGCAAGCGCTGTCGCGGCGACCTTGGTCGGGCGCCGGACCAACAACGCCGTGAGCCAGGGCCGATGCTTGGTGCCGTGGATCTTGGCGTAGCGGACGACGGCGAGTGCATCGGCCACGAACAGGCTGCGTAGATACCGGTCGCCCTGTTTGCTGATGCTGCCGAGCCTGTCTTTGCCCCCACTTATGCTGCTTCGGAACGAGCCCAATCCAGGCCGAGAAGTTACGTCCTGATCGGAAGGTCCTGGGGTCAGCAACACTCGCTACCAGAGCAGTTGCCAGCATCGGACCGACCCCGGGAATGTAATGAAGGCGCTTGCTCGTCTGGTTGGACCGGTGCCAGGCTATGATCATCCGATCGAACTCCAAGATCTGCTCCTTGAGGCGGAGCAGTTGAGTGCCGAGCGCGGCAAGGCAAGCGCAGGCAACCTCAGGCACCCGTTTGTCGCTCGAGTCGGCAACAACACGCAGCAGTTCCGTGACTCCTTTGCGCCCGACCGGGGCGACAATGCCGAACTCGGCAAGGTGAGCTCAGATCGAATTAATCACCGCGGTCTGCTGGCGGATGAACAGATGGCGTGTGGGGTGAAGCATCAGGCAACTCTGCTGCTCAGGTGTCTTTGTTGGCACGAACCGCATGTTGGCTCTGGTGACCGCCTCGCAAATAGCCTCAGCGTCAGCGGCATCGTTCTTCTGACGCTTAACGTAGGGCTTTACATAGGCCGGTGGCATCAATCGCACGGTATGGCCAAGTGCCTGAAGTTCGCGCGACCAGTAATGAGACGAGGCACTGGCCTCTATGCCAACCATGCATGGTGGTAGCCCCTGGAAGAACCCAGGACGTAGCGCCGCTTCAACTGGCGGCGAATGACCACCTCGCCAGCGGCATCAACTCCGTGAACCTGGAACACCGACTTGGCGATGTCTAAACCTATTGTCGTGACCGTTTGCATGGGTAGCTCCTCTGAATCGTGGGAGCCTTAACAACGCCCACATCCATGGCACTCACGTGCTGGTGGAGGAGCCGTCCACAGCATCAATACCGGAAGTGACAATCTAATCGATCACCTCCTCGATCTCGACCACTGGCGGAGCAGCGGCAAGCGTATTGAACATTGACCGCCGTCGGCTTCACAATTCCAAAGCACCCGCAAAGAGGTTTGCTTCCGAACAGTATCGCGCGGCAGCAACATGTTCATCAGTTCGGCTTACCTGACCTTCCAGCGAAGCACGTGCGACATCCGCATCGTCGAGGCTTTCCGCGATGTCGAAGGAGCTTGTCCAGGCCGCTACCGTCTCGGGACCCAAGCCCTTGGTCAGAAAGAGCGCCGCGCAGAGCGCCGCATACAACTGCACATTGCGACGTGCATCTCGGCTCTCGGCAGGGCCAGATAGCGCCCGTTCGACGCGACCGCGACATTCCTCCGTCAGCGACAAGTGCACCCACAGCGGTACCGCAGCCATGGTCCGCGCTACGCCGATCTCGGCGGCGCCAGTCGGCGCGAAAGCCCCAATCCAAAGCCGCGCGCACCTGTCCGATTTGACGGCCATAGCTCGCCTGCCAGGCGGGCGCGGGCAATGTCTCCAGCGTTATTTCGGCTCTGTCAAAGAGATCCCGGTAATAGTTGGCATGGCGTCGCGCCACCTGTTCGAACTCGCCGCTTTCAGCGAGCTTCTCGAGGGCGTAGGCGCGTGTGGTCTCGTGCAGCCGATGGTGCGCGATCACGCTTCAGGCCTCCGCCGTCGCCAGAGACTTCGTGACGAGGTTGGCCAGGGAGCAGACCGCTTCCGATGCGCGATCTCGCCACCCGCCGCTATCAAACTCGCCGCCTCTACCGTAAAGTCGCCGGCGAAAACGGCAAGCCGCCGCAACACCTAGCGCTCGGGCTCGGGCAGCAATTCATAGCTCCAGTCTAGAAACCGGCAAGCAGATTGTGACTCTGGCGCTGGCCATTTGCTGGCCATTATTAAACCCAAGATTGTGCGCCACACTATCATCTTGTTGACTAACAATCTGTTTCTACTAACGCCGTCAACTTCTCTAAGTCGCAGGTTTGCGAACCCGGCTGTCATAAATCTTTCAATTCGAAGTTCTCGTTCACTGCCCAGTACATTCCGCGCGATTTTTCTTCTTTGGCGTCGAGCACGTTCGATGCATTCTCTTATGATATTGCAGCATGATAGATAATAAACACTCCGCCGGAATGGCGCTTCACAGCCGGATGTTGGCTATCAACCTGCAGCATCTACGGTACGCCGTCGCGGCCAGAGATCAGGGGAGCCTTCGACGGGCGGCCGAAAGCCTATCAGTTCAGCAATCGACGTTGAGCCGGTGCATTCGCCAGCTGGAGCATTCGATTGGCATGACTATCTTCAAGCGATTGAGTGGTGGCGTTCGGGCAACGGACGCGGGGCGTGATTTTCTTCACCTGGCTCGATCGATCTTGGAGCAAGTAGATTCACTCGTGACAAGGGCGCATCGGACCGGCCGCGGTGAAACTGGCCGACTCACGATCGGCTTTTACACATCACTGACAGCCGGCAATTTGCGCGCGACGCTTGTGGATTATGCGCGGCGAGTTCCGGAGATAGAACTCGGAATGATAGAGGGATCGCGCACACGTCTTGTCACTGCTCTGCGCAACGGCGCAGTCGACATCGCGATCGTGACCGGCGAAACGCACCTCCCGCATACCAAGTCAATGTCGCTTTGGAGTGAACGCATTCTGGTTGTGCTGCCGGATGGCCATCGGCTGGCTGCCAATGAGATTGTTCATTGGACCGACCTCAAGGGCGACAATGCAGCGATTGATGTGAAAAAATGATCGTGTCATGGCCGATCTCCCGCGGCGTGAAGGACGTAGTCGCCATCAGACCCAAGCCCTTCGACACGGGCGAGCTCGGCAAGCCGCCGATCCGAACCCCGACCTGCCAAGACCGCGATGAACTGGATGGTCTCGGCAATCATCGCGCGTGGCACCGTTCCCGCACGCCAACCAGGTCGCTGACCGTTGGCATCTCATGGAGAACGCGAGCCACGCCTTCCTCGACGCGGTTCGCAAATCCATGCGCCAGGTCCGCGCCGCGGTCGGCGCCGCCACCATAAATCCCGACTTGCTGACCGTCGCCGAGCGCATCCAGTACGAGGGCTATCTTCGGCGAGAGGATACGAACGCGGCAATCCTCAAACAGGCCGAGACGGGCGTCTCCATAAAGGAGATCGTACGGCTCACCGGATATAGCCGGGGCCTCGTCCGCAGGGGTGCTGCGAGGTCAGCGATCCGATGTGTTCAGGGTGCGCGAGAGCTCGCTCGAGCACTACCTGCGATGGCTCGACGCTCAGTGGGCTGATGGTCATTGTAACGGCGCTGACCTGTGGCGTTGCCTCAAGGCGCAGGGATTTAGGGGCTCGGCGCGGGTCGTTACAGAATGGGCGACACGCCGTCGGCGTGCCGAAATGCCCGATGCTCAGAGCCTGGAGCGCGTGCCGTCCGCGAGAACTATCGCCCGCCTGATGACCAACGGCCGCGATACGCTATCAAAGTCAGAGACCGTCACCATCGCGGCGATCGATCAAGGCGTTCCTCTCCTGGTGGAAGCTCGCGAGATCATCACCGCTTTCCATACGATGATCCGCAAGAAGACTCACGTAGATCTTGACCCATGGCTGGAACGAGCATGCGCAAGCCTCGTCGCCTCTTTTGCCAACGGCGTCATCAAGGACAAGGCTGGCGTCAACGCAGCGATCACCACGTCCTGGTCCAACGGACAGACCGAGGGCCAGATCACCAAGCTCAAGTTGGTCAAGCGTCAAATGTACGGACGCGCCAAGCTCGACTTGCTTCAGGCCCGTCTGATAGGCGCTACATGACCCACGGCTGCACCAAAATTGCGTCAGAGCCCCGATTGGATGCCGATCACCCCGAAACGGGGTCTTTATTCCATGCCGAAACACAATGACCTCGACCCAAAGGGAGAACGCTGGGAACTATGCGAGAAAGTTCTCGCGCGGAATGACGTCAAAAAGCGGCTATCGCGGGGTTGGGGCGAGCGCGTTGAAGCCTGATTAAGCCGCGAGCGCCGTCGACGTTCGGAGCGCATCATGTGAGCCGCGATTGCCGGTGCTTCAATCGTTCCTTCGCCGTTCGCTCGCCGTCTTCGTCGTACTCGGGATCTTCGACCGATTCATACCACAGCATAATCAGGGCGAAGTCGTTGGACTGAAGGCACACTTGCTCACTGATCCTCGGCGCCGCGCGACCACGCTCCACATCAATCCAAAGATCGGCGATCCGCGTGTCAACATCGCTCGGCACGCCAACCTGATGTCCTCTTCGATAGAACAATGATCCTTGAGGAACAGCCCTGTCGCGGACCGCCGTGATGAAAGGAAATCGGGTCTTGTTGCTGTACGTCCGCACCACCTTGCCGTCGCGGACCACCACGAATGCGATCGTCTCCGAGTGGTATTCCGCATAGGCGCGGGCCATCGCCTCCTTGCTGACATCGAACATCTTCGCGAGCGAAAGCATGTGCCCTAGGCTCGGCGCCGACTTCTTGCCGATCTCGGTTCTCACGTTGGGCCACTAGCTCGGGCATTTCCACATCTTCCTGTTCGGCTTCAGCCGCGGCGCCTACACCGTCAGATGCCTCGCGGCGGTGCTCTCGCTCTGCGGCATTCCCATGCGGATGTCGGACGTCACGCCGCTGCGGCGTGACGTCGACGGATCGACGGCAATCGCCAAGGAGGCCGTGAAGAAGGTCTATCAGTTCGTCAGTTCGCCGAAGGACGCGGCCTATGTGGAGCAGCGCAAGGCCCTCGCAGCGGCCTTCCGGCTGAAATACGGATCCGATGCCGACGGCAAGGCCAACACGGTGCCGATCTTTATCGGCGTTTTCGACACGGTCGCTTCGCTGGGAAGCTATCCGCTGTCGTTCGCTCTGCTCGGCGGGGCGGCGCTGGCGCTGGCCTTCATCAGCTTCGCTCAGTCCTTCCTTCTGTTCCCGTTCCTGCCGACCTTCCTGACGCTCGTCGGGGTCGGAGTGCTCGCTGCTGCGATCGGCTACGCGGTCACGCACATCAAGTTCGCCGCCAGCCTGCCGGGACACTGGTGGCAGCGGTGGCATCTCGCCTCGCCGAAGATGGAATTCTACGACCTGCACCTCGACAACAGGGTCTGGTACGCCCGCCACGCCCTGTCGATCGACGAGAACCGTGCGGACTTCGACCGGGTGATCTGGGGCAGCACCCATAACAAGGGTCCCGAACGTCCCGACGAATACCCCGACTGGCTCGACCAGATCTGGTTCGCCGGAAACCATTCCGACACCGGCGGCAGCTACCCCGAAAACGAGGCACACCTCTCCGACATTTCGCTCGGCTGGATGGTGTACGCCGCGATAAACCTGCCCGACGGCCAGACGCCGACCGGCAACGGCATCAAGGCGGACGACCGCTATCTGCAACTCAACCCCGATCCCCTCGGGCCGCAGCACGACGCGCGCGAGCCCGGCATTATCGGCGGACGCTTCAAGGTCTGGAAGGAAGGGCACCGCAAGGTCGAGCCCCGCGCCATCCTGCATTCGTCGGTCTACAAGCGGCTCGATACACCCGGCGGCGTCCAGCATTTTTACACCCGCGGACCGTACCGCCCAACCAACCTGTCCGACCACGAAAAGCTCATGAATTATTATCCCGGCGCTCAGGCGGCGCCCAACGATGGAGGCGTCAAGTGATCTGCGAAATCGAATTCATGCCGGTGGGCACCGGCAGCAAAGCCGGCGACGCCATCATCCTGCGCTACGGCACGCCGGTCGACTTCAAGCTGATGCTGATCGACGGCGGCACCGCCGATACCGGCGACGAGATCGTCGCCCATCTGAGAAAGCATTTCGGCCTCGGCGCAAGACTCGAACACGTCGTCCTGACCCACTCGGATGCCGATCACGCATCAGGCCTCCGGACCGTGCTGGCGCAAATCCCGGTCAATAATCTTTGGCTGCACGTCCCCTGGCTTCTCGCACCCGAGGTCAAGCACCTCTTCGCGGACACCCGCTGGACTCCCCTCGGCCTGCAGGCTGCCGTCAAGAAGGAGTACGACATCATCAGCGAGATCGTCGATCTGGCGCTGGCAAAGAGCGTCACGATCAACCAACCGTTCCAAGGTCAGAACATCGGCCCCTTCCACGTCTTGTCACCGAACCGGGCGGTCTGTCTGCATCTGCTGCCGCAGTTCGAGAAAACGCCGGACCCGAACCACGCAGCGATCGAAGCGGCGTCGATGTGGCTCGGAAAGGCTTCGCTCATCGGGAGACTCGTCGAAGCCGCCCGTGCGAAGGTAGAAAACTGGACGACGGAAACCTGGGCTCAGGAGCGGCTGAGGGACGGCGGACAGACCAGCGCCAGCAACGAGTCGAGCGTGGTCCTGTACGGCGCCTTCGAGAACGAGCAGCGCGTTCTCCTCACCGGCGACGCCGGCGTGAATGCGCTGACCTGGTCCGCCGATTATGCCGCAAGGGTCGGCTTGCCGCTTCAACAATTTACGTTCGTGCAGATCCCGCATCGCGGAAGCCGACGGAATGTCGGCCCGACGGTGCTGACCAGACTGCTGGGACCGGTCGAGCCGGAGTATACCGAACCCCGTTTCTCAGCCTACGTCTCCGCACCCGCTGACGATACGAACCACCCGCGCAAGATCGTGTTGAATGCATTCAAGCGCCGGGGCGGCATCATCATCGCCACGCAGGGCTCGACCAAAGTCCATCGTGGCGGTTTTCCATTGCGGCCCGGCTACTCCAGCGTGGACGGGCTGCCATTCTTCACGAGAGTCGAGGATTACTCATGATCACGGCCGGCAATTCGAAGTCGCTGAAGGACCAGAACCGCTGGCATCTGTGGCTGCTGATCGCGGTGAACTCGGCCGCCTTCTACGCCGCTCTTAACTTCAGCGACTTCGAAAGCTCCGGCTTCCGCGCCTTCATCAACAGCGCCACCCAGCTTCTGCCCGTCGGCCTCGCTACCGTTGTCACCACCATCGCTAACGGCCTGCTCAGCGCCGACATGAAGGCAAGACTGGTCTTCCTGCGATGGTATCACGCGCTGCCAGGCCATCGCGCATTCAGCAAGTACGCGCAGCAGGATCCGCGGATCGACCAGGTCAGGCTCGCCCAGGTGACCAACAAAGTCGCGCTGCGCAGCCCCGAGGCGGAAAACGCCGCGTGGTACCGCCTGTACAAGGAGGTGCACAACGATCCGAGCGTGCAGCAGGTCCATCGTGAATTCCTGCTGCTGCGCGACTACGCCTGACTGGCGGCACTGTTTCTGATCGGCTTTGGCACCGTTGCGCTCCTCACCGTCCAACCACCGAAGGTCCTGACCATCTATTGCGTGTTGCTCGTAGCCCAGTTCATCATCGTACGGCATGCCGCGGCGACCTACGGGATCCGCTTCGTCACGACGGTACTCGCGCTCAAGGCTTCGGCGCCGGCGCCAGCCCCGCGAACGCCAGCGAAGCGAACAGCCAAGTCCGCGAAGCCCTGAGCAGCTAAACCCAACATGCCCCACGTAAACGCGCGCGACATAAACACATTCGCCGACATGGCAAATATCCACGGCCTTGCCGTCGACGGAAGAATTCGCCGGCAATCTGCTCGCGCTGCTCGACCTCAAGGAGACCGTGATCCTCTGCGCGATGGGTGCGTCTTGCGCCATGTTCCTATATTGTTCTTTCGTCCCGATTCCCAGGTTGGCTGATTCCAGATGTCCCACATTAAAAGTGTGCGTGAACTCGCTTCAATCCTGAACCCGGAAAACGAGGCTCGGCCGACCATTCTCCTGGGGGCCGGCGCTTCGTTTTCTTCCGGAGTGCCGTTGGCTGATGAAGCCGTCAAGCGGATTGCCCGGCGCGTTTTCTCGGAACGCATTCTTGCCGGGAAGGTCCTTCCGGAGCAGGTCAAGACCTCAGAATGGCGAGCCTGGCTGAATCAGCAGCCTTGGTTCATCAACGACGAAAGCCGGTTAGCGGAGAATTTTCCGCTGGCTGTGAAGCACCTTCTTCAGCCTCAGTCCTATCGGCAGGCGGTGCTGCTAGATCTCATCCGACCGACGGAAGGCATCGGGACAGGTTATCGGCAACTGGCTGAGTTGGTGCTGCGGGGACTAGCCGGGACCGTCCTGACCACGAATTTCGACATCTGCTTGCCCCAGGCGCTCCACGACAAACGGCCGCACATCCGGCTCGTCGCCGAAGTGAATCGGGGGCCGGAGGATTTCCGGGAATTCGACATATTCCACCGCGCCCAGATCGTTTGGCTTCACGGGAAAGCGGAACAGTACACGGACAAGAACCTGACCGAAGAGGTGGCGTCGCTAGATCCCAAGCTCATCAGTGTTCTCTTCCCACTACTGCAATCTACACCCTTCATCGTCGTAGGGTACCGGGGCGCTGAACCCTCGATCATGGAATGCCTTCTCGGCGAAGCGGGCGATCTGGCCTTCAAGAAGGGCATATTCTGGTGTCATCGAACTGGCGCTGACTTGCATCCCAACGTGAAGGCTCTGCAAAAACGACTCGGCGGCAATTTCCGCTTGCTTGAGATCGACGGATTCGATGAATTGTTCGGCGATCTCAATGTAGAGCTCGCCGGCAAGCAGAGAAACCTCGGGCCCCCAACGTCTTTGACTGAGCTGGCATTCGACGACCGTCCTGTCGCCGATGCATCACTCACCGACCTCGATCTGGACCTTGCGCTCCTTACAGCCCATGAATACGCGAAAAAGCTTGGTCTCCGCGGACCGACGTCGGCGACCCTCACGACATTTCTCCGGGAGCTCGGCCTCCTCATAAACGTGAAAGGGACGGAGAAGCCCAGCAACGCCGCCGTGCTTCTCTTCGGAGTAAATCCTCAACGGTTCTTTCCCCACGCGATCGTCAGCGTGACCATCGACGGTAAAAAGCGCCAGGTCATATCGGGAAATCTCCTGAGGCAGCGCAACGAGCTTCTGGAATGGGTCCGCGGGAAGGACGTAAACTCAACGCTCAAAGTCAAGGTCCTCGGTCGACACGTGGAAAGGTCGGCATATCACGAGCGGGCGCTTGTCGAGCTCGTCGTAAATCTTTTGGTCCATCGTGACTACGAAGATGGCCGCCCCGCAGTTATCAACGTCGAAACCGGATCGCTCATCTCGTTCGTCAATCCCGGTCGGCCGCCTGACCGATTGACCGACAAGTTGACCATCGACGATCAGGGCCAGTTTGAACCCTTGCGGGAACTGACATCCCAGCGGAATCGCTCACTTTGCGACGTCTTCTACGGAATGAGCGTGATGGAGAGAGCCGGCACCGGATTGTCGGATGTCGTCAAGTACGCGCGCGAGGGCAATGGCACGGCAGTCTTCAGGCTTCCGCCTGGCGATGAGGAATTCAAGGCGGAAATCTTTCAACCGACAGCGTCCGGTCGATTTGCTGGCGTCGCTAGAGATACTCGCCCGATCGGTACCTACGTTCTCAACCTCTTGCCTTTCGCGGCACTGCCGGAGGCTGTCTCGCGCGTGAAAGTCCGGGGCACACTGCGGGAGATCGCCGGCGTTGCACCGCTCGAGGAGGCCGGCACCGTCCTGCTTCACGGCGGCGAATTGTGGTCCCTTGCTCCTCCGCCGTTGCTTGCGGCGATTCTGCAACCGGTGATGACGTCGCCGGAGATCCAGGTTTCCGACCGCGAGGCACTCGAGTCGGATCCGGCTCTCGCCAGAGTCTTCTCTTGGCTATTGCGAAAGCACTTCGAGGGTCGATTAAAGGGCTTGAGGGGGCGTGGTCTGATCATGGAGGAGGACAACAGGTCGCAACGACGCGCATTCTTCATTGGGCTGAACAAAGGTCCTCGGAAGTATGTCTATGACAGCCCTACCCGCAAAGGAATTTCGCGGGAAGTGGTCAAACTCAGAAGCGAGAAGCCACCGACGTGGTTCGAAAATGAGGGCTTTGCCTACGATATCGCCCGCATCGGATCGACCTGGGGTGTGCGCCTAAAGCCGTTCTACATGTTCACCGGGGCGGACGCGAAGACTCCGCTTCCCGGATACGCAAGGACGAAGCGGGCCACCCGCCGAATGAAGTTTGATCGCAACCAAAGCGTCGACAGCGACCTGATCTTTTGGGGAAGGTTCATTGCGCAAGGCGCCCCAGTCATCAACCTCAGCCAAGTGGCTGCGCAGGACATGCTTCTTGAGGGCTCGTTCCTCTCGATAGACGTACCCGAGGAAGGACTGATCGATGACGATCGCGATCAAGATCAAATGCCTGCCTGAACCCGAGGTGCAGTTCAACAACGGTCGCCTGGATGTCGATCCTCGGCGGGCGCTTGCCTCGAGCGGTCCGGTGGATCACCGTGGACAGCGGACGTTCAGGCTGGGTTTGATCGGTCTCTCTGCGGACGTGGCCGCCGCACGCGGGTGGCTCAGGGATATGAATCTCTACAGGCCGGCCAAAGAAAAGAATGCTCGACGATTTCGGGATTGGCCGGGTATCGAAAAAGCGCTCAAGGTCAAATTCGAGGTTGACGAGGAATTTGTTCGCGTCATCGACGGTGGCAAATTCGACCACTATTTCAGCCCACCGATCAGCGGCGATGATTTCGATGCGCTGGTCGAACTTTTCGAAGGCCCGATCAGCAGTATGTTCGGAGATGTTCGGCCCGATTGCATCGTGGTGTGCATTCCGGACGAATTGGGCGACTTGAGGGTTGAAAACCCGGGGCTTTCCGCCAAAGAACGCCGCGCCCTGCAGATACTGAAGCGCGAAGAGGAAAACGCGCAATTCGATCTTTTCGCGCCGACCGAGGAAGAACTTGCCGAAGCTGAGGCCCTTCGAACCACCGCAGAAGACTTGCTCTTTCGTACATTCTACCGTGCACTAAAGGGAACTGTGCACAAGTACGATAATGCCGTGCCGATACAGATCCTTCGTCGCGGGACCATCGAGCGCGACGAAGAGACCGGCCACAGTCAGGCCACGCGCAATTGGAACTTCGCAACGGCGCTCTACTACAAATCTGGCGGCATGCCATGGCGCCCGTCAGATCTTCCGGAGGGCGTATGCTTCGTCGGCGTCTCCTTCCATCACTTGAAAAAACGAGGCGGCCATCTTGTCTATGCCAGCGTCGCCCAGGCCTTTTCTTCGGACCACGAGCCCTTTTGTCTGAAGGGCGCGCACATCGACCATGAGCAAAGGATCGATAGACAGCCCTACCTCAACGAGTCGCAGGCCTTCTCACTGATGCGGGATATTCTGGCTGGGTACGAGATGCGCACCGGCGTGCAACCGAAACGGGTCGTTGTGCACAAGACATCGATATACCAAGGCGAGGAAGAGAAGGGATTTCGGGACGCCGCGAAGGGTGTCGTCCCAGGCTGCGATCTCGTTTGGCTCAGGCAAACTCCCTTCCGTCTTGTCCGGAAAGGGTCGGAAGAGCCCTGGCGGGGGACTCTTTGCCGCATCGAGGGTGAATCCTATCTCTTCACCAGCGGTTACGTGCCGTGGTGGGATGAATTTCCCGGTGCGCACATTCCGGCGCCCATCCAGATCGGATCCGCGGGCGATACAGACATCGAAGCCCGAGCGCGTGAGATTCTAACCCTGTCCAAGATGAACTGGAATTCTAGCGATGGGATCACCCGACTTCCGGTCACGCTACTGTTTGCGAAGAAGGTCGGGGAGATCATGACTGAGCTTTCAGACAACGTTAGCCCGAACCCGTCTTTTCGGTTTCATACGTGAGCGGTTGGGTTCGGATTGATCCGCAATGGGCGGGAAAAACCAATGGTGTGCCGATATACAGAACGATCTCGCGACCGAGCAGCGGTTACTGGACGTGTCTTCGCGCATCCACGGCGGGCTTCGGCGCAAAATAAGAATCCGGGTCGGCGCCCTAACAGCGCGTCCCGGATCTCAAACTTTGCAGCCGTCGACACGCACGAGTTCGCCTGATTCAATGCGCGTTCACTGCAGCCGCATTGCGAGCCGAAGGGCTATTCGGCTACGGCGGTTCAGCCGATTTACGTTAGGCGCGCGATTTGGACGGCAAGACAAAAACGCCGCCAGCACGTCGCATATGGTTGAGAATTGATGAAGCATAACAGAACACTCGTGGGTACGGATACCGGCCGCGTTGAGATGCTTGGTAACGGACTTGACACCCATTGGCCCCGAGGTGCCGTCGCCTTCTGACCCCCAGATTCGTAGTCTGTTTCGTCCTGAGACAATTGCTTACTTGGTGTCGAACGATTTGCACGGCCATTGGCCCTTCCAACGACTTATGCCCGCTGATCATCGCAAAGCGGAAACTATTTCCTTAAGCGGCGAGACACTCCCGTTCTTCGATACCTGCCTCAACCTCGCCGACGGCATTGCGCAGGAAGCGGACAAGCGCCGCCTTCCGGGAGTCGCGGTCAAGGGCGTAAGCGGTCTGTTTGAATTCGACGCCGTCGAGAAGGCCCTGGATGTAACCAGAGATCGTGTCAGCGGCCATGATGAGGGCTGTGTCGAGAGTGTGAATATATTTACTCGTTACCGACCCTTTCGTGTGACCAACAAGAGCCGCGATCGTAACTTCTGTGAAGCCAAGATCATTCGCAATACTTGCGAAGCTATGCCGTAGGACATGGGGAGTGACGTCGGAGAGTGGCGTGTCCTCGAAAATCCTCTTCCAGTGATTGGGGAAGCTGCCGAACGCATTCGGAGCTTCTTGGTCTTGACCGACGTGCGGGTCTTCCCCGCCATGATGTCTTTTAGGACCTTGTTGATGTCGGCTTTCACAAGGTCCTTCACTCGCCGGCTGCCGATCAGCGGTATGATGTGACGTTGGATGCGGCCTGTGTCCGTTACGATGGTGGTGGCCTTCTTGGGGCGCCCTCCCTTGCCGAGAATGAGGCCGGCTTCGAGGTCGTGAAGATACAGCTCGCATAGTTCCTTGACGGTGAGCGCCTGGTGATCGAGCTGGCGTTCATCGGCGGGATTTTCACCCTGGGCAACCCTACCCAACTGGGCCTTAACCTCCTGCCGTGCGGTCTCAGGAGTCCAGACTCCGTGGAGCCCAATTGTGTAGCGACGCGAACGCCCGGCAGTTCGATATTGGATGACGTAGCTCCGCTTGCCGGAGGCAAATACGCGAAGACCGAAGCCCGGCAATTCGTCGTCCCAAAGGACGTAGTCCTTCTGCCGGATATCAGCGGCATCGACGACCCGTTTGGTGAGCTTAGGCACGGCGCTCCTCCGATTTGGCCTCGATTTCTCGCGTAAGCACCACGTAAGCAGGCGGGCGGAAATCGGAGCGAAAATTCGGATAGGAGCGTCGCTAGTCTATTGCAAAATATGTAGTGGCTTCAGATTGATAGCGAACCATAGCGTGCCCGATCGCATATTTAGGATGGGCAGCCTATATTGCTCCGAAGGCAAAGGTCACACGTTCGAATCGTGTCGGGTGCGCCATTTTTTCTTTATTTTACAGCGCGATATGCGCGCGCGAACCATAACCCCAGTTCTGTCTCATTCGAGCGAGTAAGCGAATCTGGAGAAAATCGTCTCCGAGTGCAGATTGCTTGGAAAGCGATCAGTTCAAGTGCCTCGAGTTACGACCGAGAGCTTACTAATTGCGCGAGCACCCATGCGACACCGGAAATTCGGTTCGGTTGAGCTCGGCAACGTGCGGCTCACGCTATCCTCCCTGATTATCCAGACGCTCAAGGAAGTTGCGGACAAGCGACGCGATCTCGTCGGCCGCTTCGTCGAGGGCGAAATGTCCCGCTTCCAGGATATGGATTTCTGCCGGCAGTGCCGTGTCCGCCGCTGACGACGAAACGGACTCCGCTTGTGCTCAGTTCATGATCCGGAACGACATCGCTTTTTTAGGCCTCTTCTTCAGGTCGGTCCACTCTCCACGAATCCTTTCAGAGCTGAAACTCGGACACGAATGACTGCAAACGCCGGGGGGCTCACCGATCGTGGTTCGAATGTGGCAATCTGATAACGGCGAGGATGCGGAAGATCGAAATAAATGATCGCTGAACTCTGCGTTCGGCTGGCGTTCATATCAACCCGTTTAAGTTCTCCACCTGGGAGCTGAAAGTTAGTGAACCCAACATCGCCGCGTTGGGCTTACTCAGCGGATGGAGACAGATCATGACCCCAAGAAAAGCACTTCTGATGGCTGCCGTGCTGGTGTTGAGTGTACCCGTGGTGCCCGCACTTGCTCACGATGATGAAGATAACGGTTATAGCGCTCACGATCGGTTCCACGACCAATTGTCTGACGCGCACGAGCGTGCCCACGAGTACGGCTTTTATAGTCGCTCTGAGCACCGTGCCTATCATCGTGCCCTCCGGGACCTTCATGACGAGGCCCACGGATATCAATCGGCCCCACAATACTACTATTATTCAAGGCCTCGTTATTATGGCTATCGGGGATATTAACCGAGTTTCCGACTGGGGAAACTTGGCGCCCCAGTCGAAAGAACCCATGCAATCCTACGCTGCGGCCTGAGTTACGAGGAAAGGAATTCTAATGTCCCGGAATACGACGACGATAGGTACCCGCGCAGTGACGATAGGTACCCTCGCAGTTTTGGCGATTAGCCTGATTGCTACTTCAGCCAATGCTCATCCAAAACTAACAGCTGCTAGCCCCGCAGCTGATGTTTCGAGCAAGGTCTCTCCCACGGAGATCAAGCTGAACTTTAGCGAAGGCGTGATAGCAAAATTTTCGGGCTTGGAACTCAAGGATGAAGCTGGGAAAACAATTGCCACGGGCGTCCCAGTGAATGATCCAAAAGATCAGAAGCAACTCGTCGTGCCCCTCCCCGTGCCGTTGAAGGCGGGACATTATACGGTCACCTGGCATGCTGTTTCCGAGGATACCCACCGCGTGAAGGGGGAGTATTCGTTCGGGGTCGATCGTTAGTGCTTGAAGCGGGCTCAGCCGACATTTTCCACGCCGACGAAGTGCATGAAGGGTCGTCGGCCAATCGGCCCGAAAAGAACAACGTCGTACCGCTGCGGTGCCCCACCTTCCATTCCCGGTGATCCGGCGGGCATACCGGGGACGGCCAATCCGGTAGCGTCGGGCCGCTCTTCCAACAATCTCCGCACGGCTGACGCGGGGACGTGGCCCTCGATAACGTATCCCGCGATTTCAGCGGTGTGACATGCAGCGAGATCAGCCGGTACGCCAAGACGTTTTCGGACGACCTGAAGGTCTGCGGTTTCCTCGACCGTCACAGCGAAGCCAGCATCTTTGAGATGTCGCACCCAACCTGCGCAACAACCGCAGTCTGGATCCTTATGAACAAGGATGGCTGGAGTCTGGGCAAACGCAGAAACTGACGGCATGACCAATGCCAGCGCAGCGATCCCGAGCGCGCTTCGCCGCGTCAGACTGCGAGAATGAACGATCGATGGACTACTCATGATTTTGTTTTGCCCTCCAATATCGGTTGCGTCCAACACTAATCTGAGCCGTCGCTGCATCGAATGCAAATTCATGTGAGGGCAACAGCAATGCCGGCGACGGCACACGGCAGGGTGGCCTGAACCCCTTTTGATACCGTCTAACTTGCTCGCTGGCTGGCTGCTTCGTCATCATTGACCGATCGCCGGGCGCATGGTTCCTAAAACGCTGACGACCAAAAGAACCGCGAGACCCAAGAACTGCTCACCGAGAACATGGTTGCGCAATTTGCCGATCCAGACTGTTGATCCGTTCCGGTCATCCCCGCGCCCTTCGGTCAGTAACGGAACCAGCCAAAACCTGTTCGATACTGCGAGCGCTAGCATGCCCGCAAAAAGAACCAGCTTCACGATCAGCAACTGTCCATATGGCGTTGTAAACAGGCCGGAAACGTTACCGATTAGAAACCAGCTATTGACGAGTCCTGATCCGACGAGCGTCGCAACCGCAAGATAGCCCATGCCCGAGAACCGCAACAGGTTCTCGTCAAATTCGCTTTTTTGTGCGCGTCCGCTCTCTCCACCGTGTAACAAAAGGATGTAACCGAGCGGCGCCAGTCCTCCCAGCCATGCGCCGGCGGCGAGCAGGTGTGCCGCATCCGACACCACATGGATAATGCCCTCGACCCCCTCTTCGATTTGGGCGTGACCCACTCCTGCCAACGAGATCAACAGCACTGCGGCCAGAACAGGCGTGATCAGATCGCGGCGGGGACCCAACTTTGAAACGACGCGACTCCAAAACAGGCCGATCCCGATGATCGAGAGGACAAGCCGGGCGGTCCATACCCTGCCAAAGGTCGTTTCGCTCAATACCGTCCACAGCACCTCGCGATCGGCAACGTCGGCCAACGTGCCGCTCATGTTCGCGACCGAGAAAACGAACCACAGGATAGCACTGAGCAACGCCACAATGGCGGCTGCCAGAAGCACGCTCTGCCGCTGGCGGAGCAACACGACCGGTTCGGCGTCCGCATACGCGTACAGCGGAAAAAACGACACACCGGCGAACGTGGTCACTGCCGCGTAGTGCAGAAGCCGCGAGACGACAAGTCCAAGATCGATCATCAGCGGGCCACGCTGAACGAGTAACTACCTTTGACCCGGTGGGTGTCGTCGGACACCGCGTGCCATTCGACCTTGTAGTCGCCCGGGGGCAACTGTCCCTGAACGGGGACCACCAACTGCTTTTTGTTGGCGGGATCCGTCGTAGCTTTTCCAGTGGTTATCACTCTCCCGGTTTGGTCCTTCACCTCGACGCCGGAGAACTGCGGGATGACGTTCTCGTTGAACGTAATCCTGATTTGCTTGGGCGAAGTCGCTACCGCCGCTCCGGCAGCGGGGTCAGCCGATTGGAGTTCTGGATGGGCAAGGGCGGCGCTACAGCCCAAGCTTGCCACGATCATTGTGACGGCGGCCATTGAAATCTTCTTCGACATTGCATTTCCCTTAATCGCTGAGTTGCTCGACCGTAATTTCAGTGCACATATGGAGGATGAGCATCAGGCCTCCTCCGCCCCATGTTCACCAGTATAAGCTTCGTTTGATCACCGTCGGTTCGGAATTGCTCTTGAACTGCTCGACCGTCACGCTCGCGATCGATGCCGCCGCGAGGGCGAACCGACGATCAGGAAGTAGTCCTAGGCGAGAGCAATCACGGAGTCCTCGCGATCATTCGAGGTCCGACGCCGCCAATCTTGGTCAGCGGCGTCGCACTCACGGCTTCACTTGCCCTTCTGCAGCTTCGTGATCGTGATGCCGGCGGTCGCGGATTCGGCTGCGAACCGCACCTTGTCCCCGACCTTCACCTGCTTCAGCATTGCGGGATCCTGCACGCGGAACACCATCGTCATGTTGTCCTCGTCCATATCGAGGCTCTTGATCGGGCCGCTGGTCAGCGTGATTTTCCGGGCGCCCGCATCGATCTTCTTGACCACTCCCTTGACCATCGCGTCCTCGGCAGATGCCGCCAACGACGCGAAGATGGAGAGTGCGAGTGTTGCTGCGAGTTTGTTGATCTTCATGTTTTTTCCTTTCTACGAGATTTGGTATCGTCGTTCTTGTTGCTGATTTTCATCGATTGTCTTTCCTCGTTCGCCACTCACATGCCCTTCATCCCTTTCATGTTCATTCCCTTCATGTCTTTCATCTCCGGCGGCTTTCCTTTTTCTTTCGGGCTGATCTGACGCGGCGCTTCGCTTGGCGGTGTCTCGATCTCGTAGGCGACCGTGCCTTGCGGATTTTTGTAGGGCCCTGGATCGCGGTAGTCGTCCCGTGCAAGACCGTCGCGGATCTTCATCACCGTGAACATGCCGCCCATTTCGATTGGACCGAACTGGCCGGAGCCCGACATCATCATCAGCGTGTTGTCGGGCATCGGCATTTCCATCTCGCCCATCGCCATGCCGGTCGAACCCATCGCCATGGCGTCGGGTGCGAGCTTCCCGACGGCCTTCGCCAGATCCTTCTTCGAGACACCGATGAAGTTGCGCATGTCGTGTCCCATCGCGTTCATGGTGTGGTGCGACTTATGGCAGTGGAACGCCCAATCGCCGGGATTATCGGCGAGCACGTCGAACGCGCGCACGGCGCCAACGGGAACGTCGGTCGTCGTCTCCGGATATTGGGCGGAGTCCGGAATCCATCCGCCATCGGTGCAGGTCACCGCAAAACTGTGGCCATGCAGATGGATCGGATGACTGGTCATGCTGAGATTTCCCATCCGTACGCGAACCTTGTCGCCGAGACGCACCGGCATCGGGTCGATGCCTGGAAACACCCGGCCGTTCCACGTCCACATGTTGAAGTCGGTCATCTCGTTGACCTTCGGCAGATACGTGCCGGGGTCGATCAGGTAGGTGCTCATGATGAAGACGAAGTCGCGGTCGACCGGACGAAACGTTGGGTCGCGCGGGTGCACGATGAACATCCCCATCATGCCCATCGCCATCTGCACCATCTCGTCCGAATGCGGGTGGTACATGAAGGTGCCGCTCTTGGTGAGCTGGAATTCGTAGACGAAGGTCTTGCCGGGCTTGATGTGCGGCTGGGTGAGGCCGCCGACGCCATCCATGCCGTTCGGCAGGATCATGCCGTGCCAGTGGACAGTCGTATGCTCGGGCAATTTGTTGGTGACGAAGATGCGGACCTTGTCGCCCTCGACGGCCTCAATGGTCGGGCCCGGCGCCTGGCCGTTGTAGCCCCAGAGGTTCGCCTTCATGCCTTCGGCGAACTCGCGCACCACCGGCTCAGCGACCAGATGGAATTCCTTCCAGTCGCCATTCATGCGCCACGGGAGCGTCCAGCCGTTCAAGGTGACGACCGGCCGATAGTCCGGGCCGCTGGTCGGATGGAGCGGAGGCTGCATCACAGCCTTGTCCATGATCGGCGCTTCCGGGATGTTGGCCGCCTGCACGCGCCCGCTCACGGCGCTGGCGCTGACCAGCGCCGCTGTTCCGAGAAATCCTCTTCGCGATAGCATGCTCGTCTCCTTCAATGGCCACCCCCGCTGCCGCCCGCCTGGGCAGTCGTGGTTGGACGGGATTCTTTTTGAGTGTCCACGGAGCCGCCGCCGTTGACGGCGGTCGTCAGGTCGGACTGCGCCAGCCAGAAGTCGCGCTTAGCTTCGATGGCGGCCCGCATTGCGGCGATCCGCTTC
>Ga0137395_10000238_pt1 | contig 21308 bp, 16 predicted proteins | sample czobulk216metaG_FD_108283 | JGI IMG/M metagenome (GOLD analysis project Ga0137395, IMG submission 108283) | Vadose zone soil microbial communities from Angelo Coast Range Reserve, California, USA - czobulk2.16 metaG | ecosystem: Environmental > Terrestrial > Soil > Vadose zone | place: USA...
ACGATGCCTCTTCCCTTCATGGCTCGGACCCCCTTCAGTGATTGATGGTTGATGATCGATGTGCCCCAAGATTCACAGAGAACGATTCGGATTCCCACAAGCCCGCATGGAAGGCGTGCCATTGTAAAGCCTAAGCACGAGGCTCCGCCAATTTTTTCATTGGAATGCTTGAGATAGAATGACGAGCAACAACAACGATCACGGCTGTTTCCATCTTGTTCTTGGAGCGCCGCTTTCTCAAAGGAGCCGATCCACGTGACCGCCGGCCACTTCGGACAAACTGGAATTTACGTTGCCGTCTTCTTTTTGGCGGTAGTCGCAGCCCTGACTCCGGCTCGAGCACAGTCTCCAGAACCCGCGGGTGGCGCGACGGTGCAGGGATATGTGCGCGATTCCAGTGGCAGGCCCGTTGCGACCGCAATCGTGTTCTTACGGCGCGCGCCTGGAACGGAGACTTTCTCCACACAACCGCAGATCACGCGCACCGATTCGGAAGGCGAGTACCGCTTTTCATCGGTCCATGAGGGAGCGGAAATGAATGACGGTGCGCCAACCGTCGGTCCTGTGAGCGTCTCGCGAAATGAGACGAGGAAGATCGATCTGGTTCTCATCTCGACGAAAGCCTCTGAACCGCAAGGCGCGCTACCAGGTAAAGCAGCGCCAGTAAAACCGGATGCCCAAGCGCCAGAGTTTTTTGACGAACCTCAATTCACAGTGGCGGGCGTGACCCAAGCCACGAATTCCGGCGGCCACGGTTCCGACACAGTACTCCGAACCACCGAGGCGCTCGCCAAGGCAACGGTTTCATTGAGCAAGGAATCGGCTGAGGGTTCCAATGCAGCGGCATCTGCCGCGACAGAAAGTTCATTGCGCGACGCGGCGGCACGCGAACCGGAAAACTTTGAGGCGAATCGGCGGCTTGGGAAGTTCCTCGTCGATAACGGGAAGGCTGCGGAGGGAGTTCCCTACCTGGAACGGGCTTCCCGGCTCAATCCCAGAGATCCAGAACTTCATCGCCTGCTGGGTGATGCCGAGGAGAAGCTTGGCAATCCACTGGAGGCTGTTCGACAGTACCAGCGCGCGGCGGAACTCGAACCCAACGAACCGAACCTGTTCGATTGGGGAACGGAACTTCTGAATCATCGCGCGCTGGAACCGGCTACCGAGGTTTTCACCAAGGGCAACCGCCTGTTTCCAAAATCGGTGCGGATGCTGGTCGCGCTCGGCGTAGCGTGGTACGCTCACGGTTCCTACGATCAAGCTGCGCGGTGTCTCGCGAATGCGTCCGATCTCGCTCCCGACAATCCTGCTCCGTACCTGTTCTTGGGGCGAATGCAAAGTGTGGAGACCACTCCTTCGGCAGAGTCGGTGGCGAGGTTGCAGCGATTCGCGCAGTTGCAACCGGACAATGCGCTTGCGAACTACTATTACGCCGTTGGTCTTTGGAAACAATCGGCGGGATCGGTGGACAGTAACAATGAGCGTTCAACTCGCGTGGAGTCGCTGCTGCTGAAGGCACTCGATCTCGATCCAAAGCTCGGCGCCGCGTATTTGCAACTGGGGATCCTCTATTCGCAGCGCGCGGATTTTTCGCGCGCGATTTCCGCGTATCACAAGGCGATCGAAGTCAGTCGGGAAGAAGTCAGTCCGGAACAAGTTACTCCGGAAATCAATGAGACGCTTGAAGTAACCCACTATCGTTTGGCCCAGGCTTACCTGCGAACCGGTAACAAAACAAGGGCTCAAGAAGAACTTCAACTCCATGATCGATTGGCCAAGAAAACAAAGGAAAACACAGAGCGTGCGCGGCGCGAGATTCAGCAGTTTGTGATCTCGCTACAGAATAAGAACAAAAATTCCGCTTCGCCGTCGCAGCCGTGAACCGCCGCCTTGGTCAGGGTGCCGGCGTGGCAGCGCTCATCAGGCTCACGAACATGCGATAGAACTTTTCTTTGTCCTGGTCAACTTGAATCTCTACCGGCTGCATAGTAACTGCTGGCTTGTTCTTCTCCGACCAAGTCAGCGTGTTGCCGTACCCGGCCCCCCGGTCGAGATCCACACTCACGTAGCGCGTCTCTCGTTTCGTGACGATGGCGGGATCGATCCACGCGGCGGCTGCGAGTTCGTCCCACATGATGTCCGCGCCTGGAGCGGACTGATAGAAGCGGGCGACGTAACGCGCCAGTGGAGTTCCGGCCTTATCGATCTGCTGGATCATGGCCGGCGTCAGGCGCGTCTTGACTGAGATGTCGGTGGGCGTGCAGACCATCTTCTTCCACGGCGCGCGCAGCACGACGTGCGCAGCCTCGGGATCGAACCAGAAATTGAATTCGTGGCGCGGATTATTGATGAACTCGGCGTTGTCGGTTTGCGGACCGAGGCTTCCGCCCATGAAGACCAACTCCTTGGCCAACTCGGGGAATTGCGGATCGATTGAAACGGCCAGCGCGAGGTTGGTCATGGGGCCGCCTTCGTAGATTGTGACCTCGTGCGGATACTTGCGCACCATTCGAATCAGAAAATGGGCAGCGTCTTCATCGGCGGGCTTGGTGGCCGGCTGCCCTTCCGGGAGCGTGGGCACGACGAAGGGCTCGTGCCACCAGCGATCGTCCCAGGCCCCGGCATAGGCCACTTTTCCGTAGCGCTCCTGCCATCGCTGCGCTTCCTCGCGGCGACGGACGAGCGGGAACGTCGCGCCAGGCACTACGGGAATGTCGGTGCGTCCAATGATTTCGAGCAGGCGAAGCGTATGCTCTACTTCTTCGTCGCGCCACTGGTCGCCACTGATCACCGTAATCCCAAGCACCTCGACCTGCGGGGACTGGATCATCACGAGCAGGGCTTGCAAATTGCTGCCTCCGGGGCCGGAGCAATCTTCATTGATGATGACCTTGCGGCGCGGTTGGGCTGAGGCGAGACCGGTTTCGAGCAGGAGGAGTAACAGCGAGAAGATGAGATATCGCCTGCGGTAATTCAGTAAACCACGAAGAACACTAAGTTTCACGAAGAAAATCTCCACGCTACTGGGCCACGGACGGGCGAGGACGCCCGTCGCTCCATTGTTTATTTTTACTTTCTTGCTGGGCGGGTCATCAGGTCGATGTAGATTTTGTAGAATTTTTCCGCGTCGATGTCGAACTGGACGTTGGCCAAGTGCAAGTATGGCGGGACTCCGGTGTTTGCGGTCGAGTTCCAGAAGATGGTTTTGCCGTAGCTGGCGCCGCGATCGACGTCGATATCCATGTAGAGCTGCTTCTGGCCGGTGATGATGGAGGGATCGATGAGCGCCGCTCCGGCGATTTCATCCCACATGTAGCCGGGCAGCGAATATTTTTCCAGATACTGCGTCACCGGAGTGCCGGCCCTAGTGATGGTGGCCTTCATCTCGGTCGTGTAGCGCGTCTTGACCGAGATATCGATGGGCGTGATGGTCACTTTCTTCCAGGGTGCGCGCAAGACGATGCGCGTCGCTTCCGGATCAAACCACCAGTTGAATTCGCGGCGTGCATCGATGGCTCCGGGATCAATTGCGCCCTTGTCGGCATAGAGTCCTCCGCCCATCATGACGAATTCTTTAGCAAGCGTCGCGACCGATGGGTCAAGCTTCAGCGCCAATGCATAATTCGTCAGCGGACCGCCTGCCCACAGCACAACTTCGCCAGGATACTTGTGCACCATCTGTACAATGAACTCCGCAGCGGTACCGGGCTGCGCGTGAATGTGGGGCTCGCCTTCTTTCATGGGAGGTACAACGTCGGGAGCATGGTAGGGCTCGTCGTAGATCGTGGAACGCTTCGCCGCGAAGTGTTCGGTCCAACACCCCTTGTATTCGAGCTTGCCGTAGAGCGCTGCCCAGCGCTCGGTCTCCTCTTTGCTGTTGAGCAGCGGAAACTCGGCCCCCTGGATGACGGGGACGTGGGTGCGCCCGGCAATCTCCAGCATGCGGAGGGTGTGCAGCGTCTCTTCTTTCACCCACTGATCGCCGCTGACGGTGGTGATGCCGAGCACGTCAAACTTCTCCGACTGCAGGAAGACGAGCAGGGCTTGCTGATCGCTGGTGCCGGGGCCGCGGGCGTCCTGATCGACGATGACTTTGATTTTCTGGGCGGAGGACCCGACAGCGAGACTGACCACCAAAAATGAGAGAACGAGATTAGACGTGCCGAGATCCATTCCTTCCCCTCGGGAGTGGGAATCGTATACCTAGAAATTTGAGGGCAGGCTGAGCGTTTTTGGGTGGTCCCAAATCGCTAAGCCTGCCCGACAATGTGACGTTCGCCTAACCGCGCCTAGAAATTGAGCTTCAACGCGAACTGAATCAAGCGCGGATTGTTAACAGTCGTGTTGATGACGCCGAACTGGGAACTTACCGTGCCTCCGACACCAGCCGCCAAATCCGAGCCGGGCGAGCCGAATTGCGCATGGTTAAACAGATTGAAGAACTCCGCCCGGAAGTCGAGTCCAACACGCTCGGTGAGCAGGAAACGCTTGATCAATGAGAGATCTGTGTTCACGAAGTTCGGTCCGGAAACCGGTGCACGAGAGGCATCTCCAAGTCCGCCGACAATTCCGGAGGCTGTACCAGCGGGGACTAAGCAACTCGTGTTGAACCACTGGTGGATGCTGTGGTGGCTGGACTTGGGATCACAAACCTGATCGGGGCGGTTTACGGGAAGGAAGTTGTATTCGAAATTGACCCCAGACTGGTTGTCGCTATTGATGACAAACACCGGAAAACCGGTGGTAGCTTTTTCAATTACGGTCACCTGCCAATTTCCGAAGGCGGCATTCACCGGGCCGCTCCAGTTATTACCCATCGACTTGCCTTTGCCGAACGGGAGGTCATAGATCACGCTGGCGGTAAACTGCTGGCTAACGTTGAGCTGCGATAGGCCCCAGTCGGCACGTGATGTGCCGGGCAGTGGCCAGTAGTCAGCGCCGACGTTAGAACCCAGTCCGTCGGGCAAGCCATTGTCCATAGCGTGGGACCAGGTGTATCCCAGCAAGGCATAGAGACCATGCCTCGAGCTCTTGGTTTCGGCTTTAACCTGCAACGAGTTATATTTCGTCGACCCTCTGTCGTTGACGGCGGAGACATAGAAAATGCCAGGGTAGCGCGCGCCGAACGATGCACCCCCGGGGCCGCAGCCAAATGTGTACCCGTTCCCGCCCCCAATGCACGCAGCTGGGGATCCCACGTTCTGGTTCAAGCCTTGCAACAAAATATGGGTGCCGCGGGAGCCTGCATAGCCGATGGTAAACACGACGTTAGCCGGGAGCTGTTGCTCGATATTGAGATTGTATTGCTGCACCATGCCTTGCTTGAAGTTCAGGTTCTGCGACAGCACGGTGCCAAAAAAGCCGCTGACCGGCTGCGGTGTTGTCTGCACCGGGAATCCCGCGGAGATGGCACAGGGGCCGAAGTTAGGATTCGATTGTGGATTCGAGGGGAATGACGGCTGCCCGCAGAGGAAGGCGAGACCAGGGACGCTGAACTGTCCGGACTCGAAGAAGAACGGCGGGCTCTCCCAGAGTCCCTGTCCACCCTGATTCCAGGACGAATCGTGGAAGATGGCATATCCGCCTCGCAGTGCCGTATTTTGTCTGCCGAGCACCTTCCAGGCAAACCCGATGCGAGGTTCTACGGCGGTCTTGTCGAACTGAATGCCCACACGGCCGTCAGAGTTGACGCCCGGAATCAACTCATTGCAATCGGGAGGGGTAGAGCAGGTGCTGTTGAAGACGAAATTCGCCTGGCGATTGTGCGCTTCGGTTTCGGGAGTAACAAGAGCCCAGGCGAGGCCCAGATTTAATTTCAGATTGGGAGTGACCTGCCAGTCATCCTGTACGTAGGGCCGGAACATTTTCCAGCGGCGCCCCGTAGTGGCGCCTTGGAACGTTTGATCGTGGAATCCGGTCAAGTACAAGCCCATCATGAGATCCGCCATGGAGTCGCCGGTCTGGTTGGAGACCGAAAAGGTGCCATCCTGGAAAGAATTGGTGAGAACGTTCAACTGCTGAGCGCGGATTCCGATACCGACGCGGATATCATGCTTGCCGCGGATCATGTCGAACGAGTCGGCGATGGAGAAAACATTGGTTCCACCCACGAAGGGCGCAAAGCCACGGTCCCCGATTGACCAGTACCCTTGATTCAAGTTGATGTTTGTAAGCCCGCAGCTGAGACAAAGCTTTGACTGTGGCACGATCCCCGGTGGGCCGCCGCAAGCGGCATCAAGATTTGCGTTGAGAATACCGAGGGTCGAGGCTTCGCATGTGCCACTGGCAAAAGAATGAATGTAGTTGAAGATTCTGTTGTAGCCGAAGGTCAATTGGTTGATGTTGTGATCGGAGAAAATATGAGTTTCCGAAATCGCTGCGTTGCGCGCGTGATTATCGATGTTCTGCGTGCTGCCAAAACCGCTCGCTTCCGCGAAAGACGGGGAACCGCCCGGAACAAATGATGAGGCCTGGTCGTAACTGAAACGCGCAAACAAGAGATCCTTCCTCGAAAAATTGTGATCCAGGCGAGCATCAAAAGTTTTCTCGTCAAGCTTGCGGACAGGCACGTTGGTGTAGTTGAAGCCCCCGGCAACGTTGCTGGTCGTAGCCGTTGGATACAGCTGAATCAGTGCGCTCCCGGCCGAATCCTTTAGCTCGGTGGGAATCACACTGCAATCCTTACCTGAGGGCTGAACACCCGTCGTTGAATCGGGAGTCAAGGGAGTAACGCCGTCCGGCGCACATTGAAAAGCCGACCCTGAATATGGGTTGATCAGCTGCGTTGTACGCGGATTTCCGAATTGGTCATTATTGAAATTCCCCGTCTGCATCTCAGCGGTAGGGACCAGGCCAGTGAACGGAATTCCGTGCCGCTGGTTTTTCCCTTGGTAGTCGACGAAAAAGAAAGTCTTATCTTTCCGAATTGCGCCGCCCAGGGAGCCGCCGTATTGATTCAGATTGAACTTCTCCTTGCTGGACGCGAAGAAGCTTCGAGCATCGAGTTTCGTATTCCTGAAAAACTCGAACAGCGTGCCGTGTAACTGGTTTGTACCCGATTTCGTCGTCACCAGTACGGTCGGGCCCGCGCGAGTACCGTACTCAGCGGAATAGTTATAGGTCAGCACCTTGAACTCCTGGATGGCGTCAATCGAAGGCACGATCCCGAGGCCACCAGCGGTTAATTCATTGTTGTCCACATTATCGAGTAACCAGTCTGTGCTTTGGGGGCGTGACCCACCCACTGATAGCGAATAAGAACCGCGCGCGGACACTTCGCTGTCGGCACCCTGATTGAAGAAGCTGGGAGCGGTTTCCGTAGTTGTGCCCGGCGTAAGAGTCGCCAACTGCACGAAATTGCGGCCGTTGAGAGGCAGCTCGGCCACCTGCTGCTCGGTGATGACCTGGCCGAGTGTCGGATTCGTGGTCTCGACGGCAACTTCGGTGGCGCTCACCTCTATCGTCGAGGAGACTGACGCCGGATTGAGCGAGAAATCGACCTCGCGCTGTTCGTCGACTTGCAGACGGATGTCTTTCTGCTCGGTAGTCTGGAAGCCCTGGGACTCCACACGTATGGTGTAAATCGACACAGCCAACAAAGGCGCGATGTAGTGACCAGAGTCGTCAGTTTTCACGTCGCGCGTGGTGCCGGTGCCCTGCGAGGTGATTTTCACCGTAGCGCCGGAGATGACTGAGCCGGTTTTGTCGGAAACAGTTCCGGAGAGACTGCCGTTTGCCTGGCTATAAAGAAGTGGACAGAGGGAGAACACGGAACACAGAACGGCTACGAGCAGCGTTTTTCGTTTCGGCATTAGGCTCCACCTTGACGATCCACTCTTGGCTTTTTAAAACGAGTGGCGATTCGGGCTCGACTCCATCGTCGCTAAAACATCGCGGCTGCAACCTCGCAGCTGAGAGCAGGAGCGTCCCCTGTTATTTTCGATGGGTCATCTAAATAGATTAGATATGCAAAGTCAAGAGTTTTTGTGACGGATCGGCGAATGGCCGGCAGCTAGATGAGTGAATTCAATTTTTCATAACGCCTATGCTTTCACGGATTCTTACGACCTGGTTGCCAGGAACGTTTTCCAAGCGCTGCGCGAGGCCGCTCGGCCAGCGTATCTCGATGGCATCGGCCTGGGTGGCTTTGCCCAGCCCGAAATGCAGGCGGAAGTCCCTTTGCGAGATGTAGCCGCCGCCGCTGCGAACCTCCTGCGTCTGCTGGTGATCGCCCACGCGGACGGTGACTTTGGCGCCGATAGCGTCGCGGTTGGACTTCGTGCCTTCCAATTTCAGTAGAATCCAGTTGCCGTGGTCGCCGAGATTTTTTAGCAGGCTGGGACGATCATGACTGTTGTTTACGAGGATCTCGACGGCTCCGTCGTTGTCGAACTCGGCGGCGGCGACGCCGTGGCTGTTTAATGGAGTGGTGATGCCGGGGCCGGAATCGAGTGAGATGTCGCGAAATCGGCCGTTGTGCTCGTTCCAGTAGAGGAGTTTAGGTTCTCGGAATGTATTGTTGAGACCCTTGCCGTCGATTTCGGGATAGACGTGACCGTTGGCCATGAAGAGGTCGGGCCAGCCGTCGTCGTCGATGTCGAGGAAGAGGGTGCCCCATCCCAGGAATTGTGAATTCTTGGCGAGTCCGGCGGCCGAGGTGACGTCGGAGAATGCTCTGTCGCGATTGTTGTGATAGAGGGTGGCAGTGTCGTCGGAGAAATTGGTCTTGACGATGTCGAGCCAGCCGTCGCCATCGTAGTCCGCGGCATCGGCTCCCATGCCGGCTTGCTCGCGGCCTCCGTCATTGAAGGCAACGCCGGACTCGACGGCGGTTTCGGTGAAGGTGCCGTTGTGGTTGTTGTGAAAGAGCAGGCTGGGCGTGGAATCGCAGGAGACGTAGATGTCGGGCCAGCCGTCGTTGTCGAAATCGCCGGTCAGGGCGGTGAAGCAGTAATAGGCATCGGTCTTCGCGACTCCGGATGCCTGGCTGACGTCGGTGAACGTGCCGTCGCCGTTGTTGTGGTAGAGCTCGCTGTGCGTGCCTTTCAGGCCGCGCGGACCGCACATCACGGGCGTGCCTTTCCACAGGCACGCACCGCCGCTGCCGGGCTCGGGGGTGTGCGGAAGATCTAGGTCGACGTAGTGGGCGATGAAGAGGTCGAGACGGCCGTCGCGATCGTAATCCACGAAAGCACAGCCGGTGGACCAGCGGACATCGTCGTGCCAGAGGCCAGCCTTGCGTGTGACGTCGGTGAAGGCGCCATTGCCGTTGTTGTGCAGGAGAACGTCGTGTCCCCAGAAGGTGACGAACAGGTCCACGAATCCGTCGTTGTCGTAATCGCCGGCGCAGACTCCCTGGCCCCAGCCGACGAGTCCAGCGCCAGCTTTTTGGGTAACGTCCGCGAAGGTGCCATCGTGATTGTTGCGGTAGAGGTGGCTGGTCGGCTCTTGACCCTTGGGGAAAGCTTCCAGGCGGCTGCCGTTGACCAGGAAAATGTCAGGCCAGCCGTCGTTGTCGAAGTCAAATGCAGCCGCGCCGCTGCCGGTGGTTTCGATGATGTAGCGTTTGGTCTTGTCACCTCCGTCTTCAGTTTTGGCGGTAAGGCCGGCGCGTTCTGCGATGTCGACAAAGTTAACTTTTGGAGGGACGGGTGGCGGACTTTCGGCCTTCGACGCGGGTGCGGGATGCGGTTGCTCAGCGGCGAGTGAAAGTGTGAGTATCCACATTGTGACAACCACCGCGGCGAGCTTGGAATTCATGAAGGCGTTTCCCGGGGAGAATCTTGTTCAAGGAGAATCTTACAACCCGCGGTTGGCACTCGGCTGGACCCTAGCCGTTTGCCCTCGCCACCAGTAAGATTCCCAGACAGTAGAAGACGAACATGAAGGCCAGGTACATCCTGGCTTTGCTGGGCGCGCCTTCAAATTCCTTCCAGGCAAAGACTCCCCAGAGCGCGGCGACCATGGGTGCGGATTGTCCGATGGCATAAGAAATCGCTACGCCGGTAAAGCTGGCAGCGACCAGGTTAAAGACCATGCCGATGCCCCAGATGAATCCGCCGAGCAGCCCGAGCGCGTGGCCGGAGATAGGTCCACTGAAAAATCCGGCGAAACTCACGGGCTCCCCAACCAGCGGTTTCTTCATAAAATAAATATTCCAAATCAGGCATGAGAGCAGTGCGCCGAGGGTGAGGAAGACTGCGATGCTGTAGGGGCCGAGCGTGTTGCCGTTGGTCATGGCGCGCGCTACAAAGGGCGCCCAAAGCCCCATTAATACACCTGACACGACGCAAACGATAATGCTCTTCTTTGAAATCTCCCGGCCGGCAATTGCCAGACTGCCGTAAGCTTTTCCGTCCATGATGACGGCGATGATGGCGCACACCACCCCTGCAGCGAGCAGCGGACCATTGCCTTTGGGCTGGAGCGCGTAGCTGGAAATCACGCCAACCACCAGCGCGATGCCGATCGAGACGGGAAAGGCGATAGCGAGGCCGGCCATGTCAATTGCAGCCACCAGCAGGAGATTTGCCAGATTGAAGATGGCGCCTCCGACCATGGTGGAGACAATATTCTGAGTGTCGGCGGAATGCACATTATTCAGAAAACTGGAGGCATTATTGCCGGTGCTGCCCATGGTCAACGCGAGGATCAACGACACTAAGAAGATGCCCAGGGCGTAGTCCCAATAAAATAATTCGAAGCGATAATTCTTAACGCCCTTGTAGGTGTTGGCCCAGGAGCCCCAGCAGATGGCGCTCGTGATCATCATGAAAAGTGCGATACCCAGACTGTGGGGTGTGAACATTAATTCTCCTTCGTCCTTGTCCTTGTAAAAAATATTTAAGAGGTGGCGCGGCCCCTAAAATGGGGCGGCTTCGCGTAGAGCGTAACGGTATCGCTAAAGCGATACTCTGATGCGAAGCTCCCATGCGATATCCGCCTCTGAATCGAGCTTCATTTCCACGTTCTATTTGCCGCGAATTCTGGAAACGAATAATTGCAGAAAGCGATCCGCTTCCACGTCAACACAGACCTTTGCATTCGGCTCAACTTTATCAAGTCCTTCAACAATGTAGCGGTCACCGTGCAGAACGTTGCGCTCCACCGCGTTTCGTCGATTGGCCACGGTTTCGCCGCGCGTGAAGTCGCCTCGGGTTTCCACGTCCACGTGCATCGGCGGCACTTTTACCAGGCTCGCGTCAATCGCGACCCCGACGGCCAGTGGATCATACATCGGGGTGCCGTCGGAACCGAACTGAGCCGAGAGATCAACCAGGTAATGAGCCACCTTATAGATGAAATCGTTCACCGGGCCGTGGGTCTGGCCTAGCTGCGCCAAATATTTTGCGGAGAGCAATGTCTTGTCACCAACGTCCATTCCGGCCATCGTCAACGGCCATCCAGCCTGGAAAACGATCTGCGCGGCTTCGGGGTCATTGTAGATATTGGCCTCGGCGGCGGCGGTCGAATTTCCGCCGGTGATCGACCCGCCCATAATGATTACTTCCTTCACCAGAGAAACAAACGACGGATCTTTCTCCACAGCAAGAGCGATGTTGGTGAGCGGCCCAACCGGCACCAGCGTAATTTCGTGCGGAGCGGCATGCACCATCTCGATGATCAGGTCGGGGCCGAAGTGAGGGTCGACTTTGCATTTGCTGGGTGGCAGTTCAATATTGGCTAGTCCATTCTTGCCGTGCCAGAATTCAGCGGTGATCAGCTTTTGAAAGAGCGGATGCTGTGCGCCAGCGGCGATGGGAATATCGCAGCGATTGGCCAGCGACATCATGCGCAGCGCATTATCCAATCCCTGCTTGGCGGTTACATTGCCCGGCACAACGGTTATGGCGCGAACATCTAGCTCCGGGGAGTTCAGGGCAAGCATCAGCGCCATGGCATCGTCGGTACCGGGATCGGTATCAATGATGATTTTCTTGGCGGCGCCGTGGGCGGAGAGAGATAGCGTCACTACGATGAATGCGGAGAGAATTGCCGTGACAAAAAGCTGTCGCTGAACTCGAAAATAACTGCGGGACGTTATCAGGACTGACCTCCAGATTGCAAATTGCGAAATTTTGGAATCGCGCCGAGCCTAGCCGCCGCAGAGTCGGACTGTCAAGACGAAAGCAGAATTCACCTTTCGTTATAACTGCCGTACAATTGCACGGCAACGCAATGCCGCAGAGGATTCTGGCTATTGCGACCCAGTTCCTGAACGGGCATCTAAAGAACTTGCGGCATTGCTAAAAGCGATGCCATGGTAGGAAGCTCGAAGGTACGAAGCTCGAATTTTTCTAAAGCTTATCTCGCGGGAAAGTGTCTCATGCCGGTCGAACACAACGAGTCTCGGATTATCGCGCCACGCGCTTCGCAGCACGGCGGTGAGATCGCCCATCTCTCCGGCCGGCCTCTGCTGCCAAATCGGGGCATTCCTCTAAACCTGGATTGGGTGCAAGCTGTGCGCGTGAACACCAGCGCCGTCGAGCGCCGCGCTCAGTCTCACGTTGCGCGCCGGACGGTGAAAAAAGAATGGCAGGCAGCGTGGCTTCTCCGCGCGATCACCTGCTTGGACCTGACTACTCTTTCTGGCGACGACACCGACGAGCGCGTTCGTCGACTCTGCGCCAAGGGACGACATCCCATCCAGCGGGAGCTTGAACGAAAGCTGGGCATTGAAGAGTTGCAAATCAAGGTCGCGGCCATCTGCGTGTATCACTCGTTTGTGGAGACGGCACTTCGCGCGCTCGAAGGCAGCGGTGTGCACGTTGCTGCGGTGTCGACCGGCTTCCCTGCCGGCTTGTCTCCGCTGACGGAGCGGGTGGCGGAGATTCGGCGATCGGTCGAGGCCGGAGCGCATGAGATCGATGTAGTCATAACTCGCGCGCATGTTTTCGGTGGACGCTGGCAGGCGCTGTACGATGAGATCGCCGCTTTCAAACAAGCCTGCGGAGCAGCACACATGAAGGTGATTCTTGGGACTGGGGACTTGCTGACACTGCGCAATGTGGCTCGAGCGAGTGTGGTCGCTATGATGGCGGGCGCGGACTTTATCAAGACGTCAACCGGAAAAGAGCCGACAAATGCAACCCTGCCGGTGGGCTTGGTGATGACTCGATGCATTCGCGAATACGCGCAGCAGACTGGAATGGCGGTCGGATTCAAACCTGCGGGCGGGATCCGGACGGCAAAGCAGTCGATCGAGTGGCTGTCGATGATTAAGGAAGAATTGGGCGAGTCGTGGCTGCGGGCAGAGATGTTTCGCTTTGGAGCCAGCGGATTGTTAGGAGACATCGAGCGTCAACTGGAGCATCATGCTACCGGGCGTTATTCTGCTGAGTATCGACATCCGTTAGCGTAAGCGAAAATTGGAGTGAGCAGAAATTGGAGTGACGGGCGTCCTCGCCCGTCCAGCGGTGTGGTGACCGGGCAAGGACACCCGGCTCTCCACTAACAAGATTGGATTGACTAAGAGCTGACGCGAAGAAGGAATCGAGCGCACGCCAATGAGCATTGCTGAAAAGTTTGTGAGCATGGAATACGGACCGGCTCCAGAGGATTCGAAAGAAGCGGTGGCCTGGCTTGAGCGACGCGGCTACCGCTTTCAACATTTCATCGCTGGCGAATGGAAGCCGCCATTAGCAGGAACGTATTTCGATACCCTCGATCCCTCGAACGGCGAGAAACTTGCCGCGGTGGCGCAAGGGTCGGCCGGGGATGTCGATGCCGCGGTTAAGGCGGCCCGGGCGGCGTCCGCAGGATGGCGCGCGCTCACTCCGCATGCTCGCGCACGTTACCTGTATGCTATTGCGCGTCTCATCCAGAAACATTCGCGGCTGCTGGCGGTGCTCGAGACGATGGATAATGGCAAGCCTATCCGCGAGAGTCGCGACATTGATATTCCGCTGGTTGGACGGCATTTTTATTACCACGCCGGTTGGGCTCAGATCCTTGAGCAGGAATTTCCCGAGTACGTTCCTTGCGGAGTTGTCGGGCAAATCATTCCCTGGAATTTTCCGCTGCTGATGCTGGCCTGGAAGATTGCTCCGGCTCTGGCGACAGGAAACACGGTGGTGCTGAAACCGGCTGAATTCACACCACTCACTGCTCTCGCCTTCGCCGGAATTTGTGAGGAAGCTGGCTTGCCCGCCGGTGTTGTCAATATCGTGACCGGCGACGGCTCAACTGGCGAGGCGTTGGTCAATCATCCGGATGTCGACAAGATCGCATTCACCGGGTCGACCGAGGTGGGACGCGCCATCCGCGCCGCCACGGCGAAGAGCCATAAGCGCCTTTCGCTTGAACTCGGGGGCAAATCTCCCTTTATAGTTTTTGAAGATGCCGACCTCGACAGCACGGTAGAGGGGCTGGTCGACGGGATCTGGTTCAACCAGGGACAGGTCTGTTGCGCTGGCTCGCGGCTGTTGATGCAGGAGAGTATCGCGGAAGTTTTGATCGCGAAAATTCAGGATCGCATGAGCACTCTGCGCATCGGCGCGCCCCTCGACAAAGCAATTGACATTGGCGCCATCGTGGCCAAGGTGCAACTCGACCGCATTCACAAGCTGGTCGACCAGGGAGTAGCGGATGGCGCCACTTGCTGGCAGCCGCAGGTAACACTGCCGTCGCGCGGCTTCTACTATCCTCCGACGCTTCTGAGCAACGTGCATCCGACATCGATTGTGGCGCAGCAGGAAATTTTTGGGCCGGTGCTGGCCGCGATGACGTTCCGCACTCCGACGGAGGCCGTGGAACTGGCAAACAACACCGCCTATGGACTGGCGGCGTGCGTCTGGAGCGAGAGCATCAATGTTGCTCTGCATGTCGCCGCGCAAATTAAGGCTGGCGTGGTCTGGGTAAATTGCACAAACTTGTTTGACGCGTCCTGCGGATTCGGTGGATATCGCGAGAGCGGCTTCGGACGCGAGGGCGGACGCGAAGGGCTGTTCGAATATATGGAGCCGGCATGGTTCAAGAACGCGCCGATGCTCGGAACCGACCCTTCAACAATGGAGCGACGGGCGTCCTCGCCCGTCAATGACAATGACGATGATGAAGAAAATGATGAAGAGTCCGGGCGGGGACGCCCGGCCCTCCACCAACAGGCGAATACTCCGCACATCGATTCTCCCGCCATCGACCGAACCGTAAAGCTCTACATCGGCGGCAAGCAGGCGCGGCCCGATTCCGGCTATAGCTTTGAAGTTCACTCAACAGACGGACGATTGCTCGGCGAAGCGCCGCTCGGCAATCGCAAAGACATTCGTAATGCGGTCGAGGCGGCGCGGAAAGCTGCATCGTGGGCCAAGGCTACGGCGCACAATCGTGCCCAGGTCCTTTATTACTGCGCCGAAAATCTTTCGCTGCGGCGCGACGAAATTGCGCGCCGGCTGGCCGCGGTGGTCGGCGAAAAGCAGGCGGTCGCGGAAGTGGATCTTAGCATCGAGCGCATCTTCTCCTACGCCGCCTGGGCCGATAAGTTTGATGGCGGGGTGCACAATCCTCCGTTTCGGAACGTCGCAATCGCGATGAATGAAGCGATTGGGACTGTCGGCATCATCTGTCCGCGCGAGGCTCCGCTGCTCGGTTTTCTTTCTCTCGTAATGCCCGCTCTTGCGATGGGTAACACTGTGATCGCGGTTCCTTCGGAAGCGTATCCTCTAATTGCGTCTGATCTTTACCAGCTTTTCGACACCAGCGATCTGCCCGGCGGCGCTGTGAATATTGTTACTGGATACATCTCTCAGCTCCTAAAGCCGCTAGCCGAACATGACGACGTCGATGCCCTGTGGTGCTTCAGTGACGAGCCCAGCGCTGCCGCCGCCAAGGCAATGTCGATTGGCAATCTGAAGCAGGTTTGGACGAATGAGGGCCGCGCCATCGATTGGTTTGATTCCAAAGTAGCCGAGGGCCGATGGTTTCTCGAGCACGCCATCCAAGTAAAAAATATCTGGGTTCCCTACGGCGAGTAAGATAAAGATCTCCCCAATGATCTCTGTGCTACCCCTGTGCCCCCTGTGGTAAAGATTTTTGTAACTACCGAGAACAGAGAGAACCGGGCAGCACGGTGTGAATTCCATGAATCCGACGCGTACCCCTCGAGTAAAAATCTGCTGCATTGCGACTGTCGACGAAGCGGCGCTGGCCATTGAGTGTGGAGCCTCAGCGCTGGGGTTGGTTTCACGTATGCCGAGCGGACCGGGTGTCATCGGCGATGAGCTTATTGCTGAGATTGCGGCAACTATTCCTCCTGCGATCGGGACATTCCTGCTGACTTCGCGGCAATCGGTCGCCGATATCGTCGAGCAACAACGTTTCTGTCGCACCAATACAATCCAGATTTGCGACCACCTTACTGTCGGTACGCATCGCCAACTGAAGGATGCTTTGCCGGGAATTTCCGTGGTGCAGGTCATCCACGTTACCGGACCGGAGTCACTTGAAGAAGCTGCGAAGGTGGCGCCGCATGTTGATGCGATCCTCCTCGATTCCGGCAACCAGAAACTAGCAGTTAAGGAATTAGGCGGGACGGGACGGAAGCATGATTGGAGCCTGAGCCGCGCGATCCGCGAACGCATTAATGTTCCGCTGTTTCTGGCAGGAGGGCTAACACCGGAGAATATTGCGCAGGCAATCGAGGCGGTGGAACCGTTCGGCGTGGATGTATGCTCTGGCGTTCGAACTGATGGTAGGCTGGATGCCGTTAAGCTGCGGCGATTCTTCTCTGCAATCCCGCCCTTAGTTCAGCATGTCATCGGACAATAGGCGAGACAATGGAAAGACGGGCGTCCCCGCCAGTCCCACGCGAGCCGAAAGCATTTCCTCGCCCGCCCATTCCTGCCTGGCATTGTTGCGGACGTTGACCCTGTCCAGCGTCTCATTTACCTTCATTTTGGGAGCTTGCCTGCTACCACTGCGCTAGCATAGCATGACAAAAAAACAATACGCAGCGTTTGCCGTGGTTTTCGCCGTACTAGGTGTGCTGGTTTATCTCCAGTTCAGGACTTGGCGAAACTTCGATTGGGCACGGCTCTTCCAATACGGATTAAGCTGGCGCCATCTTCTGATTGGAGTTGTGTACATCTACATCGCTTATTTCTTGCGTGCGGTGCGTTGGAAGATTTTTCTGCGTCCGGTGCGAAAGGAAGCGTCGACCATGGGACTAATTCCGCCGACCCTGATCGGTTTTACCGGGCTCGCTTTGCTGGGACGTCCCGGCGAATTAATTCGCCCTTATCTTATTGCCCGGCGTGAGAATCTGCCCTTCGCGTCGCAAGTGGCGGTCTGGGCTGTCGAGCGCATCTTTGACGTCGGTGGGTTTACCGTCCTCATAGTAGGGGCGCTTTTTCTACCATCCAAGCTGCGCGATTTCACGAGCCAGGCTCCGCCTGATGTACGCCACTGGATTCATTTCACCGGACACGCTCTCATTACGCTTGTGCTTGGGTTGCTTACCGCCGCCTTGCTGGTGTCGTATCGCGGCAATAACATCGCGCAGTGGGTTGAAAGGCGTTTTTCACATCTTGCCGAAAATCTCGGCCATCGCATCGCTCAAAAAATTCGCGAGTTCACTTCCGGCCTCAATACGATTCATGGTCCCTTGGCATTTCTGCAACTGACAGCGGTTTCAGTACTGATGTGGTGGGTTATCGCTCTCAGTTATAACGCCGTGACCAGTGCCTACGGCGCGCCTATGAGCGGTTTGAGCGTGAGTAAAGTTCTGCTTCTTATGGGAGCCAGCATGCTCGGGTCGATGGTCCAATTGCCCGGCGTCGGCGGAGGCTCGCAACTGGCGACAATCAGCGTTCTCGACCACGTCTTCGATATCGTGCCGAAGGAACTTGCAGTCAGTTGCGGCATCATGCTTTGGCTGATCACGTTCGTCTCCGTTGTTCCCGTCGGTTTGATCCTCTCCCACCACGAGCGGCTATCGCTGCGCAAACTCTCCGAAGAAAGCGCGCAGGCGGAAGAAGTCGCTACGGTCGAAGAAGTCACCTAAGCCGGTTGTGGTCAGGAGTAATTGCCAGCGCTAACAAATATTCTCCAGAAAAATAATGCAGGTGTCGATCTCGTCTTCCCTCGTTCGACGTCAGAGTGGAGAGATGGTATCAACGGATCGACACGGTCCGGGTAAACCGCAGCTCCAACTTAGAATTGAAGAAATAGAAGAATAGAAGAATAAAGGAGAAAATTGGCCATGCGATTCATGATGTTGATGATTCCCAAGGGGTACGAAAAAGCGCAGCCGGGGGCGCTGCCAGACGCGAAGGCCGTCGCCGCCATGATGAAGTACAACGAAGCTCTGCAGAAGGCCGGCGTGCTGCTGGCGCTCGATGGCCTTCATCCGCCGTCGATGGGCGCGCGGGTGACATTCGCCGGCGGCAAGCCGAAGGTGACTGACGGGCCGTTCAGCGAGGCAAAAGAAGTTATCGGTGGATACTGGATGATTCAGGTCAAGTCGAAGGAGGAGGCGGTGGAATGGGCGTCGCGTTGCCCCGCTTCCGACAATGAAGTAATCGAGCTTCGCCAGGTAATGGAAATGGCGGAGTTCCCGGCCGACGTCCAGGAGGCCGCGGCTGGGTTTTCCGAGTTGTCGGGGCAATCCGGGCGCAAGGCATCCTAAGGCGCGCGGACTGGCCACAAATCATGGCGCTCTACGCGGAGCTGGCTCGGCTGACGCCCTCACCCGTGGTGGAACTGAACCGCGCGGTAGCGCTTGCCATGGCCTTCGGTCCCGCCGCAGGCCTCGAAGTTGTCGATGCGCTCGCTTTTGAACCGTCGCTCGAAAGCTACCACCTCTTGCCAAGCGTGCGCGGCGACCTCCTCAAGAAGCTGGGCCGTGTCGACGAAGCTCGCGCTGAGTTCGAACGCGCAGCCGGGCTCACGCGCAACAGTCGCGAGCGGGAACTGCTGATTGGGCGGGCGCGAGCGTGCGGCGGCGGAGCAGCAAACTCCGAGCCCGGATAACGGAAACCAGCCTAATCGCTACTCGAGATCTACCGGCTCTGGCCGCATCTCCCTGCTACAATCGTGTTTATTTCCAAGTGAAACCAAGCGCATGAAATGCCCCTTTTGCGGGTTTGAAAACGACAAAGTCGTGGATTCGCGTGAGAGCAAGGAGGCGGATTCCATACGCCGCCGCCGCGAATGCCTGAAGTGCGAAAAACGCTTTACGACATACGAGCGCATCGACGAAATCCCTTACATGGTGGTTAAGAAGGACGGTCGCCGCGAGCGCTTTGACCGCCAAAAAGTGCTCAATGGCCTGATGCGTGCGTGCGAGAAGCGACCAGTCCCGATCAGCAGGCTCGAGCAAATCGTCAATGAGGCCGAGACTTTTGTGATTGAGTCCGCCGAGCGCGAGCGCAAGACCAGCGAGATTGGCGAACTCATCATGAACCGCTTGCGGCGGCACGACAAAGTCGCGTATGTGCGCTTCGCGTCCGTCTATCTGGACTTCAAAGACGTTCAGGAGTTCATGGCGGAGCTAAAGGATCTGCTCAAGGCCACGCCCGAATCGAAGGGGAAAGTCGGGAAGGCGTGATTGAATCATTGAGAATTGAGACATTGAATCATTGAGGCACTGAATCATTGAAAAACCCCCACAAAATAACCCTCATCCCCGGCGACGGCATCGGCCCCGAAGTCATCCAGGCGACGGTTCGCATACTCGAAGCCACCGGCGTCAAATTCGAGTGGGAGAGCTTCGCCGCCGGCGCCGACGCCTTCGAGAAGTACAAAGAATACATTCCCAAAGAGCTCAGCGAATCCATCGAGCGCAACCGCGTGGGATTGAAAGGACCGGTCACAACTCCTATTGGGGGCGGCTTCTCAAGCATCAACGTGGAACTCCGCAAGCGCTTCGAGCTCTTCGCCAACTTCCGTCCCATCCGCAATCTTCCCCACATTCCGACGCGCTACCCCGGCATCGATCTGATCGTGGTGCGCGAAAATACCGAGGGGCTTTACTCCGGCATTGAACATGAAGTCATTCCCGGAGTGGTTGAGAGCCTCAAAATCATTACGGAAAAAGCTTCTACTCGCGTTTCGCGTTTCGCCTTTGAGTACGCGCGCAAGAATAAGCGCAAGAAGATTCATTCCATCCACAAAGCCAACATCATGAAGATGTCGGATGGACTATTTCTGCGCTGTTCGCGCACGGTTTCGAAGGAATATCCCGAGATCACTTATGGCGAACACATTGTCGACAACACCTGCATGCAACTGGTGATGAATCCGTACCAGTACGACATGCTGCTGATGGAAAATCTTTACGGCGACATCCTGTCCGATCTCTGCGCGGGGCTGGTCGGCGGTCTCGGTCTCGTCCCCGGCGCAAATTTCGGACATGAATGCGCCATCTTTGAAGCGGTGCATGGCTCCGCGCCCGACATCGCCGGCAAAAACATAGCTAATCCCACCGCCGTCTTGCGATCAGGGCTGCTAATGCTGCGCCATCTCGGCGAACATGATGCAGCATGGAAGATCCGCAACGCCATCGACGAGGTCTATCGCGACCGCACCAAACTAACTCGCGACGTGGGCGGCACAGCCGGAACCTCGGAGTTCGCCGACGCCATTATTCAGGCGCTGGCATCGCAGAAGTCCACTGCAGCGGAGGCTGGAACACTCCCGTAGAGATGCGGCTCCTCGCTGTGCACTTCGTGACAATCTCCAGACGTATAATGGGAAACGAAGCGTCAAATGCGGGACGCTCATAATCCATCCCAGCTCGGGTGACGCTCTGTTAGACTGATGCGTTTCGAGAAATATAGTGGGCGGATTCTCATCAACATTTTTGGGAGGCCATCCTGAAGGGCATCGAAATGCCGTATCATCGCGGATTGCATCGCTTCGCGATTTTTACCGCGTCTTGCACTCTGCTGCTTATCGTTGCCGGAGCGCTTGTCACCAGCAACGACGCCGGCTTATCCGTCCCCGATTGGCCGACCACTTTCGGCTCCTTCTACAAAATGCCGCAAATGGTTGGGGGCGTGAAGTACGAGCACGGCCATCGCATGGTAGCTGAATTCATCGGACTCCTCACCATCATCCTCGCTGTCTGGACATGGCGGGTTGAAAAGCGGCGATGGCTGCGCCTTTTGGGCGTAGCTGCTCTGGCGACCGTGATCACGCAAGGCATCCTCGGCGGACTTACCGTCTTACTTTTTCTGCCTGCCCCAATCTCCAGCGCGCACGCTGCGGTAGCCCAGACCTTCTTCTGCATCGCCGTCGCAATCGCCGTCTTCACCGGACGCCGCTGGATCGAAGAAGAGCCACGCACCGAACTTGACCAACGGCGTCCCGCT
>Ga0137395_10000240_pt1 | contig 21278 bp, 18 predicted proteins | sample czobulk216metaG_FD_108283 | JGI IMG/M metagenome (GOLD analysis project Ga0137395, IMG submission 108283) | Vadose zone soil microbial communities from Angelo Coast Range Reserve, California, USA - czobulk2.16 metaG | ecosystem: Environmental > Terrestrial > Soil > Vadose zone | place: USA...
AAGCGTGCGCGCGACCGGCATAAGGAATGCATAGCCGCCGTCCAATCGGTCCGCCGCCTCGAGGATTGTGGGCAAATTCATGCGCACTTCCTTTCGGCGGCTGCCCGGCAGCAGCGTGATCCACCGCTTAGCAGTGTCGAGCCGGTTTTCTGCCGCATAGTCTTCGCGGGCACTTTTCGGTGCGGGCAGATCTGCCAGCGGATGGCCAACAAATGTTGCGTCCACACCGCGATCGCGATAGAATTTTTCTTCAAACGGAAAAATCACCAGCGCCTTATTAGCGTACTTGCGAAGCAACTTGACGCGTCCCTGCCGCCACGCCCAGAACTGTGGGCAGACATAATAAACGACTGGGACGCCACGCTTGCGCATCTGCCGAGCCACGCGCCAGTTGAAGGCAGGAGAGTCAATAACGATCGCCAGCGCCGGACGCTTCTCATCTGCTGCACGAAGCAATTTCCGATAGAGCCCAACAATGGTCGGTAAACGGCCGAGAATCTCAGTGATGCCGACGACTGCCAGATCCTTCGCATCGACAACAATCTCGCAACCCGCAGCCCGCATGCGCTCCCCGCCTGCCCCGAAGAAATCAAGCTGCAAGGCTCGCGTAGGGGCGGAAGCATTCGTCCGCCCAGCGGAGTGAAGCTCCGCAGCCCGCCGCAGCGCTTCAATCAGTTGCGCGCCATACATTTCACCCGAGGCTTCGCCGGCGGAAATGAGAATTTGCAAGAGACAATTGTAATGGTCTACCGGGTTAGAGAGTTGGAGATCAGTCGTCCGCGTTTGCAGTAACCGACGGAGCCGCCGGCATCTCCTGGTCTTTATACTGCAACTGATAAAGCTTGTAGTAGATGCCGTGCTGCGCCAGCAGTTGCTGGTGCGAGCCCATCTCGCGGACCTTGCCCTTATGCATCACGATAATCTTGTCGGCCCGTTGGATAGTCGAAAGCCGGTGCGCGATGATTAGCGCCGTTCGTCCTTCCACCATGCGATTGAGTGCATCGCGCACTCGGAATTCAGTCTCCGTATCAACACTCGAAGTCGCCTCATCAAGAATCAGAATCTTCGGATTGTGCGCCAGCGCTCGTGCAAACGAAATCAATTGCTTTTGTCCCGTCGAAAGCGTCGAGCCACGCTCGCGCACTTCCTCCTTGAAACCGCCAGGCAAAGTTCGGATAAAGTCGGCCAGGTTGACATCCTCCGCGGCCTGCTGCACGTCGGCGTCCAGAATGCGTGCCGTTCCGAGCCGAATGTTGCCCGCAACCGTGCCACTAAATAGAAAAGGATCCTGCAAAACGACGCCAAAGCGACTGCGCAGATCGTCGAGATTCATCTCTTTGATATCGACGCCATCGATGCGAATCGCTCCGCGCTGCACGTCGTAGAAGCGCATCAGCAGCGAGATCAGCGTAGTCTTGCCCGCTCCCGTGTGGCCCACAACAGCAATAGTCTCGCCCGGTTCCAGCACAAAACTAACATCGCGCAAAACCCAATCAGGTTCTGCGGCATGCGAGATCGTAGTAAGTGGAGCGATATGCGCCACCGCCCGTCCACCCTCCGCAGCATCTGGACGGGCGAGGACGCCCGTCGCTCCACCGGTCTCTCCCGGAGAGTTGTACGCAAACCACACATGATCAAACTCAATCCGCCCCGCTCCTTGCGGAAGTTTCGTAACGGCCGGCGACGTGATTTCAATCTCTGTGTCGAGCAACTTAAACACGCGCTCGCCGGCCGCCATCGCCGACTGCAAAATGTTGTACTTCTCACTCAAATCCTGAATCGGACGAAAAAATCTCTGCGCATATTGCATAAACGCGACCAGCACGCCAATGGTCATCAAATTCTGCACAACATGAATGGTGGGCATGCCCTTCTTAGGAAAAGAAACGCTCAAACTGGAGACGCTCATATGTTGGAGAATTTCATTTCCGCCGAACCAGATGATGCTCGCCACCGCGATTGACGAAAGAATTTCCACTACCGGGTAATAAACCGAGTAAGAGAGGATGGCATCTTTAAATGCCTCCATGTGCGAGGCATTGATCTCGGAAAATTTCTTGTACGCTCGACTCTCGCGATTAAAAAGCTGCAGCACCAGCATCCCCGATACCGCTTCCTGTAGGTAGGAGTTAATTCGAGCGATTGCAGTTCGAATGCGCCGGTAAGAATCGCGCACCTTGTCGCGGAAAATCAGGGTTGCGTAGATGATCAGCGGCAGCACTGAAAAAGTAATCAGCGCCAGCTTCCAGTTCATCTCCATCATGATGGCAATAATTCCCGCCAGCACGAAGACGTCCTCAAAAATCGAAACCACGCCCGCCGTGAACATCTCATTCAGCGCATCGACATCGGTAGTCACGCGCGTGACCAGTCGGCCCACTGGATTTTTGTCGAAAAATCCGACATGCATGAACTGGAGATGGCGAAAAATCTGCTTTCGCAAATCAAACATCACCTTCTGCCCAGTCCACTGCATCAGGTAGGTCTGAACAAATTCAAGCGTGAAGGTGAACACAAGGATGCCAACATAGAGCCCGCCAATCTGCGCGATGCCCGTCAGCGGAGTGCTGCTCAGTTGATCGCCAATCCATGAGTGGGAATAGGTGTGCGAGTTCGGCGACTTCGCCAGGTATTTATCGATGGCGATCTTGGTGAGAAACGGCCCCAGCACGTCCAGTGCGGACTTGAGGATGATCGCCGCCAGCGCCACCAACACGTGCCACTTATAGGGACGCAGGTAAGTCAGCAACCGCCGCATCAGCCGGCCGTCGTACGCTTTGCCTAGTACTTCCTCTTCTTGATTGGAGGCCATCGTTACCGCGGGAGATCACGAATCTGGAGATCTTCTCAGTAAAGATTATCGCAAAATCGCCACTCCCAGTAGATGGCCGAACTCCTCCCAAGGAATGGAGAAGCTGACCGCGACCCATCTATCGAGTAGTGCTTGCCTTCTTCAAAGATCGCGTCTTTGTCGCGGGTTTCGCGGGCTTGAGGTTAGCGAATGTATGAATCTTACCGCATTTGGGGCATGTGGCAATTTTGGCATTTTTCTCGGCCATCTCGTGCAGAAAAGTTGCAAAGGCCTCGCCACAGTTCTCACACAAACGATCAATCGAATCGCTACTCATAATTTAATTCCCTTATTACTGAATTAATGCTGCTATTTTGTGCCGCCTGCTTTGAACGACGTACGGCTCTATTTTAAGCCACTCGAGGGCACCCCGTTCCTTCGTCTGTACGTAGCGCCGCCCGTGTCCCCTCTCCGGCCCAACCGCGGCATAGCTGCCTTTGGTCACATAAAATGATAAAGAAATGCCGCTCGGCCTCTACATCTCCGTCCCGTTCTGCCGGACCAAGTGCAGTTATTGCAACTTCGCCTCCGACGTGTTTTCGAAGTCGGCCTACAAAAACTACATGGCTCGCCTATTGGAAGATATCGCCCGCTCTCACCAACTCGCTTCAGATCTGGGATGCACGTTGGAAGAAACTGCCGATTCAATCTATCTAGGTGGCGGAACGCCCTCGATCCTCGTCTCCTCGCAGTTGCTCCGCATCTTCGCCGCAGTGCGCGATCAATTCGCGATCACCCCCGATGCCGAAATAACCGTCGAGTGTGCCCCAGGCACGCTTACGCCCGCTCTTATCGAAACGCTACAGCAATGCGGGGTGAACCGCGTAAGTTTGGGAGTCCAGTCATTTGTTGATCAGGAAGCACGGTCCGTGGGACGGTTGCACGAGCGCGGCACCGTTCTCGAGGAGATCGCTCGCCTGCGGGAGGCTGGCCTCGACAATATCAACATTGACCTGATTGCCGGCTTGCCGCACCAGACGGCCGAAAGCTGGGCCTTCTCAGTCTCGGAGACGATCGGGACTGGTGTTCCCCACGCCAGCGTTTATATGCTCGAAGTAGATGAAGACTCCAGACTCGGCAGGGAACTGATCGCCGGAGGCGCCCGCTACCATGCGCATTTTGTCCCCGATGATGATGCGACCGCTGACTTCTACCAGCAGGCATGCGAGATGCTGGAAACCTCTGGCATGCCCCAGTACGAGATTTCGAACTTTGCGCGCTGCAAAGCGCAGTCACGTCACAACTTAAAATATTGGACGCGCCAACCCTACCTGGGGTGCGGAGTAGATGCCCACTCGATGCTCTCTCGACCAGTCAGCGAAGGCGATAATTGCCAAGCCCTGCGCTTCGCAACCCCTGACTCGCTTGAAGCCTATATGAATGGCGCCCCACATAAAGTGACGCTGGTGTCCGATCTGGAAGCAATCGAAGAAAGTTTTTTCCTGGGTCTGCGCCTGAATAGCGGCATAGAGCTGGACATCTTGAGGAAAAATTTTAAAGATTGTCATCCTGACCCTGAGTTCGTCAAAGGGGAAGGACCTGCCCTCCGTCAGAATCCTTCATCGCGGTTGCGGCCTACCATTCGCGCAGAAGCAGTCGCCATTTGGGAAGCCGCGATCTGCGGCTGTGTGCAAGATGGCTTGCTCGAACAGCGAGGCACAATGCTGCGTCTCACCGCCCGAGGACGACTCTTATCGAACGAAGTATTTGCGAGATTTCTTATCGAAGAAAAGAAAGAAAAGGAAGAAACGAGAGTGGGAACCATCCACGCGAATCCGCGTTAAGTGGCCGACGAATGCCGTTCGGCTGGCCTATCCGGTCCCCACCATTTCAAAAATTTTGGGGAGGCCAATGCCCCAGATGGGCGGCTCAAATTCCAGAGCCTCTATGCTGGCCTCGCCCGAAAGACTGATCCACATAATGCGAAACTGTGCTCGCCCTACGCCATTTTGAACGTCCAACAATTCTCCTGCCTGGATTTTCGATCGCACGCCAGTCAACACCGCTCCCCGCGCGCTGACATTCCCGGCCCGAACAATCTCAGCAAACGGCCGCGCCATCCTGTCCACTCCCCAAATCCGCACCGGCATCTCCAAGTCCAGTCTGCACTCTTTTCGCCGATCCATTAACGCTCCACGTTATCGATTTCCGTTGAACGATTCAAAGGGATCATAACCAGGTCCGCGTCAAAGCGAAACGTCACCCCAGTTACTCGAAAAAAGTACCCGAAGTTACACGAAAAATCGGCGCTGCGCCAGATTTGGCATTGCGCTAGATGGGGTTGTGCAGTATCTGATTGTAGATAACGCAGCGCTAGAATTCTTGGGGGCGTTGCGACTTGATATTGCGTAGCGCTTCGCGCTTGATTTTGGGTGACGCTGCGGTATACCGCTGCGATAACGACCTCGCTACAGATCGGCTTTAGCCGCTGAGGCGGCACAACGACGCGGGAAAAATCCCGGAAAAAATTACAAATTAAAGAGTGGCAGTTTAAAAACTTAATCGAAGTCCTTCATCGAGCACGCGCCCGGTCCCCGAGGATCGCCGCACGAGCCGCAGCCTCCAGTAGGCACGGCGCTTTGCGATGAAGCACCACTCTTTGCCGATACCGCGAACACCGAGAGCTGCGGCTCCAGCTTTTTACTTTTGCACTTCGGACACTCGGCCTTCTGCTGGCCGAATACCAAAGCTTCAAACTCGTGCTCACATTCCTTGCAAACATACTCAAAGATGGGCATGAAGAAAACTCCACACAGAAAATTGCTTTCTTTTATTTAAAATCAGAGTGTGGACGATTCGCAAACGCCAGAGGACCACTCGCCAGCACAAAAGGTTGATCAAAGAAAAGACAACCCACGCCCCTTCGTCCCGCGGCGCTGGTTGCGCGGCGGTCACCTGCAAACTATCGCCAGCTTTCTAATAAGCCGCCGATTCCATCTGCCCGAGCCCGAAGAGAGGTTCATAGACGTTGAGCCCGGCGTTCGTGTGCTATGCCACTGTCACTGGCAGGCAGATCGAGCAAACGCGCTTACCGTAATCATCGTGCACGGGCTCGAAGGCTCGAGCGATTCGCAGTACATGCTCGGAGTCACGGAGAAGGCGCTGGCTGCCGGTATGAACGTGATCCGCTATAACCAGCGCAACTGTGGCGGCACCGACGCGCTCGCTCCGGTGCTGTATCACTCGGGTCTATCGACCGATGTCGCGGCCGTGGCGCACGACGTCATTGCGCGCGACGGCGTTGCCCGCCTGGCGCTGGCCGGTTTCTCCATGGGTGGCAACATCGTGCTCAAGCTTGCAGGCGAGTGGGGAAGCGGCGGTCCGTCGCAGTTTCGGGCCGTCGTTGCCGTGTGCCCGGCGATTGATTTATCGACTTCATCGGATGCTCTGCATCAACGCGCAAACCGCCTCTACGAAAAGTATTTCCTATGGGCTCTTCGCAGGCGCATGCTGCAGAAGGCGCGCCTCTTTCCCGGACAATTCGATGTTAGCCGACTGCGAGGCATCCAAAGCCTCCGCGAGTTTGACGACAAAATAACGGCTTTCTATTGTGGATTCACCGGCGTGGACGACTACTACCATCGCGCATCGGCGGCAAATGTGGTGCATCAAATCGCTGTGCCAACATTGATTATGTATGCCGCAAACGATCCATTCATACGCATCGCGCCGGAGACGCGACGCAAAATTGCGTCGAACCGGAACATCACTTTCGTGGAGACGGAAGATGGCGGCCATTGCGCCTTCGTCGGAGCGCCAGCCAGAAATTCTTTCGAGCCGTGTACCAGTGAGGCGCATGCCAAAACTGACGACAAAGATCGCGACAAAGATGACGACAAAAATAGTAACGAGGACGGATATTGGGCGGAGCAAGAAATCGTGAGCTTCCTGCGAAATTTTTAAGGTGAGCTTTCAATGGATGCTGACTTTTCGATCGAACTCGGCCACGAAGATCCAGTTTTGGATTTCCCCTGGAACGATCCTTCCGGCAAACTCGCCTATTTGGATGTGAAACGCCACCCGGAATTCCTGGACCAGGTCGAGGAGGCGGAAGAATTTCCTGAGCTGAAGGAATTTCTCTCCGTTCTGAATTCACCGCGAAGCATGCTAGAGACCTCCAAGTGCGATGCCTGGGTGACGATGGACCTGAGCTCAGAAGAAGAAATCTACGAAGCCGCGCACAAGTTCGCAAGTTATGTGGACTGTCGTATTTGCCGAGAACGATGGCGGTCTAAGCGACGGTGGCCGACCTTCTATCCGTCAATCATTCCCCGCCCACGAACAACTTGCCAGAGAGTTGGTTGAGTTACTGCGCCGAGCGCCCGTTACGTTGTCATCGGCGGAGGTGTGCGTCAGACGATGTTACTTTGACCGGGCGGGTAGCATTCAAGAAGGTTTTTATTGCACTATTTATGTAAGCGGTTACGGCAGCGACGAACCCTCCGCACGTCAGCATTGGGGCGTGGCGCTGAAGTTGATGGCGAACGCCATTAAGCAGCTATCGGCGAGTAACATGCTATAGGTGAGCACAACAGAAATTTCATCAGATGCGAGAACAATACTTCGTAACCTCGGCGGGGACGGGCGAGGACGCCCTTCGCTCCAAGAAACTACGCTGGCTGCACCCCGCCACTTATCTTTTTCCAGCTCATCACCCTCTTCTTCCAGTCAATTCTCTTCCAATCAATTCTAGTGCGTATAAGTGACAACAGCAGCATAAACACAAAGATCTCCAGCAGTCCCCGGCTCGCGTCCAAAATAGATTCCGCTCGCTTGGGAAGCAGTGAAAATCGTCCGTAAACGAATTCGATGTGTACCCAATACACCAGTAAAGACGTCCGGCCCAACTGAATCAGTGGACTGAACCCGCGAGTCGCCAGACCCCATCGGCACCACGCATAACTCACAAAGGCAATTACTAATAACATACCGATACGCATCATCAAAAAGTTTGGACTGGTGTGCCAGTAATCATAAGTTGCATAAAGATGAAAGGAAGAATGATCGAACTGGCGAGCCGCCACTATAGCTGCGGCTCCAAGAATCGCAAAGAACGCCAGGGCCTTGGCATTTCGTCTGTCGCCATCGTCCGTTGGTGCAAGATTTCTAGATAACATATCGCTGAAGAGAATGAATCCGGCGGCGAGTCCCGCAAAGGCAAATGCAGACCAGGGGAATAGCGGAAAAAGCCAAGGCTGCGGCGATCCAAGGTTGTGGCATCCATCTATATACGATTCAATCGGCCACGGCAGCCCAGTTAGACGCCACGTGGTGTAGAGCGGCGGAGTTAGCAACGCAAATAGGGCGACGACGGCAATACAGGCTGCAACCAACCCAAAAGTGCAGCGGCTGAAGCCGGGCTTATTTCCAACGGTTTTCGACATGACAGAAGGCATACCCTGATTCAAACCGCCCGGCTGCACACGCAGTCCCCGACCATCAGTATCTCCGCACAGTTTTAAGACGGCGCCGCAAAATATTGCCATCAAAATCATCGACAATCCGATGATGTTCAGTACGTCCACACGCAGCAAGTCTGACCAGGGAGCCCATCCCCAGGCAATAAGAAATTCCTGGAGACGAAAAAGCAGTCCAAAAGCGAAGATTTCGGCACCGCGCCGTAGCATTGTGCGGGTGATTTCGGCGGAGGTAAGGTGTTTACGAATGAGCTTATCGGTGACCAGCGCGAAGGAAACTCCGGCCAGGAAAAGAAAGATCGGTGCCGGCAGCGTACCTAATAATTGAGAACCCTTGAGGAACCGAGTATTGCGGGCATCGCCGCCGAGCCAGGCGTCGTAACAGTGCGTCTGGAACATCAGCAAGCAGGCGAGGCCGCGCATCCAGTCAATCCATGCAAGGCGGGAAGCTGAGCTCACGGACGAGAGTGTAACGTGCGAGCCCGTATCGGGCCAAGGCGAAAGGCGACCCTAGGCCCTGTCAGGCACTTCTTCTTGATTCCGTCCCTCCTGTTTGATATTCGCTGCTTTGATTTGCAAAATCAGCCGGTTGATATCATCTGCGGACAACTTGCCGCTGTATTTAGGCATGCGGCCCTTCCCGTTCGCAATGATATTGCGTAGATCGTCGGGAGACGCAGACGACACTTTTTCGGACACCAGCGATGGGCCACCGAAGTGGCGACCCTCGGCCGCTTTGCCGTGACACTTGGCGCAATTCTTCTGATAAGTGGAATCCGAGCTCAGCGTGGAGTTCGAAAGCTTTTCCTCGGAGTAAGCGCTGCTGAGTGCAAAGAAAAAGAATAAAAATAAAAACAAAACCGTCGCAAACCGGGATGTTATAGCGTCGTACATTCTCAAGCAATACCCTCCTCAGGCAGAAGATCAAGTCAAATTAGCATCAAGACCACCGGTAAAAAAGTTTGGATGCGTCAGGAGCGCTGAAAGGTGGTTGTATTATGAGAATCTCGCAAACGTTAATTGGCATAACGGCATCCAAACATTTGGGTGGATTCTTTAGGAAATAAAGAGAGATACGGGAGGACATCATGGTGAAGAGACCGCGTGGCGACGAGCAGGCGCAACCCGACGAACTGGGTAATGATCCCGGACAAGTTGGACCCGATAGCGCCGGTCAATCTGGCGATAGTCAGCGCCTGTCGTCGATTGCGGATGCGGCCGACGAGAGCGTGCAGGAACTTGCCGATGGCGATCAGGCGCTTGAGGCCGGTATTGTTGACGGGGTCGAAGACGCAGCCGATCACCCTGAGCGTCCCGTGCACACTCACCTTGAATATGGGAGGCCCGACGATCTTCCACCCATCGACGGGTCTGACGAGTTAGAAGGGCAAGTAGACGGCGAGGCTCGGGACGACGCAGCCGAGAAATTGGATGTCGAAGACCTGCCCGATACAGAAAATCGACCGGACAAGAATGCCGCCTAACTATGTTCTGTCCAGAATTGCGAATGCCCTAACCGCACTTGGACAGTTGCCGCTCCTGGTAATGAAATGCCGGGGTGCGCGTTTCCTTCTCCTAATCTTGCAATGGCTAACAAGCGAAGAACCGGCGCGTGCTAGGATTTTGTGAGGCCTGCCAGGGCAATCATGAGACCCCGCCACCGCATCTTCAAGTTAGCGCCGCTGATGCCTTTATTCCTGCTGTCCCTCGCTGCGCCGCGCCTGGCCTCTGGAAAAGATGAACCTAAGTGGCTTGAAGTTCATACTGCCCACTTTTCCGTCATCACTGATGCTGGCGATAAACGCGGGCGAGAAGTTGCTTTGCGTATGGAACAGATGCGCGCAATCTTTGGTCAGCTGCTGTTAAAAGACAAGCTGAAAATGCCCGTGCCAATCACAGTCGTCGCATTCAAAAGCGATAAGCAGTATGCCTTTGTTGCTCCAGCCAAACAGGGCTTAGCTGCCGGATTTTACGTGCCCGGATGGGATCGCGTTTATATCGCCTTGAACCTTTTTGAAGCAGATTCGTGGCGAAGCATTGCGCATCCCTTGGCGCATTATCTGTTGAATTACAACTATCCTCCGGCGGCCGGTTGGTTCGACGAAGGGCTGGCGGAATATTTCGGCTCTATACAGATTGGAAGGCAGGTAGATATTGGAGGCGATCCGGAACTGGCTCCCGAGTGGCACGAAGACATTTTTGACGAAATGCGCCGCGACCCGAATGTGCCCCAGTCGTTGACGCAACTTGTCAGTTCGCCAGTATGGCTGTCGATGGTCGATCTCTTCACGATGAAGCACGATGGCTCCGGTACACGCGAAGGAACGCATAACACGCTGTACTACGCCCAATCCTGGATGGTCGTCCACTATCTGCTGAACAAGAACAAATTGCCCGAGGCCGGGAAGTATTTCGATTTGGTTCAGAACCAGAAAACGCCAGTGGAGAAGGCCATGGTTCAAGCCTTTGACATGTCGCCGTCGCAGATGGAAGACGCGGTGAAAACTTATTTCAAATCGCTCAGCGGGCTCGGCATTGCGCTCGATCGGTCGAAGAAACCGACGGCTGATCCGGTGGAGATTCCGCAGCCGGATCACCTTCCTGTTCCGTTTGGAGTAGATGACATCGGAATGGCGTCCACCTTTCTTAAGGACGAGGAGGTGAGAGCCGTCATAGGCGATCTGATGGCCCGCATTCCGGAGCATCGCGATCAGGCTCTGCGTGATTTAGAGCAACTCGCTAAGGATCCAAAGGACAATGAAGCCGCCCATCGCGGTTTGGCCGCGGATGATATCCGCCAGAAGAAATTTGACGCGGCCGCCGACGAATTAGACCGGGCGACCGAATTAAACCCGCGCGACCCTTGGATTTGGTATTACCGCTCCGCGCTGAAATATCAAAAAGCTCAGGCCACTCGCCAGGAAATGCAAGGCTTGGCGAACATGATGCAGGATTTGCGCGCCGTGACCGATTGGTATCCCCAGTTGGCGGACGCTTATAACATGCTGGGAATGGCACGCGTGGAGGGTGGTGGAATAAACTCCGCGCTGGAGGCGCAACGTCAGGCCGTAGCGCTAGCGCCTCGAAATGTAGAGTACCAGTTCAACCTCGGGCAGATTTATGTCGCCGGGAAAAAGTGGGAACAAGCCCGTGAAATATTCACGCGGCTCAAGACAGGACCAGATCGCCTTGCGGCCGCAGCGGCCAGGCAGCAATTGGAAGACTTGGATACATTGCAAAAGTACGGAGTGCGTCCCCAACGCGCCGGCGAGAGGGAAGTGCCGGCAGGCGCGGCCAGTACCCCCGCAGCGAGCGATGGCGCACCAGCGAAGAAATCAGTTGATGAGCAGGAGCAGGATGAAGACGTGGAATCGCCACCGAAGAAGCCAGCGCCTTTGCCGGGAACGACTGGCCCGGTGCAATTTCTAAAAGGCAAGATCGTGAGCAGCGACTGCTCCAGGTCTCCCGAGGCCACGGTCACGGTTTTGAGCGGTATGACGACTTACAAAATGCACGTTGCGGATTACAAATTGCTTCTCGTGATAGGTGAGGACCGGTTCTCCTGCGATTGGAGGAATCGTCTCGTGTCAGTAAACTATCGGGCGGTGGGGAAGCAGGAGGGAGAATTGGTGTCGATCGAAGTGAAGTGAAAAACCGACGGAAAGGCCGTCGCAGGCTGACACTCCATTTGGGTTCGGGCAGGCGTCCACAGCCACAGCAAGCCGTTATTTTGATGTGAAAAGTATGCGAAGATAATTCCGGGAGAAAGCCGATGGAGAACCCGCTCAAGCTTAAGCGTATACATCACGTTGAATTTTTTGTCGGCAATGCGCGCCAGGCGGCCTTCTTCTATCGCAAAGGATTCGGCTTTTCCCAGGTAGCGTATAGCGGACTGGAAACGGGACAGCGCCAGCGAACCTCCTATGCCCTCAGTCAGGGCAAGGCGAACTTCCTCCTGACCACTCCTATGACGCCCGATGATGCAGCCGCCGAGCATATTCGCAAGCACGGCGATGGTGTTCGCGACATAGCGCTGGAAGTAGCTGACGCCGATCAGGCATTTAACGAGGCGGTGAAACGAGGTGCCCTTCCTGCTGAAGAACCGCATGACATAAAAGATGAACACGGCACCGTTCGCCGTGCCGCGGTGCACACCTATGGCGATACGATCCATTCACTGATTTCGTACAAAGACTACAAAGGGCCATTCCTTCCAGGATTCACCGCTGCGCCGATAGCGGCCGACGACTGCGGCATTCTGCGTATCGATCACATTGTGGGCAACGTCGAACTCGGCAAGATGCAGTACTGGGCGGACTACTACACCCGCGTCTTCGGCTTTCATCGTTACATCACGTTCGACGATAAGGATATTTCGACCGAGTACAGCGCCTTAATGAGCATCGTGATGTCAGATGATTCTCACTCAGTGAAATTTCCTATCAATGAACCAGCCGCCGCGCGCAACAAAAGCCAGATTCAGGAATACATCGAAGCCTACGGCGGCCCAGGTGCTCAGCACCTCGCGCTGCAGTGCAAAGACGTGTTGTACACGGTAGGAAAACTGCAGCGCAATGGAGTCGACTTTCTGCGCGTGCCAAACTCTTATTATGAAGCGCTGCCAGCTCGAGTGGGACCGGTAGAGGAATCGCTGGATGATCTGCGCTCTCTCGGCATCCTTGTTGACCGCGACGAAGGAGGCTACCTGTTGCAAATTTTTTCGAAGCCCGTGGAAGATCGTCCAACTGTTTTCTTCGAGGTGATTCAGCGCAAGGGTAGCCGCGGATTTGGCAAAGGAAATTTTAAGGCTCTCTTTGAATCGATTGAAATGGAGCAGGCGCGGCGAGGAAATCTGTAAGCAATGACGAATTCCAGCAGGGCAAAATCGAAGCCGAGCCGAGCCAAATCGAACGGGCAACCAGCTTCCGAGTTGCGTTACCAGTCGGGATTTGGCAACGAGTTCGCAAGCGAAGCCGTGGAAGGCGTGTTACCTCGCGGGCAAAACTCCCCGCAAAAAGTAGCGCACGGTTTATACACGGAGCAACTGAGCGGCACAGCCTTCACTGCTCCTCGCGGAGTCAATCGGCGGACGTGGTTGTACCGGATGCGTCCATCCGTTGCACACAAGCCATTTGAAGCGATCAGCATGGGAACCCTGCGCAGTGCGCCGTTCGATGAGCTGCCCACCTCGCCCAATCAGTTGCGCTGGACTCCAATTCCGATCCCCCCGCCGTCGCAGCGCACCGATTTTATCGATGGCCTGATCACCATGGCCGGCAATGGCAACACCCACACACATTCGGGGGTCGGCATTCACATCTACGTTGCCAATGCCTCGATGGAAGATCGCTTTTTCTACAATGCTGATGGAGAGATGTTGATCGTGCCGCAGCAGGGAAGACTGCTGCTTCGCACCGAGATGGGCGTGCTCAATGTTGGCCCTGGCGGAATTGCCGTGATTCAAAGGGGTATTCGCTTCCGCGTCGAACTTTTAGAGAAAGTGGCACGCGGTTATATTTGCGAAAACTACGGCGCGCTATTTCGGCTGCCCGATCTCGGGCCTATTGGCGCCAATGGATTGGCGAATCCGCGCGACTTTTTCGCTCCGGTCGCGGCCTTTGAGGATCGTGAAGGCGATTACAAAATCGTAACCAAGTTTCAGGGGCGGCTCTGGGCGGCATCCATCGATCACTCCCCGCTGAATGTCGTCGCCTGGCACGGCAACTACGTCCCATACAAATATGATCTCGCGAATTTCAATTGCATTAACACCGTGACCTTCGACCACCCCGATCCATCGATTTACACGGTGCTGACTTCACCCTCCGAAATTCCCGGCACTTCCAATGTTGACTTCGTAATCTTCCCACCGCGATGGATGGTTTCGGAACATACATTTCGTCCGCCCTGGTTCCATCGCAACTTTATGAACGAATTCATGGGACTGATCCGTGGCGAATATGACGCCAAGGCAGAAGGTTTCGTGCCAGGTGGCGCGAGTCTGCACAATTGCATGGCCGGTCATGGCCCAGATTCCGAGACGTTTGAAAAGGCCAGCAACGCGGACCTGAAACCTGTCTTTCTGGGTGACACTATGGCCTTCATGTTCGAGACTCGTTTCGTGTGCCAGCCCACGAAGTTTGCGTTGGAGACTTCTCAACTTGATCATCAGTACTTCGAATGCTGGCAGGGGCTGCGCAAAAAGTTCGACGGCTCAGGCAGCTGACATCATCCAGTTTTGTCATCCTGAGCGAAGCGAGGGACCTCTGCATTTTGGCGACATCGAAATCACTGCAAGTTTTGTAGGCAGCAGCACGGCAGCACACAAAATGGTGAACTCCGCAATGGATACGCGAATCCTACCCTCGAAAACAACTGGCGTGGACACTGCGATGACCGTGCTCCTGCGCGACCTGGTCGACTACGCCGGATTATTTCCGCCCGCGTCGCTGCCGATGCCGAAATCTGTGGCGAATTACGACCGATATTTGCAATCTGAATGGAGTTGGATTCTAGGCCGCCTTATCCTTCCCGTCGCGAGGCTCACCGAGTTCGAACGTGCCTTCGCTGCATTGCCAACTCGTGCTCCGGAAAAAGGCCTTCAGAACTGGCGGCTATCAGCTCTTTTGGGCAGTGACGTAGAGGCTGACATTGATCGAATAAACGAATTCAATGCTAGGGCGGCGTTCAAAAAAGCAGTAAAGCGCGCCGTGGTCGAATCTGTCGAAGTGAAAGTTGCGAATGCGGCGGACATCAAGCGATTAGCGGCAGTTATTCCATCACACCTAGCCACCTATTTCGAAATTCCGCTCTCCGGTGGTGAAGAAGAATGCATTGCTGCCGCCGCCGATTCCGGTCGCTGCGCTAAGATCCGGACCGGTGGAGAAACAGCGGACAAATTTCCCGCTCCCGAAAGTGTGATCGAATTCATGCTGCAATGCGCGGCTTTCAACGTGCCTTTCAAGGCCACGGCCGGCTGCACTATCCGCTACGGTCAGTCCGTCGCTTCACATATCAACCCGAAAGCGCGACGGGACTCATGCACGGCTTTATAAACATTTTTCTGGCAGCAGCGTTTTTGCGGACAGGAATGCCGCCCAACGTCGCCGTGCAATTACTAGAAGAGCGGTCACCGCATGCGTTCCACTTTACCCCCAAAGTGGTTAGTTGGCGCGAACACGAGCTGACGCGCGATGAGATTGCTACAGCGCGCAAAATCTCCGCCATTTCGTTCGGGTCGTGTTCATTTACCGAGCCCGTGGATGATTTAAAGTCTCTCCATCTTTTGTGAACACTTCGCCATGAATCCTCCTCTCAACGAAACTCACGATCCAAAAGTGCAAAGCTGGGTCGAGTCCGCCAATAATGCCAGTTCCGATTTTCCTGTCCAAAATTTGCCCTTCGGAATTTTTCGGCGGCGCGATGAAGGCGGTGCGCCGCGAGTAGGCGTCGCAATCGGCGACCGCATTCTAGACTTGTACGGAATACAGAGTCAGGACTTGCTTGCCGAGGAAAGCATCAACACGGCGGCGAATGCCTTCACCTCCGATTCCCTCAACGCACTTATGTCGTTCGGAACCGGTCTTCGGCGATCGTTGCGCCGGCGCCTCCAAGCCATTTTGCGAGAAGACGCCCCCACGTCGATTCGGCAGGCGGCTCTTCAGCATCTCGTTCCGCAAGCTGACGTCGAGATGCTTCTTCCCGCCGAGATCGGCGACTACACCGATTTCTACGCATCTATCTTCCACGCCACCAATGTGGGAAAACTATTTCGTCCCGACAATCCACTACTGCCGAATTACAAATACATCCCCATTGGCTATCACGGCCGCGCATCGTCCCTTGTCCCGACCGAATCGCCGGTGGTCCGACCCTGGGGCCAGACACGCGAGGGCGAAGCAGATCCAAAATTTGCGCCGACGAAAGCCCTCGATTACGAACTCGAACTCGGCTTTTTTGTGAGCACGGGAAATTCACTGGGCGAAACGATTCCAATCAGGCAGGCGGAAGAACACATTTTTGGAATTTGCCTCGTAAACGATTGGTCAGCCCGTGACATTCAAGCATGGGAATATCAGCCGCTGGGGCCCTTCCTGGGGAAGAGTTTCGCGACATCGCTTTCTCCCTGGGTTGTAACTATGGAAGCGCTCGCCCCATTTCGCACCGCCGCTTTTAAACGTGCGGAGAACGACCCGGCACCATTGCCTTACCTTTTTAGCCAGACTGACCAGCAACAGGGAGGCCTCGACTTGTGGCTGGAAGTTTCCTTACTGTCGCCCAAAATGCGCGAGGCCAGGATCGCTCCGATAGTTTTGGGACGAAGCAATTTTCGCGATATGTATTGGACCATGGCACAGATGATGACCCATCACGCCAGCAATGGTTGCAATCTGCGCCCCGGCGATCTGTTAGCCAGCGGAACCGTTTCCGGCGCGGGAAAAAACGCGCGTGGCTGCCTCTTAGAATTAACCTCACGCGGGAAAGAGCCGGTGACCCTGCCGACCGGCGAGCAGAGAAAGTTTCTGGAAGATGGCGACGAGGTCATCCTCCGCGGATTCTGTGAACGCGATGGGTTCCGCAGCATCGGACTCGGCAGTTGTCTCGGGAAGATCTTGCCGGCAACCGCTAGATGATTGCATATAGACGCGGCTCGGCGCGTCTCACCCGGCACCCACGACGACGAGTTTCACCGCTGCTTCTCCACGCAATTCGTTTATAGTAGTCGCCGCACCAAAGGGAGGCGATGTTGAACGCGCCAGTAGGCCCGCCAAATAGCAATGTAAGCTCGCAATCTCTATCGCAATCCACTTCGCCTGCGAAGGATAGTCACGGTCCTGCCGTACTCGCTGGCTTCCTCGGCTGGACGCTCGATGCCTTCGATTTTTTCCTGGTTGCGCTCTCGCTTACCGCCATCGCCCAGGAGTTTCATCGCTCTGACAAAGAAGTTGCGTTCTCCATCACACTTACCCTTGTCTTTCGTCCTGTGGGCGCGTTCATTTTTGGATTAATGGCCGACCGCTACGGGCGCCGCCTTCCGCTAATGATTGACTTGGTCTTTTATTCCTTTGTCGAGGTCCTCACCGGTTTCGCTCATAGTTTCGCCGCATTCCTGGTGCTGCGTGCACTATTTGGCATCGGTATGGGCGGCGAGTGGGGAGTCGGGGCGTCGCTCGCCATGGAAAAAGTTCCGCCACGACTTCGCGGGTTTCTTTCCGGAATGTTGCAGCAGGGCTACGCGTTGGGATACCTGCTGGCGGCCGTTTGTTCTTACCTGGTTTTTCCGCGCTGGGGATGGCGTCCGATGTTCTTCATCGGCGGAATACCGGCTCTGCTCGGCTTGTTTGTCCGCTTTCGCGTGAAAGAATCCGAGGTCTGGCAGAAGACTCGTCACAAGGACTGGAGCAGCCTCGGACGCGAAATTATCTACCACTGGAAATTATTTCTTTACCTCACGCTCTTGATGATGATGATGAACTTCGCCTCGCACGGCACGCAGGATATGTTTCCGACGTTCCTGCAGCGTCATTGGCATCTCGATGTGCACCACCATGCCACCATCACGGCGATCTCTATGGTGGGCGCAATTCTCGGAGGCACGCTGGTTGGATTTTTATCCGATCGCTTCGGCCGCCGCCGCGTGATGGTCGGTTCCCTCGTCTGCGCCATCGCCTTGGTACCGTTGTGGGCCTATGCGCCGTCCCTGACATTATTGGTGATTGGAGCCTTCTCCATCCAGTTCATGGTGCAGGGCGCGTGGGGCATCATCCCCGCGCACTTGTCGGAACTTTCGCCGGACTCGGTTCGCGGATTCCTTCCTGGCTTCGCTTATCAGTGTGGAGTGCTTCTTGCCAGCTCGGTCCCCTATGCCGAGGCAATGATCGCAGAGCATACAAGCTACACAAATGCCATGGCCCTCACTGCTTTCACGGTTTTTAGCCTGGCCGCGATTGTGGTGTCTGCTGGGCGCGAGCGGAAAGGCATTGAGTTCGGTGTTTAAGTTGGGGTGCTTGAATGTCGATTGGTTAACTCACTCATAGCTCCGGCAAAACCGGCAGCGCTGCCGTGTTCACCGTCGATGGATCGTCGCGCAGTTTGATATAAAGCAGCGTTCCGTTGGGACGAGGAACCGTCAACGCTGAGTTCGCATATCCGATCGGAACCGGGATGCTGTGAGCGAACTGCGAATCGGAAGCCACCGAATCGATCAGAAAAAGATTCTGCCCAATCAAGCTGCACGGCTTATCCGGAGTGTCTGGACAGCGCACCTCTTTCAATGATGGCACGCGCACTACCTTTGCGAGTGGCTGCCAGTCGCCGCGCTCACCACTTTCCGAAACTGGTCGCAAGCGCAACGGTCCAAACACCGAAGCCCCAAAGTTCTTCAGCGGTCGAAGTGTGGCGAGCACGGTTTGAGAATCTTGCAGGACCAAAGTTCCATCCGCTAAACTCAGCAAACTTTCAGCAGAACCATCCTCCGTTGTAACCTCGATTTTTTCCGTGCGCGGGAATGTCACGGGCGTCTCGGTTTTTAAAAAGAATGTCAATTGTCCATCTTGCGGCAGATCGTCGGCATTGCCCAAGCGAATTACAGAAGCGCCTGCCTGCACATTCTTGTTTAGAAGCGTCACCCGCGGGCGTGGCGGTTCAACAACCGTATCCAGGTTCAGCAGGCGTCCATCCTTGAGTGCAACATGTGCGACCAACTTTTGTCCCGGCTGAAGAGCAGGGGACAAAGGATTTAGAGATGACAGCCGCAACTGATCCTTCCCCTCGGCGCGCGCGAGGTCCTCGGGAGCGAAGCGTGAGTTCTCTAACTCCAGACTTGAAACTTCATCCAAACGCGTGCCCGTCAGCACGCCTTGCTGATCCCCTGCGTTGATCGTGAAGGTATCCAGGTGCGCTGCTTCGGAATACATTTGCATTAGAACTTCATCGGCTTTCGTCAATCCCGATTGCGCAACCAGCGTCAGCACAGGACCAGCCGATTCCTCTTTCAGCGGCACTTCAACTTCCAGTTCATCCGCCTTAAGCAGCTTCCACGTCGCCTTCAGTGGCTTGCCCCGCTGATCTTTCATGATTACCTGGTCCACGCATGGAGCATTCTCTGATTGCAAGTGAAATGCATCCTGGCGGCCGACGATCAAGGCCGTAGAATCCTCGGAGGTGAGAACCCACTTTACCGGATGAGCATTCTGCAGCTGGAACGCCGGACCCTCAAAAGGCTGAAACCCCCAGTAACCATGCAGTGTTCCAGTGAATCCCGTGTTCAGGTCACCGGCATGGAGGTTATGAGCGTCGACCACGAAGCCACCGCGCGCCGCATCCGCCGTGACCGGCAAATCGATCGCCAGCCCGGCTTTGGTTTGAACATGGAGAACGATATCGTGCGCGTAGTCGGTGGAAAAGACGAGCGGCGCGCCGTCCGCTGGAAGCACCAACCCAGATCTTTGCATACAGAAAACCTGCTTCGGGTCTACCGCGCGCAGCGGAGGAAGTTGGGCTGCTTCGATCGCAGGCAAACCAGTGACCAGCACCGACATTGGCTTGTGAAACGATGGCGGATTATTTAGTTTGAGATTTAGTTCATCTTTCTTGGGCAACGCGAGTGCGGGAATGTATCGATATCCGGCGGTGTGAAAGTTTTCCATCATTCGAGCCACATCGACGATAGCTCCTACGTAAGGACTGTAGGCTCCGCCGCCAGCAAACTTGGTGGCACTGATTGCTCCGACTAGGTCCGAGCCCGGACCCGAAGTTAAAACCGCGACCATCGACTCGCTGTGGCCATCATCGAGCACAAGCTGATCGGTGTTTCGCGTAAGGCACGGAGCCTGCTCCTCCGTCGGCTTGTCGAAACATTGCTGGTCAACCTTCATCTTCAAGCTTCGCGCCAGCAGTAGCGAACGCTCGTGTAGCGCCTTAGGGTCGTCATCGGACATTTCCTTAATGCCGGCGATATATTTATCCAGCCGCGAGCGATCCAGCGCGGCTTGATTCAAATCCTGCGACGCACGCACGAATGCTCCAGGCTTGCCTCGAACCGCCGACCGCAGTGTGCTGAAGTCTCCCCCGGTTTCGGGAGCGAGGAACAGCAACGCCTGTTGCGACTCCTCTGGAACTGTGACCACCATGCCCTCGTCTCGCACCTTCTTGTTCCAAGTTTCGGTCTTCAAGAACCACTGTTCCGGCGGAGGGTTCGTCGATCCTCGGAGAAAGGCAACAATCAGCAAGTAGTGGACTGATTGACTCTTAGGTATTTCGGGATGCAGCCACAGGCGATCGCCGACCTGAAGATTGGGGACTTCAGAAATGGGCAGTGTCTTACCCGCTCGCGTCACATTGATCTCGATCCGTGGCCCTGGCAAATCAAATGCGGGAGCGTCGGCAGCGGCACTACTAGGGGTGAACGAAAGGGTCGAAAGTAATAAACCAAAAATCAAAAGACGACGTCGCATACGCGCACCCAGTTCGCTAAAAAATGTTCGCCAATCATTGACACTTTCAAGGCACAGCTGTGAAAACAAGGCCATCGTTACCTGCCCCCAATTTCTTTCGGATGCTTACTTCAACTTTAGCATCCTGCAAGTTAGAGAGAAGTGTAGAAAGTGCAGGTTTAGTAACCGTGGAATTATGCTATTGGGACAATCAATCGTCGTAAAACTTTCGTCATTTATTGGTTTCTCCCGAAAGCTCGCCGCCATGCCAGCAGATCTTCGCGCGACATAAAATCAAGAATAGTGAGTCAAAGGAAGTAAGCTTTTACTGTTTGTCGAAAAGCAAATCGAGTAGTCGTGCTAGCTCGGCCTTCTCATGGTTGCCATCGTTGTTATCGGAACTATTCTCCGTAAGCTGTGCGAGCTCATGTGAGAAGATGCGCTGGGCAGAATGTTGAGGAATGTAGATGGCATTCCGCTCGGGGGTCAGCTTCCAACGCTTATTCTCGCGCGTGAGAGGCCATCGCTGACGGTTAGACCCCTTGCGTTCATCGAGCTTCCCGCTGCTCACAGAAA
>Ga0137395_10000241_pt1 | contig 21264 bp, 18 predicted proteins | sample czobulk216metaG_FD_108283 | JGI IMG/M metagenome (GOLD analysis project Ga0137395, IMG submission 108283) | Vadose zone soil microbial communities from Angelo Coast Range Reserve, California, USA - czobulk2.16 metaG | ecosystem: Environmental > Terrestrial > Soil > Vadose zone | place: USA...
TCGTATCGCGTTGCCACTGCGCCGGTGCATTACGCCTTGAAGGGACACCGCGATGATTCATCAACCGCGGCTACGACAACAGAGACAACGTCGTCCGATGTTACGACGCCAGGCGAACCGGTTGCCGCGCCGAAGATGACTGTGACACAGCAGCAATCGCAACCTGTAGCCCCCAGAGTTCAAAATCCGTCGGCAACTATTGCTCCGCGTGTGAGTCGCAAGGAGACGGCGGAAACGAAAACAAAACCCTCGCCGTCGACGCATGCTGCTTCTGCGCAGCTGGAATTTCCGACGGCTAAGTTAGTCCCCGGCAAACCTGGATACGTCCTCAGTCCTTTTGATGCCAGTGGAAGATATGTCGATGTGAGCGGTTACACATCTGGCAGCAAGGTAAAAGATCCGTGGACCGATAAAATTTTTATCGTTCCCTAACGTTCGGGAAAATTTCTCGGAACAGGATTATTCCGATTTGTTTGCTGGCCGGCGCACATTGCCGCGCCCTTCCGCGAGTGCTACTTAAATACAATGAAATCGGCATTTTGGCTTGGCGCGCATGCGATCGTCTACCTGTCGATCTTCGCCCTCGCGCCCGAGGGAAAAAGCCAGACTTATCAGGGGAAGGAACTCGTCAAGGCGGAACTGTTGGCCGATACAGACGCTGTTGTTCCAGGGAAACCTTTCGCCATTGGTTTGCGGCTTCGAATGGCTCCCGGCTGGCATACTTACTGGAAATTTGCCGGTGACGCCGGCCTGCCGACCGAAATCAAGTGGAACCTGCCGGCGGGTTGGAAAGCGGGTGAAATCCAATGGCCGATTCCGTTGAAAACGAACGACCCGGGCGACATCCAAACCTACGGCTATCAAGACGAAGCCCTGCTCATCCAGCAGCTCACACCGCCGGCCAAGATCGACAAGTCGTCAGTAAAACTTTCCGTAGACGCAAGCTGGCTTGTTTGCGAAAAGATCTGCATTCCCGGCAGTGCAAAGTTGGATGTCGATCTTCCGATTGCATCGGCAAGCAATCCTGCGAACCAGGAACTCTTTGCGCGCTGGCGCCGCTTGCTTCCGCAAAATCTACCCGAAACCGTAAAGGCAAATTGGAGTCGCGCTGGATCTGATCTTCGTCTCAGCCTAACGACGGCGGCGCTGGCAAATTACCCGACGGTAGGTTTCTTCCCGTTGCCACCAGACAACACCGTGGTCGGTCATCCGAAAATTGAGTCGCGCAGCGGAAACGAAATTAACTTCCGCATTCCAATGGAGGCGGCGAACAAAAATTTATCGTCGTTGGAAGGGTTGCTCGTTTTCGGCCAGCAAGCCAACGGTGAAGACCGTGCCGCCTGGCAAATCGTAAACGGTGCGATTGCTTCGAGCGGCGGTTCCACTCCAGCGCACGGAATCTTAACCTTTCTCTTTTTTGGTTTTCTGGGCGGAATCATTTTGAACTTGATGCCATGCGTTCTGCCAGTCATCTCGCTCAAGATTTTCGGTTTCGTTCAGCATGCGGGGCAAAGCCGCCAGAAAATCTTGCGTAGTGGAATCGCTTTTGCCGGGGGGATTTTTGCATGGTTTATCGGTCTGGCGGCCCTGTTGATAGCGCTCAAAGCCGCGGGTCGCGAAATTACCTGGGGGGGGCTCCAGTTTACGAATGCATATTTCGTCCTCTTTTTGAGCGTCATCGTTCTCGTATTTGCGCTCAATTTGTTTGGTGTTTTTGAAATTTCGTTACCGCAAAGCACAACCCGCGGATTGCTTTCCTGGAGCGGGGGCGAAGGCGAAGCGGGTTCATTTTTCCAGGGAGTTTTCGCAACCGTACTGGCAACTCCGTGCACCGCGCCCTTTTTGGGAACAGCGCTCGGCTTCGCCTTCGCTCAATCTCCAGCGATCATATTGTCGATGTTTGTCGCAATTGCGGCTGGAATGAGCGCCCCATATTTGCTGCTCTGTGCGCGACCGGCCTGGCTGCGCTTTCTGCCAAAGCCGGGACCTTGGATGCTCCACGTGAAGCAATTCATGGGATTTCTGCTCCTCGCGACACTGCTCTTCCTGCTTTACGTGCTCGGCGCGCAACGCGGCCTAGAGGGCGCGATTTGGGCGAGCTGTTTTCTGCTCTTCGTGAGTATCGCGTGCTGGATGAAAGGCGCATTCGTCGTGCCGAGCGCATCGGTTGCGACGAGACAGATTTCCATCGTGCTCCTGCTCGCGCTTGTAATCTGCAGCGGTATTTATTTCATCGGCGGGAAGTTTCGCTCAACGAACGGCACCTCCGCCAATTCACAACTCCAAGGTGACTGGCAGGCGTTCACCCCCGAGCGATTGCAAGTGGAACTGGAGCAAGGCCATTCTGTGTTTGTCGATTTTACGGCGGCATGGTGCCTCACCTGCAAATTCAATGAAGCGAATGTGCTTGAAAGCGCACCGGTGCGCGAAGCGTTTCAGCGACATGCCGTTGTTAAATTGAAAGCTGATTGGACCAACGGCGATCCTATAATCACAAAATTATTGCAACAATTTGGCCGGCCAGGTGTCCCACTTTACGTGCTCTTTCGCGGTAAATCCGAGGAACCAATCGTTTTTCCCGAATTGCTCACGAAGAGCATCATTCTTGAAAAACTTGAAACCATCTCGCGCACTGTCGCTTCTGAATAATTTATGAAAACAAAACTCATACTGACCATCGTTGCTTCACTTGTAACCACGGCGCTCTACGCGTTTGATCCACCTCCGGTTGGCAGCGCGGCGCCAGATTTTTCGCTCACCGACGCGAAGGGAAAAACCCATTCTTTAGCACAGTACAAAGGAAAATATGTCGTGCTCGAATGGTTTAATCCGGAATGCCCGTTCGTGAAAAAGCATTACGGCAGTGGCAACATGCAAAAATTGCAAGAGGAATATACGAGCAAGGGCGTTGCTTGGCTGACAATCGATTCCAACGCCCCCGGGACGGAGGGAAACCTGTCGGCTGATGCGGCCAGCAAGGTCACGACCGGCTGGAAAACGCAGCAGACCGCGCTGCTTCTTGACCCGGAAGGCAAAGCGGGACGCGCTTATGGGGCAAAGAATACGCCGAACATGGTTGTAATTAACCCAGAAGGGAAAGTTGTTTACGAAGGCGCAATCGACAGCAAAGCGACGCCTAATCCCGCAGACATTCCCAATTCGACGAACTACGTCAAAGTCGCGCTCGACGAATCGCTCGCCGGCAAACCAGTCACGACTTCGACGACCAAACCATACGGTTGCTCGGTCAAATACAAATGAGTCGGTCGAAGAGCTGCAATACGCACAGAGCGGCTACAGGCTAGTTTCGTTTTTCCGAAACCGCGAAGCCCATCGTAGAAGCGGCATCGGCGTCAGGCGGACGAGAAACATCCCGAATTTCATGGCGAAACCCGGAATGACGAGCGGGCGCTCTGCTTCCAGCGCAGTGAGTGCGTCGTGCACGACTTGTTCAACTGAAACATGAACGAACTCCGGGCCACTGTCAGGCCGCCCACCGGGGCGGTTCGCGACTTCTTGAAATTCTGTATGCACAGGGCCGGGACAAAGAGCGCAGACGCTGACGCCTGTTCTACGAAGTTCGGCCCGGAGCGCTTCGGAGAAGCTGGTGACGTACGCTTTAGTCGCCGCGTAAACAGCGAATTCCGGGATCGGAAGAAAGCCGGCCGATGAACTGACATTTAAGATTCCGCCGCGTTTCCTGGCGATCATTTGCGGAAGCAAACGGCGGGTGAGGGAAGTAAGCGCGACCATGTTTACCAGCATCATTTGCTCGTTGCGTCTGGGATCGCTAGCCGCGAACGGACCGCTATCGCCGAGACCCGCGTTGTTGATCAAAAGATCCACATGAATATTTTCCTGCTCAAGCCATGTAGTCAGTTCTTCGACCTCGGAAAGATTTGCGAGATCAGTACTGCGAATATGGACAGTAAGACTGGGACGCTGCTGTGTTAATTTGTCACGGACTTCGCTTAATCTATCCTCGCGGCGCGCGACGAGAATGAGCGACCGTGCCCGCCCGGCGAGTTGTCGCGCAAATTCGCGGCCTATACCAGCCGAAGCGCCGGTAATCAGCGCGTTACGCTCGTCGAGTTTCATTTCTTTGTCGCTGTAGCGGCGGGCGTGCCGCCCGCAAAGGTTCGCGATTTGCAGCCGACACGGCTGCCTCTACAGATTCGATCTCCCGCTTTGTAAGCGCCCGCCAATGCCCGGGCGGCAGATCACCAAGACAGAGATTACCGATGCGGACACGCACAAGCCGTTTCATTTCGTAGCCAATTTCGTGAAACATACGACGAATTTGTCGATTAATTCCCTGACGCAAGACGACGCGCAAACGCGTGGGCGTGACCGAATATAGTCGCACAATTTTGGCTCGCTGACTGTCGAGGAAAACTCCGCGCAGCAGTTTCGGAGCAAGCGTCGGATCCCATGGTCGATCCAATGTCAATTCGTACTCCTTCTCGATCTTATAGCGCGGATGCGTGAGTTGTTGCGCCAGCTCGCCATCGTTTGTGAGAATGAGAAGACCTTCGCTTTGCGCATCAAGACGGCCGACATTGAAGAGGCGCGGAAATTTTGGCGGGAGCAAATCAAAAATTGTATCGCGTGCGTGCGAGTCGCTCCTTGTCGAAACAAAACCGGCTGGTTTGTTCATGACGATATGTAGCGGCCGATTGGCTTGGACGAGCTTTCCGTCCACTTTCACGTGATCACGCGCCGTCGGTTGCGCACTGAAATCGGTGCACGGTCGACCATTGATTCTAACGCGCCCGGCCGCGATCAACTCATCACAATATCGCCGCGAACCTACGCCGGCTGCAGCGAGGAAACGGTTGAGGCGCACATTTAAGCGTTAAAGGATCGAAGAGGATCGCTTCAACGAATCCATCACGCCTCCGGTTTTGTTTTCGGGAGGCCAATGACTTTTCGGCCCTCTTTCCACTGACCGCGCTTCTTAAGCAGCTCGACGCGCTCGAAGCGCTTCAGAACATTGCGCTTGGCCGCTATCGTGCTGGCTCCTCTCAAACTGCGATGTTGTGACATAACGTGGAGGCTGAAGAGTTGAAGGGTGAAAGGGAGCCGGCACATTACGCTGCGACCGGAATTGTTCAAATGGAGATCGTTCGTCCGCATCCGCCCCGCGCACCGCGCACACAACTGGGCATTTTGATGACTGCTCTTATCGTTCTAGTCGCCGGCTACAGCGCGAGCAGAACGAGCGCGTTCCAATGGTTTTTGCTTAATGCGTCACTTCGGATTCAATTCCCGGAAGTCCGGTGGATCACGACGCGCGATCTGGCGGATTGGCTGGAAGATCGACATCGTCAGCCGCCTGTGCTTCTCGATGTTCGGACGCCGGACGAATGGGACGTGAGTCATCTACCCGGCGCGCAACGTGCCGATCACGGGACTTCCGCTGAAGCGGCTTTGTCTAGGGCTACCGCGGATACTGACGTCGTTGTCTACGACGCCGTAGGTTATCGGGCTGCGGAACTGGCAACGCGTTTGCGTGTTGTTGGATTCACGCATGTCGAGTCCCTCGATGGTTCCATCTTCAAATGGGCAAACGAGCATCGTCCTTTGGTCCGTGACCGCGATCCGGTCAGGCGAGTGCACCCGTATACCCAATTTTGGGGACGGCTGTTATTGGACGATGTTCGCGCGTCTTTATAATTGATTGCTTAGAATGATGTACGGCCCGCAGCTCGTGACTTGGTGATAAATATGGAAGCGCTCCGTCAGTAATTTTTGCCAATAACCGAGACGAGTTTGCCGGATGATCAAATAGACTCCGTCTGGCGCGGCCCATTTTTCGAGGACGGCATCTTCATTCACCACACTGCCGCTCGGATAAGAGTCAACGAAAGAATCGTCGTCCGTCGGCCGATTAAGGAGAAGAAATTTTCGATTTAGGTAGAAAACAAGGCTGCTCCCTTGATGCAATGCGCCCTCGTAAACAACTTCGCCTTTGTCGCCGAGTCGCTCGTTCAGAAAACGGCCGGCATTTGCAAGTGAGAAGTGCGGCGCCATTCGCGCGACGCCGTCGATCATGCTGAGTCCGGCGGGAATCATGGCAGCCGCGAGCACAATAGCGGCGAGCCTCGGACGGCGGTTTGCGATCAGGTAAAGGGCAATGCTTGAGAAGATCACGAGTGATGTCGCAACAATGCAGGCCATTGGCCACAAGACTTGCCAGGTTGCAGGGGGCACATCGTGTAAGACGTGCCACGCTGAAAACCTTATTTCGTTTGGGATCCGCTGGCCGCCTGAATCGGCAGTCCGCAATGAAATCACGGCGAGCGCGCCAAGGGCAAATCCGCAGAACATAATCACGGCCGTACCACAGATGCGCAACGCACGCGGCATTCGATCCCAGATCGTCGCCGCCCCAAGCGCGAATGCGCTCCACATGCTCATTGAGTAATAATCCTGGCGCTGCCCAATCAAAAGGACCGGTAGAAAAACCACGCCCATCCAACAAAGCGGAAGTGCGTCGGCAAATTCAATCTCACGCGGCCGCATCACGCGCCGCCACGCGAAAATCACTCCCGGGAGGACCGCAAAGAGCCACGGAAACCACCATCCGAAATGTAACCCAATGAATTGCAACCGGGGAACGTCGTCATCATCTCCGAAAATACGGCCCAGCCAATCATTGCTGACCAGCCGGTGAAAAACTCCGGGGAAATTTCGCGCGGCCCAAATGTACCAGGGCGCAACGATTAACAGAAAGATCAACAAATACGACCAGTGGAAAAGAGCCCGAAATCGAAGTCGGGCCTCGCGGTAGAAAATTCCGAGCAGAAAAGGAATGGTGATGAGGTAGACCAACCCAAGAATACTTTTGGTCACGCAGGCAAGGGCCGCGCAAATCCAGAAGCCGGCGAACCAAGCGCCTCGATGTTGTCGGCGTTGGTAACCAGAGATTGCACAAAAAATCCCGCCAGCGACAAAAGCGCTGAAGACCGGCTCCGGCATGATGATTCGTCCCAAAAGAAACGTGCCGCAGCAAGAAAGATAAATCAGACCAGCCAGAAAACCCTGCCAGTAGTCGCGCAATCGCTCTCCGATTAGAAATGTGAGGGCGACGGTGACGACAATTGCCAGAGCGATCGGTAAACGCGCGGCAGCCTCGTTGGTGCCAAAGGTTTTGTAGGAAAGGACGATTAGCCAATAAAGCAGAGGCGGTTTTTGCAGACGCGGCAAGCCATCGTTGGTCGGTAACAGCCATTGATGCGATTCGATCATCTCGCGAGCAGCACCGGCGTATTGGCTATCGGTTTCATTGTAAAGGTCGCCCCAGCCGATCGTCGCGACGTGCAAAAGCGCTGCCAGCGCAATCAGAATAACAAAAAGCGCATGGCGTGTAGGCAGCGGACTAATGGCCGGCGGCTCAAGGAGAGTCTCTTCGATCCTGAAAACGCGGGTACCTGCGATCATCGATGTGTCACCCTGTTCCTCGGACATGCGTGTCCGGTAAACGCGAGCGTGCATCGACTCCCGGTTTCCGATATTTTTCCCATTCTCTAGGCAGGCGGAGCAGTTTGGCCGCCGGCGTCTCGATCAACGCGAGTGATTGGCGGCATTCGACGATTAGCACATTGTCCTTTGGTCGAATGATGCGGAATGCGCACCAAAATTTCGCACGCTCCAGTTCATCGAGCCAGCCTTCAATGACGAGTCGATCGCCAAGTTTGGCGGCGCGACGATAGTCGATCTCAGTGCGTACGACTACAGGATATCTTTGAGTTTGCGCCATTTCTGCGAGCGCAAGACCGCGTTCTTCGGCCAGCAGTTTGCGTGCTGTTTCGACGAACCGGAGATAGGCGATATTGGATACGACACCACCGCAATCAGTATCGAAAAACATCACCTGCACTTTTGTTCGGATACGCGGCATTGCGGCAGTCACAAACAACAATCATCCCGGAAGGCCTTCGAAAGCAACGGCAAACGTCCTGCGAACCGGGAATCAATTGTAAACCCAATCAGGGCGACGCCGAAGATCTTTGCAAGATCGACAAGACAGCATTGATTGCTTCATCAATGCTGACTGCTTTCATACAACGAAAATCAATCGGACATTCGCGCAAGAAGCATGGGCTACATTCTACTTGATGCCGCACAATAATATGCCGATCGCCAAGCGGTCCGGTAAGGCGAGGCTCGGTCGAACCAAAGATGGCGACCGTCGGGACACCGAGCAAAGAAGCAAGATGCATCGTGCCGGTATCATTCGTCAGCAATAAGCGGCACTCGCGCAGTTCGTCGATCAGTTGCTCGAGCGTTGTTTGGCCAATGCGATTTACGCATGAATGGCCGAGCGTCTTGGCAATCGTCTCGCCGATGGCCATGTCCTTCGCCGTTCCCAAAAGAATCCATTGCACGGATAATTCCGCGACAACCGCTGCTGCCACTTCGGCGAACCGTTGCGGCAACCATCGCTTGGCGGATCCGTACTCCGCGCCAGGAGAGAGGCCGAGTTTCACCGGTTCGTCTGCTCGAGGAACGGTCCCCGCGCCGTCCGCAATATCAGGAACGCGAGGGAGCGCTTTTCTCCAGCTATCTTGAACGATCGCGCCTAGTTCGCGTGCAACTCGCAAATAACGATCTGCCTGATGCTCGATCGGCCCGGTTTTTTCGCGTTCGTAAATGATCTGATTGAGCAACCAACTGCGGAAATGACCGCGATAACCGACTCGTCGCGGAATTTCGCTCAGCCAGGTTTCCACCGCCGTGCGCAAAGAATTTGGAAAGAGAATCACGACGTCGAAACGCGGCTGATGTCGGATGGAGCGGACCGTTGCGAGAAGGGACCTATTCGGGAGCGGGATAATTTCGCTTACTTCCGGAACTAACTTCCACATCGCCGCGATCTTTGACGGCACAGCGACGGTAATGTGCGCGTCTGGACGTCCGGCCTTGATCGCGCGGACGGCCGGCACACTCATCACCGCGTCACCGAGCCAGTTGCTTGACCGAATGAGGATTCGAAATGGCTTTAGATCTTGAGGCGGAATGTCGGATGGCAGATGGACCCCGCGTTTGTAACGCGCGAGAAGGAAGTTGGGCTTGGGTGTTTTCCAGCGATTATGCACCCAGAACCAGTCTTCCGGCGCGCGGCGGATCTGTGACGCGATAAGCTCGTTTATTTTCGCGGTAAGCGATTCCACAGATCCCGCCTTGCCGTCCAGTGCTGGCGATACAATGATCCGCCAGTGCGCGCGTCCATCCGTGTAGATCGCCACGCCAACCAGTGCCGCACCCGTGCGCTTTGCCAGCAATGCAGGCAGCGGGGAAGTCGAAGCTAAACGGCCGAAGAACGGAACCCATAAACCGTGGTCGCCGGCGTGTTGATCGCTCAAAATGCCGATCGCACCGCCGTCGCGAAGCAGTTTGATCGCTTTTTCGAAACCTTCTCTTCGATCAAACATTTCGACTCCGGCCCGTCCGCGCACGCGACGCACGTGTTCATCGATAAACCGATTACCGAGCTTTTGGTAAATGGTACTATTTCTAACGTAGCCGATGAATTTTGGCAGGATGTGCGCGAATAACTCCCAGTTGGCGAGATGGCTCAGGATGAGCACCACCGGATGCCCCGCACGCAATTCCCGGTGAACAGCATCCAAGTTTTCCACCTCAACTTGTGCCGCCATCTTTTCCAGCGGCATGGACGTGAGTTTGACGCTGCACAAAAGATTGGCGCCCAACTGCTGAAAATGGCGGCGCACCAGGCGGCGCAATTGCCGCGGCGATTTTTCATTTCCAAAAGCGATGGAAACATTGCGTCTAGCCAAGCGTCGATAACCGGGAAGAATGAGCCAGGCACAGAAGCCGAGAAACTGTCCCAAAACGAAGAGGAGCGGTAACGGCAGCGCGCTGGTAATTGCCGATCCCGCGCGATAGAGAAGGTAAACGATGAAATCGAGCATGCAGGATCGGCAGTGTCGCGCGCCAGCGCCGCAGGGTAAATTTGCCTGCGCCTTGCTTCAACCAATATAATATCGGCGTGTTGCGCTCGGCCATCCATTCTGTCCCTTCGGATCTTGCGCGCGTCATTGCGCGAAAATTCGAACATGGCCGGTTCCTCATTATCGGAGGCGTCGAATCTGAGAAACTCGAGCGGCAATTTGGCGAATTGGGAAGAGAGGCCGTCATTACCGACAGTGGTGTCGATCTTGCGACGACGCTTCCCCAGGACGAGCCAGCACCTTTTGAGGTGGCGATCTGGTTTTACTCTGCCGAAGAGAGTGACGATGATCGGCTTAGCAAAGAACTTGCCCGCTACGCGAGTTGCATTGTCCTCCTGCCTGGTGCGGGCGCGAGCGTCGCCAAGCGACGCTCGCAACTTGTCGAATGTTTTCGCCGGTTCGGATTGCTGCCTGATTATGAATGCGATTTGGGCAACCTCGACCCCATCGCAATACTCATCCGACGCCAACCGAGCGAGACTGCCGAGGCGGTTATTCCTGTCGTGGAAACGGCTTTCGCGAGACTCAACACGCGGCTTAGCGGCTTAGAGCGAATGCTGCGGACGCGCATATCGGAATTGGAAGCCGCCGATCGGCACATCGCCACTCTCGAGGAAAAATTACTTAAACTGAAGCAATACCGGCGCGACCTAAAGTTGCTGAGAGAGCAAAGACAAGCGCTGCGTAAATCGCCCGAGCGCAAGATTGGTCAGGTGCTGCTCGCGCCGTATCGCATTCCTGAAAAACTGGTGAAAACAGCGTGGCAGAAATTGCGTCCACGCGGTGAAGTGCGACTGCGATCCGCTGCTCCAACTGAGTATCAGGAATGGCTCCGACGGCACTGCGCGAGTGCGAGCGACCTGGATGGGATGCGGCACGAGGCGCGTTCATTCGCAAACCAACCGCTTATCAGCGTTATCACGCCGATTTATGATACGTCCGTGCAGTGGCTTACGGAAGCTGTCGAGTCGGTGCTCGCGCAAGCCTATGAAAACTGGGAGCTTCTTTTGATCGACGATGGATCCAGCGCTGCCGATTTAGTTGATGCGCTGCCGGCCTTGGCCGCTCGTGACCGACGTATCGTCCTCAATAGAACGGGAAAAAACGAAGGCATTTCTGCGGCTTCGAATCGAGCCCTCGCTCTCGCTCGCGGCGAATGGATCACTCTTCTCGATCATGACGACGTGCTCGAGCCGGACTCGCTTTTCCAAATAGCAAAACTTTTGCAGACACATCCCGATGCTGATCTGGTTTACTCCGACGAAGACAAGCTGACTGACGATGGTTGCGAGGCCCCCGTGTTTAAGCCTGATTGGTCGCCTGACCTATTTCGTTCTCACAATTACATCGGCCATCTAACCGCGATGCGGGGGGAGATTGTTAAGAAAGTGGGCGGGTTCCGTTCAGAATTCGACAGCGCACAAGATTACGACCTCTTTTTTCGTGTCATCGAGCAGACTGATCGGATTCATCACATTCCGCGGGTGTTGTACCATTGGCGGCGAAGCACAAATTCCAGCGCGATCAGCGTTAGGCAAAAGCCCGGCCAATTCGAAGCCGCCCGGCGCGCCGTGCACGAGCACCTCCAACGGAAAGGTATCCCGGGTCACGTTGCCATGGACTGGCGCACACACACGTATTGGGTCAAGCGGGAACTCGCTGCGCCAAAGCAAATATCCATTATCATTCTGGCGCGCGATCGTTTGGATCTCCTCTCGCGCTGCGTTGAGAGTCTGACACGCAAAACCAGCTATCCCAATTATAAAATCGTCGTTGTCGATAATGACAGTCAATCTGATGAAGCCGACTCTTATTTTTCCCGTGTCAAACATCGGCGGCTCATTTATGAGGGGACGCCGAACCTCTCCGCGCTGAATAATTTTGCGGTCCGGCAAACTGAGAGCCCATGGTTGCTGTTCTTACAAAATGATGTCGAAGCGATCGAAAGCGATTGGCTGACGATCATGGCCGAGCATGTCCAGCGGCCCGAGGTTGGCGCGGTTGGCGCGCAATTATTGAATCCGAACGAGACGATTGAGCACGCCGGGATTGTTCTTGGCGTCAACGGAATTGCGCAGCCGGCTTTTCGCTGCGTGCCGGCGGAGCAACCTAGCGTGAGCCGCCAATTACACGTAACGCGCAATTGCAGCGCGATCTCCAGCACGTGTATGTTGACGTGTCGCGACGTATTTCAGGAAGTCGGAGGATTCGATGAGAGCCTCCCTCACGGGCTTGCAGATGTCGATCTCTGCCTCAAAATGCGGCGGTCGGGATACCTGATTGTTTACACTCCGTTTGCGAAACTTTATGAACATGAACCGCAGCGCGTTAAGATTGACATGCGCAGCGCGGCGATTATGCGTGAGCGCTGGTCCGACATTTTGGAGCGGGATCCTTATTACAATCCAAATCTTTCTCGCGAACGCGCCGATTTCTCGTTAGGCAAATAAGATCACCGTTTGGATTAAAATGAGTAAGCGCGAAAAGGATCTCTGGCAAGGTATCGAAGCTCGCGCGAAAAAGGCGTTAGATACGCGCAATTACCGCCTCGCGGGTTTCGCGCAGGAGCTCTCGGAGCGAGGGGTCGAAGCAAGCGAACTTGCTGCTGCCGACCGAAAAAGGAACGACATTAAAGAGGCGTGGATTCCAGGCTTAGAAATTTTTTCGAGAAAGGTTCATCCGCAGCGTCATCGCGGATTTTTCGGCGAATTTGTCCGGCGCGATGAAGGCATTCTGGCACAGATCGGTTTTTGGCCCAAGCAATGGTCGGCGGCGTGCATGTTTGCGCAGACCGCAAAAGGTTTTCACGTGCATCCGCCCAGCATTCCCAAAGGCGCGACAGCAGGCGATTGGTTGCGGCGATTGTTTATCGATGAGCCGGATAACTACTCGCTACGTCGTTATGATGAAGAGCAGTGGGACATCATGTTTTTTCTGCAAGGTCGGGCCGAGATGATTCTGTGTGACGTGCGCGCCGGCCTTTCCAAAGGCATCATGCGTTTCTTTATCGATGGCGATAATCATCGCAGTAGCAGTAACGTCGGCATCGTTGTTCCGCCCGGTGTGGCCCACGCCATTCGCGCCGAAGGCTCGGAGGATGTGATTATGGTTTATGGGACGAGCGTGATATTCCATCCCGAATTCGAAGGCCGGATCGCGAGTGAAATCGAGGCTATGCAGCTTCCGGAATCGTGGCGACGATTCCTAGATCCTGGTTCCTAATTCAATTCTTCAGAATGAAGCGTCAGTTCGATCCGGCCGAGCCGGAACTGATGGATCGGCCACAGCCGGTTTCAGCCGAGCTGGAGCGCGATCTTAAAAATCTGCGTCAACTCAATCGCTGGTTTGGCAGTCACCGCATTGTTCGTCATTTTGTGCGCCGCTGGATTAAACCGGGTCACAACATGCGCATTGTCGATCTTGCCACCGGATCGGGCGATATCCCGCGATTGATTGTTGATCTTGCAGGAAAGATGGGTGCGAATGTCGAGGTCGACGCATTAGATCGACAATCCGCTACGCTGGAGATCGCGCGCGGATTAAGCGGCGATTACCCAGAAATTTCTTTCCTCGAAGGGAACACATTGCAATTCGATCCACCTGATCGCTACGACATCGTCCTTTGCTCGCTTGTGCTTCATCATTTCAGCGACGAAGACGCTGTGAGCGTCTTGCGACGCTGCCGCGAGTTGTCCCGAAAATTTGTCCTCGTTTCCGATTTACGGCGCGGATTACTCGCCACCGCCGGGGTATATTTTTTAACCGCCCTGATTTTCCGTGAACCGATGACGCGCTACGACGCGCGACTTTCTGCCGCGCGCGCATTTTCATTCAAGGAACTGGATAAATTGGCGCGGCAAGCCGGCTGGCAAAATTTTGGGCACAAAACATTTCAGTTCGCGCGCCAGGCAATCTGGCTGGACAAGACTACAGTGTTGTAGGAACGGGGTCCTCAGGCGCGGAACGAGTGTAAACATTCTTTTGTCTGTAGCAATAGCGGTGCCGCCTTCGTGCTTGGGCAGAATTAGCTACTAAGACGCCTTCCCACGACAACATTTCTTGAGTTTTCTCCAGGGACGTCGTAATCAGGTTAACACGTCTAAAGAGAAAGGTAATTCTATGCCGCTCTTGAAACCAGACCCAACGTTTTACCCGTCGCCAAGGCTGGCGATGGAGGCTCCGCCAGAACAGCATGCGTTCGTGGCGGCGCTTAACCCGCCTGGCAGCAAACTCAACGACGCGCTGCTTGTCGTAGATGTTGATCCCGGGTCACGTACCTACGGGGAGCGCGTCGGCGAGGTTACAATGCCGGAGTTCGGTGATGAGCTGCATCACTTCGGTTGGAATGCGTGCAGTTCGGCGCTTTGCCCATATGCGCCGCATCCGCACGTCGAGCGCCGCTATCTGGTTGTGCCTGGGCTGCGCTCGTCGCGCATTCACATTATCGATACTAAGCCGAATCCACGAAAACCAAAGATGGCCAAAGTGATGGAACCAGAAGAAGTGTTTACGCGCGCCGGTTATTCACGCCCGCATACGATTCACTGCGGGCCGGAAGGCATTTACGTTAGCGCGCTTGGGGCCCCCAATGGCGACGGCCCGGGGGGCATTTTCATGCTCGATTGCGAGACGTTTAACATTCTGGGACAGTGGGAGATGGACCGCGGACCGCAATTTCTCCATTACGACTTTTGGTGGCATCTAGGGTTCGACATACTGCTCAGTAGTGAGTGGGGCACGCCGAATATGATCGAGAACGGATTGCAGCCCGACCTGCTCCTCGGCAGCAAATATGGTCATCAAATGCACGTCTGGGATCTGCGCCGGCGACGCCATCTGCAGGCACTAGATTTGGGCAAGGAGCAGCAAATGGTCCTCGAAATGCGTCCCGCACATAACCCGACGAAGGCGTACGGCTTTGTTGGTGTCGTCGTTTCGCTCAAGGATTTGTCCGCGTCCATCTGGCTTTGGCACCGCAATAATGGGACGTGGGATTTAAAGAAAGTGATTGAAATCCCCGCTGAACCCGCGGACCCGGCGAAACTGCCACCGATGCTCAAAGATTTTAAAGCAGTACCGCCTCTGGTGACGGATATCGATCTCTCGCTCGATGATAAGTTCCTGTACGTCTCCTGCTGGGGAACAGGGGAGATGTTACAGTATGATGTGTCCGATCCGTTCAGCCCGAAGAAGGCCGGTTCGGTGCGCATCGGCGGCATCGTTAATCGCGCGCCCCACCCGAAGAATCCAAGCGAACCACTGGCCGGTGGACCACAGATGGTAGAGGTAAGCCGCGATGGCAAACGGGTTTATTTTACGAATTCGCTTTACGCTGCATGGGACGAGCAGTTCTATCCCGATGGCGTGGGCAGTTGGATGGTCAAACTTGACGCTAACCCGCGAGGCGGCATCACCTTTGACGAAAGGTTTTTCGTTGAGAGCAGCGATTATCGTGTTCACCAGATCCGCCTCGAAGGCGGCGATTCCTCGAGCGATTCCTTCTGTTTTCCGTGAGTGAGCTCTGGCCCTGGCTGACGCTGTTCGGATTAGGCGCTTTTCACGGGATCAATCCAGCCATGGGATGGTTGTTCGCTGTTGGGCTGGGGTTGCAGGAACAGAAGCGCGCAGCAGTGCTTCGTGCGCTGCCACCGATCGCTCTCGGCCACGCGCTTTCCATCGGGATCATCATCGCCGCGGTTCTCCTGGCGCGGGATAGCATGCCGCGATTCGCTTTAAAAATTGCTGCTGCTGCAATCCTATTTGCTTTTGGATTGTATCGTCTTTTTCGGTCGCGTCACCCGAACTGGGTGGGCATGCGAGTTGGTTTTGGCGATTTGACTCTTTGGTCCTTCATCATGGCATCGGCACACGGTGCCGGTTTAATGCTAATTCCGTTATTTCTTAAATCACCCCCACAGACGCTTGCGCCACACACGGGTCCAATGGCCTTACACATGCACCCGATCTGCGGCCTCCAATTCGCTAAATTCGGCACGCCTTCTCTGCTGGCGAGTTCAATTGCAGTCCATACCTTCGGCTATCTTCTGGTAACGGGCCTGCTGGCGCTGTTGTTTTACGAAAAGCTCGGTGTAGGAATTTTGCGCCGCGCCTGGTTCAACGTTGATTTGTTCTGGATGCTCGCGCTGATGATTACTGGCATATTTGTTCTCTTGCTCTGAATTGGCCTTCGTCGACCAAAGACGTTTCGTAATTCGCGCGTTGCAGGCAATTGGGTGAAGATCGGTCGTGAAAATTGCGACCACGATCGGAGATGCTCAGTCGCGGAAGCGCTCAAAACCTCGCGTGCTCGTGCCCACGATGGGGGCTCTGCACAAAGGGCACTTTCAATTGATTCGGATAGCGCGTGAGCACGCCGGGCCCGATGGCGAAGTGGCCGTGAGCATCTTTGTGAACCCGCTGCAGTTTGAACCTGGAAGCGATTATCAACGATATCCGCGTCCGAAAAAAGCCGATGAAGATTTTTGTCGGGACGCAGGCGTCGATCTTTTATTTCGCCCGTCGGTCGGAGAAATGTATTTTGAAGAGCGGTCCACATTCGTGGAGGAAACTTCTTTGTCGCGCGTGCTGGAGGGCAAATCGCGGACTGGTCATTTTCGGGGGGTCTGTACGGTGGTCACGAAACTTTTCAATATTCTTGCGCCGGACGCCGCGGTGTTTGGTGAAAAAGATTTTCAGCAGCTTGCGATTATTCGCCGGATGGTGCTCGATTTGAATTTCAAAATCGACATCATCGCTGTTCCGACAATTCGCGAGGACGACGGGCTGGCGTGCAGCTCGCGCAATCAATACTTGAACGTGGAGGAGCGACAGCAAGCAACCGTTTTGCGAAAAGCCCTGATGAAAGGAGCCGCGATGGCGGGCGACGGCGAAACGTCGGCTGCGCGAATTGTTTCGGCAGTTCGCGAGATAATCGGGAAGGCGTCGCTCGCCCGTATTGACTATGTTGATCTTGTTGACGCGGAGAATTTGCGGCCAATCGAAGTCGTCCGACCAAATTCGCTGGTCGCGCTTGGCGTTTTTTTCGGCAAAACTCGTTTGATCGACAATATCCGCCTGCCATGAAGGAGTACGATTTCATTGTCATCGGCAGCGGTATCGCCGGGCTCAGTTTTGCGTTGAAAGTCGCAAAGCATGGTTCGGTTGCCGTAATCACGAAACGCAAAGGCGCCGACACCAATACTGCCTGGGCGCAAGGCGGAATCGCGTGCGTGACCAGCGATGAAGATTCATTCGGGCTACATGTGCGCGACACGCTCGTGGCTGGCGCAGGTCTGTGTGACGAGGCCGTGGTGCGCACGGTTGTCACCGAAGGTCCGGAGCGTATCCGCGAACTGATGGAACTCGGGTTGCAGTTCGACGAGCGAGATGTTTCCGGACATCGTGAGCTTGATCTTGGCCGGGAAGGTGGCCATTCGAAGCGCCGCGTGTTGCATGTGCAAGACGCGACAGGGAAGGAGATTGAGGAGACTTTGCTGCGCGAGCTAGGCCGGTCCCGCAGCCGCGGGATCGAGCTTTTAGAAAATCACATGGCGGTGGATTTGATCACCGCAGCCAAGCTCGGGTTTGCCGCAGAAGACCGCTGTCTTGGCGTTTACGTTCTAGATGAAAAAACCGATGAAGTAGAAACAATTCGCTCGGACCGCATCGTGCTCGCGACCGGCGGTTGCGGCAAAGTTTATTTGTACACGACGAATCCGGATATCGCGACAGGCGATGGCGTGGCGATGGCGTGGCGAGCGGGCGCCGAGATCGCGAACTTGGAATTCATCCAATTTCATCCAACCTGTCTTTTTCACGCCCAGGCCAAATCATTTCTAATTTCGGAAGCGCTGCGCGGCGAAGGCGGAATCTTGCGCAACAATCGGGGCGAAGATTTTATGAAACGCTACGACGCGCGTGGCTCGCTCGCGCCGCGCGATATCGTGGCGCGCGCGATCGACGCGGAGATCAAGCGCTCCGGCGCGAAGTGCGTGTTTCTAGATATCACGCACAAATCTCCGGAATTTATTCGCGAGCGATTCCCGCACATTTACGAGACGTGCCTGCGATTCGGGATCGACATCTCTAAGCAGTCGATTCCAGTCGTGCCAGCGGCGCATTATCAATGCGGTGGAATCAAAACGGACGTGAATGGCGCAACGAGTTTGCCGGGGTTGTATGCGATCGGTGAAGTGGCGTGCACCGGGTTGCACGGAGCAAATCGTCTAGCGAGCAACTCCCTGCTGGAAGGTCTGGTGGTGGCGCATCGCGCAGCGGCCGCCTGCATGCGCGCGCGATCGAGTTCAAGACAAAAAATTTCGTTGCCCGAATGGAAATCGGGAAATGTGCAGGACGTTGATGAACTGGTCGTGATTTATCACAATTGGGACGAGATCAGACGTCTGATGTGGGATTACGTGGGAATTGTACGAACCGACAAGCGGCTACATCGCGCGAGCGCGCGGTTGCGAAATCTCCAGCGGGAAATTCGGGAGTTCTATTGGAATTTCAAAATATCCGTGGACCTGCTCGAGCTGCGTAATCTCGCAACGGTGGCGGCGTTGATTGTCGATTCGGCATTGAGTCGAAAAGAGAGCCGTGGCCTCCATTACACGCTGGATTATCCCGAGATGAAAGATCGACAATTCAAGGGCGCGACGGTGCTCAGCCGCGGTTGAACCCCGGATCGCAAGCCCCGTTGCGCATCGAAAATTCGTCTTGCCTAAAAGCAAGTGATCAGATAAAGGGTGGCGGTAATTCACGGATGAAGAGACTTTTATCGGTTTGTTTAACTTTAGTGATGGTGGCCGCGGCTAAAGGTGACGAACAATCGACTTCGCCATACGCGACTGCCGCGGATTTTGCGAAATATGCGAGGAAGCTCCGGGAACAGGCGCTGCTTAAAGTTGAGCCGCAAGTTTTTGTGCCAACAAGTTCGCAACCTACGACGCAACGTTTCCCATGGAAAATGAACATCGTGACCACGGTTTTTTGGGTTGGGGAACAAGCAGGCGGAAACAACCCGGTGCCGAATTATCGAAGCTCGTGGGATTTCAATTGGACGACTAACTACGGCGGCTTCGACACACCGGACCCCTCGGCGCGACGCAATTATATTCCGGTGGCCTTCATACCGCACCAAAATCCATTCTACTGCGCACTGCCGTACAACGACGTCACCCACGGTCAGTTCAAACCAGAAGCTCCGCTCGTCATCCCGTGGTTCAAGCAGGTCTACACGGCCCCTGGCCAATCGGTGTGTAAAGATCGCTGGATCGCGATTCGAAAAGACAACCACACTTGCTACGCGCAATGGGAAGATTGCGGGCCATTTCGCACCGATCATTTCCAATACGTTTTTCAAAATGAGCGGCCGAAGCCGAACCTCAATCGTGGGGCCGGGCTGGATGTTTCTCCAGCCGTGCGCGATTACCTCGGACTCCAACCGACGGACACGACCGATTGGCAATTTGTCGAGGTGCGTGATGTGCCCCCGGGCCCCTGGCGGAGCTACGGCGAAAATAATCACTTCGTCATTGCTCGGCGCCAAACGGAGAAGCTAAGCGCGAAGAAGTAGACGATAGCTGGTATCCTTCGGTTCGTAATTAGCTAGCCGCTTGGCGAAGGTACTGGAGGAGGAACTATCGATGTTGGCGGCGATGGAGTAATTGTTGCAGGAACGCTCCCGTGTGTCCTCGGCGACGGCGGGGATGGTTGAGGGACTGCCATGCGAATCAATTCCGAAACGGTCACGAATCTAAAACCTTTCGCCTCTAGTGCATCGAAAGTTGACGGCATCGCTTCAATCGTCCCCGGGTGAATGTCGTGGGACAACACGATTGAGCCAGGCTGCGTTTCTTTGAGAATGCGATTTCGTACTACGGACGGCCCAGGTCTTTTCCAATCGTACGGATCGACGTCCCAAAGAATGATTTGATATCCGAACTGATCGTGAATCCAACGTTTTTGGCGCGCCGTAATGGATCCATAAGGTGGTCGCAGCAAAGTCGGTCGTGCGCCAGTGGCGCCTTTGATTGCGTCGTCGGTTCGCTGCACTTGGCTGCGCACGCCGTCATCCGACATTTTGCCGAAATTGGGATGCGACCAGCTATGATTTCCAATTTCATGACCCTCGCGTGCGGCCCGGGCGATGACTTCAGGATGTTGTACAACATTTTCCCCGATCACGAAGAAAGTTGCTTTAATGTGGTGAGCCGCGAGGATGTCCAATAGTTTCGGCGTGAGCGTCGTGCTGGGACCATCATCAAAAGTCATCGCGATGTAGGGACCATCGACATGAACTGAGCTGAACGTGACACTCGATTCCGCCGGGGCATTCCGGTTAATCTTTTCCGGATCTTGCGCTGCAATTATCGGTTCCGCTCGAAGCTGCGACGTGACAAGGCCAATAAAACAGAAGAAAGGCAGACTGGAGAGGGACATGAACGAACGTGGCGAATTGGATGCTGTATCAGCGCCTTCTACTTGCCGCACAGATGAATACGCGCTCAGCCTTTGCGCAATTTTTCTAACTGCGCGATGAATGCTGCCAGCCCGTCGGGGAAGTAGCCGTCGTACTGCCAAAGCTTCTGTCCGTCGCCATTGAGCACGACGATTGTGGGAAATCCTTCCACCCGATACTCCTGCGCGAGCTCTTGATTCTGCTTTCTCAGCTCGACGTTTTGCGGCTTCGCGCGTGGGAAATCAACTTCCAAGAGCACAAGATTCTCGCGCGCGTAATCTTTAAACTGCGATTGGGAGAGAACCTCCTTGTCCAATTTCTTGCACCAGCCGCACCAGTCCGAGCCGGTGAAATCGAGCAGCAGAAATTTGTTACTCGCCTTGGCCTCTTGCTGCGCTCTTTTGTAATCGTTGAGCCAGCCGGATTCTGCGCGGGCGAACGGCACGGTGAGTGAAATACAGGCTGTAGCAGCCAGAAGAATCAAACGATGGCTATTCACGCTGCTACCTTTGACCAGACCATGCTCTGGCGCAAGGGACGGCGAAACGAGCCGACCGTGCGGCAACTATTCCTCAGTGTCTGTCCGAAATAGCCCGGCGCAGGAACGCCGGGCCATAAACGGATTGTGAGATCTAGCGCAGATGTCCCGAGACGAGCTTAGTCATCTCGAACATGCTCACCTGGCTCTTGCCATTAAATACCGGCCTGAGTGAGTCGTCCGCGTTGATCATCGTTCTTTTCTTTTTGTCCTGACAACCGTGCTTCTTGATGTAGTTCCAAAGCTTCTTTGTAAGCTCGGAGCGTGGTAGCGGCGTTGACCCGACA